>Ga0315281_10001012_pt1 | contig 40798 bp, 30 predicted proteins | sample YL17G07_0_MG_FD_204540 | JGI IMG/M metagenome (GOLD analysis project Ga0315281, IMG submission 204540) | Sediment microbial communities from Yellowstone Lake, YNP, Wyoming, USA - YL17G07_0 | ecosystem: Environmental > Aquatic > Freshwater > Lake > Sediment | place: USA: Wyoming | collected...
ATCGATCCGCGCACGTCGACTTCGGCGGTATAGCGTGTCGAGACAACTCCCTGGCCGAGCACCGTCAGCGGGGCCGATACCTGCGGTGGTACCGTGAGCGCCGGCGCGCAGGCAGAGGGCGAGGCCGATGGGCTGGTGGTCGTGTCGGGTTTACAGGCGACCGAGAGACTCGCCGCGACGAGGGCCGCAGCCCCGACGATCTTTAGTTCGCGCATCGATTGACCGGCAGTGGCGTGGCGGTGACCGGCATGTCGGCGTGGTCCATCATGTCGTGCCCGCCGTTAGGCGACTGAGCCATCGACGTTGCCGGAAGCGCGGCACCATATCGCCCCATTCGCTCGTGGCCGTGGCCGACGCTCAGCCTGGCCCCGGCCGACAGCATCCACACCCGGTCGCTTCCATAGAACGCACCGGGATTGAATACGCTCCCCGCGATTTGTTGGGAGGCCCGAGCGCGGGCCACTTCGATGAATGGTCTCGCGCGGAAAGGGCCGGTGCGAAGAGTCGTCGATAGCGCCACCGTCGCCGTCGTCCAGCGCGTAACGCCGAGCGTCGCGTTGTCGGTCGGCGGATTGGGTGTGCGAAACAGGTCGGTCAATCGCTCCTCCTCGGGACGGTCCGTACGCTCGACCCGCACGGCAAGGCGCGGTCCGTTTCGGCAGATAACTGATTCCACCAGCCAAGTGTCATACACCCCTGACAAGGCTCCGGCCGGCGTACGGGCAGCCGTTCGCGCCCATTCGCCCAATGCGTAAAGCTCGCGATCAGCTGAAGCCCTGATCCAGCGCGCGACCGTGCTGCGTTTGGACTGGTCGAGCCCCCCGCCGACGGCAATTTCTGGCGAGACGACGTTGGCGGTGCTCGCGCTGAGCTCCAGCGGCCCGAGTGGCCGCCAGGTGATACGCGCCGCCCATGAGTCGCCGAACCTGCGGTACTCCGGTGCGCGGCCCGGACCCGTGGGCTCGTCACCGCCGAACATGGCGCCTTCGAGCGACAGCGCGCCGCGGCGCACCGCGGCGACGGCCACGAGGCGCTCGAGCACCTGCGCGAGATGATGATTCACGGGGAATTTCTGGAACGGCCTGACCATCGGATCGTCGCTGCCAAACGGAACAAAACCGCGCCCCGCGTAGAACGACGCAGCCATGACCCCGACGGGACGCTCGACGCCGGCCATCAGCTCGTGGAGGTACGTGTGCGGGTGCCGCCGATCGACGTAGCCCTCGCCCTGCGCTCCGGTCGTCAGCTCACCGCGCGCCATTGTCAGGCCTTCAATATTGAGCGTGCCGGCGAGGCGCAGTGGGCCACGCTCGACGCCAAACATCACCACTGGTTGCGACAGATACGCTTCCGTCAGATTGCGCCGACCGGCGGTCGGCGTCGCGCGGGTCAGCACGGGCGTCACCTCGGCCATGAAGTGCATCATCGACGAGGTGGGCATGTCCGCGTGCTGGGCGCCGAGGGGCACACCGACCCCGGCCATCAAAGCGAACGCGGTGACCGCGCGGCGCGCCCACCACGATGCAACGAGCGCGTATTCCAGGTGATGCGACATTTCAGCCATGCCACAGCCTGTTCCTGAACGCGGTCGAAGCGAGCCGTCGGAGCTCCGCGCCACATTCTCGCTCGCCCTTCCAATGGTGGCGGTGCAAGTCGGCATGATGGCGATGGGTGCGGTCGATACGTTGATGGTCGGGCATGTCTCGGGGAACGTGCTGGCCGCTGTCGCGCTCGGGAACATCTACTTCTTCAACGTTTCCATTTTCGGTACGGGAACGTTAATGGCTCTCGACCCGCTGGTGTCGCAGGCTGTGGGCGCCGGCGACGAGTCATCCGTCGCCCGGGCCGTCCAACGCGGGGCGATTATCGCACTGGGCATCGCGATCGCCACCGCACTGCTGTTGCTCCCGGCGGGCGCGGTTTTTCGCGCGCTTCACCAGCCCCCCGAAATCATCGCAGTCGCCGCGGACTATCTCGTGATCTCGGCGATTGGAGTGCTGCCCTTTTTTGCGTTCGTGGTCTTTCGACAGACGTTGCAGGCTGTCGGCCGCGTTGCGCCGATCGTGTGGACGATCATCGGAGCGAACCTGCTCAACGCGGCGCTGAACTGGGTCTTCGTTTACGGACACCTTGGAGCGCCGGCCATGTTGGCGCGGGGGAGCGCGATCGCGACGGTGATCGCCCGCTGGGCCATGGCGCTGGGGTTGTTCATGCTCGCCCGACGCGAGCTGATGTCTCGACTCCGGCCATTTCGTAAGGATGCGTTCGATCGCATCGCGCTCTGGTCGATGCTCAAGCTCGGCGCTCCGATTGGAGCTCAGCAGATGATCGAGGCCGCAGCGTTTGGCGGGATCGGCCTTTTGATGGGTGTACTCGGAACGCGCGAGCTCGCGGCGCACCAGGTGGCGATCACCCTTGCCGCACTGACGTTCATGGTGCCACTCGGCGTCGGTGCTGCGGCATCGGTGCGGGTGGGCCAGGCGATCGGGGCCGGCGACGCGACACGGGCGCGGGCGGCGGCGCACGCCGCCTACGTCTGCGGCGTCGGATTCATGTGCGTGACGGCACTCGTGTTCCTGCTCGCGCCCCGGCTGCTCGCCTCGATGATGACGAGCGACCCGGCAGTGGTCGCAATCGCCGCGACGTTGATTCCAGTCGCAGGGCTGTTCCAGGTCTTCGACGGCGGTCAGGCGGTCGGCGCCGGTGTGCTACGCGGTATCGGCGATACACGCGCCGCGCTGATCTCGATGGTGGCGGGTTACTGGCTGCTTGGCCTTCCGATCAGTATCTGGCTGGGATTCCGGACCGGCTTGAGGGAGGTCGGGCTGTGGTACGGATTCGTGGTGTCGCTTGGGCTCGTGGCGGTGTTTCTGTTGATGAGAATCCGGGTGTTGTTCGGCCGGGAACTGCGGCGAATCGAGCTCGCCGGCTGGGGAAAAAGCGGCGTGACCTGAGGAGCGCTATCGACGCTTGGTCGCGTTCGCTGCTGGTGGCAGCATGGAGTCGATCAGTTGGCGCGCCTTTTCGAATCGCGATGTTTCGTCGCCACGCAGCAACTCCCATTGGGCTCCGGAATTCGCGACCGCGGACACGAAGAGTGAATGCATTTCCTCGCGACGATCGCCCCGGTCTCGCAGCGCGTCGGGAACCCAGGCCACATCGAGATCGCAGAGCAGATAGAGATCCGGCCGACGATCTGCGGCGGCCGCGGCGATCCACTCGGGGCAGCGGCCGAAATAGTGCTGACAGTACACCGCCGTGCTCAGCAAGTCGGTATCGTGAATCAGGAGTCCTGATGCCCGCACCGCGAATTCATCCTCGAGCGCGATCTGGCCGCGGGCGATCGGTCCATGGTCGGTGAACTGAAGCCGTCCGCCCATCGTCTCGGCAAACCGGCGCACGAACTCTGGCACGAACTCGACCGAAAAGTGCTCCGAGAGTTGCCGCGCCAGCGTCGTCTTGCCGGTGCACTCAGATCCTGTCACGACGACATGGACGAGATCAGGCGGGGAACGTCCTTCGGCGGGCGCGACTGCGTTCGAGCTCACGGGGGTCGGGTGGGGGACGATGCCGGCGTCGAACGACGGCTAGCGGATCTTCTTCTTCGACGGAACGAGTACGGGCGCTAGTCGCGCCTTGGTCCGATCGTAGACCCCGGTGGTGTTATCATCGACCTTGCGGTCGACAAGCTTGTGCAGGGGGTCGATACCGCCACGAATCGGGCGTTCGCCGATCACGACTGTAATGTGTTGCGGCCCCTTCGCCAACCGATGCTTTTTCAGGTAAAGGGGGATCCCGTTCTTGTCGACCGTGGTGTCCTTCTTGTCGGCCTTCTTGAACAGCCCGACGTCCACCCAGTCGTTCATTGCGATGTCCGCCTCGGCGCCCAGGGAGTCGGCGCGGAGTTTTTTCGTCGCGCCGTACACATCGACGCGATACTGACCGTCCGTCGTGTCGGTGACGACGATCGAGTCCGTCTTGAGCTCGTAAAGGGTGATCGTCTCAAACAGATCGGTGATCAGGTACTTGAGCGAATCAGGTGTGACCGCGCGCAGCGAGTCCACAAGCTCGAGTGACGTTGGGTACGGCGGACCTTTGAACTTGCGCGCTCCGAGGAACCCGCGAAGCGCCGCATTGACCCGGTCCTCGCCGATGTAGTCGCGTAACGCGTACATCACGATCGATCCCTTGTTGTAGTGGATGTACTGCTGATTCTCGACCAGCGCGAGGGGCATCTCACGCCGGTTCTCGGTACTACGACCGATGAGGTAGCGATCGAGTTCGTACTCGAGGAACCGGCGCATGTTGGCCGTGCCGAACCGCTTTTCCATCACCATCATCGCCGAATACTGCGCCAGTGTCTCGGAGAGCACCGTTGCACCCTGGGCGTTCGCCCCGACGACCTGATGCGCCCACCATTGGTGCGCGACCTCATGGGCAGTCACGTAAAACGGGTAGTCGATGTCCTGTGGATCGCCGAGTCTGGCGATGAAGCCGACGGACTCTGAGTAGGGGATCGTGTTCGGCAGCGACTGCGCAAACGACGCATACCGGGGGAACTCGACGATGCGAACGATCTTGTGCTGATACGGACCGAAGTGATCCGTGTAATACGCAAGCGACGCCTTTACGGCATCGATCATCCGACCGACGTTGTACTTGTGATCCGGGTGATAGTCGATTTCGATATCAACGTCCTTCCACTTGTCACGGCTGACGGCGTACCGCGCCGACTGGAACGCCCACAGATTCACGATCGGGGCGTTCAACACATAGTGTGAATAGCGACGGTCGGCTTTCGTCCAGGCGCTGTCGAGGTAGCCCGAAGCGATCGCGATCTGGTCGGAGGAGGTGCTGACCGTCGCGTCGTAGTGCACCCAGTCGGCGTCACTGGTGATGTAATTCGACCGCAGCGTGCCTGGATCGGTCGGCGGCTTCATCCGCGGCTTGTGCGGCAGCTTGGCGCGTTTGCGCGCGTCATCGTCCCCGATCTCTGCGCCCGCACTGTAGCCGATGCCGGGCATGAACAGCGCGTTCTCGAGGAACGTTCCGTTCGACACGACAAAGGTGTTGTCAACGCTGTTCGGGAACCCTTTGGACTCGAGGGCGATCTCGAATCGCATCGCCGTTGAGTCGCCGACTGCAAGCGGTCGGTCTAGCCGGTAGAGATAGAAGTTCCGCGCGGCGTCGGCGAGAACGCGCGTGGACGCTCGCCCGATGTCGAGGCGGCGGATGGTGAGCTCCTCGTTGACGGTAACGACGACGGTATCAATCGGCTTGGCGGTCGTGTTGCGCAGGACGTACGTGCCACGCGCCTCGAAGCCTTGCCGATCAGGATACAGATCGACGGCAATCGTCACCGACGTAATACGCGGCTGCGCCATGGCCTCATAGCGCTTGTACTTCTGCTCGTATGACACGCGGAGTTCCCGCTCGCCGCGGGTTGTCCGATACACATTGAGGATGTTGGTGTTGTAGAAGATGAAGCCGCCCAGTCCCACAAACGCCATTCCGGCGCCGATCGCCGTCCGCTTGGTGCGTCCAACAAATCGCCGCCGTGCCAGGCGCAGGCGCCACCTCGCATCGGTCTCGGCGCCGCGGACCCAGAACAGCTGGACGATCACGACGAGGAGAACCGCGAACGCCCACCAGTACGCCTTCCACCAGATGAACGGTCGCAGGTACGGGCCCCATCGATTCATGTCCGAATACGTCGTCCCACCATCGGACGCGTACTCGAACAGGTGGTGCTCGAGGCCGATGTAGCCTTGCACGTTGTTGCCGACCAGGAACAGGACGACGGCAAAGTGCCCGGCGTACTTGTTGTCGACGACGACGTGAATTGAGAACGCAAGGACGGCGAGCAGGATGAGATCCACGTACTGCACGCCGAGCAATGCCTGGAGGTAGAGCGGAATCTCGAACCGGTAATAACCATGTGCGACTTGCATGATCACGCCCGCGACCATCAGCACCAGCTGGAGCAGAGCAATCATTCCGCAGAGCGCCGTCAATTTGGCGAGATAGGTCACCGTGGTTTCGATCGGCGTCGCATCGTAGATCCCGGAGATCTTTGCGTCGCGCTCGGCCCAAACCAGCTCGCCGGCGTAGAGCGCGATGATGACGAGCAGAAAGATCCCGAACGAGCCGCTGAGCACCTCGACCATTTCGTAGGTGACCGGCCAGGTCGTCGTGCCGTAGATCTGGCCGGCGGCCCGCGCCGCCACGATCAGGTACAGCAGGCCGGCGACAACGATGACGCCGAAGTATCGGTTCCGCACGATCCGCCAGAACGATCGCACCGCGACCGACGAGAACTGGGCAACGCTCGCCCGCGCACCGTATTCGCGGCGAACATCCGGGAGGTCGGACAACCGAACCGGCGCGCCGAGGATGATCGGTCCCGGCAGAACCGGCGGCGGCGCGACCGATGCCCGATCGCCAAGCACATACGAGAACTGGAAGCGCTTGTACGCGATAATGAGCACGACGGCAGCAACTCCGCACCAGACCAGCCGGTTGGTCAAAAGCATGCCGGTGAGCGGCACGAGCTGCTGATTCTTTTCCGCGATCGTCCAATACTCCGTCGTCAGGCGTGTCGCCCGCTGCGCGAACGGATCGAGAAGCGCACCCATCCAGCGATTCTTGACATCGGCCAACAGCGATGCCGACAGGAGATACCCGATGAGGAGCACAGCCCCGCCGATGTAGTTGGGCAGCATCTGCCGCGTCATCGCGACCAGTGAGAAGAAGATCGCGCCGGTGAAGAGCAAGTTCGGATAGATGTGCGTCAGGTACGGCCGCACGTACGCCGCGATCCGGAACGCCGCCAGCTTCTCGGGGTGCGCCCACGGTGTTGCAAACGCGATTGCCGCGCCGATCCCGATGCCAAGCAGAACGATTGCATTGACGATCAGCGAGCCAACGAATCTCCCACCGAGGAACGCCGTCTTGCCGACCGGCGTCGTGTAGATCAGCGGATCGATTCCCGCTTCGTAGTCGCGGTACAGCGCATTCCCGGCAAGCGCTGCGGTGATCGACATGCCGAGCAGCGAGATTGCTGGCATCAAGCTGGCCAGAGCTAGCGGCCCGTTCGCCGCAACCTTGCCGCCGGTGTTGAGGGCAACCAGATCGCCGAATGCGCCGGCGACGGCGAGCATGAACAGAAAGGCGATCGCGAAGAAGATCCCGAAGTAGACCCACGTCGAGATCCGTCGGAGGTTGAACTTCACCTCCCATTTTACGATCGCGAGAAAGGCGGTCATCAACCGCTTAGCGGCGCCGCGTTGCCCCCAGATGCGGTTCCCTCCTCGACGCCGCGATCCGGGACAAGGGCCGTCGCGGGCCTCATTGCGGAGAAGTAGACGTCCTCCAACGACGGAAGGGCTGGTTCGAATCCATCGCCAGGCGCAGCATCCGCCAGCACCCGAATCATCGTCCGCCCGGCAAACAACTTGGTGGAGATGACGGCGTGTCGGTCGTTGTACGACTGGAGGTCGCCGCGTTCTACCGCCCGCTGGTACACCCGCCCGTGCAGCGCCGCGATCGCCGCCAGCGGATCGGCCTCGAGCCGAATCTCGCCGCGATCGATGATCGCCATCCGCGAACACAGCTCGCTGACGTCTTCGACGATATGCGTCGACAGAATTACGACCGCCTGTTGGCCGAGCTCGGCCAGCAGATTGAGAAAGCGCAACCGCTCTGCCGGATCGAGACCGGCCGTCGGTTCGTCGACAATGATCAACTGCGGACGGCCAAGGAGCGCGACGGCGATCCCGAAACGCTGGCGCATTCCGCCCGAGTATCCGCCGAGTTGCTTATGGCGATCGGCGGCAAGGTTGGTCTGCTCGAGCAGCCGATCGACGATTAGCCGGCGCTCGGTCTTTTCGATAATGCCTTTGAGGACCGCGAAGTGATCGAGCAGGTCTTCAGCGCTGACGTTCTTGTACAAACCGAACTCCTGCGGCAGGTAGCCGAGGATGCGCCGGATCGCGGGCTTGTCGGCAATGGCGTCGATTTCGTCGAAGTGCACCGAGCCGCTGTCTGGCTCCTGGAGCGTCGCGATGATCCGCATCAGGGTGGACTTGCCCGCCCCGTTTGGTCCGAGCAGCCCGAACATCCCGCGCGGGATGGTCAACGTGACGTCCGAAAGCGCGACGGTTCCGTTCCCGTACGTCTTGGACAGCCGCTCGATGCGGAGGGACACTGGGCCTCGGCGGTTTACGCTGTTGTCCGGCTCGCGAACCGGATCAGACCTTGTGGCGGAAGACGATGCGGCCGCGGGTGAGGTCGTACGGCGAGACCTCGATGGTCACGCGATCTCCCTGAAGCACGCGGATGCGAAAGCGTCGCATGTTGCCGCCAAGCGTCGCGAGCACGGTGTGCCCGTTCGTGAGCTCGACGCGGAAGGTGGCGTTGGGGAGCACCTCGGTGACCTGCCCTTCGAGCTGAATCGGTTCTTCTTTCGCCATAGTTGGGTTGGGGAGTCCCAGAATATACGGCAAGAGCGCGTGCTGGGGAGGCGCGATGTGTCGGAGGGGGCGGACCCGCACCGCAGTTGCCTACCCGACTTCCAGGACGATCTTGCCGACGGTCTGGTTGGCCCCCATACGCCGGTGCGCTTCGGCCACGTGCTCGAGCGGCAACACGCAATCGATGACGGGACCCAGTTGTCCTGCCGTGAGGAGCGGAACGACCTCGCTGACAAACCGGGCGGTGGCATCGATCTTCTCGGCGAGCGACCGGGAGCGGAGCACCGTCCCGCGGATCATGAGCCGCTTGCGCAGCACGAGTCCGAGCGGGATGTCGGCGTTTGCGCCGCCCATTGTGCCGACGAGGATGATGCGGCCCTTGAGCGCGGCGGCGTTGACGCTCGCGACGAGGTAGGGTCCGCCGACCAGCTCGAGCGTGAGATCGATGCCGCGACGGTTCGTCCATGCCGTGACCGCGCTATCGAGGGCTTCGAGCGCGCCTGTAATGACGATGCCGTCGGTGAGGCCAAGTGTCTTCGCCCGCGACAATTTATCCGCGGTGCGCGTCGTGCCATACGCCCTGGCGCCCCACGCGCGCGCGAGTTGCACGCCCGCCAGTCCGACACCGCTGGCGACGGCATGAATGAGCACCGTTTCGTCGGCGCGCATCCCACCTTGGGTCACGAGCGCGTCGTGCGCCGTGATGAATGCCTCGGGGATGGCCGCCGCGTCGGTCCAACTCAAATGCCCGGGGATTTCGGCGACCGCATCTTCGTGGGCCACCACGAACTCCGCATGTGCTCCGCCGCCGATGATGCCGAACACGCGAGCGCCGACCGGCCAGCGCGATGCATCGGGGCCGGATTCGACAATCTCGCCGGCGAACTCGAGACCTGGAATGTCGGCAGGCGCGTCGGGCGGCGCCGGATACTTGCCCTGGCGTTGCAACAGGTCGGCCCGGTTGAGCGCGGTCGCGTGAACTCGAACGAGTACCTCGCGCGAGCCCGGCGTCGGCACCGGGATGGTGCGCAGTTCGAGTACCTCCGGACCGCCCGCCCCCGCAATGATCACCGCCCGCATCAACCGGCTCACGCTGCCACCACGGCCCGCTTGCGACGCCACACTGATTGGTGCAGCATTGCAGCCTCATGTCCACCACGGTCAGGCATCACGTACTCGTCCGCGTCACCCACTGGATCAACGCCGTCGCCCTCGTGGTGATGATTGGCAGTGGACTCCAGATCTTCAACGCCTTCCCCGCGTTCGCGCGGAAGGGCGAGAGCTTCTGCTGTTATCCGTTCGCCGGGCAACGGATCCCCGCAATCTTCACGTTTGGCGGCTGGCTCGCTGGAGCGCGGAACTGGCATTTCGCGATGATGTGGGTGCTGGTGGTGAACGGACTTGTGTACCTGACATTCATCTATCTGCACGGCGAATGGCGCGATCTCGTGCCCCGCCGCGGTATGCTGCGCGACATATGGCAGATGATCAGGTTCTATGCCGCGATCCGGAAAGATCATCCACGGCAGGGCAAACACAATGCATTGCAACGGCTGGCATACTTTTCGATGCCGATCGTCTCGGCGGTCGCGGTGCTCACCGGAATCGCGATATGGAAGCCGGTGCAGCTCGCCCCACTGACGATACTTTTCGGTGGGTACGTCTGGGCGCGCTATTGGCACTTTGTCTCGATGGCCGGGATCATCGCGCTGACGGTCGGCCACATCTTCATGGTGTTCACCGTCGATCCGTACTCGATACCATCGATGTTCACGGGACGATACCGCGAGCACCTCTCGCCCGAAGCGCGTAACGCGCGACCGTTCGTGCGTCTGTTCGCTTTTCGCCACAGTGCAAAGGTGAAACTATGAGCGAGCGAACCGACGAGGCGTTATTGCGTGCCGCGGAGCACCTGGCCGGTGGGCGCATTGTGGGGCATGCGGCCGAGCGAGCCGGGATCGACCGGCGACGCTTTCTCGCGACCGGTGGGTCGGCGCTGGCCGCGCTGGCGGCAATTGCCTGCGACTCGCGCGGACCTCAGTCCGCGCAACGGGCGTTGTCGTTTGCGATGGATGCGAACGCACGACTGGAGGCCGGCCTCTTCCGCCACACGTCGATGGATTCGCCGCGCGACGCGGCGCTCCTCGCCGGCAACCGATTCCCGTCGTACTTCATCTCGGAGACGGTTCCGACGTGGAACGAGGCGGCGAGCGGTCCGTGGGTGCTCGAGGTCGGCGGGCTGGTGACGCGCCCACTCAAGCTGACGCTCGGCGACCTGGTGAACATGAAAGCAACGACGGAGCGTGTCGACCATTTCTGCGTCGAGGGCTGGACCGCGGTCGCGAAGCGATCCGGCGTTCGCGTGAGCGAACTCGCGCGACTTGCAGGGGTTGGTCCCGACGCGCGCTTCGTCGATTTTGAGTCATTCGACAATGCCTATCACGAGAGCTGGGACATCGCGAGCGCGATGCACCCCCAGACGCTGGTCGTATACGGCCAGGACGGGCAGTATCTCCCGCCGGCCTTTGGCGCGCCGGCACGCGTGTTCTCGCCGGTGAAGCTCGGGTACAAGAACACGAAATACCTGACCCGAATCATGTTCCTCCCGAACAAGACCGGCGGCTATTGGAGCGACCAGGGCTACGAGTGGTTCGGCGGTACGTGAGCCGAGATCGAGCGCGGTGTGGTCGGCTCACTCGCGTACGGTTCGCCGGGCTGGCTTGGCGAATCACGGCCCGGTGCCATACCATTCGCTGTCTCCCTCCTCGCGCACACGATGCCACTCCTTCACGATCCACAGACTCGCACCTCGATTGAGCGACGTCTCGCCATCCTTCGTCCAGACACGACGCACCAGTGGGGTAAGATGTCGGTGGACCAGATGGTGCACCACGTCAATCGCGCCATGGAGTCGGCGCTTGGACGCGTCCAGGTCAAGCGAATCAAGATGCCGCTGCCGAACTTCATTATGAAGTTCCTGGTGATCAATGTTCCGTGGCCAAAAGGAGCGCCCACTGCTCCGGAATTCATCTCGATTGGTGATCGTTTCGACTTCGAGGCCGAACGGACGCGGTGTCTCGGACTCATCGACGAGTTTGTCGCCAGACCACTCGACGCGAAATGGCCCGACCATCAAAGTTTCGGCGCCGTGTCGGGCAAGGATTACAGCCAACTGCACGCGAAGCACCTCAACCACCATCTTCGGCAGTTCGGCGCCTGACCGCCACCGATCACCCTTTGTGATCTGACGGAGTGACCGAAGCCGAAAAGAAAAAGCGGCCGTTTCGCGTGCCGCGGACGGCGCTGGCCAAACTTGCCGCCTACCTCGTCGGCTGCTGGAGCGTCATCGCCGTGTTGGCGGCCGGCATTCAATTCGGCATTGCCGTCGTCGTAGCCCTCGCGGTCTACACGAGCGTTCCGCTGTTCGTCTATCTGCGTTGGGGCGGCTGGCCGTTCTATCCGGGCAAAGCGTTCCGCCTGCTCGTCCTGCGTGTGTTCTGGTACACCCAGCTCGCGCTGCCGCTGCTGACCGGCGCTGGCGTGATCGGGTTGATCATCGGGGTTGTGTTCGGTGCGCCCGTTATGGGCGGACGCATCGCCGCGATGATCATCGGCGTCGCATTTGGCATCCTCATTGCGATCGGCTACCTGGGCGCGAGTGCGCTCGTCGCGCGTGAAGTCGTCGTGGAGCTTCCGGATCTCCCGCCGGAGTTCGACGGCTTTCGCATCGCGCAGCTCACCGATCTCCACATCGGCCCCCATCTGCCGCGGAAGCGGCTCGAGCGGATCGCGCGCGAAGTTGAGGCGATGGATCCGCACCTCATCGCGGTCACCGGGGACATTGTCGACGATCGATCGGAAGATCTCGAAGTCTACGCGTCGGTGTTCGGGTCGATGACGGCGCCGAGCGGTGTGTTTCTGATTCCCGGGAACCACGACATCTACGCCGGCTGGCCAGCCGTAGAGCAACGGCTGCGTCGTGGAGATCTCGGCACCCTTCTCGTGAACGAGTCACGCGAAATTATTCGAGGTGGCGCGGCGATCACGTTAGTCGGGACGGGCGATCCAGCGGGCCGTGGATTCCCCGACGCGGGGGTCTCGCCTGAGATCGGTCGCAGCCTCGCCGGAATTCCGGTGGGGCATACGATTATCGCACTCGCACACAATCCCTCGCTCTTTAAAGCCCTCGCCGAGCGCGGCGTCGCGTTGACGCTGAGCGGTCACACCCATTGGGGTCAGGTCGCGCTGCCCGCTGCCGGTTGGAGTATGGCCGGCATGTTCCTCGAAGACGCGATGGGCGTCAACATGCGCGGCCGCTCGATTCTCTACATCAGCCCCGGCACCGGCTACTGGGGAATTCCATTCCGCATCGGTGCTACGGGTGAGGTCACGCTCGTGACGCTACGGACAACCGCGAGCGGGATTCCACGAGCGACCGTAGCTGGGCGGAAGAAGTTGCGGTGGCTGGTGGGCTAGTGCGCGAACCTGGCTTTGATCGCCAAGCCGTTGAACCACTCGCTGTCGCGCAGCGCTTCGAGATACGGATTGGTTTCGATCAGCCAGCTTGGGTTTTGCAGCCCATAGCCCTTTTGCATCGCCATCGTGAGCAACGCTGCCACACGCGGCATGTCTCCCCGTTGCGCCGCGATCTCCGCTCGATGAACAAGGGCGCGCCCGTAGTCATAGCGTCCGGTAAAGGTCGCAAGGACGGAGTCGGCTTGTTCCGCGGGCTTCGCGTCGTTCAGATGCAGCGCGGCGATGGCGTCGAGGGTCAGCGCGTCGCGGAAAACAAGGTCGCGCTGACCGACGAGGAGCGGTCGCAGCGCGACGCGAACGCTGTCCCAGAGTTGTGCTGCCGCGCGGAGTCTGGCAAGATTGTATCGCGTCACGGGCGAGTTTGCGGTCACTGCATCGATCTTCTCGATCCAGCGTTCGGCCACGTGTTTCGCGACAGTCGCGCGTCCGTGGGCGCCGAGTGCGTCCACTGCGCCGGCCGCGATCGACAGCCGGTCGGCGGCGGACCCGCCACGTTCGATCGCGCGGTCAAGCTCGCCGTCGCGGCCGAGGTCCACCAATTCAACCGCTTCCTTCTCCGCAAGGGGTGCGTCGGATCCAAAGCGAGCGAGCCCAGCTCGAATTGCCTTGAGCGCGACTTCGTGCTCGCCGAGTTGATGCCGTGCATCACCGAGATGCCGCCAGTAGTAGGGAGAAACCAGGTTGAGCCCGCGATTGGGGTCAGTCAGCGCCAACGCGGCAACCGCCGCGTTTGGATCCCCGACGCAGAGGGCGGCCCCAGCAGCCTGGAGGGGAACCTCCAGCGACCCCGGAGCGAGCATGATCATCCGCTTGGCGGTCCGCCCAATCGCCCGCGCGTCAGCGTTCAAGCTCGCGCTCACGTGATCGAGTAAGGCTCTTTCGACGGGGGTCATCTTGTCCGCAAGCTGCGTCGCGCGAACAAGCGCGGATTCAGCCAGCTCGTGTTGCTCACGAAACGTTGCGGCGAGGGCGAGGAGAACGACTGGCGTGGCGTACTCACTGTCGAGCGCCATCGCGGCTCGAAAGTGCGTCGCGAAACTCGTGTCGAACGTGACGTAGGCGAGAAATCCGTTCATCATCTCGGTGAACGCCTCGACCGACGGTGGATTGCCATACGCGCCGAAGGGAGTCGTGACGATGCTGTCGAGCGCCTGCGCCATGGTTCCGTAAACATGTTGCGCGAGCTTGACGGCCAGCGCCTCTTTCGAGTCGACCGTGCCAGAGATCTCGCCCAACGGCTGGATGATCTTTCCCGTCGCGAAGTCGGTGATCTTCACGTGGATCCGGAGCAGGTTCCCGTCCTTGTAATACGCGCCGGCGACGACCATTCCGGAGCCGGTCTGGTCGGCGATAGCCCGGTCGGAACCGCGAAACCAGGAGAGCATCCACACCCGCTTCACGATCCGATCGTTGAGCACCGCCGTTCGGCTGTCCATGACCGTGAGCGCCTTCAGCCGGGTCAGCGCGACTGCCACCTGGTCAGACGCATAGTCGCCGAAATGATCCAGGGTCGGATCGCCCGTCTCGTTTCGCAGCGGTGCGACGATGACGCGGTTCGGGCGCAATGTCGCCGACGGTCGCGCGGCCAGCACGGTCAACATCGCCCAGACGTTGCGCGGCACGAGCAGCACCGTGAGCGCCAGCGCGGCCACCGCCGCGACCATTCCGAACATCACCATACGGCTGCGGCGACGACGTTTAGGCGCTGTGCCGGTGCCGATCGTCTCGAGCTCGGCGAGAACTGCGGCGGCCGTCGCCGGACGATCCTCGGGCGCTTTTGCCAGACAGCGGACCAGCAGCGCAGCCAGGTCGTGAGGAACATCGGGCCGTGACTGCTGAATCGCAGTCGGTGCCGTGGTCACGTGCGCGGCGAGAATTTTCGAAGCCGCCATTCCGTGAAAGGGCGGCGTGCCGACAAGCATCTCGTAGCCGACGATGCCAAGTGAATACAGATCGGAGCGGTGGTCGGTGTCCGGGTCGGCGCTTATCTGCTCCGGCGACATGTACGCCGGAGTTCCGATCGAGGTGCCGACAGCGGTCAGCGCCGACGTCGATTGGTCGCCGGCGGAATGCCCGCCGCGCGACACGGCCAGCGCCTTGGCGACGCCAAAGTCGGTCACCAGCGCATGCCGGTTCGCGATGAGAATATTTTCCGGCTTGATGTCGCGGTGGACGACGCCGCGGCCGTGGGCGTACGACAGCGCGTCGGCGACCTCTCGGAGAATCTGCACGACCTCGCCGATCGGCATCGGTCCACGATGAAGGCGATCGCGGAGCGTCTCGCCCTCGACGAACGGCATCGTGTAGTACGGCGCCGCGTCGACGACGCCGGCCGCGATCAGCGCGACGATGTGTGGATGCTGGAGGCGCGCGGCGACTTCGATTTCCAGCCGAAAACGCTCGAGACTGGACGGCGAGGCGAGCTCCGGCGGCAACGTCTTGATGACGATCGCCCGATTGAGCGAACGATCGGTTGCCAGAAAGACACGAGACATTCCCCCACCGCCAAGCTCTCGCTCGATGGTGACGCCGCCGCCTAGCGCGTTCTGGAGTTGTTCGCGAAGTTCGTCGAGCACCTTCGCTCCTCTGGGGGACAACCGAACCTACCGTGCCGAGCGGCCACCAGATAGAGCGAGCGTGATTCGCTTGATGCGCGCGCCTTCCTGCATACGGTCAAACGCCTCGATGCCGCTCACGATCGTCGCCATCACGGTGTAATCATGGTCGAGCCGGGTGTTGTCGACGGTGTTGATGTAGATCTGGCCGTCGCCTGTGTCTCGGCCGCGTGTGGAGAGGCCGATCGTGCCGCGGGCGTTATCAACGCCGAGCTCGTCCCGGGTGAACGGTCCGTCCGGCGCCGCGTACTCGTTGGCATTCGGGCTCGGCCCCTGGACGACGAAAAACGGCGCGACGCGATGGAAGGTGAGACCGTTGAACGTTCCCAACCTGGAGAGCCGAACGAACCGGGCCGCGTTGGTTGGAGCATCGAAGGGATGGAAGCGAAAAGTCACGATGGTCCCATCGGACATCTCGATAGTCGCTTCAGTTTGTTCGATCGTCGCGAGCTCGGCGAACGTTGGCGTTGCGATCTTCGGAAACGGAATGACGCCAGGGTCCGGCAGCTTTGCGCCGAACTCGAGCAGACGTGCCTGCAGCGCAACCATCCCATCCTTGGCGGTCTCACGACCGGGCGTAGCTGCCGCAAGTCGCTTCCGTGCGTTCTGAACGGCGACAACGACGCCAGGGAAGGTGCTCCCCTTCAAGGCGGCGCTGGCAGCAATCAGCAGTTGGTTGTCATCCGACGTGAGCGCGGCGATGTACGTCGAGTCAGCCGTATGACCAACGAGCGCCGCCAGTCCTGCGATCGCCGCGCTTTGCACATTCGGATGCCGATCGTTCGCCAGCCGAATCAGGACCGCGGTGTCGCGCATCGATCGAGCGGCCGCGGCCGCATACATTCGCACAAAGAAGTTGTCGGCCTTCTCGAACTTCGATATCTGCCCGCGCGCGCGGGCACCATCAATCACGGAGAGGGCAGCCAACGCGTGCGCCGGTACATGCCACCGATCATCGGTCGCAAGCAGTGCGGTCAGCGAGTCGAGAACATGCGCCGTCGTCTCGCTGTCACCCCTGCACCCGGACAGCGCGTCGATCGCGGCTAGCGCCACGCTGACGTCGGCGTCGTGGATCATTTGCCTCAACAACCCGCATCCGTCGCGCGCGCGCAGCCAGCGCGCAAAGATTGCAACCGCACGAAAACGAACGATCGCGGCCGTATCCTTCGTCGCGCGACCAATGACCGCGCGGATTGTCGCCGTGTCCGTCGTCCCTTGGACCGCGCCGATTGCCCGTTCACGGACATACGGATCGTCATGACCGAAAAGCGCGAGCAGGCGCGCGTCGCTCATCGCCCCCGAGCTCACCACGGCGGTGGCCATGTTCACGCGATCGGCGGACGAGTATCCGACCGACGCCTTCTCCGTCAACATTGCGAAGGCGCGATCGGTGACGCTGGCCGGAATCACGCCCGCTCCTCGCGCTTCAGGCTTTCGTACGAGAAAAAAGATTCCGCGAATCGCGCCGCGTCGCTCCACCGGCGACGCAGACAGGAGCGATGGCGCAATGAGATTCGCCGTCTTCGTTGCCTGGTCGGCCGACCCCTGCGACAGCCGTCCGAGGGCTTCAAGCAGCGCACCGCGAACGGCGGCGTCACGCTCCACCTGGAATCGGCGCACGAGCGCGGCGCGCGCGTCGGCCGCCCCACCGTGGGCCGCGGCTTGCGCGAGCGCGTCGGCCGCTGCTGCGCGAACGCCGGCGCCACGATCGTCGAGCACCGGAGTGACGATCGGAATCAGCGACGCGCGCTCCAGCCGGCCGAGCCCGCGGACCGTAAACGCTCTGATAAATGCGTTTTCAGATGCGAGGCCACGACGCCGCGCGTCAGTGGGCCGGACGGTTGAGTCGCGCGAGTCCTCGGCGGCAACGAGCGACGTCAGCAAGTCCCTGTCGGTATTTGTCCGTACGCGACTAGCTACGGACTGGCCGTGGGCCGGCAACGCCAACGAGACCAGCACGATGCTCAAGAATCTTGCCAGTTTGGTCATGTCTGATTGAGGTAGAAAAACTCGTTTGACATCGTCACCGCTCCACCTGCGGTATTCCGGCGTGCCGTGGCCGCACGCCGGAATGGTGGTGACTTCCCTTTCGCGGCGAAAGCCTGATATTCAGATACAAACCCAGAGGCCCTGAACAGGCCAATCCAATGCGCACTTTTCGGTATTTATCACTCGCAATCCTTGCCGTCCTCGCCGCCTGTGCACCGGACGCCACAACTCCCACGGTCGACGTCAGCGCTCTTGCTGATCAGATGTCTGGTGCCGGCGGGGCGACGTACTCATCCGCCGCGCTGTCCGCCTCCGTTCCGGGAGTCGCGGCATCGGTGCCGATGCCCGCCTTCGGACCCATGACCTGCCCGTTCTCCACAGCGAATCAGCGCTTCGAGTGCGCACCGCAGACGGCCAACGGGTTGACGTTCACGCGATCCTTTGCAGCGCTCGACGCCACTGGGAAATCACTCTCGACCCCGACCCCGACGACGGTCGCGGCGATCCGTACGATCACCGACGTGAAGGGCACGATGACGGCCATCGCGACGGGAACCGTCGCGCCCCCGGCAATGTCCATTGACCGTCACGAAGACGCCACCATGAGCGGACTGCAGTCGGCAACCCACGTCATGAATGGCACGTCGACACAGAAGCTCGATTTCACAATGACCGGCACGACATACAGTTCGACCGAGACGGGCGCGACAGCCAACCTCCAGTTGCCACTGCCGACAGCGACATCCCACTGGCCGCTCGGCGGGACCATCACCACCGATCGGTCGGTGACTCTGTCGGGCCAGGCCGCGCCGATGACGTCGCACGAAGTACTGACGTTTGACGGAACAAGCGTCATGACGCTGAAGCGCACGGCTGGTACGGTGACGATGACCTGCAAGTTCGATCTGGCGAAGCCGGGCACTCCTCCCGCCTGCACGTAACCGTCGCCCGGAAACCGGGTACCAGTCACTGGGATGAGGGAACGACAAAGCGCGGTGGAGAAGGCTCCGCCGCGCTTTGTCATTCCAGCCCGGGGGGCCGCCCCACGTTACGCGCCGCTGCGGATTCTCACCGCCGTCCCCCACGGATCGCGGACGACAATTCCCCGAGCGTTGGGCGCGACCACGACGTGCGCCGCGTCGAGGCTCGCCTGGACGGCGACAACGTCAGACGCGAGAGGCACGACGATCTCCCACTCGAGCAACAGCGCGTCATCCGCTGACGCCGGCGGTGATTGAGCTGCCCAGGTATTGGTGCCGAGGTGATGGTGGTATCCGCCGGCTGACATGAATAGTGCCCCGGGGTAGTTCCAGACGATTTTGTCGAACCCGATCGCATCGTGGTAAAACGCCGCTGATCGTTCGATGTCGCCAACGTAGAGATGCATGTGACCAACGACGGTACCCGCAGGCATCCCGGTCCATGGCATCCCCCCGGCTTCGGCCACAACTGACCGCACATCAAGCGGGTTGGTGGCCATCGTCAGTTGTCGGTCGATATGCCGCCAGCTCGTCCGTGGACGATCTGCATAGATCTCAATGCCGAGTCCGTCGGGGTCGCTGAGGTACACGGCTTCGCTGACGAGATGGTCCGACATGCCCGCCTGCATGCCAAGCGCCGCGAGGTGCGAGATGAATCGCCCGAGCGCGGCGCGATCCGGGACAAGAAGCGCGTAGTGATAGAGGCCAAGCAGGCCGCGCCGCGGCACCGCCCGCACACCGTGCTTCTCGTGCAGGTCGACGAGCGGCGGGGAGTCACCGTGCGGGGCGAGCGACGCGGCAGCGGCAGAGCGCTCGAGAACACGTAGCCCGAGCACCGTCTGATACCACTCGACCGACCGCTCGAGGTTGGCAACCTGCAGCGTGACCCGGCCGAGGTGGGTGGCTTCAGGCAGGCGATACCGGGACGGCCGAACACCGTACCCGTGAATCATCTCGTCAATCATGCAGTCGTGGGTCGCTGGGAACATAGCCGATCAATGGACGAACTCGTCACGGCCACTCACGACGGAATCTACAAACTGGCTGACCGACTGATCGACCCACCCGTCGACCAGCCGGCCATCCAGCCTACTGCGTGCAACTTCGTGTTTGTCGCTACTGACAGACCGGCTTGCTCCTCGGCAGCTCGATCGTGCAGTTCTTCGCCGTTCCGTCCTGTGTAATCACGATCTTCGCAGTAGCGGTTCCATCGTACGTCACGACTTCGTTCCGCGTATGCGCCGTCGTCACGCCATTGACCGTGATGGACACGGCCATGTTGCGTGAGATGCGGCCGGCAGACGGGTAGGTCGGCTTGCCACTTATAAGCGGAACGATAAGGCCCTTCGTCGTGTCGTTTACCGTGCGGACGGCCGTGAACGCGCCCGCGTCGGTTGTACCTGTCGTCGTCTCGGTGCCGACCGCGGTGCCATTCACCGTGCGCTCCGTGCTGCCGACCGCCAGACCGGTCACCACGCGATCGCTTTTGTGCGCGACTGTTGACTTGGCGCTGTCACGGCGGGTGATCGTACCGCTGACTTCGGAATGCGCGGTGACGCTGTTCGTCAGGCTGTCCACCTTTGCCTGAGCCACGCCAGCCACGGTCTTGATCGATGCGGTGACGAGCACCGTCAGCCCACGCATGGTCACCGGGCCGCAGGTCACGACGCCAGTGCTACTGGCAAACACGCAGCTGCTGCCGACGCTGTCGGAGTGGAAGGGACCACGGCCGACGCCGGGGCCGAACCCAATCGCGCCAAAGAATTCGGGGCCGAGCCCGCCGCCCATCAGGAATCCGAAACCATCCCCGCGTCCTTGGCCGCGTCCGCCTTCTCGGCCACCACGGCCTTCACGACCGCCCGGGCCGCGATGCTCGCCGAAGCTTCCGTCGCCGCGATGCGGCAGGAATGCGTCTCCAAGGTCTCCGCCGGCGGCAAACGTGCTGTTCGTCGAGCTAAAACCGGCCGGGACTGATTCGAACGCGGCAAGTGCACCGTTCAACGCCGAGTTCGTACCCATGTCGGCGCAGCCGACGCCGATCAGGGCGCCACCACCGACAACCGCCAAGCGAAGGATCTTTTTCATCTGTCTATCTCCGTATGCGTGATTTCCGACGTCTATTCGCCGGACTGCAACCAGGACACGGATCGGTTCACTTACCCCTATCGATACCGTCAGCAAACACGAAAGCCGTCGCGCGATGGCTCACGCAGCATTACCGAAGTTTCGCGCTCAGCCCGATGAGCAGCGTTCGTCCCGGAAGCACGGTGATGTTGTCAGGCTCGCCGCGCTGGACGTTGGTCAGGTTGTCGCCGGTGAGCTTGACAGACACCGTGCCCATCAGATCGCGCGACAGTGTCGCCCGTACGCGCGTCACGCCGTCATAGTTCAGCCAGTACGAACGCAACTTGTTCCCCGTCATCTCGTGCGCCGTGGCGACACTGCCAGCAAAATCCTTGGCGAGCTTGAGACGATCGTAATTGATCCAGTCCGAGGCGCGCGATGTCGTGACCGTCGCGAACCAGTGTGGCTGGCTCCACGACGCCGACAGGCTTGCCGTGCGACCGGGCACCCCCAGCATACGGTCTCCGGTCAGCAAGTCGCCGGTATACCCGCGGGCGATGCGCTGTACCCGACTATCGACGAGCGATAACGCGCCGCCAACGGCCAGCGCGCCAAGGTTCAGCGACGACTCAAACTCCCAGCCCCGATTCAGGATCTCACCAACGTTTTGGAGTACGTAGGCCATCCGCGGCTTCCCCGGACCGCCACTCATCGAACCAAGCGGCAACGAGTCCTTGGGGATTCCCACCGGCTGAATGAGACCGGATGCCGTCTGATCGAAACGCGTCACGTGCAGTCCAAACTTGCGCCCGAACAACAGGTCCACACCTAGCTCCGTCCCCGACTGTTCCTCGGGATCGAGGGTCGGCGACCCCGACTTCCAACGAATATCCCGGAGCGCCATCGAGCGGGACGCGGTCTGGACCGGTCGGATCCCGCGCCCGTACGCGCCCCGTACCTTGAGAGTCGTCGCACCGACGTCACGGACGGCCGCGACCCCAAGCATTGGAAGCACTGCGGTTTGGCTGTTGACTGTAAACCCGTCATTCCGCTCGAGACGAACACCACTGGTGAAGTACAGCGCGTCATTGATCGCAAGATTGCCCTGCGCAATGACGCCGCTGTTGCGGCGCCACGCGATCAGGTCCGGCCCAATGCCACGACCCGCGACCGGATTCCCTGCAGCGTCCACGATCGGGCTCCCGGCCTGCGTCTCACGCAACGCCGAATGCTCAGCTGCAAAGGTCAACGTCAGCGCTTCGCGTCGCGCGAGATCGAAGTGGCCAACAAAACTGGCGCGGAGCGTTCCACGATCGGCCCCGCCGCGCGCCGCGTGGAGCGCCGTGTCGGTCGCCGATGACAATGGCGCGAGATCATTCGGCACATTCGCCAGTCGGTAGCCGTCGATGCCAGCAACGAATGACGGCGTCCACTGCCCGGGCGTGAACAACGTAGCCGTACCGCCAACGGTGTACTCCCGGACCGACTCGGGAAGTGTGTCGTTGATCGACGCCACGGTGACAACACCACGTTCGACCGCCGACGCGGATGCCGATGCGCGACCGGTCGATCCGACCTTCGCACGCGACGCCAGCGACTGCGTGAATCCGCGCAGCAGTGGATTCTCGCCGATGGCCGCCTCCTTGCCATAGAACCGTGCGGTGCCGGCGAAGCTCGCATTCGAAGTCACCGCGCGGAACGCCCCGTTCAGCTTGACATCACGGCTGTACGCCTGGGGCACGTACCCGCCGAGCGTCGAGACGCTCACTGATAAAGAGCCCGAGCGCAGGCTCGATCCCTCGCGCCACGTCAGTCCGTGATGCTGGGCGAAGACCGACCGCGCCGCGAACTCGGTCGCAGAGAACCCCGCATCGCTAACGGCCTCGGTCCGATCGGCGCCCGCCTGAGTACCTTCGTGCCTGGTGACGATGTTCACGACTCCGCTGATCGCATCGGCGCCGTAGAGCGCTGCTCCTTGCGGCCCCCGAATGACCTCGACGTGGTCGAGCGCCGCGGGATTGAGCTCGGTGACGAGGAGCGGATTCGCCACCTCGATACCGTCGATGTACACCTTTGGATAGCTGACGCCGAACGAGCTGGCGCCGCGGATGCTTCCATAGCGTGCGAGCAGGCTCGATGGCGACTGTTCCCAGACCCAGAGACCGGGGACGCTCCCGTCAAAGCTCGACGCAAAAGTCGACGACGCCTGCCGTGCAAGCTTCTTCCCGTCGAGAACGTCGAGCGCAACGCTGAGAGATCGCTGAGCGTCCCCGGTCGCACTCCCGGTGACGACGACGCGATCGAGCATCGGCACCGAGCTCGCGGTTCCTGCGATTGGTTGCGCCGACGGCTGCGACGGCGCCAAAACGACTTGATCGGAGCCGGTGGTCACCGGGTCGACGCTCGTCCCGACGAGCAGTTCAGCAAGGGCATCGCCGGCGGCGATCGAATCGGACGACAGACAGACTCGCCGGTCAAGCGGCAGGAGTTCCGCGCTGTACGAAAGCCGAATACCCGATGCCACTGCGACGCGATCGAGCGCCTCGCGTAGCGACACATTCCGCGCACGGACGACAATCATGCGACCGAGCGGCGCCGGCCACGTCCGGGGCGCCGACGACACGGTAACCTGCGGCGTGCACGCCTGCTGCGCAGGCGCGACCGACGGCGCCAGTAACGCCCCGCTGGTGAACGCGACAAACGCGGCGAGAGAAACATCCCGCCGCCCTCGCGGCACGTCACGGCGATACATCATTTCCGGCGGTTGGTCTCCGGAGTGATGCGAACGATTGCCGTGTCACCGCGCCGCTCGATCGTTGCCGGGAGCAGGAGCGCGACCGCGCGAAGCACACTGCCGGCAGAATCGCGATCGGTGAACGTCGCCGTCATGTGGCGCCGCAGCACTGACGAGTCGCGCACGCCAAGTTCGATTCCGTACCAGCGACGCAGATCATCGCGCACTTCGGCGATGGTCGCGTCACGGAAAATGAGCTTGCCCCGAGTCCACGCAAGATCGTCATCGCTGCCGGCGCCGCGCACAGCGGCGACCTCGCCTTTTACCGAGACGGTCCCGATGTCACCAGCGTTCAGGACCGCTGGCGCTGACTGCGTCGCGACTGTGGGCTTGAGCTCGACCGTTCCCGACGTCACCGCAACGCGGACGCCGCCGGTCGAATCGGCATGCACACCGAACGCCGTACCGACGTCGCGAATCGTCGCCCCATTCACGGAAACGACAAACGGCCGGGCGCCATCATGCTTCACGTCAAAGAACGCTTCACCTCGCAGCACGACATTCCGCGTCTGCTGGCCGTACCCCGCCGCCAGCGTCAAGTGACTACCTGGCCCGAGGACCACGTTGGTTCCGTCGGGAAGCAGGAGCGAGTCGCGCCCGCCAACCGGGGTTGTGAGGGTGCGCGCGGCAATCGTTGGCGGGTCGTCGGTCGAGGTGCGGCCGCGCCAGACCAGCGTACCGACTGTGAGGACAAGTGCTGCCGCGGCGAGCATCGGCCAGTTGATCGAGGCCGGCAGCGCAAAGTTCCGGCGGACGTGCCGCTTGGTGGCGGTCGGGCCGGCGGCGCGCCGACCGTTCACCTTGGCCAGCGCCTCATCGACATCGATCCCCTTCGTCGCGTCTGCCGCTAACGTCAGGCCGTCAAGAGCGTCATCCAGCGCAGCGATCAGGGTCGAATCCGCCGAGTGCGCAGCGAGCCACTTCTGGACGCTGTCGCGCTCAGCGGCCGGGCTCTCCCTGGCGAGGTAGCGGGCGATCGCATCCCAATCGACTTCTGGTTCGGCGCCCCCGGCGCCCGGCGTTTCGCTCGACATACCCGTGAGACACCCCGCTTGCTCGTTCCCCCTACGGCCTCTTTTTTTGCCATGCTCGCCCGGCACAGCCCTTCCCTGACGGCGTATGTTAGCCAATCGAACTGCCGCTTGAGAACGTGCCAGTCCCGCCGTAGCCCCGCCTAGGGAACCGACACATCCACGTATGGACGAACGGGAGCTGCTCGATCGCCTTCGACGAGGGGATAACGCCGCATATGAGGCGATCTTCCGGCAGTGGTACGCCCCCCTTGTCGCGACGACGGCGGCGCTGCTCCGCGACCGAGGGCCGGCGGAAGAGATCATACAAGACGTCATGCTCGAGCTCTGGCGGCGGCGCGAATCGCTGGTTCTGGAGCAGTCGCTCCGCGCCTACCTGTTCCAGGCGGCCAGAAATCGGGCCCTGAACCATCTCCGGCGTCTTCGGGTCGAGACGCGGGGCGAGGGAACGATCGCCGCCGGAATGCCGACCCCCGAGCAGGCGGACAGCGAAGCGCGCGAGAACGAACTGAGCGTTGCGATTCAGGCCGCCGTCGCCGGGCTCCCCGACCGTTGCCGCGAGGTATTCGAGTTGAGCCGCGTACACGGACTCAAGTACTCCGAAATCGCGACGTCGCTCGGTATTTCGGTCAAGACCGTGGAGTCGCAGATGGGAAAGGCGCTGCGCGTGATGCGGGAGAAGCTTGCGGCGTGGTTGCCGGACGGAGACACACTCTAGCGCGACGTGCCTCAGGCCACCTGATTGGCAGCGCGTGCCCTCAAGCGACGCCTTCGATGCCGCAGCTCCCAGAGTTCGCCGACCGTCAGCCCGATCGCCGCGAACACGATGCCGCCCGACAGCGCCCCCACGGTCACCGAGATCTGCAGATTGATCAGTCCGTGCGCGGCGGACGTGCCTTCGATGCCACGTACCAGGATCAGCCAGGACGTCGATCCCCACCACATCGCACCCGCTACCCCCCCGGCGATCGTGAAGCTGCCGCCAATAAAAGACCGCCGGGGTTCGTAATAGCTGTTCGAAATCGTGCCAAGCGCGCGCTGCTCAGCGGCGTGCGAGGCGGGGCGCCCCCAACCGGACCGCAGGACAAAGTAGGCAACGAGCGCCAAACCGATCGAACTCCACAACAGCGTCGTGTTCGACTTGGGAATCGGCGCCCACCGCGTTTCTTGGGCGACGACGGCGGCGGTAAGGAGGACGAGGACGCCGAGGAGCTTCACACTGGGGAGTTGAGGACGTGGCAACAAGTGCAACTTGCGTAGACGATCGAGCGATGCAAGCCCTGGTGCGCCCATCGCGACCGCAGGCCCGCAGATATCGCGGCACCGGCAATGACCGAACATGGCCGTCGCAGAGGTGAAGTGAGATATTTCGAGACCCCGCTCCATCCGAGGATCTTCCGCCATGCTGAATCGCCTGTCTCCTCAATCACGCCCCGCCCAGATATTTCGCCAGCGCGCAGCGCTCGTGCTCTGCGCACTGCTGCTCGTCGGCGCCGCTATGCCCATCAAACCCGACCTGCTCTCGGGCCTTGTCTGGCGCAATGTCGGGCCGTTTCGCGGCGGTCGCATCTCGGCGGTCTCCGGAGTAATTGGCGAGCCCGGCACCTACTACATCGGCCTCCCCGCCGCTGGCGTCTGGAAGACTACGAGCGCCGGCGAGACCTGGTACCCGATATTTGACGCGATCACCGAGGTCTCGTCCATCGGCGCGCTGGAAGTGGCGCCCTCCAACGGCAACATCATCTACGTCGGCACGGGTGACCAGGTCACCGGCGCCACGATCAACGAAGGAAACGGCGTCTACAAGTCGGTTGACGCCGGCAAGACCTGGAAGCACTCGGGCCTCGACGCCAGCAAACAGATACCGTCCATCGTCGTGGATCCGCGCAACCCGGACGTCGTCCTCGTCGCCGCACAGGGCGACCTCCACGCCAAGACCGAAAACCGCGGCGTCTATCGCTCTACCGACGGCGGCGCGACGTGGACGCGTACGCTGTTCGTCGCCGACACAATCGGCATCCAGAAACTTGCGATCGCGTATGACCAGCCCGATGTCGTCTTCGCGACGACGATGCGGCACTACACGGCGTTCCCGCCAGCAAGCGGCATCGCACCGGCACCTCAGATCGGTGGTGGACGAGGCGGACAGGCCGATGCGCCCACGGGGGTGTACATCCACAAGTCCGTTGACGGCGGAGTGACCTGGAAAGAAGTCAGCGGCGGCGGGCTGCCGCGCGTTCCGTCGAGCCGCACATCGATCGCCGTTGCGATGAACACCAACGCCCAGCGCGTGTTCTTCGTCTCCAACACCGGGTTGTTCCGCTCCGACGACGGCGGCGCCACCTGGCGCCAGATGGACGCGACCGACCAGCGCATTCGCAGCGGACAGGGCGGCTACAACTGCGGCGTCTTTGTGGACCCAAAGAATCCCGACGTCGTGTATGTGTTCAACACGGCGTCGTACAAGTCCACCGACGGCGGCAACACCTTCACCGGTCTCAAGGGTGCCCCCGGCGGCGACGATCCCCAGGCACACTGGATCGACCCGACCAACGGCCAGCGCATTCTCCTCGGCTACGACCAGGGCGCGATCGTCACGCTCGACGGCGGTGGCACATGGAGTTCGTGGTACAACCAATCCACCGAGCAGGTCTACCACATCGCGACGGACAACTCGTACCCGTACTGGATCTACGCGACGCAGCAAGACGCGGGCGCGATCCGTACGCGGAGCCGTGGCAACCTTGGCGCGATCACCCCGCTCGACTGGAATCCGGTCAACGGATGGGAATGGGGCACGATCATCCCCGACCCGCTCAACGCGAACATCGTGTACGCCAGTGGCGCCGGGATTGTGAAGATCAGCTACCCCAGCGAGCAATGGATCAGCGTCAGCCCTGCGGCAGATCCCAAGTTGCGTGCGCGCAGCACGTCGTCGGCACCGCTCGCCTGGGCCCCGTGGAACCAGCACCAGTTGCTCGCCGGCATGCAGTTCGTGATGTCGACGATCGACGGCGGCGCGCATTGGAAGAAGCTGAGTCCCGACCTCGGCTACCCGAAGGGAATTGCGGTGCCGTCGGACACCGCCGCGCCGGTGCCCGGCGCATTCCCCGCCGGCTCGATCGAGACGCTCGTGGCATCTTCGGTCGGCCGCGGAACGATCTGGGCCGGGTTGAACAACGGGCTCATCAAGGTCACGAAGGACGAGGGCGCGACGTGGGATGACGTGTCGATCCCCAACCTGCCCTTTGCAGCGCGCGCTCTCGTCGAGGGGCTCGACGTAGCGCCAACCGTGGCCGGTGAAGCGTACGCCGCGGTGGACCTGCTCCGCACGGGCGACTTCGCACCGTACGTGTATCGCACAAAGGACTTCGGCAAAACCTGGACGAAGATCACCAACGGCCTGCGGACGCATGAGTCGGCCGGGAGTTCAGTACGCACGGTGCGCGCCGATCCGAAACGGCCCGGTCTGCTCTACGCCGGCACCGAAACGGGGATGTACGTCTCGTTCGACGATGGCGACAACTGGCAGTCGCTGCAGCTCAACCTCCCCAACACGTCGTATCGCTCCGTCGCCTTCAACGGGAACGATGTCATCGTAGGCACGTACGGCCGCGGCATCTTCATCCTCGACGGTGGCGCGGTCCTCCGGCAGATGACGCCGTCGGTGGCTGACGAACCGGTGCACCTGTTCAAGCCTGACCCGACAGTGCGAGTGCGCCGCAACGTCGGGGCCGACACGCCATTTCCGCCCGAAGTCACGCATGCTCTCAACCCGCCGGACGGGATGATCATCTACTACACCCTCGGCACAAAGCCGTCGGGTGAACTGACGATCGAGGTACTCGATTCGGCCGGCGCGACCATTCGCCACCTATCGAGTGTCGCACCGGCACCCGTTGCGGAAGCAGCGAGACCGCCACATCCGAACTTCTGGGTGGCGACTCCCGAAGGACTGCCCGTGGCGACGGGCCTCAATCGCACGAACTGGGACCTGCGCTTCGATGCGCCCCCGGTATTCACGCATTCGTTCGAGATCAACGCCAACCCGGGGCTCACGCCGGCCTCGCCCGAAGGCGCGCTCGTCGCGCCCGGGACGTACACGATCAAACTCACGGTGAGCGGCAAGAGCTACACCGAGAAGGCGATCGTGACGAATGATCCGCGCTCGCCGGCGACCGCGGCAGACGTTCGCGCGCAGACCGCGCTCCTCATCAAACTCCAGGCTGACATCAACGCCGCGTGGGACGGATTCCAGCAGGTGGCGGCGATGCGTGCCGGGCTCATCGCGGCCACCCCACCCGATTCAGCGGTTGATGCGGCGAGGGCGATTCGCGCTTTCCGCGCAAAGATCGACTCGGTCGGTGGCGCTGGCGGTGGCGGCCGCGGTGGAGGGCGTGGCGGTGGTGCGAACACACCCGCGACGTTCCAGTCAGTTCACGGCCGGCTGGTCAGCCAGCTCACGGCGCAGGAAAACGGCGACCACTCTCCAACAGAGGCAATGCTCGCGGCGTTCGCACAGTCGTGCCGCGACCTGACGACGGCGGCCAGCGCATGGACGACGATCAACAGCACCGCTCTGCCAGCGCTGAACGCGACACTCACGCGGGCCGGTCTCAAGCCGGTGACGGCGACGACGGGGGTGCCGAAACCGAAATGCTGAGCTGACCTGTTCGGCCGCACCAAGGGGCCCTTGGTCAGCGAGGGCACACCAATCTTACGCCCGCTACGCCTCCACCGAAGACGAGCATGCCAACGACCGAACTACACCTGGCCCTGCGCCACCTCTTCTCCGAGCTAGCTGACGGTGCGACCGATATTGGGGGCGCCTACATTCTCAACTCCGGAGACATTGGTCTCCTGCGTTCGCTCGACACGCTGCCCGCGGCCGACGCATCGCGGGCTGTGAATGACGGCGCGACCATCGCTGCGCACGCACAGCACCTGCGCTATGGCCTATCGCTCATGAACCGTTGGGCGACAGAGGGAGGGAATCCCTTCGCCAATGCCAAGTGGGACGAGGCGTGGAAGTTGTCCGACGTGGACGAGCGGCAATGGGAGGAGATTCGACGTGGGTTGGGCGACGAAGCACGTCGCTGGCTGAATACGCTGGGTTCGTCGCGCACGCTTACCCTGATCGAGCTCACCGGGATGATCGGGACTATTGCACATCTTGCCTATCACCTGGGCGCCATGAGGCAGATCGAGCGGAGGGCCCGCGGCCCGAAGGAGGGAACGTTCGCGTGAGTGAGGCGCCTAGTCCGGGATAGGCCACACGCGCAGCATGACGACGCCGTGGGACGGCACAGTCGCCGCGTACCGCGACTGAACGGACGCTGAGTCCGAGTGTGCCCACAAGTTCCGCACGCGCGCCTTCTTCGTCTTGAGGCCAACACGTCCCCAATCGGCAGTAATGGTCGACGCGACCGAAGCGCGATTGAATAGCAGCACGGCCCGCGAGCCATCAGCCAACGGCTTGACCCAGACCTGAAGCTCACTGGGCGATGCCTGCACGATCGTCCCCTGCACGCCGAGTGAATCCTGATCGACCGCGATGACATCACGGTTGAGCAGGATGTCGCGCGTGTCGCCCGCTGTGCGGGTCGAGTCCAGCATCGTCCGCACGTCGTTGCCCGCGATCAATGGCGCCGCCATCATCGCCCACAGGCTGAAGTGCGAGCGATACTCCGTTTGCGTCATGCCGCCGTTTCCCACCTCGAGCATGTCGGGGTCGTTCCATGCGCCGGGCTTGGCAACGTGCCAATACTGGGACGACAGGTCCACCAGGGTGAGCACGCTCGACCAGCGATCGGAGATGTCACCTGTGGTTCGCCACAGGTTGCCGACGTCGGGTGCCCACTCCCATGGTCTGTTGCTGCCCCACTCACAGATGCTGAAGACAATCTTCCGCCCCGAAGCGGCGAGGGCGTCGCGGAAAATGGTGTACTGAGTGCGGGCGTCGAGCCCGTCGGCGTTGCACCAGTCGATCTTGACGTAGTCGACGCCCCACGATGCATATGTCTTGGCGTCGATCGCCTCATATCCATAGCTCCCCGGACGGCCCTCGCACGTCTTCCGCCCGGCGTCGGTGTAGATGCCGAACTTGAGCCCCTTGCCATGCACGTAGTCCGCGAGCGCCTTGATGCCGGTGGGAAAACGGGCCGAGTCGGCCACGATGGTGCCCTGCGGCGTACGACCTACCTGCCAGCAGTCGTCGATCGTGACATACTGATAGCCTGCCTCGCGCATGCCGTTCGCGCTGATCGCGTCGGCCACCTCGCGGATGAGCTTGTCGCTCACGTTGCAGCCGAACTTGTTCCAGCTGTTCCAGCCCATCGGCGGTGTGCGGGCGAGGCCGTTGTCGAGCATCGCAGGCTGACGGGTCGCGGCGATTGCGGCGACCGTTATTGCGAGGGCGGGGATCGTGATGAAGTGTCGCATGAGCGAATGTGATGGAAGGGGCACTGGTCAGCAACTAGCGGCGTCTGGAGTATCCTGCTCGGCTCTCGGCTGGCGGCTCTCGGCTACGGCTCTCGGCTTGCGGCGCGGCACCCGGCTCACGGCGCGGCTCTCGGTTTACGGCACCGCTCTCGGCTCACGGCGTGGCTATCGGCGTTTTATCCGCTTCTGGGGGTTCACTATCGGTCAACACTAACCGCGATAGCCGTTTACCGACGGCCGCGCCGTTAGCCGATGGCCGTGCCGTTGGCCGATGGCCGTGCCGTTAGCCGCTGGCCGTGCCGTTAGCCGTCGACCGCACCGTTAGCCGCCGGCCGCGCCGTCACCCGAGAGCCGTAGCACGATAGCCGCCAGCCGAGAGCCGAGCAGGTCCCGCCGAGAGCCGAGCAGGTCCCGCCGAGAGCCGAGCAGGTCCCGCCGTGAGCCGATCCGGGTCAGCCTCCTTTATGTCAGACTTCGCCCGTGTTCGCCTATCTTTTCCCCTCCACCACTCCGCGGAGCGAATCGAAAATGATCGGTCGAATCTGGCACGGATTTGCGGCACGCGAAGACGCGGACGCCTATCAGACTATGCTCAACTCGGACGTCTTGCCCGGCATCCACCGGATTCCGGGATATCGCGGCGCGTACGTCATGCGACGCGACGTGGGCGACGAGGTCGAGTTCATGACGATGACCATCTTTGAGAACATGGCCGCGGTGAAGCAGTTCGCGGGCGAAGACTACACGAAGGCGGTCGTCCAGGGTCCGGCGCAGAAGCTGTTGAAACGAGCCGACTCGCGGTCGGCGCATTTTGAAATCATCTTTGCGCCAGAGAGTTCGCCGCGCGGCGAACCCTGAGCGTTGCCGGTGCCCGTCTACCCGGCCGTGCTCACCATGTCGAAAATCGGCAGATACATGGCCACGACCATTCCGCCGACGACCACGCCGAGGAAGACGATCATCATCGGTTCCATCATCGCCAGCAAGCCGCTGACCGCCGCGTCGACCTCATCGTCGTAGAAATCGGCGATCTTCGTCAGCATCTCGTCCAATCCGCCCGTCTGTTCGCCGACATTGATCATCGAGATGACCATCGGCGGAAACACGCCGGACTTCTTGAGCGGCGCGGAGATCGTGTCACCGCCAGCAATCGAGGCTCGCGATTCCATGATGGCGTCCTGCACGACCCGGTTGCCAGCGGTCTTCGCCGTGATTTCGAGTCCTTCGAGAATCGAGACGCCCGATGAGATCATCGTGCCCAGCGTCCGCGTAAAACGCGACACCGCGGTCTTCCGAATGACATCGCCAAGCACCGGCGCTTTGAGCATCAATCGGTCGATCACCAGTTGCCCATCCGGAGTCGCGTAGTACTTCTTGAGGAACCGGTGCCCGAGGAACCCTCCGAGCGCCAGCATCCAGCCACCCGGGGCAGGAGGAAGCGTCCGCAGGAACTTTGACAACGTGATGACGACTTGTGTCGGAACCGGCAGCGCGACACCCGCCTCCGCAAACATTTTCTGAAACGTCGGAATGACGAAGATGAGCAGGACGCTGATCGCGCCGCCGGCCACCGTCCCGATGACGACGGGATAGATCATCGCGCCCTTCACCTTGCGGGCGAGTGCATCGTTCTTTTCGATGAACGTCGCGAGGCGCAGCAGAATCGTGTCGAGAATACCGCCCGCCTCGCCGGCGGCGACCATGTTGACATACAGTTCGTTGAACGCCTTCGGGTGCTTTCTCATGGCGTCGGCGAGCGTGTTTCCCGACTCGACGTCGAACACGACTTGGCGCGTGACGTCTTTGAGCGCCGGATTTTCACTCTGGTCGGCAAGGATCTGGAGCGACTGCACGAGCGGCAGGCCGGAGTTGATCATCGTCGAAAACTGGCGCGTGAAGATGACGACGTCGCGCATCTTGATCGCGCCGGCCTTCTTCTTCTTGACCGCGGGACCCTCGTCGACCTTGATCACTTGCAGCTTCTGCTTCTTGAGCTGCGCCATCACCTCGTCGCGACTGGGCGCGTCGACGGTCGCCTGCTGCATCTCACCCTTGGCGTCGCGGGCTGTGTACGTGAACGTTGGCATTCGACTCCCCGAAAGATGGTCCGTTGACTGTTACTTCTTTACCGGCGGCTTTGGCTCGTCACCGGGCGCGATGCCCATCATGCGCATCAATTCGCCCTGGTCGCTCGATGCCCGCAAGCAATCGTCCTGCGCGACCTGCTTGGTGATGTAGAGCTGGTACAGCGCATCGTTCATCGTCTGCATCCCGAACTTCTTGCCGGCCTGCATTGCCGAATAGATCTGGTGAATCTTGTCGTCGCGAATGAGCGCCCGAATGGCCTGTGTCATGACGAGGATCTCCGCCGCCATTGCCCGGCCTTTGCCGCCAATCTTCGGCAGCAGCGTCTGCGTGACGATGCCCTCGAGACAGAACGCCAGTTGCGCCCGTACCTGCGATTGCTGATGGCTGGGGAAGACGTCGATGATCCGGTTGATCGCCTCGGCAGCGCTGTTCGTGTGGAGCGTGGCGAAGGCCAAGTGGCCCGTTTCTGCGATCGTGAGACCGGCATGAATCGTTTCCAGATCCCGCATTTCGCCAATGAGGACGACGTCCGGGTCCTGTCGCAGCGCGAACTTGAGCGAGGACGAGAAGCTCTTGGTGTCGGTGCCGACCTCGCGCTGATTGACGATGCATCCCTGATGGGTGTGGATGAACTCGATCGGATCCTCGATCGTAATCATGTGACCCTTGATGCCCTTGTTGATACGGTCGAGCATCGCGGCCAGCGTCGTCGACTTGCCTGAACCGGTCGGGCCCGTGACGAGAATCAGTCCGCGCGGACGGTCCGACAGGTCGGCAAGGATCTTCGGCAGGTTGAGCTGTTCGAACGTCTTGATCTTGAATGGAATCTGCCGGATGACCATCGCCACGCAGCCGCGCTGCTTGAAGCAGTTGCCGCGAAACCGCGCCAGCCCGGCGATGCCGAACGAGAAGTCCAGCTCATCCTCCATCTCGAACCGCTTTTTCTGGTTTTCCGTCAAGACCGAGTACGCAACCTGAAGCGTGTCCTTGGGCTGCAGGACCTGGTCGATGTTGGAGTCTTCAATCTCGCCGTCAATACGGAGCTTCGGCCGCACGCCAGCGGTGATGTGGAGATCGGACGCCCCGCGCGCGATAACCTCTTCGAGCAATGCGCGGAGGTTGAACTGCTGGGAGGGTGCGGCGGGAGCGGTCATTGAGGTTGGTCAGGACAGGGAATGGGCGGACCCTCCGGTTGAACCGGGGCCCGTGAATGCAATCATCGGCCAGAGCGAGCAATGCGTCAAGCAACGAAAACGCGCGCCGAGCCCCGAGGCGAACACGCGACGCATGGAAAGGTAGCGCGCGACCGAGCCTCGGCCACCTGTAACCGCCTTGACAGGTGGTACGGGTAGCATTCCCTCCGCACGAACACTCCGCGGGGAGATCCACTCATGTTCAAGTCTATGCGCGCCAGGTTCCCGGTTCCGGGACGCGTTTTCCTGCTACTGGCCCTCGCTACCACGACCGTTCCGACCCAGGCCGCACGCGCGCAAGATCCCCCGCCAATTCGCGGATTCGTCCGAGCCCCCGACGGAACGCCGATTCAGGGCGCGCTGGTCACCATCGTGCCGCGGGACACGGCGCCACTGCCGGCCCGGACAACTCGCACAGATGACCACGGAGCATTTTCCATCCCCGGCGTCGCGGGCGCCGCGTCATATCGGGTCTCCGTGACCGTCGTCGGCTTCGCGCCGCAGACAAAGCAGGTGACCGCGACGGACGCCCAGGCGGCGCTCGACTTCAAGCTCACCCAGGCCGTGCAACAGCTGGCGCCCGTCACTACCATGGCGCAACGACAGCGCCCCACGCGGAGCGATCGCGAGGGCACCGGCGCCGGCGAAGCAGGCAGCGCGACGGTGGCTGGCGGTGGACTCACCGGCGATCTCACTGGCGACCTGACCGCCGCGATGGCGACGATTCCTGGATTGCTGATCACGCCTGACGCGACTGGCGGGCTGCCGACGATTTCCGCGTTTGGCCTCTCGGCCGACCAGAATGCGCTCACCCTCAACGGCATGAACTTCGGCGCCGGCAGTATCCCGAGAGACGGTCTGACTGTGCGCGTCGCGCAATCGACGTACGATCCCGGGCGCGGCGGATTCAGCGGCGTGCAGACAAGCCTCCGGCTGCCGTCCGGCGGCAACATGCTGAATCAAATCGTCCACCTGACGCACGAAGATCCGAGTCTTCAGGGCAATCCCCCCGCCGCCGCCGCCCTCGGCACCCAATACTCACGCCAGATCGTCAGCGGATCATGGTCCGGCCCGATCATTGAGGACAAGGCGTTTTACAACACGTCATTTCAGTTCACCCGCCGCGCGAGCGACCTGCCGTCCATCACCGGCATCGACGCCGCGACGCTCCAATCGCTCGGTATCAACGCCGATTCCGTGGCGCGACTCAAGTCGGTGGTCGGCTCGCTGAGCATCCCGCTAGCTACGGTCGCCGTTCCATCGCAGCGGCTGTCGACGAACGCGTCGGGTCTCATGCGGCTTGACTGGTCGCCGAATGCGACCAACCGGAGCGGCAACGTCACCTACCTGCTGGTCGGCGGAAACTGGGCGGACAATGCTGGTACGCGCAGCAGCGCGACCGCACTACCCTCGCACGGCGGCGACGCGCGGACCTGGGCGGCACAGACCCAGGCGAACGCCGCCCGGTATCTCGGGCCTGTCCTCAACGAGAGCAACCTCTCGTTCGTCACGACATCGAATCGAAGCACACCGTACCTCGCGCTGCCGGACGCGCGGGTGCTCGTCGGCTCGAACTTTGCCGACGGTACTGCGGCGTCCACCACCGTCCGCGTCGGCGGAAATTCCGGTGGGGAGAGCCGAACCCGGGGCACGTCAATCCAGGGCCGAAACGAGACGACGTGGTTCACCTGGGACAATCGCCATCAATTCAAGGTGACGCTCGACGGCCGCATGGAGCGGGACAATACCACGCAAAGCCCGAACAGTCTCGGCACGTTTAGCTACAACTCCCTCGCCGATCTCGCCGCCGGAACGCCGACCAGCTTCACGCGCGCGCTTGGTGTGCGGGAAACACAGGGTCGCCAACTGCTCGGCGCCGTCGGCCTCGGCGACGCGTTCCGAAAGTCGCAGCAGCTCCGTCTCCAGTACGGCGTGCGCATCGAGGGCAACCGGTTTGGCGGTCGGCCGTCGGTGAATCCCGCATTGGTGGCGGCGTTCACCAGGTCGACCGATGTCGTGCCAGCGGCAATCACGATCGCGCCGATGATCGGCTTCACGCGGTCGTACACCGGCGCGCACGGCGGATCGTTCTCGGGCGGCATCCGCGAATACAGCGGAACACTGTCGTCGCAGACCGTCGAAAACGTTTCGCGCTTCACCGGCCTTCCCGATGCGATCAAGCAACTCGTCTGCGTCGGATCGGCGGTGCCGACGCCGCGCTGGTCGAGCTACGCGGGCACGACGGACTCGATTCCGCAACAGTGCCAGAACGGGGCGTCGGTGTTCAACCAGAGCACTCCGGTGGTCTCGCTTTTCGCACCAGACTACCAGCCGTCGAAGCGGTGGGGCGCCTCCTTGACATGGACGGGTCGCGTGAGCCAGCGGTGGATCGGCTGGGTGACGACGAACTATTCACTGAACCTGCACCGGCCTGGCACGGTTGACCTCAACTTCGACCCAACACCAAAGTTCACACTCAGCGCCGAGGGATCGCGGCCGGTGTTCGTTCCGCAAAGCAGCATCGTTTCCTCGACCGGTGCGGTGGCGGCGACCGGATCGCGATTGCACTCTGAATTCGCGGCCGTCAACGAGTTGCGATCCGACTTGCGGTCGGATGCGAAGCAGCTGGTACTTGGCTTCGCGCCGGTTCAGAGCTCACGGCCAGCCGGGTTCGCGGTCACAACAAGCTTCCGTGCCTACTACACGCTCAGCCTGAATCGGGACCAGAGCCGCGGCTTCGGTGGAACGACGGCCGGGGATCCACGTGCCGTCGTGTGGGAGTCGAGCGGACTTCCTCGACACGCATTCCAACTGCTCGGCTCGATCCAGATCCCCAAATGGGTGAACATTGACGCCTTTGCTCGGATCGCGTCGGGCCGGAGGTACACGCCGATGGTCGGTGGCGACATCAACGGTGACGGGTTGGCGAACGATCGCGCGTTCATCTTCAGTACAGCGTCGGCGGACCCTCGAACCGCGGCGGGAATGCAGGCCCTCCTGGCGTCCGCCCCGGCCGCGGCGCAGAGATGCCTGCGACAACAGTCGGGGCTCGTCGCCGCGCGGAATACGTGCGACGGGCCGTGGACCCAGGGATTGAATCTGGCGATCGGGCCGGATCCAACCCGCTTTGGCTTCGGTGGCCGCGGCTCGATCTCCCTCGTGATCACCAATGCGCTCGCCGCAGCCGATCAACTCTTCCACGGATCAAACCACTTGCGCTATTGGGGGACGTCGGCGGCGCCTGACGCGACGTTGCTCAATATTCGTGGCTTCAACCCGGCCACCAATGCCTTTGTCTACGATGTGAACCCGTCGTTCGGGAGCACGACCGCATCGCGCTCCACCGGGCGGGTGCCGTTCGTGATTTCGCTCGACGTTCGGTGGCGCCTTGGTCCCGATCGCGACGCGCAGATGCTCAAGGGATTCCTCAAGCCGCGACCCGCTGACGGAACGCCGGTGCTCGACGCCTCCCAGATCAAGGACCGCCTGGACAAGGACGCGCAGAACAATTTCGAAGACATCGCTGGCCGCAAGGCACTCCGACTCGACGACACGCAGATCATCCTGCTCAAATCGCTCGCCGGCCGATTCGACAAATACCGCGACTCGGTGTACACCGGGCTCTCGAAGTATCTCGCCTCGCTGCGCGGAAACTACTTGACGGCGGCAGCGAAGAAGCGCTTTCACGACGACTTCGTCGCGATCGCCCACTTGTACGTGATCGCCGGCCCGTCGGTCCGTGCCCTTCTCAGCAGCGAGCAGTACGGGGCGCTACAAGGGGACGTGACCGCCTACTTCGACATGGACGAGGCAACGTTTCAGCGCCTGATGCGGGGCGCGGACTTCGGCGCGCTGCTGGAGCTGATTACCGGCGAGGGAGTTGACTGAGGCGGGCAGGTCCGAACAACAAGGTCGACCGACTTGACCGACCCCAGTCATCAGGCTCCCCGAACGACTACCTGACGGGCGGCTTCTTCGTCTTTGCCGTCACCTTCTTCGCGGCCGCCTTCTCCTTCGCCTCGTCGGCTTCCTCCTTCTTCTCGGCTGCCGCGCTCTCATGCACCACCTTTCCGATAATGGCACCCGTCATTGCGTCGACCTGTACTTCGTCGATGCCCGTTTTGCCGGAGACCTTGATGTCGTACGAGTACAGAAGCTTGCCGTCTTCACGCTCGAGCTCAACCGTCACGATCGCGCCCTTTGGCACCTTGGCGAGAGCCGTCGCCGCGGCGGTCGCTTCGGTCACCTTGGCCACGCGCACGAGGGAGTCGGGCAGCTCCTTTTTGTAGCCGGCCGCCTTGGCTGCTCCGCTCTGGGCCTTTGGTGCGGCCGTCTGGCCTTTCGCGGCCCCCTGGGCGCCAGCCGTAGCGGCGATCGCGACAAACGCGACCACAATCAGTTTCGTGAAGCCCTTCATGGGTTCTTCTCCTCTGGATAGTTACGGGTCGTTGACCCGCGTAAAGTAGGAGCCGCCACCTGTCGCCCCGATGACGGCTGGGGTCGCGTCCCCGCCCCGCCACGGTGCACTTTTCGTCATGCGTGCGCTCCTCGTCGAAGACGATCCGGGATTATCAACCGTGCTCCGCGATGGACTGCGTGAGCAAGGCTACGAAGTCGAAGTGGAGATGCGCTACGCCGAGGGTCTGGCTCGCGGCCGGACCGACGAGTTCGCGGTCATCATCCTCGACGTGATGCTACCAGGGGGGTCAGGTTTCGACCTCTGCCGCGCCCTCCGCAAGGACGGTGTACTCACTCCGGTGCTCATGCTGACCGCGCGCGATGGAGTCGACGACCGCGTTCGCGGACTGGATGCCGGCGCCGACGACTACCTCGCCAAGCCGTTCGCGTTCAGGGAATTGCTGGCGAGGCTGCGGGCGATCACGCGCCGACTCCCGCGCCGCGAGGACATCGTTCGCATCGCCGATCTGGAGGTCGACCTTGGCGCCCACCGGGCGCGGCGGGGCGGCCATGAGATCGCCCTGACAGCCAAGGAGTTCGCGCTGCTCGAATTCTTCGCGCTGCACCGCGACCGCGTCGTCGACCGCGCCGCGATCACCGCGCATGTCTGGGACGAGAACCACGATCCGTTCACCAACGTGCTCGAGGTTCTCGTCCGGAGGTTGCGGAGGAAGATCGACGACGGGCATGAGCACAAGCTCATTCACACACTTCGCGGCGCCGGGTACCGGCTTGGTCCGTGACTGTGCCGCGCCCCGGCACCGGCCGAGAAGGGATGCAACCGCTCGCCGTCCTCCGGCTACGTCTGACCGCGTGGTACGCTGCCACGCTCTGCATCATTCTCGCCTTGCTCGGCGGCGGACTCTTCCTGACGATGCGCACGCAAGTCAGGCACGACCTCGACGCTTCGCTCCGCGATGCGGCCGCCGAACTGACCCGCGCAGCCCGCATCCGCGAAGTCGAGGCCGGGTCGGGAAGCGCGCGGGTCATGGACGCGGTCGACGAGCTGCATATTCTCGACCGGACGCTCTATTTGTTCGACTCCACCGGCCGGCCGCTCAAACCAGACACCGCGGCGGAGTGGATTCGATCCGCCGCGGCCGAAGCCTCCGGACGCGGAGAGGTCGTGCTCGACCACGAGCAGAAACCCGAGGGCGCGATTCGCCTGTTCGCGACACGGTTTATGCTCGATAATCGCCAAACCCGAGTTGCAGTCGCACTGGCCGACGAAATCGAACTCGAGGACAAGTATGCCTCGCTGTTCGCCGCGTTTGGCGCCGCGGCCGCCGCGGCACTGCTGCTCATCGCCGGCGGCGGCTGGTTTCTCGTTCGCAAATCCACGCTCCCCGTCGAGCACTCGATGGAGCAGATGCGTCGCTTCATGGCCGACGCCGCCCACGAGCTCCGCACGCCCCTCACCGTCGTCCGCACCCGCGCCGATGTCGCCCTCCAGCAGGCCCGCGAACCGTCCGAATACGCAGCCGCCCTGCGCGCCATCGCCGCCGACAGCGAGCGACTTGGGAACATCGTCGACGATTTGCTGACGCTCGCCCGCGCCGACGCCGGCGAGCGGGCAATCGACCGCGAGCCGGCCTATCTCGACGATGTCGCGCTGGATGCGGCCGAAGCCGCGAGGGTCGTGGCGCAGGCGAAAGGCGTCTCATTGGTGATCGATGCCTTTGAAGAGGCTGTTGTGAGCGGCGACCGGTCGCTACTTCGTCAACTCGTCATGATCCTGCTCGACAACGCCATCAAGTTCACGCCCGCCGGGGGAACGGTTCGCGTCGCGGTCAGCGCCCGCGACGGCCGGGCCGCTCTGACAATCGAAGACAACGGCCCCGGCATTCCTGCCGACCAGCTGATGCACGTCTTCGAGCGATTCTACCGCGGCGACCCGGCGCGCTCGGGCCTAACCGGCGCGCACGGAACTGGACATGGTGCGGGGTTGGGCCTGTCGATCGCCCGTTGGATTACTGACGCCCACAACGCCGTCATCACGGTTACCTCAGCCGGGGGCGCGGGTACCCGGGCAAGCGTTACGTTCCCGCCCAGCTCTCCTGCGTCATCTCCCTGACAGCCGCCGTCGATAGGCTTCGGACTCCTTGCCGCTGAACGACAACGACATGCGCTGCATTGCA
>Ga0315281_10001013_pt1 | contig 40785 bp, 35 predicted proteins | sample YL17G07_0_MG_FD_204540 | JGI IMG/M metagenome (GOLD analysis project Ga0315281, IMG submission 204540) | Sediment microbial communities from Yellowstone Lake, YNP, Wyoming, USA - YL17G07_0 | ecosystem: Environmental > Aquatic > Freshwater > Lake > Sediment | place: USA: Wyoming | collected...
CCGACCATCCAGTCCGCATCGAACTTCCTGAAGTCCTCATAGTCCTGTCCGAAGCTGACATAGGCTATGGGCTTCCCGATCGTGTGAGATATCGAGAGTGCAGCCCCGCCCTTGGCATCTGCATCGATCTTCGTTAGTATCACGGCGTCTATCCCCACCGCGGCGTCGAATCTCCTGGCTTGCTCCACGGCATCCGTGCCAGCCAGCGCGTCACCTACGAAGAAGACCAAGTCCGGCTTGGCGACCCGCTTGATCTTCTTCATCTCGTCCATCAGGTTGGTGTTGGTCTGCATCCTCCCGGCGGTGTCGATGAGGACCACGTCCTTCTTCCTGGCCTTCGCGTGCTCGACGGCATCGTACGCCACTGCGGCTGGGTCACTGCCTTCTTGATGCTTGATCACCCTGCAACCGAGCTTCTCCGAATGCAATGTGATCTGCTCGATCGCCCCTGCTCGGAACGTGTCACCAGCCGCAAGCACGCAGCTCAGTCCATGCTGCTGCATCCTGTGGGCAAGCTTGGCGATCGTGGTCGTCTTGCCGCCCCCGTTTATCCCGACGAACATGATGACGAACGGAGGCGCCTTTGCCTTGATTCGCGCGTTCAAGTCCAGTGAGTTCTCCGAGAGCACATCCTTCACCGCGGCTTTCAGTGCTAGCTCGACCGCTTCATCGATGTTGAATGACCTATCGATCTTCCTTCCCACCAACGCGGTCCTAACCTTGCCCGTCAGCTCCTCGGCGACCGGCAATGCGACATCCGCTTCGATCAGGACCACCTCGAGCTCGTGAAGGAGGTCGTCAAGAACCCTCTCCTTGAGCCTCCGACCAGACTCGCCGACGACCTCGGTCATCTCTTCGATGGATTCCTTCTTCGCCTCGCGGGATACCGATGAAAACTTCTCCCTAAGCGCTCGGAACATGTGCTGCCCTCAAGCTTGGGTGCCATATTGCGACTGCATTCTCTCAGTCAGTTCTTGGATCGCGGACTCCATCTGCTGGGCGCGTTCCGTCACTGACTTGAACGCTCTCGACAGCTCGTCGACCTTGGAGTCGAGGAACTTCTCTGCTTCGTCCTTGGTCTTCTGGATGGAAACGCCCGCGCCTATTCCGATGATCGCGTTCCCGTTTTCGGAGATCCTTGCGGGGATGTACGAATCCGCTCCCAGAGGCATCAGGACCTCGTCCCCCGGGGCACCCTTCGCTAGCGCCTTCAGGGTCTCCCTCGCGCGGACATGCTCGTCCACTGCAAGTTGGATGAGTTGCTGTTGCCGGAGGAGCCCCTCCAGCTGGGCCTTAGCGTTCTCCAGCATGGCATAATCCTGTTGGAGCTTCTGTTCATCCACAGGCTGAGGGCTCGTCCCCTCGGTCACTTCTTCTCCCCCAAAAGGTGCTTCACCACGTTGTCGGTGACTTCCTCGAGTTTGAGGGACTTCACGTTTTCTATCTTGATCGACTTCCTCTTGACCTTGTGCCTGCTGCCCATAAGCGCCATCGTCTTCTCCAAAGCGGACTTTTCGTCCTGCGCGGCTACTTGGATGGCGAATGGCTGCCAGCGGTGAAGCGACATCATGAGTTCTCCGCTTATTTCAAAAGCCTTCATGGCGACCAGCACGGCCCTAGAGTAGGTGCTTCAGATAAAGCTTTTGCTCGCTCCACAGTGGCCTCATTCGGTGCATGCGCAACCTTCATAACGGATGTCCGCGATGAAAATCCCCGTGCCAAAGTCCGTAGAATGCTTCTATCCTGGTAGCAGCTTCCCCGCGATATCGGTCACGGGTCGAGGATGCGCACTCGACTGCAAGCACTGTTCCAGGAAGTATCTCGAGGGCATGATCCCTGCTCCGACTCCAGACGATTTGCTCGGCATCGCGGAGTCTCTCGCCCAACGAGGGGCCAGGGGTTTCCTCATGAGCGGTGGATCAGATGCAGTGGGCAAGGTGGATCTGTCGCCCTTCGTCCCCGCGATCAAGGAGATCAAGTCCACCACAGACCTGAAGATAAATGCGCATGTCGGGCTCACGCCCACTGAAGAGCTCAGGCAGCTCGTGTCGAGCGGAATCGATTCGTTCTCGGTCGATCTGTACGGGGACGATCTCACGATTCATGAAGTGCTCGGACTGGACGCGAAGGCCGATGACTACTTCCGCGTGTTCGAAGACCTCGGCAAGTTGGGAGCAAGGACCGTGGCCCCCCATATCTGCGTGGGCATACACGGCGGTGAGCTGAAGGGCGAGCTGCGGGCCATCGAAAGGCTGAAGAATATGGAGCCGCGCACCCTGATCCTCATCTCACTGATCCCCACCAAGGGATCCGCATACGAGAAGGTGCATGCTCCGAGCGGCAATCTCATCCGCTCGGTCATCGAGAGGGCCAGAGAGGAGCTGCCCAACACGAAGTTAGTGCTGGGTTGCATGCGCTCGAAGCTGGACCGGACCTCTGAGTGCGATCTCGTGCGGGCGGGCCTGGATGGCATAGTGCTTCCGGCGACGAGAACTGTGGAAAGGCTGCGGGCCGATGGATACACCGTCAAGAGAAGAGCGACATGCTGTTCGCTGATTTAGGTCACTTATAGATCGAGCCGACGGAGTACTTGCGTTCGATGGGCATCAGGTACGCCACCCAAGCGATGTTCGCGACCAGGAAGGCAATCAACAGCAGCGACACTATCCCGGTGAATGTCGAGGACATCTGCTTCTCGATGACAATCGTCGCGCTGGTGCCTGTCTGCCAGTCGTTCAGCACCAGGCGGTACTTGACGTAGCTCCCAGTGTCCGGGACAGTGATGGTCGTCGTTGAGTCCGGGATTACTTTGAAGTCATTCGTGTTCAGCCTGAAGGTGTAGTACGCCGCCATGCTCCCATTTCCTTTGTACAACGTGTAGACGCTATCCTCCAAGAGGTAGACCTGAACCTCCTTTGAAGCCGTGGTCTGCACTGCGACCACGCTGATGAGGGAAAACACGTCCGATGAATAGAACGCAGGCGCTTCAGTGTTCGGGCTCACATCGGTCGTGGTCTGGCCGTAGTCCTCGATTCCCCCTCGTATGGAGGGCACTGCCAGCATCATTGCGAATATACCGGTCACGATGGCAATGAGTACGGATCTCTTGATCGAGTTCTTGGCCATCAGGTGCCGCGCGCTCGAGCTCCTCGCGAACTTTATCTCGAGGATCCTGAAGAAGAAGCTCTCCAAGCAGAGTATGAGCAGCAGGAGGACCATGACCGCGATGAACGAGTTCAGAGGCAGGAACAAGACCGGGCTGATGCTCGCGTTCCCAAGCACGAATATCAAGAGGAACGCCAACGCGATGAGCATCACTGCCTGAATAGCATACAACGACAGCTTGATCCTCCGGATCCGGCTTAGACGGATCGAGTCCTCGAGGACCTTTCCTGAGGCTGGCACGGCTGTTAAAATGACGAGTACTCGATAAATAGTTTTGCCATCAGCTCTCAAACCTTGCCAGTCGTCTGCAGATGAGGAACACGGCCGCAAACTCGGGGACCGAGCTCACCCCCGCGTCGATGGACAGAGTCTCGTCACGGAGCCTCACCTCGACAGGTTTCTCGAGTCGCAGGTTGACCGGCCTCTTGCCGAAGGCCTTGGGAACTGCGTCCAGGAACGGATCGAACGAGTCCAGTCTATCCCGGCTCATGGGCATGACCTCGAACCCAGTCTTCCCATGCAACGAACTAGGTAGCCTGATGAGTCTCTTGATATCCGAGGTCACTGGTTCGTCGGTCTCCCCCTTCATCTTCGGCTTCACTCTCATCTCGACCATATCTACGAACGCGTCGAGGTGCCTCTTCTCCGAGAACACCTCGAAGGTGTCCTCCAGCTGCATTCGGTCGGCCCCACTCCTGCCCTTTGTCCCCCCGAAGAGGTCCTTGTACAGCCCCTCCACGGTCTTCTTCCCGATCTCGCGTTTCGATTCGGCCATCATCTGACCCAAGCGCTTCCGGCCATCGTCCTCTGAGAGCGATTCGAGCTCTGCTAACAGATCGTCTATCCCCTTCCTGATCCTGGCTCTCCAGCCCCCGTCCTCGAGGCGGGGCATTGTACGCTTCTGCTCCACCTCAACACGGTCCTTCCACCTTCCAGTTTCGAATGGGGTCGGAGGGAATACCCAGTCCATATCAAGGTCCGTCCCAGTGACATAGTCCACGATTTCCCTTCTCTCGTGGCTCGTGAGCCTGAGCACCTTCGGACTGCTGATGTGCACGTGGTACCCACGACCGCCGGAGAAGACGATCTTCAGGTCATCCGCGTCAAAGCCGAGGTCGCCAAGAAGGAACTCGTCGATCAGTCGGATGACCTCCACCTTGACCCGCTCCAGCATCTTATCGTATGGAAGGTCCTTCGCGTCTTCGACGTGGTCCGCATCGAGATCGAATATGAGGTCCGCCCCGAGCCATTTCTTCTGGGCCATGGTCGGCGCATTCGGCGTCTCGTAGTACGCACATGAGTAGTAGGCATGGGCAGGGACTTGCTCCACAAGATACTTCTTCAGGGCGGCCCTCGATGGAAACCCCAGATGCCTCATCACGAAGTCGCGGTCGAAGAACATGAACCCAAACTCCCTCCTGGAGAACCGTTCGGGCATGATCAGGGACGCTTCCCTGTAATGCTTGGAGAACATGTTCATGACGAATCGCGCGGAAGCGTCTGACTGCATCCAATCGAGCAATGTCTCGCACTCGTATATTAAAGTCACATCTGCCCTGCGCGTGCGTGTACTGTCAATTCAGAAAGCATAAAAAGCCCTAACGGGCATAATCGTCGCTAGTTGGGACCCCCGATGATCAAGACCTACATACGTGTCGAACTGGGCAGCGAAGGAGAATCTCCGAAGCAGGTCATCGAGCGGATGAGGAAGATAGGTGCCGTGCCTGTGGTGGGTGATTTCGACTTCGAGATCTCTCTCGGGGAGGACGAGCGCCTGTTCGACCGGCTGGAAGAGATACACAAGGTGCTCAAGGGCGCCGATGTCAGATATACCGTCACGACCCTCACGGATGTCGAGGCCAAGACCGCCGAGCGCGGCAAGCTCATAACGCACTATGTGGACCAGAAGCCCGTCGAGCTCAAGAAGGCGTTGTACAAGGCCAAGCTCGAAAGGTGGAAGGACATGGGCCTGGATGTGGCCGAGCTGGAGACGCTTCTTGAGACCGACCTTGACAAGTTCAAGGTGGCGAGCAAGGACTACCTGAGGACTCGCCTGGATCACATGTCCATAGTGAAAGATAGAAAATCCGAGGACAACGTGGTGGAAGGGCAAGTGCTCGCGCTGCTTGACGAGAGCGGCATCTCTCTCGTGGACATCATATCTGCTACAGGTTTCTCTGAGGAGCAGGTCATGCTGTCTCTGGGCAGGCTGATATCCTCAGGGAGCGCGACGAGGATCCAGAAAGGTCAGATCGAGCTGTATAACCTGGTTCCGCCCCCCGCCCCGCTCGTGAGGAAGACCATCGCTCTAGTTCCGGCCCATGACGACGCGGAAGCGAAGAAAAGGCTCCTTGATTCCATCGAAGCTGAAGGCTCGACCGTGAAAGACATCATCAGGACCTCTCGGCTGCCACGGGAGCAGGTGGAGGAAGGCCTCGGGAAGCTGGAAGCAGCGGACAAAGTGCGTAGGATCGAGAAGGCCAAGAAAGAATTATTCATCAAGACATGACGGCTCGTCCAGGATTCGCTGGCCAATCGACAAAGGTTTAATACAGAACCCTCCGTTTGAGCGGACGTATTCGAGAGTTTGTGCATGCAGGCGCTCCACCTCCGCGATGTCAGGTTCAGGTACAAGGGTTCTACTGGATGGGCTCTCGATGGTGTATCGCTTGACATCGAGAAAGGGGAGTTCGTCACGATTCTGGGGCCCAATGGTTCCGGGAAATCGACCATATGCTTGATGTCGAACGGTCTGGTCCCGCACGCTCTCCCAGGGGACCTCGAGGGGACAGCCGAGGTGTTCGGGCTCGATGTGAGGAACCACCCCGTGGCAGAGCTGGCCACGAAAGTTGGCATTGTCTTCCAGGAACCCGAGAGCCAGCTGTTCAGCATGAGTGTCGAGGAGGAGGTTGCATTCGGTCCCGAGAACCTCGCGATCCCTCGAGAGGAGATCCGCGAGAGGGTGGAATGGGCGCTCGAGATCGTCGGGATGAAGGGGTACAACGACCGCGCCCCGTTCAGCTTATCGGGAGGGCAGAAGCAGAGAGTGGCCATCGCCGCGGCCCTGTCCATGCGCCCGGAGATGCTGGTGCTCGACGAGCCCGCCTACGCGCTCGATCCATTGGGGCGCGCGGAGCTATACACAGTTCTCCGTGATCTGAAGACTCGCCATGGTGTGACCATCCTGCTTGCGGAACGGGACGCCGAGGAAGCATCCGTATTCTCGGACAGGATCGCTCTGATGAACCAGGGGAAGATCATCGAAGTCGGCACCCCGAAGGCGATGCTCAGAGACCCTGAAAGGTTGCGCTCGATCGGACTGGAACCACCACAGCTTGCTTTGGTGGCGTCCTTGCTGAATGCAAAGCTCGGAAGGAGCGATCTGTCGTTCCTGAGTATCGACGAGGCTGAAAGCACGATCTCGAAGCTGCTTGCAGCTAGGAATAGGAGGGGATCAGTCTGATCCCTCGATCATCGCCCCGAGAAGAGCGAGAGTTCTTCGTCCTCGCGGAGGGGATAAAGTACGTCTACGATGGCGGGGTGGAGGCGATTGACGATGTAGCCCTCCGGATCAGGAAAGGGGAGTACATCGCGATCGTCGGAGGCAACGGCTCTGGGAAGACGACGCTTGCCAAGAATCTGAACGGCCTGCTGAGGCCTACTAGCGGCCATGTCGAGATTGCTGGGAGGAGCGCAGCTGGGATGACTGTCGCGGAACTCGCGAAATTCGTGGGGTACGCCTTCCAGAACCCGGACCATCAGCTATTCTCAAGTACGGTTGAGGAGGAAGTTCGGTTCGGCCCCAAGAACCTTGGATACCCTGATATTGAAGTGACCAAGAAGGTCGAGCACGCACTCGAAGTCATGGATCTGCAGGGCGTGAGAGGTTGGCCCCCGCTCACGTTGAGCCTGAGCTATCGGCGTCGTGTGTCGATAGCCTCTGTGATTGCCATGGATCCGCAGGTGATCATCCTGGATGAGCCTACGACCGGCCTGGATGCCAAAGACACCGACCTGTTGATGCAGAACATCGATGCTCTGAACCGCGAGGGTCACACGCTCATCCTGATCACGCACGACATGCGATTGGTGGCCGAGCACGCGAAACGCGTTCTCGTCATGGCTGCAGGGAGGATACTGCTGGACTCGGACCCCAAGGGTTCGTTCTCAGACCTCGATCTGATAAGGCAGAGCAATCTCGAACCTCCTCCGGTCACCCAGCTGGCCCATAGGCTTTCAAGGTTCGATATCCCATCGGATATCTTCTCTCCTGAAGAGCTCGCATCCGCCATCGCGCAGAAGGTCAGGGGTGGCCTATGAGCGGTTACGTCGATCTCTACACCGAGGGCAAGACCTTCTTGCATCGGATGGATCCGAGGGTGAAGATTATCGCGGTCCTCCTGCTCACCTTGCTGGCACTGGTCGTGCGCGACCTGTACCATCTCTTGGTCCTCCTGGCCTTCATCTTCCTGCTCCTCGTCCTTGGAAAGGCGACGCTCGCGAAGACCTACTTCGCTCTCAAGATGGTACTGAGGGTCATGGTGATGATCATGATCCTGTGGCCGTTCTTCAATCCCGGAGGGGCGCCCGTCCTCCTGAGCTACGGACCGATCAAGATCACGCAGCCCGGCATCCTCGGAGGCATTGACAACGCAATCAGAATTCTCTGCCTCGCGACCGTCTGGTACATACTGATGTTCACCACAACACAGAGGGACATTGTCCGCGGACTCGTCAAGCTGGGCCTGAGGTTCGACCTAGGCCTGACGCTCTCGATCGCCTTGAGGTTCTTGCCCACCTTCGGCGCGACCATGGAATCGATCAAGGACGCGCAGAGGGCACGAGGGCTGGAATTCGACAAGGGCTCTTTGATCAAGCGGTCGAAGAACTATGTGGCCGTGCTTGTCCCCACCATAGTGTCGGCGCTGAGGACTGCGGATACGCTCTCGCTGGCTCTTCAGTCAAGGGCCTACGGTGCCCGGGCGGACAGGACTTACTTGCGGGAACTGAAGATGAAAGGGTCGGATTTCGTAGCCCTGGCGCTGGTCCTTGCGGCGTTCGTCATCCCGACGGTAGCGAGATTCGTCCTCAATGTCACGGTCTGAGCGCCACGGCCATAATCTGGAGGATTTAAGTACCGCCTGTGGTCTAGGCATTCAACGCAATGACGGCTCCCAGTACGAACTCAACACTAGACAATAAGCCGCTCGGCAATCCTGCCAAGTTCCTATCGCCGAGGACGGTGGCATTGTATGGTGTGCTCATCGCGCTCACGGCGGCCGTTACGATGACGGTGGCCATCCCGTTCCCTCCTACGAGGGGGTTTTTCAACCTCGGGGACTCGATGGTCTTCTTCACCGCGTTCACGTTCGGATGGCGAGCCGGCGGGATATGTGGCGGGATAGGCTCTATGGTTGCGGACATCCTCCTGGGGTACGGTTATTTCGCCCCCATAACCCTCGTGACAAAGGGCACGGAGGGGCTGGTGGCTGGAGTCGTCAGCAGGTTGAAGATCAACAAGGGCTGGGCAATGGGCCTCGGTGTCGTGGCCGGTGGGATATGTATGGTCACGGGTTACTTCCTGGGCGAGTGGGCGTATTATGGAGTCGGCAACGCACTCGCTGAGATTCCGGTCAACATAACACAGGTTGCAGTCGGAGGTACGGTCGGGATCGCCATCTCCTATCTCGTATCGCGATTCCTTCAGAGGTCGGGAAAGCTCTCGTTGGGCTGACTAGATCTTCTTGACTTTCGACAACTCTCTGTCCCCGATCTTGTCCCTAGGCATGATCCTCTTCATGCCCGCCATCATGCGCATTCCGAAGGTCATAAGGAACGCCGGCATGGATATGCCGAACCTCGTGCCCGTTTCCACGAGCTTCCCCGGGTTCATTATCCCGTTCGGATCGAGCAGCTCCTTGAGCTTCCTGATCAGTCGAGCGCCCTCCTTGCCGCGGTACTTGCTGAGGTTCCCAGCGAAGAAGATGCCAAGACCGACTGGCCTTCCGCCATTCTTGAACGCGAGCTCCCCCAGCGCCTCCCCGAAGCCCATGGCCACGGTGGAGGTCAGCATGTTGTGCTCGTCCATGAGGTAGTAGGGCATCAGCATCACGGTGTTTCGGTCCGCGACCGTGCCAATGATCGGAGCCCTCAGCTTCAGCTTCTTGGTGAGCGCGTAGGTTCCCGCAACCACTGAATCGAACTTGTCGATCGGGATCAGGATCTCCCCGGGGATCACACCAGCTCCCAGCTTCCTTAACCTGAACTCGTAGCTCCTCTCCTCCCATTCGTGGTCGGCAAGCTCCTTCGCCTCCTTCTTGCCGCCCGAGGACGTCATTATCTCGTCGAGCATCTGCTCCTCGAGGTCCACCTGAGCCTTCGTTCCTGTGAGTGTGCATGTCACGAGGCATCCAACCTCGGGAGCGTGCTTGCCTATCGCCCGCAGGAAGTCGAAGTGCAGTCTGTCGGCGAACATGATGTGCATGGGCGAAACTCCGCTCCTCGAGATCTGTTTGAGCGCAGGCTTGAACTTGCCTAGATCCCCGAACGAGTAGCTCACGGGTCTCAGCACTTCGGGCTTGGGCAGGATCTTCAAAGTGACCTCGGTCACGATCCCGAGGATGCCCTCCGAGCCAACGAAGAACCAATTCAGGTTGGGGCCGCCGCCATTCTGCGGGACTAGCTTGTCGCCAGTGTGTATCACGGTCGCGTCCGGGAGGACGATCTCCATGTCCCTGATTAGATCCCCTGCACTCCCATACTTGTAAGCGCCTATTCCGGTCCCACCGGTGTTTATCCAGCCTCCGAGGGTGGCTGACGGAGCGCTGCTGGGATAACACGGAAGGAAGTAGCCCTTGGCGTCAAGCGCGTCGGCAAGCCCCTTCCAGGATATGCCCGGCTGAACCGTGGCCACCAGATTCACTTCGTCGATGTTTAGGATCTTGCTCATCCCGGTCATGTCGAGGACCGTGCCGCCCTTCACTGGGACAGAGCCGCCGAGACCCCACGTGCCAGCTCCTCTCGGCACGAGCGGTTTCTTTGTCGCGATGGCCTTCTTGACCATCTGGACCACGTCCTGCGTGTAGGCCGGCCTCACGACTTGGTCCGGCATGGTCTTGAAGATCACGTCCATCTCCTTCGGGAGTGGCGCAAGGTCATGGCTGTACAATCTTCTCTCCATCTTGTCGTCGGAGGTTTCCATCATCAACACCTGTCTGCGATAGTCATGCGCGCGTGCGCGCATCGAATGGTATTACGTCATTCCCAATAAACCTATACGTTATAGTTGGGCATGGATTACTGGCGAGAACCCCGAATGTGGTCATGTAGAGGGATTTGATTGACAGCGAAAGCTTCTTATCGGACATGAATCTAAGAGAGTCATACATTCTGACGCACACGCGTCAGGGGGGAGTTAGTACGAGATGTTTGCAGCATTGAGAACCATGGCCTTGTTCGGGGCCCTAATGGGAATCTTCATGGTTATTGGCTTCTTACTCGGATCCTTCGGTTTCCTCAGCCCGATTGTGGGTATGATGGTCTTCCTGGGTATTGCGGCTCTGATGAACGCCATCAGCTATTTCTTCAGCTCCAAGATCGTCCTGTGGTCGTACAAGGCCAAGATCGTCTCGAGGGACGAGCAGCCGAGGCTGTACAACATAGTGAACAAGATATGCCTGAAGGCCGACCTGCCCATGCCGAAGATCGCGATTGTGCCTACGCAGACACCGAACGCCTTCGCGACGGGCAGGAACAAGAAGAACGCTGTCGTCGCGGCAACGCAGGGAATACTCAGTCTTCTATCTGATGACGAGCTCGAGGGCGTCCTCGCGCACGAGATGGCCCACGTAAAGGACAAGGACATCCTTGTCATGTCCATTGCCGCGACCATCGCGGGAGCCATATCGTTCGCTGCCAGGATGTTTCTCTGGAACTCGATGCTCGGAGGAAGCCGAGGCAGGGGCAACGGAAACGCGATCCTGCTGCTGGTAGCGGCGATAACCGCTCCGCTGGCGGCCATGCTGCTTCAGCTCGCGATCTCGAGGAACAGGGAGTACAAGGCGGATCACGAAGGCGCACTGATGATCCAGAAACCCCTGGCGCTCGCAAGGGCGCTGGGTAAGCTAGAGGAGGGGAACAGGAGAAGGCCCCTCACCTCAGGTAGCCCGGCATCTGCCTCACTGTTCATCGTCAACCCGCTGCGCGGAGGCGGCCTCATGACGCTCTTCATGACCCACCCGCCGATCGAGAAGAGGATACAGAAGCTCGAGAAGCTGGCTGATGAGACCGGGTTCATCAGCTAGACCGAACGCCAGAAAACCATTTCTCAGCCGACCTTCTCCCATTTCTCGAGATTCATGACGCTGGAGAGAGTGCCGCCTTTCTTGATCTCCTCTCTCAAACGGTTCTCGCGCTCCATGACATCGACTGCCCTGTTGGCGATTTCGACGGCATTCTCTTGGGGAACCACGACCACGCCGCTCTCGTCCCCGATGATCCAGTCGCCTGTCTTGACCGTGACCCCGCCACAGACTATCTCGTGGCCGATTCCGCCGTAGCCTTTCGGCTCGCCGGCGTTGGATGCAACGAATCTCGAGAAGCACGGGAAGCCCATGTCGATAATGGCATCGACGTCCCTGGCGGCCCCATCGATAACGACTCCCGCGACACCTTTTGTCTTGCAGCTCCACGATGCGAGCTCGCCCCAGACGGCAATCTCTCCGCCGCACGCGTCTACCACAATGATGTCCCTGGGCTTCGCCCGGTCGATCGCCTCGACTGGCTTGGCCCAGTCGCCGTTGACCGTGTGGACCGTGAGTGCCCTCCCGACCATCTTCACGCCGTGACTGATCCTCGGATGTATCCCCTTCATCGCGCCCTTCTTGTGCTGCGCGTCGGCGACGTTGGGCGATGAGACCTTCATGAATGCATCGTGCAGCTTCTCCTCGCTGTACTTCTTGAACAGTTCCGTCTTGACCTTCTTGCCGCTGGTCATCGCCTTCTTGACGGCCTTGGTCGCAGCGACGACATCTCTCGCCTTGATGATCGCACCACCGACTATGACGATGGAAGCCCCTGCGTTGATGACGTCGGAGGCAGTCTCGCTGTTTATCCCTCCGGCGGCGGCTATCGGGATGTCGACAGCCTCTGCCAGTCCTTTGAGCTCGGACAGCGGATTCCCCCCGACCATCTGCTCGTCCACGCCTACGTGGACGCAGATGTAATCCGCGCCGAGCTTCTCGACATCCTTGGCTCTCGCGACCTTGTCCATCACGTTGAAGAGGTCGACCATGACCTTCGACCCGTATTGCCTCGCGCTCAGTACCGCTTCCGTCACGGTGGGATCGGATGATATGCCGAGAACAACGATGACATCGGCTCCGGACTTGGCTGCCATCTCCACCTCCGGCCCTCCCACGTCGATGGTCTTCATGTCCGCTACGATCGTATGCTTCGGGAAGGACTTCTTCAGCTTCCGGATGATCTCCATTCCCTCACTCTTGATCAGAGGAGTCCCCGCCTCAATCCAATCGACCCCGCCTTTGACGGCGTCTGAGGCCACCTTGAGTGCCCTATCCGCGAGCGTGAAGTCAAGGGCCACCTGGAGAACCGGTTTCATCGCCCTCGACCACCATCTCGCCCAGATAAAAACGTGTCGTAGCATCTAGAGCTCATCACTGGCGCGAGCAGAAGTCGCCGCGATATGCCAGAACAAACAATAATATCACGCTCAGAGCATACTTGAGGAACGATGCCGCTGAAGACGGGTGAACGAGACCGGTGCGCCACGGGCCTCGAAGGTCTCGACACGATCCTCTACGGCGGTATACCGAGATCGAACACTGTTCTGCTCACTGGCAGCTGCGGCACGGGGAAGACATCGCTGGCGCTCGAGTTCCTGATACACGGCGCGCAGAAGGGCGAGAACTCGCTTTTCGTGTCCGTGACCGAGAATTCCGAGAAGCTGCTCGCGAACATCATACCGTACAAGTTCTTCGACAAGAGCCTCATAAAGTCGGGAAGGCTGGTGTTCGTCGACCTCCCGATCATGTACGAGCGCCTTGGGATGACGAAGGCCGAGCTGAGTATGGAGGAGATAGACCTCCTCGTTGCCGCGATAAGCGACCTGGCCACGGAACTCGGCACCAAGAGGCTCGTGATCGACTCGATCACCTCCGTCTGTTACAAGCTCAAGACATCCGAGAAGATCAGAGATTTCATCCTGAAGCTGGGCAAGTCGCTCTCGGACCTGAACTGCACGACAATACTCGTGGGCGAGGTCTCCGCGGAATCGACCTCGTACTCGAGCTTCGGCGTGGAGGAGGCGATAGCCGACGGGATCGTACTCATGGCGAACATGGAGCGCAGGGGCGACCTGCTCAGGACCTTGCAGGTCATCAAGATGAGGGGAACGATGCACTCGAGGGCGAAATACGTGCTGGACCTGACCCCCATGGGCGTGCTGCTGGTGCCTTTGCTCAAAGGAGGCAGCACCGCATGACCCATGATCAGATGGGTCCCCAGAAGATAGCCGCGGAGCTTTCCGAGATGCCGCCCGCATCTGCCATATCCCTCCAGATGAGCGTGGACAACTATCTGGACGTCATCAGGGGGGTCTTGGACCTGTTCGCGAACAAGAAGGGCATGGACACCATCTACGTGACGGCCACGATATCTTCCGAGGCCATCAAAAGGGTCCTACAGGCCCTCGACATAGACACTTCCAGGATCTACTTCGTGGACTGCATCTCCCACATCATGATGGGCGCATCGGCCGCCCAGCAGGATGACCACACCACCCTCGTCGAGAGCCCGACGATGCTTGAGAACCTCATGCTGAAGGTCGAGTACCTCATCCGCCGGTCGCAGTCCAAGGACAAGCTGGTGGTCATCGATTCGATCAACTCATTGGCGATCCACAACAACAACTGGATACTTTCCGAGTTCCTCCATATACTCGTTTCCGGGCTGAGATCAAGGGAGGCCTTCACGATCATACTGTCAGTCGAGGAACACTCCACCCCTGAGATCAACAACATGGTGAACCTCGTCTGCGACCACGGCATACGCGCGGGCAAGGAGGGATGAGAGTTGAACTTCACTTCCATTGGCATACCCGCGCTCGACGAGCAACTGGGAGGTGGGATCCAGAAGGGCTCCACCGTTCTCGTGATGGGGACCCCGGGCTCGGGCACGGAGTTCTTCGCGAAGCAGTTCGCTTCCGCTGGCCAGGAGACCGTCACCTACTTCACCTCGACCGAGCGGGATGAGGACGTGCTCGGTGTGATGCGCGAATACGGCTGGAGGACCGACCTGAAGATCGTCAACGTGGGCACGAAGTACTACGAGAGCGTCCTCGCGAAGAAGCTCGAGGTGAGCAGGTTCAGGCAGGAGGGCATCTCGCTCGGGGACATCCGTAGGTTCAGGGACGAGGACTCCGCGAAGGAGGAGAACTTCCTGACCTACCTGTCGTACGAGATATCGAAGCTCGCGCCCCCGTTCAGGGTCGTCATAAACTCTCTCGACTTCTTCCTCGAGAACTACGAGAGCCCCGAGGTCCTCATGGCGATGCGGACGATCAAGGCGCACACACAGCATTCCGAGAGCGTGACGCTCATGACCATGCTCAAAGGGGTCCATGATTCGAGGATACAGAGCAGCATCGAGGATCTCGCGGACGTGATCCTGGAGCTCGAACACGCCAAGCAGGGCTCCGAGTTCAAGAAGTTCATCATAGTGCAGAAGGTCAGGAACAGGCCGGTGATGGTGGGGATAATACCGACGACCTTCGACAAGACGGGCATCAAACTCGGGTGAAGACTGGTCGCAATTCCCTTGAATGTCGTCGTTTTCTATGAGTATCGTGAACCTAAGAAGACTACGTCTTCTTGTGGCGTCACAGGATGCGACATGGCCAGATGGATAGGTTCGACAATCATCGAAGTCGGCAACGGTCGACTCTGAGAACCAGCAGCAAAGCTATATAAACTCACCCAGGTCGTATTGCATAGTGCGGGCCGAAAGGTCCGCAGGAAGGACAAAACATGAAGAAGATTTGGGCAATCCGGAAGGATGCCGAGGCAGTGTCCCCCGTTATCGCAACCATTCTAATGGTCGCGATCACTGTCGTTCTAGCGGCCGTGCTATATGTCATGGTCCTAGGATTCGGCGGGACAAGCACACAAACCCCAACGTCGAGCTTGACGAAGTCCACGGTGACAGGTGGCGACAAGTTCACGTTCGCCCCGATGAGCAAGGACACGCCATGGAGCGATGCGTCCGTACTGCTGTCTGATGGAGCGAACTCGTATACGTGGACTCCGCTGACGACCGACCTGGACAATGGGACCACCGCGAAGTGGAACCACATTGCGGCCACAGCAAACCTGGGCACGCTGAAGGTCAACCTCAGCATAGTCGACCTTGCGGGCAACGGGTACATCAACCAGGGTGACTACATCACCTTGACGGTCGGATCTGGTCAAGCATTCTCTAACACGGTGACCTACACCGTGACCATAATGCACGACCCATCGTCCGCTGCGATATGCCACCTTGACTTCCAGGGATAAGCGAATCCCGGACGTTGTGGAAAACCATTCAAACCCTTTAATTCCCTTTTCATTTCTTCTCGTGTGCGCGCGTGCCGTGGCTTTTCAATCCGGTCCTCAATCCTGGTTGAGTCTCAAATGACAAGCATTTAATATATACAATGGATTATAAACTCCAGCAGTCTCCCCCAGCGACCCAGAGGAAGGTGGCCCACGTGCGCAAGATGTCTTGGTTAGTCAGGATCGAGTCCGAAGCAGTATCTCCGGTCATCGCAACGATCCTGCTAGTGGGCATTACCGTCGTTCTCGCCGCGACGTTATACGTGATGGTCTTCGGCTTCGGCACGAACACGAATACTCCCCCCGCAGCGGACATCACCAAATCCTCCGTTCAGGGCGGCCTCAAATTCACTTTCACTCCTTTCTCAAAAGACACCACCTGGGACAAGCTCACGATTATTCTGACCGATGACAGCAACGCCATCTCTTTCAACAACACCACGACCGCCAGCATGTCCAGGGAGAGCGGAACAGTGACGCACTGCGACGGGAGCCGGGCGCTCGGGACCCTCATAGTCTGGATGAACGCCACGGACCTCGCGGGCAACGGCTACGTGAACCAGGGTGACTCCTTCACGCTGACCACGGCTGGTGGCCAATTCCTAAAGAGCACGACTTACTCCATCTTCCTTGTATACAAGCCGACAGGGGACACGATAGTCTCCCATGATTTCAACGGGGATTAGTGACAATCCCGGTCGGCCTGGAAACAGATATCTCGGTGACGCTGAATACGTGGTAGCATGAGCCCGCCTGAGAAACACGTTGAAGTGATGGATGTCTCGAGTGCGGAGGCGTTCGTCATCGAGCTCCTAAGAGATCGAGGTCCTCTCAGCACGATGCAGATCGAGAAGCTTGCCCGGAGCGAGCACAAGCACTGCCCTGATCAGACGGTCATCTTCCTCACCAAGATGAGGAAGAAGGGTCTGATAAAGGGAGAAGCATCGCTCGAGCGCAGAGGATGGGTCTGGTGGGCGCCATAGGGCGGATCATCTTCTCAGTGTAGTATTACCGATGTGTTGGCCAGCTGATCGGTCCATTTCTGTCTCGGATCGTTGGTGTCCACGAGCATGCCGATTATCCAGTCGAGCAGGAGCACTGGGGGAAAAACCTTCGAAATGTTCCTCATTAGCGCCTGCGCTGGGTCGAGCTTACCGGCGATCGACACGGACTTCAGGGACATGAGCATCTTGCCGAAGCTCCCTCCGATCAGCGCGTCGAATAGCGCTGTATAGGCGAAGAACAGTCCTCCGGTCATCAGGAATGTCAGGTAAGAGTTGACGCCCACGAAGTCGAAGAACAGGTTCACTGGCACATATATGATCAAGGCGTCGATCGCGATCGCGACGAACCTTCTCAGCCAATGAGCCTGCAGTGCCTTGTCCCGGCTCAGATAGTCGAATCCCGTGACCATTTGACCAACTCACTGCCCCTCTGATAACCGTCGGCAGTATATTACTTTCTCAGAGCGCGGAGCGTGCCACTCGGATCGCCCGTCTTTCATCACAGGTCAGCATCAAATGCTTTCGTCATCGTGGCGGGCACATATTGTTCCCTCATCCATAAGAAATCTTGTCCAGATGCCCAGGCCAGATTCGCGTATCCCCCCTGACGCTATATACTGGCGCTGGCACTTCCCAATCCGATGGACGAGGTGAGGCTCTTCGCCTTGATGGCGCACGAGGACGACCCCAAGAAGTGCACTGCATCGAGGCTCGTGAGGCTCGGCGAGTTGCGCGAAGCGAAGCATGTCGAGAGGATCCCACGAGGGGCGATCGTGCTCGACCCCGAGGCGGAGAAGGCTCTCTCGAGGGAGGACTTGGACGCGGCGAGGAGGTTCGGCATACTGGTCCTCGACTGCTCGTGGAACAAGCTGACCAAGTTCCCACACGTGAGGTCAGGACTGACGCATAGGGGTCTCCCATTCCTTCTTGCGGCGAACCCGACGAACTTCGGCAAGCCTCAGAAGCTGTCGAGCGCGGAGGCCCTGGCAGCTACTCTCTACATCCTGGGGGAGAAGGAGCACGCTGAGAGGATCATGGGCAAGTTCAGGTGGGGTCCAGTGTTCATCGACATCAACAGGGAGAGGCTCGAGGCGTACTCGGCAGCGAGCACAAGCGCCGAGGTCGTCGATGCTCAGTCGAGAATACTGCGTGCAATGGAAAGGAAGAAGGATGGCTCGGAAACCATCTAGCTTTTGTATCACATTAACGATTGCCTCTACCCTTTTGCCGTTGAGTGAGAGGGATGGTCATCGACCGTGATGCACGGGGGAGCGAAATGCCAAAGGAATACACACCTGAAGATCTGGTCGCCATCTGGGAGGAGTTCCTGGGTGGCCAGGAGCGGAGGCACCAGGTCTCGGCAATAGCAGACCTGTACCCTGACGTAAGGAGCATCCACGTCGATTTCTCCGAGGTCGAGAAGTTCGATCCAGACTTGGCCAACTACACCCTCGTGAATCCGAGCATGTCGATCAAGTCCGCAGAGGACGCCATGAAACGCATGGTCTCCCACGCGCTGACCAATCCCTTCATCCATTTCAGGATCACGGGCCTGCCGCGAGATTCGCGGATAGAGGTCAGGAAGCTGAGGGCGAAGCATCTCGGCACCTTCGTATCTGTTGAGGGTTTGGTCAGGAAGGCCACCGAGGTGAGGCCGAGGGTTACCGTTGCGGAGTTCGAGTGTGCTCGATGTGGCCACAAGATGACGATCGAGCAAGAAGGCATGCTCTTCCATGAACCCCTCGAGTGCTCCAAGGAGGAAGGCGGGTGCGGGAGGGGCCCGGGTTCCACGAAGTTCCGATTGCTCTCGGATCCGTCCAAGTTCGTGGACACTCAGAAGATCGAGACCCAGGAACCGCCCGAGGGGCTCAGGGGCGGAGCCCAACCGGAACGGCTCGTCGGGTACATCGAGGACGACCTCTCCGGCAGGATATCTCCAGGCGACCGATTGATCCTTAACGGCATACTCAAGAGCCAGCAGAAGGGTGGGCAGACGAAATCCACGCTGTTCGAGATAAGCCTCGAAATCAACTCCATAGAATTCGAGGAGCACGAGTACGAGGAGATACTCATCACCCCTGAGGATGAGCTGAAGATCCGCGAATTCGCGGACTCCTCGGACGCGTTCGAGAGGATCATCGGATCCATTTCTCCGACCATCTACGGTTATGACCAAGAGAAGGAGGCTCTCGCCCTCCAGCTGTTCGGTGGGGTGCAGAAGACAATGGACGACGGCACGCGCATCAGAGGGGACATACACATAGCGCTCATCGGAGACCCCGGGACAGCGAAATCCCAGATACTGAGATACATGGCCCAGCTGGCTCCAAGGGGCATATACACATCTGGCAAGGCGTCATCGGCGGCTGGTCTGACGGCAGCGGCCGTCAAGGACGAGTTCGGCGAGGGCAGATGGACGCTGGAAGCCGGTGCCCTGGTGATTGCCGACAAGGGACTGGCGTGCATCGACGAGCTGGACAAGATGAACGATCAGGACAGGTCCGCGATCCACGAGAGCCTCGAGCAGGGCACGATATCCGTCGCTAAGGCGGGCATAACCGCAACCCTCCAATCCAGATGCGCGGTCCTGGGGGCCGCGAACCCGAAGTACGGGAGGTTCGATGACAGCAAGAACATCGCTGAGCAGATCGATCTCCCTCCTGCGCTGCTATCCAGGTTCGATGCCATCTTCACCATGACCGACAGGCCGGAGGCTAAACAAGACCACAACGTCGCGGAGCACATACTCAAGGTCCACCAAAGGGGCGAGATCATGCTCCATGAGTCTCCGGAGAAGCTGACGCATGTCAACGTGGCGGAGATAATGCGCGATACCGCCCACCTCGTCCCGGCAATGGACAAGGAGTTCCTCCGGAAGTACGTGGCTTACAGCAAGCGCATCACGCCGGTGATGGGCTCGGAGGCCATGCAGACCCTGGAGGGGTACTATGTCGGCATCAGGAAGATGGGCGAGGACCGAGGCGCCTCAGTCCCGATCACGGCGAGGCAGCTCGAGGCGCTCATCAGGATGTCGGAGGCGAGCGCGCGCGCAAGGCTGAGCCAGATTGTCAGCTCGGAGGATGCCCAGAGAGCGATCAAGATCGTGCAGTATTACCTGGGTAAGGTCGCGAGCGAAGGGGGCAAGCTGGACATAGACCTGATAGCGACGGGCACCAGCAGGAGCCAGAGGGAGCAGATCTACGTGCTGAGGAGCCTCATCCAGCAGATGTCCGACCCGCGCAGGGGAGTCAACCAGGATGACCTGATGCAGAAAGCTGCGAGCGAGAACATCCCCCCAGAGAAGGCCAAGTCACTTTTGAAGAGGCTCAGCGAATCGGGCGAGATATATTCGCCGCAACCAGGCTACTGGAAGCTTGCCAGCGAGGAGCGGATCGCGTGATCTGCGTCAAGGTGTACAGGCAAGGTTCGCAGGTTCTGGTGGCCGCCTGCGATGAGGACATAGTCGGGAAGACCTTCCGGGGAAACGACCTCAAGATAACCGTCTCAGCATCGTTCTACAAAGGCGACTGCGGCGATGAGGACATGCTCATCAACAGGCTGCAGATGGCCACGATCGCCAACCTCGTGGGGAGGAAGACCATCCAGGTCGCGGTCAAGCACGGCTTCGTCGACCCCGAGAACATCCTCCAGATCGGCGAAGTGCCCCACGCACAGATGGCGAGGATGATGTGACTTGTTCTGCGTCGAGTGCGGGCGCGAGGGCGAGCTGATCGGCGCCCTATGCAAGGACTGCTATTCCAAGAAGCACGCGAAGGCGTCCTTGCCGGAGCATGTGGACGTCATACTGTGCGCTCACTGCTCCTCGATGCAAACGGACCATGGCTGGAAGGACGTGGGGTCCGTCAAGGAGGCGACCGAGGCGGCTATCAGGAACGCGCTTACTGTCACCAAGGATGCGAAGGTCAGTAGCATCTCAGTCCAGCTGGTCGAACAGGACGAGCGGAACATGGAGGCAGGAGTGACCGTGCAGCTGACATCGAGCGGCATGGAGATGGAGCGTCAGCTCACCACTGTGATCAGGCTGAAGCGCGGGTCGTGCACCGAGTGTTCCAAGCAGCAGGGCAGCTACTACGAGGCGATCCTACAGGTCCGTGGGCCCGGTAAGTCGCTCGACGAGGCCGAGGAGCGCGAGATCGAGCGCATAGTCAAGGGCAGGGTGGGCTCCCTGCGGAAGTCGACCCGGGAGGTGTTCATAAGCAAGACCGAGTCCGTGAAGGGCGGGCTCGACTTCTACTTCAGCACGATCCCGGCGGCCAAGAGCCTCGCTCGGGAATTGCAGGAGACGATGTGCGCGGAGTACAAGGAGTCATCCAGCCTCTGGGGGAGGCGGGACGGCAAGGAGGTCTACAGGATGACCTACCTGGTCCGCTTGCCAGGGTTCAGCGCAGGCGACGTCGTCGAGTACCAGTCCAGGGCCTACTACATCAAGGGGATGTCGAGAGGGGTCGTGCACGGGATCGACCTGATCACCGGCGAGGAGCGCGCGCTCAAGCCGAAGACCTCCGGGGAGTGCACGCTCGAGCAGTCGAGGGGTAAGATACTCCGTGCCGTGGTCCTCACTGAGAAGGCAGGCGAACTCCAGGTGCTGGACCCGGACACGATGGCCGTCCTGGACGTGAAGACTCCTCCCGGGTTCGAACGGAGCGGGGACCAGATCAGGCTCGCCAAGACGAAGCTCGGCACGTACGTCATCAGCGATGGCTGGTAATCGTGCCGATTATGTCTGGTTCCATGAAAAGGAATTAATTCTAAGGTCGCCTTCCCTTGCTCGAGGCCTGATTCAACATGGTCACTGAGGAGGACATTCAGAACGCCACGGTCGAGCTGCTCCGGAAGACGGTTGTGAAGCTGCCAGCCGATGTCGAGGAAGCTCTGAGAAAGGCATACGCATCCGAGACCGACGAGGTCCCGAGGATGCAGATGAAGGCGATAGTTGACAATATCGACATGGCGCTCAAGGGCAACACGCCCATGTGCCAGGACACCGGCGTGACGATCTTCTACGCCGCGTTGCCGAAGGACTGCAAGGTCGATGTGGAGAAGGGGATCGTCGACGGGGTCAGGAAGGCCACGAAGGATGTCCCCCTCCGGCCGAACGCCGTCCACCCACTGACCAGGAAGAACCCAGGAGATAATGTAGGTGAGAGGATGCCGTTCATCAATTGGAAGGTCCATGGCAAGGACTACATCGAGATCACCGTGATGACCAAGGGGGCCGGCTCCGAGAACATGAGCCAGCTCGCGATGCTCACGCCGACCCAGGGCCTGAAGGGCATCAAGGAGTTCATCCTCAATGCCGTCCTGAAGGCAGGGAGCAACCCGTGCCCACCGACGATACTTGGAGTCGGGATCGGCGGTTCATCTGACATCGCGATGAAGCTCGCGAAGGAGGCGCTGCTGCGACCTATCAACCAGAGGCACAAGGACCCGGAGATCGCGAAGCTCGAGACCAATCTCCTGGAGGCCATCAACATGCTGGGGATAGGTCCAATGGGTCTTGGAGGGAAGACGACATGCCTCGGACTGAACATCGAGTACGCTTACTGCCATACGGCCAGCTTGCCGGTCGGTCTCAACGTGCAGTGTTGGGCTGGAAGGCGCGGGACGGTCAGGATATATCCGGACGGAAGGACCGCATATCCGACCCACGAGAGGTGAACAAGATGCCGAAGATTTTGAAGACGCCGCTATCCGAGGAAGTTGTGAGAGGATTGAAGCTCGGCGAGACGGTCTACATGGAAGGCGTGGTCTACACGGGCAGGGACGAGGTCCACCTGCACGCCCTCGAGTACCTCGAGAAGGGCAAGAAGCTCCCCGTCGAATTCAAGGGTTCCGCGCTGTTCCACTGTGGGCCGATAATGAGAAAGACCGGGGACAAGTGGCAGGCCGTAGCTGCCGGACCGACGACATCTTCGAGGATGAACTCGCTGGAGCCTCTGTTCATCGAGAAGTTCAGGCCGGGTGCGATAATCGGGAAGGGCGGGATGTCGCAGCCGACGGTCGACGCCATGAAGACCTATGGATGCGTCTATCTGGCTATCACAGGCGGGGCCGCGGTCCTTGCCGCTCAAGGCATCAAGAGCGTCTCCGGGGTCGAGTGGTTCGAGCTCGGCATGCCGGAAGCCATCTGGATACTGAACACGGAGAACTTCGGCCCTCTTACCGTGGCCATGGATGCCCACGGCAACAGCTTGTACGCCGCAGTGAATGCAAAGGTCAAGGAGAACGAGAAGAAGGCCCGTGAGAAGCTTGGTCTGGCCTGAGCCGGACTTGTTCTAGTCGGAGTCCTTCCCATTGCCTTTTGACTCGGAGAGCCGATCCTCGAGGTCACCCTGCCCATCTGCCGACCCGCCGTTAGCCGTCTCGTCATCGACGTCGTCATAGACCGCAGGGGCACTTCCAGGCGCCTGGAAGGTCCTTATCCTCAGGTAGACTGCGACCGCAAGGATCACGATCGTCAGGAAGAGTCCGAGGATCATCATCGAGTGGGGCATGTCGAAGCCGAAGATGAATCCCGAGAAGCCGTGCCGGAGAGGGGTCATCAAGAACTGCCGCGAAGGCGTGCTGCCATTCGTGACTGTGATGCCGCTCACCTGCATCGGCCTGTAGTTCGCAAGTTCGAACAAGACCGTGTAGTTCCCTGGCAGCAGTCCCGTGAACGCGAATTCCCCTAGGATGTTCGTTGATGTAGAGTTCTGCGTTATGTTCGTCGTGACCAATGTCACTTTAACGTCGACCAGAGGCGTCTTGACGTTTCCAATGATGGTGCTTACGATTCCTCGAAGTATTGCACCCGGTATGGCCGTGAGGTTGACATTGAGTTCCTTCTCTTCTCCGAGTCCGATGACTTCCACGAACTGGGCAGTCACGTACCCGGGCCTGGATGCCTGGATCGTGTATGTGCCTGGTGTTATGTTCGTGATCTCATAAGTTCCATCAGGGCCAGAGATGTTGTAGAACATCGTGCCCACGACAGAGATGTTCGCCTTGACCAGTAGCAGCGTCCCGGACCGGACGGTTCCACGAAGGCTCGTTGGCTTCTGCGTAAGGTTGAAGTCGAGGGTCGTCTGGTTCTCACGGGTGACCTTCACGCCCGTGGTCGTGTTGGAGTTGTATCCGTTCTTCGTGGCGGTGACGGCATAGGTTCCAGGTGGGAGACCATTGGAGAACTCGTAGCTCCCGTTCGCAGAGCTTGTGACTATGGTGACCGTGTTACCTATCCTTATCGAGACGTTCGTCCCGTTGAGGCCTTCATGGGTTGCGATGTCGTAGACGAAGCCAGAAAGCGACCCGGTCTGAGAAGTGAGCACAAAGTCCACGGACCCAGTGATCGGCACATGGACGAGTGGGCTGAACACTCCGACATATCCCGAAGCATTCGCCCAAACCGTGTAGTTCCGTCCCTCGGGTACTCCCTTTATGATGTATTGACCCAACGAGTTCGTCTTGTTGGAGTAGGCGGGCCCGAGGTCCGTGATGTAGACGTTAGCTCCTGCTATACCGATAGGAGGCGTTGTCGCTGTCGACACCTTGCCCAAGATGACCCCCCCGACCAGGATGACGGTGACGTTTGTCGTCCTGTTCTCCATTGCGATCACCGGTTCCAGTGGTGATGTATAGAATCCATCGGCCTTGACTGAAATGTAGTACAAGAATCCAGTGGAATTCCCGAAGATCCCTGTGATTACGACCGAACCCTTGCTATCAGTCGGCCACCCATCGGGCGTAGGCATAGTCGTGTTGCCAAAGATACTCACCCAAGCTGGCCCGGCGTGCTGTCCATCGATAGGCCTGCCGGCCTCGTCGGTGACGGTGACGTTGAACGTTGAATTGTACGAGGCGCTGAGTGTCCGAGCCTTGAGCGCTGCTTCTCGATCATTGGGAAGCATCATGCTATCGTTGAGGAGCATCACGGTCGTCGCGGTTGTCATCAATGTCAGAAGGACGATCGCGAATGCCAACGGTTTGGGGCCGAATTTCATGTTCCTGGGCATCCTTCATCTGCTTTTCCTGCTCATCCACTAGAGTCCATAAATACATTTGCCGTTTCCGGCGCACTTTTCACGCTACCCTGGGAACGTATTAATAGGCACTCTGAATAAGTAAGCGGGATTCACGGGCGTTCCAAATGGTCAAGAAGGTTACTGAGAGCCACAGCACGGAAAGAGTGCTATCCGTCATGCACCCCATCGTCTCCGAGTGGTTCAAGAGAAAGTTCGGGGAGGTGACCGAGGCTCAGGCCATGGCGGTGCCGCTCATTCATGCGCGTGAGAGCGTCCTCGTCTCGTCCCCGACGGGCTCAGGCAAGACCCTCACCGCATTCCTCTCGATCCTGAACGAGCTAATCCTCAAGGCCGGCAAAGGCGAGCTCGAGGACCGTATCTATGCGGTCTACGTTTCGCCATTGAAGGCACTCGCCAACGACATAAACGAGAACCTGCTCAAGCCCCTTGCCGAGATAGACGAGCTGTTCAGGGCGAAGGGTCTGGATCCGCCCGAGATCAAAGTTGCGGTCAGGACCGGAGACACTCTCCAGAGTGAGAGGCAGAAGCAGGCCAGGTCCCCTCCTCATATCTTCATCACCACTCCAGAATCATTGTCTTTGATCCTCACGACGCCGGTCTTCAGCAAGAAGTTCGAGGGCGTCGACTACGTGATAGTCGACGAGGTCCACGAGATCTGCGATTCGAAGAGGGGAGTCGCCCTGTCGGTCTCTTTGGAGAGACTCCAGGCGTGCTGCAAGGGAGAGCTCACGCGCATCGGCCTCTCAGCCACCGTCGCACCACTGGACCAGGTGGCCGAGTACCTCGTCGGACTCAAGGACGGCAAGCAGAGGGCCGTGAACATAGTGGAGGTCTTCCGGCAGCGCGATCTGGACCTGAAGGTTCTCTGTCCCACGAAGGACATGACCTCCCTCTCCTTCGAGGTCGTGAACTCGAAGATGTACGACATGCTCAAGGAGATGATACTCCAGCACAAGACCACGCTCATCTTCACCAACACCAGGAGCGGCGCCGAGAGCGTCGTCTACAAGCTGAAGGAGCGTGGCATCGAGAACATCGGGACCCATCACGGCAGCCTCAGCAGGGAGACACGGCTCGAGGTAGAGGATTCGCTGAGAAGCGGCCAGCTCCAGGTGGTCGTCTCATCGACCTCGCTCGAGCTCGGGATCGACATCGGGTACATCGATCTCGTTGTCCAGATAGGGTCACCCAAGTCCGTCGCCAAGGGCCTACAGAGGATCGGCAGGGCGGGCCATAGGTATGGCGGCACCTCGAAGGGAAGGATAGTCGTGTTCGAGATGGACGACCTCGTCGAGTGCGCCGTTCTGTGTAGAGCTGCTCATCGGAAGATGATCGATCGCGTGACGATTCCCGAGAACAGTCTCGATGTCCTCGCGCAGACTCTCGTCGGGATGTCTATCGAGCGCCAGTGGAACGTCCAGGATGCGTTCAAGTTGATCCGGCGCTCGTGGTGCTACAGGAACCTCACGTTCGCGCAGTTCGACAACGTCCTCAGGTATCTCGGGGGGAAGGATGAGTTCGAGGGCATCTACTCGAAACTCTGGTACGACGAGAAGGAGCAGGCCTTCGGGAAGAAGCGCGGCTCGAGGATGATATTCTACCTCAACCAGGGGACGATACCAGAGGAGGCCGATTATACGGTGTTCTCAGAGCGAGGGGCACACATCGGCTCACTGTCTGAGAAGTTCGTCGAACGGCTCACTTCGGGGGACATATTCGTCTTGGGCGGCAGGAGCTACGAGTTCATCAAGTCCAAGGGCACGAAGGTCTTCGTGAAGAGCGCGAGCGGTAGGAAGCCCACGGTCCCTTCCTGGACCGGGGAGATGCTGCCTCGGAGCTTCGACCTCTCCCTCCTGATCGCCGAGTTCAGGGCGGAGATGAAGCAGCGCTTGGGTGAGATGCCCGACAAGGAGATCCAGAGATGGCTGATGAAGGAGTTCGACGTGGACGAGGGTTCCGCCGTCACGATCATAAACTACTTCAGGGAGCAGAGCGCGGTGGCGGCCATCCCCACCAACGAGAACCCGATAGTCGAGGGCTACGTCGACCAGTCGGGGAACAAGAGCGCGATATTCCACTGGCCCTTCGGAAGAAGGGTCAACGATGCCCTCAGCCGGGCCTATGCGTCCGTACTGTCGGACAAGCTCAAGACGAATGTCACCATCTCGGTAACAGATGACAGCTTCATGCTCACGGCGTCGAAGAATTTCCTACTCGACGACCTTCATGGGATGCTCAGATCGGACGGGCTCGAGCGGGTGCTCAGGAACGCGGTGAAGGACTCCGAGCTGTTCAATCAGAGGTTCAGGCACACCGCCACTCGCGCGTTCATGATACTCAGGAACTACAAGGGGAGGGAGCTGTCAGTCGCCCGCCAGCAGCTTCGTTCGACAAGGCTGCTGGATGCGCTCCACGGAATCGAGGGATTCCCAGTCATGCTCGAGACTTACCAGGAGATACTCACTGACGTGATGGACCTGGAGAACGCGACCGAGGTGCTCCGGAGCTTCGAACGAGGGGATAGGGAGGTGAGCTACCTTGCGTTCACGAATGTCCCTTCGCCGTTCGCACACAACGTGATACTGGTCGGCGTATCGGACATCGTGCTCATGGAGGACAGGAGTATGCTCCTGCGCGAGCTTCACAGAAAGGTCCTCGCGAGGGTCTTGGGCGATGGAGCCATCTCGGAGTACCAGTTCGAGACGAAGGAGGTGGAGGACTACTACGCGGCGAAATTCCCGCGGATCTCGTCCAAGGACGACATACTCACGGCTCTGAGAAAGGTCGGTCCCATGAATCTCTTCCGGGAGAAGGGAGAGAACATCTTCTCTCATTCGTCGGTCCCGTTCGAAGGGCTGCGCTCTTGGTCCGGCGAGCTTCTGAAGGAGGGGAAGGTCCGTTCTGTCTGGATATCTGAAGACATGTATGTGACGACCGAGGACTACCCACTCTACAACTGCCTCCACAGGAGGCGGGTGTCGCACAATCCAGGCGAGAAGGCCATCCTCGATTCGATCGCGACCGGTCCGAAGACGCAATCCGAGCTCGCCGCCGCCCTGCGAGTGCCCAGGGAGGACATGAGGGACATGGTCAGGCATCTCGAGACGGCCAACGAGATATACAGGTCAGATATTCGAGGCGAGGCTTTCTTCTACTCCCGCGCGGACATCGAATGCAGGCCTCGCATGGGTTTGGCAAAGGAAGCGGTCGCACGGTACCTCTCATACCATGCTCCGGCGACCATCGAGGACGCCGCGTATGAGGTCGGAATATCCGAACCAGAGACCGACGATGTCCTGAGGGAGCTCATCTCGGAGGAAGCCGTGATCGCTGGCAGGTTCGTTGTCGGGGAGCAGCAGCAGTACATGCTGGCGAAGGACTATCTCCAGCTGAAGTCCAAGGACGGTGGACCGGTGTTCGACAGGGAGACGATCCGGGCGTACACCGAATTCAAGCAGTTCTCGAAGGTCTCCGACATCCGCAAGCTCTTCGACAAGTTCGGCGAGGCGGGCATGATATACGACATCTCCCAGCGGGTCGAAGGCTTCAACATGCAGGATTTCGGGGAGCTCCGCGAGAAAGGCGAGATACTCCTGGGCAGGTTCGTGCGCGGTAGGCTGAGGTATGTGCTCGCAGAGGATGCCCCGTACTATCTGGGAGTGTATCGCCACGAGCGGCTCACGAAGTACGAGGACGCGATACTCCAGGCCCTTCGGAAGATCGGCAAGGGCACCTATCAGGACATCGCAAGCGCCGCCGGGTTTCCGCCCGACATCATGAGGGAGTACTTCGATTCGCTCGACAGGAAAGGGTTCCTCCTGCGGCTCTGGAACGAGGCGGAATCGTGGACCTCGCGCAATGTGTATGTGGCATGCGACATCGAACCAATGCTCGACAACCCGCACGAGCGAGTGGTCAAGCGGTACCTGCGAGGCTTCGGTCCTGCCACGGTCATGCAGGTCGGCGCATACCTCGATACGGACTACGATTTCACACTCTCGCTGCTGCGGAAGGTCGGGGCGAAGAGCATCACCGTCGGCCTCGAGAGGACGGAGATGTTCCTGCTCCCGGATGAGATGGCAGGGCTCGAATCAGTCCCGGCCCCCGAGGACACTTTGCGGATCCTCTCGCTCTACGACCCATACTTGGGCGACAAGTGGACAGAGATCACCTCCCGGTACGGGGAGGGTTGGTTCTTCCCGCTGGTCAGGGCCGGAAGGATCGTCGGGATGATAGAGTTGTGGCAACTCGCTGGCTCCGTCGAGATTCGTGATGTTCAGCTCGACGACCCCAAGCTGCTCGGTCCCCTGATAGAGTCCGCCGACAGGATGATGCCCTTCTATGGATCGATGGGGATCGAGATCCTCAGAGTCAGGAGTGCACTCGGGATTGATGCCGGCCAGCTCGAAGATGGGATCAAGAAGGAGTTCCTCTCTCGGGGCTATGCGGAATCCAACGGGTTCCTCGTGAAGGGCAGGGTTGTGACGGAGAGCTTCGAGCTCTCCGATGTGCTCAGCGTGGTCTTCAGCTTGCAGGACCTGGAGGAATCGTCCAAGCTTCCGGACATGAACGAGGTGCTGTCGAGGTTCGGCGGGCTTCATTCCAATGCCGAGGCGCTTCTGAGGGTCATCAGGTTCGAGAAGATCCAGAAGATGCACAAGCGCGGGGCGGTCATCAGAGGCCATCTCATACCAGATAGGGTCGGGTACTGCAGGCCAGAGGATGCGAGCCTCTACCAGGCTGCCCGGCAGACGGATCTCAGCGCTGACGAGAAGCTCATCATGAGGATCGTCAAGGACCAGCAGCCCGTGAAGCGCGACCGGTTGCTCGACCTCTCGCCGTTGGGGAGGCAGGACACGATCGACGCGATCAAGTCGTTGTACTCGTCCTCCCGGCTCTATCTGGATGTCGGACTCTCCTATGTCAGTGTGAGGCGGAGGAAAGTGAAGGCGGAAGCTGCCTGGCAAGCGGTGATCAAGCGCTTGTTCGAGGACTATGGCGTGATCGCCGCCGAATCGCTGAGCACGTTGCTGGGCCACGAGATACCGATGCGACAGATCAGGCGGACCCTCAGGAGGCTCGAGGACGAGGGCTTCCTGGTGAAGGGGTACCTGCTGCTTGGCTCCGGACAGCTGTACTGGGCCACGAACGAGGCCTACGCGAACCTTGGCAAGATCCAGTATGGTGCCAATGTCATACTATCTCCCGAAGACAACCTGACCCAGTATCTGCGTGCAGGCTTCCGCGGGATCCTGCCGGATACTGGCAGGCACATGGTGTTCCGCGGGCCGGCGCTTGCGGGCTCCTTCCTGGGCAGGATAAAGGTAGGGAAGCTCGAGGTCCACGACCTCATCGGGGAGCCCGAGTGCGGGGAGATCATCGAGGACTATGCCAGGATACTTGGCCTCGCCCTCATGGAGCGGGAGGAGGGTAGGATCCCCGACTGGGAGATCATGGACTTCTATCAGCGCACACATCCCGGAGTCAACGAGAAGTGAATCCATCACTTCGAGAAAGCGCATGCTCCTTTCGGGGCGTGCGCGCGCTCGTTGTAGTACAGGTACTCCTGCGCGTATCCAGCACAAGGGCCGAACCTCTCCTGGGCGAAGGCCCTGAGCTTCCCGTAGCTGCCGGTCTGACCGTAGAGTCTTTCCAAGGCCCTCTTCATCCAGACATCGATGGGGAATGCTTCCAGCTGGCCGAACCCGAAGAGCGCGGCGCAATCCGCGACCTTGTCTCCCACCCCCGGCAGCTCCATCAGTTCGCTCCTCAGCTCCTCGTATCCGAGCCGTTTGAACCTATCGATGCGGCCACGGTCCAGCATCTGGCTCATGTCATGGATGTACTGAGCGCGATATCCCAGGCCGCACTCCGACAATTCAGCCATCGAGACCCTCTTCATCCGTTCGATCGTTGGGAACGCGTGGACGTTCCCAGTGATCTTCTTTCCGAACCTGCTAGCCAAAGTCTCTATCATCTTGCCTATCCTGGGGATATTCGCATAGGTGGCAAGGGCGAAGCTGCATAGGCTCTCCCATTCCTCCAGCTTGACTATCCGAAGGCCGGAGAACCTGCCCAGCCCAGGCGCCAGGACGGGGTCCTTGCTCAGCGCTTTCCGGACCTTCTCGACATCGTCCCCTTTCCGGAGGTGCGTCTCCACGAGTTCCCTGACACCTCGTCCACCGGGAACTGCCTCCATGAGCAGTCTCGGGCCGCTCTGCCTCAGGGTGACTAGCTGACCGTCCAGGGGCCCCACCCAGGAGCCGTCCTCCCTGGGCTTCCATCTGAATGTCTGCCCGCAGCCGAGCGTCTGAGCGAGGTCCAGCGGCTCGATATCGAGTTCAAGTCTCATCTTGGTGCTCTACCATCCTGCTGGACTAGCGCTTGTACCCGATCTTCCTCAGAAACGCCTTCCGGTCTTCCTCGTCCTTCGGGGTCTCGATGCCTTTTGGTCTCTCACCGTCGATGACTCCCATGACGCCTCTGCCGGTCTTGTTCTCGACTACGATAACGTCGACTGGGTTCGCCGTCGCGCAGAATATCGTGCAGACTTCCTGGACATCCTTGATGCGGTTGAGCACGTTTATGGGATAGGCGTTCCGCAGGAGCACGACGAAAACGTGGCCGGCCCCGATCTTCTTCGCGTTGTCGACGGCTGCTTTCTTGAGATTGTCATCGTTTCCGTCAACCCTTATCAGGCATGGGCCCGAGGCTTCGCAGAATGCCAGCCCGAACTTCGCTCCGGGGACGGTGCCTATGATTGCCTCGTAGATGTCCTCGGTGGACTTGATGAAATGCGTCTGGCCTATGATGATGTTGGAGTCCTCTGGCAGATCCATCTTCACGTTCATGAGTTCCATGGCTTTCCCCAGTCGCGACAACTACGCGGCCGTGGAAAAAGGTTTCCACGATGTGCGCTGGCCGCCAAGCCCCCAACCTCATTATCATCTGCGAAAATCAAAACGATTAACTATTTATCCAGAGATATCGTAAAGCTGTCGAATCTATCTCAGGTGGTGTTTCTAATTGCCAAGTCCCAGCGGGGATAAGCTCTGTCCGATCTGCGACTCTCCGCTCCAACCCGGTTCCAAGAAGTGCAGCTTCTGCGGCACGGACCTTTCGATATTCGACATAGAGGTCGATTCCTCGAAGAGGACCCCGGAACCACCCCCTCCCGCCCCGAAGGTCTCCTTGGATTCGAGGGTCAACGAGATATTCTCAAGGCCGGTCGCAGCTCCTGAGCCTGCTGCCGTCAAACCATCACCTCCTCCAGTCAGGGAGCAGCCGAGGATCGAGCCGGTCCCTCAACCTGTCATGGCCCCTGTCGTTCCACCGGAACCGAAGAAGGCTCCTGAACCGCCGAAGGTGCCGGAGCCCCAGAAACCAGCTCAGCCAGAACCAGAGGATCTGTTCGAGTGTCCCGCATGCAAGGAGCACATCCCGGTCAGCGCCACGGTCTGCCCGAAGTGCGGCGTCATGTTCGCCGAGGAAGGCGCGGAGATGTTCCAGTGCCCTGCCTGCAACACGCTCGTGAGCATGGACGCGAAATCATGCCCAGGGTGCGGCGCAGTGTTCGTCGAGTCAGAAGAGGCGGAGCAGTCCGTTTCAAGCGGAGCGCCCTCTACTGGACGCGCTGCGGTGCAGAGCGAGCTTCCAAAGAAGGATCTCGAGCCTCCGATCGAGGAGGTCAAAATCGAGAAGGCCATTTCGGCGAAGCTCAAGGAATCCGAACTGGAGGAGAAGAAGAAGGGCGGATGGTTCAAGTGGGGCAAGAAGGAGGAGCCTAAGCCCGAGCCTAAGGGCAAGCCCGAATCAAAGGTTGACCAGATCCCCCCACCAATTGCATCTTCACCCAAGAAGCCCGCTGGGGAGTCCGTACGCGAACTGAGATCGCCCGTGAAGGAGATGGCTCAGAAGCAGGCTGCGCCCGCACCTGTCCGACCTGCTCCCTCGCCGGCGCCGGCAGCACCGAGACAAGCCCCGACTCCAGCTCCGGCCCCTTCAAGCCAGGACAAGGGGGAACAGCTTGCGCGCATGGTCGCGGAGTGGAAGCCTTTGTTCGCACTCGCTAGTGAGAAGGAGATTGATCCGGGGGAGAGCAAGCAGCTCATAGATGAGGCAATCATCGCTGGGCGGGAAAGACAGGTCGACAAGGCGATCGAACTCGTTCGGAAGTCCAAGGCGATATTGACGGAGAATGTGGATGCCCACCTCGCCCAACAGATAGTGAAGCTGAACGAGGAAATCAGGGTCGCTCGGGATTTCGGCGGCGACATATCGAGGCCGACAACCTATATTCAAGAGGTCACAAGGGCGCGCAGCTCAGGCGACATCGAGGCGGCCTATGTCTACGCGGAGAAGGTGAAGAAGGAGCTCCTTCCAATCACGGGACGATACAACGGGGCCCGGACCAAGATATCCGATCTGAAGAAGCTGATTCAGGATTGCGAGACATTCATCGTCGACACGAAGGAGGCCAGACGCATCGTCGCCGAAGCGACGAAATCATTCGAGCTGAAGGATTTCGACAAGGTGGATGTTCTCGTGAAGAGCGCGAACGACAACCTCTTCAAGGCGATCCCGATCCGCATGACCGAGGAGATGAAGACGGCAAGGGAGAGGCTCATCGATGCAAAATCGAGGAACGTTAACATCACGCCGATGCTGACGGTCTTGAAGTCAACCATGGGATTGCTGAAGGCCGGTGACTACGCCCAGGCCGTGAAGGAGATGCGCGACTTCAACGAGATGATGAAGAAGATCGGCTGAGGCCGTCCAAGTTTTCGGGCCTCAAGTGAGGTTCAGGACTTCCATCTCACGTTCCAGGATGGAGACTTCCTGCGGCTTCATTGTCTCGGGGCTCATCGAGATCGCCAGGATGGCGTCCGATTCCGAGATCTCGTCGATCAGGCTTCGCAGGAATCTCAGCACGGCGTCGAAATTCGTGGCGCTGACGAGGTACTGTATCCCATCGAGGACGATCATCCCCTTCTCGTCTGCATGCATGTATTCCTGGATGACGTGGATGATCATCTCCAGGGACGGCGGGACAGTCTTCTCCTGCGAGCTCTCCTTGTCCGTGAGCCAGAGGATATCTGGAGGCGCCTTGAACTCGTCCCTTATTCTCTTGGGGTTCATCCGGGTGATCACGAGGCCTCTGTACCCTTCCGCCATCTTCTGTCCTAGGAGGACGTTGCTGTAGGTGGGCCTCTCCTCTTCCACGAGATAGCAGTGCCCGGGAGAGGTTTTGACCTCCTTCATTATCTCCTTGCGCGTCTCCTGGACGGGCGTCAGTGGTTTGAGGATGTCCGAGACTAGGTTGAGGTCCACATCGACTCTCATGATCGTCGAGAAAGCCACGATCTTCGTCAGCGTGCTCTCGAGCTCCCGGACGTTCGCGGTGGCCCTTTCTGCGATGTAGGTGATGAGCTCCTCGCTGAGCTTCAGCTTCTTCTCCACCGCCTTGATCTTCAGGATCCGCTTCCTCGTGTCCATGTCAGGAGGCTGGATGTCCGTCGTGAGTCCGAGCATGATCCTGGACTTGAGTCGGTCACTGAAGTTCGGGATCTGCGCCGGCAGCCGGTCGCTGGCGAACACCACCTGCTTCTTCTCGTCGATGAGGTAACCGATGATCTGCGACATCTCGATCTGGGCCTGTTCGCTCGCTGCGAGGAACTGCATGTCATCGACCAGCAGCACGTCCTGGCCCTTCAGGTCCTCTCTTATCTTCTGCCTCAGATGCTCGTCCGGCGCCTGGTTGATGGCCTCGACGAACTTGTCTGCGGGGACGTAGACCACGGCGGCTTTCTTGTTCTTCTCTTCTATGTGATGACCGATGGCCGATAGAAGGTGCGTCTTGCCCAGGCCTGAGCCTCCGAATATCAGGAGCGGGTTGTACGCCTTGCTCGGGGCCTCCGCGACCGCTGCCGCTGCAGCGGCTGGGAACTTCGAGCCTGGCCCGACCACGAAATTGTCGAAGCGCATCTCCTCCGGGAGATGTTTCACGAAGCTCGTAGCGGGCATCCGGGTCTGCTCTGCGCTGCATTTGGGGCAACGCCCCTCCTCGTCCACCGTGCCTCCGCACCTAGGGCATTTCTTCTCCTCTTGTTCCTCTGGGGCGGTCTGATACTTGAGGATCAGGTCGTATACGTCTGCGGTCTTCTCCTCGCGCTTCTTCTTCTCCATCTCCTGCTTGATCGAATCCTCGTCCGTCTTGCGCTTCTGTATCTTCCTCTTGATCTTCTCTTGCAGGAACTCCACGTCGGACTCTATCTCCGCTATCTTTGTCCGGTCATCGAGCTTCACCCTGATCTCCTCGATCTCGGACTCGTGGCCCATGACCGGGAAGTTGTTTAGTATTACCTCGAACTGTTTGAGCTTCTGAGCGTCCTGCTCGAACGATGCGAGTTCTTTGGCGAGCGCTTGAGGCCCCTTCTTAAGGGCCGCCTCGAGGGTGTCAATCCTGAATCCCTTCCTACGCCATACCTCGATGATCTCCCTCTGACCATCGACCGCGGGCTCTTCCTCCTCCTGCTGGATCGGTGCTGGCTCCTCTTCCTCGGGCTGTTTCTGCACCTCCCTCAACGCCTTGACCGCGGCCTGCCCTTCGGCGATGCGAGCGTCCGGGAACCTCCTTTCGAACTCCTCGCTCGGCACCCTGCTGTGGAGCTCTATTTCAGAACCCTTGTCCTGCGAATCCTCCATTATGAACCTCAGCGACTTCTCCCCCGTGTAGATCCGCTTGAGCTCCCGGGGCTTCGATTTCTCGAACTCGTACACCGCCATGATCGGGACACCCTGTTCGACCACGAGGTACCCTATCGAGCTCATTATCTCCTTCTGAAGAGTAACTCGAACATACCCTGTGAAGCTGTACTGTTTGAGGTCCGCAAGAATGCCCTTGAGCGAGTCGTTCCCGCCCTTGGCCGTGCGGACCACGATGCCTTCGGGGATTCGCAGGTCGGTGACCATTGTGGGGGCCCGTTGGATAAATGCCTTCGCTCACTTAAAAACCCTCTCAACTCTCCCGCGTCACTGGCTTGTGGCAGTGCGGCAACTGAAGGTAAAAAGCCTTAACTAGCAAAACGAGCTTGTCAACGGACTGCATGCCACTGTAGCTCAGCGGTTGCGTATGCCACGCGCATGCGCCGCTAAAGAGCGGCGGTTTCGTAAACCGCAGGCCGGGGGTTCAATACCCTCCAGTGGCTCCATCCACTCTTCTCAACTGCTAATCCTTGCTCGGGTATGCATGGTTTCGAGGATCATTGGTCATCCAGGAGCTTGTCGACCATCTTCATCGCGCACAGGTCTCCGCACATGGAGCACACATTGGGGCTGGTCGATCCCCTCCTCGCGCGATAGTTCCTGGCCTTCTCCGGATCCAGCGATAGAGCGAACATGCGTTCCCAGTCGAAGGCCTTTCTCGCCTCTGACATCCTCCTGTCCCAAGCTGCCCCGCGACCTTTTGCCACATCCGCCGCATGAGCGGCGATCCTCGATGCTATGACGCCCTCCTTCACATCATCGACCGTCGGCAGGGAAAGGTGCTCAGACGGGGTCACATAACACAGGAAGTCCGCCCCAAAATAGGCCGCCAAGGCCCCTCCGATCGCTCCGGTGATGTGATCATACCCCGCTCCTATGTCCGTGACAAGAGGGCCTAGGACGTAGAACGGGGCCCCTTTGCAGACCGATTTCTCGATCTTGACGTTTGCCTCTATCTGATTGAGCGGGACATGGCCGGGGCCCTCGACCATGGCTTGCACCCCTGCGTCCCTGGCCCTGTCGACAAGCTTCCCCAGGACCATCAGTTCATGGAGCTGAGGCACGTCCGTGGCATCGGCTATGGATCCCGGCCTAAGGCCGTCTCCGAGGCTGAGCGCGAACTCGTGCTCCTTGGCCAGTTCCAGGAGGTAGTCGTAGTCTTTGTACAGGGGATTCTCCAGGCCGTTCTTGTGCATCCAGGCTACCAGGAGCGCCCCTCCCCTCGAGACAACGCCCGTGACCCGCTTGTGCTTCAGGAGCGATGCAGCTGTCTGCTGGGTTACCCCGCAGTGGACTGTCATGAAATCGACCCCGTCCTTCGCGTGCTCCTCTATGGTCTTGAAGAGGTCTTCGTCCTCCATGTTCACTGGCCCACCGCGTTTGGAGGTCTTGCAGACGGTTTCGTAGATTGGCACCGTGCCCACTGGCACAGTGCTCTTGCCGATTATCTTGCGACGGATGTCGCGGATGTCTCCGCCAGTGCTAAGGTCCATTATCGCGTCCGCGCCGAACTGGATCGCCACCCTTACCTTCTCCAGCTCCTCTCGGAGGTCTATGTAATCCCTGGATGTTCCGATGTTCGCGTTTATCTTGACCCTGAGATTCTCCCCTATTGCGCACGGTTTGAGGTTCTTGTGACGAGGATTGGATGGGATCACGGCCCTGCCGGACCTTACCAACCTGCGGAGCTTGTCTGGCTCGATGCCTTCATCCTTCGCAATCCCCTTCATTTCCAGTGGAAGAGAGCCCCTTTTTCGCACGGCCATCTGATATCGATTGGCACACAATGCCTCGTCGGTATAAAGTCTTTGATTTGCGCCGATTCTTCCGCGAGTCCAGAGCTCCAATCAATCATTTCGCTACTCGAAATACAGCGTTTCTCAGGGTCAGCGACCGCAACGATCGGACCGCTCAAAACCGCCCTTCTGAGGGGCATCGTCATCTGCCGATATTTCCAATGGAATCCCCTCTCCGAAATCGACGGTTTCTTGCAGTGGAAGAAGAGGGGGGTTCTGCAATTAGCCAGATAGTATTCTCAAAGGCTTTATATATCGTCAAATCATTAGAGAAACAAGACACCAAATAAAGCGCCGAAAATTGGATGGGATGCAGGCTGAAAAACCGTTGCGAGAGAGCCTGCGTCTTAGGGGTTGAAATCTGATGGAAGATAGCGCGTATGATGCAGAGAGGATCCAAGTTCTTGAGGGCCTCGAAGCCGTGCGAAAGCGGCCGAGCATGTACATCGGCAGCACGGACTTCCACGGCCTGCATCACCTGGTCTACGAGGTCGTGGACAACAGCATAGACGAGGCAATGGCCGGCTATTGCACGATCATCAATGTAGTTCTCAATGAAGACGGAAGCGTCACGGTGGAGGATGATGGCAGGGGCATCCCGATAGGGATGCACAAGAAGTACAAGCAGGACGCCCTCGAACTGGTCCTGACGAAGCTCCACTCCGGGGGCAAGTTCGATCGGAAGACGTACAAGGTCTCAGGGGGCCTTCACGGGGTCGGACTGAGCGTCGTTAACGCTCTCTCAGAATTCCTCGAGGTGAGAGTCAAGAGGCAGGGCAAGGTGCATTTCCAGAGATATGAGCGGGGCGTGCCGGTCGCGCCTATCAAGGTCGAAGGGGAGGGACAGGGCACAGGAACCACTGTGCGCTTCATGCCAGACGCGCAGATATTCGAGAGCACGGAGTTCAACTATGAGACGCTCTCCGGAAGGATGAGAGAGATAGCCTTCCTGAACAAGGGTTTGAAGGTCAGCATCTCCGAACCGAAGACCAGCCAGTCGAATGTGTACAAGTTCGATGGCGGGATAGTCGAATACGTTTCATTCATCAACAGGAGCAAGGCGTGCTTGCACGAGAAGCCGATATACATATTCGTGGAGAGGGACGGGCTCTCCGTCGAGATCGGCATGCAGTACACCGACAGCTACGCAGAGAGCATCTACACATTTGCCAACAACATCAACACGACCGAGGGCGGGACCCATCTGATAGGGTTCAGGGCCGCGCTGACGAAGACGATCAATGACTACGCCAAGCAGTACGGCTTCCTGAAGGCCAACGGGGAGTCGCTCAGCGGCGAGGACGTGAGGGAGGGCCTCACGGCGATCCTCAGCGTGAAGCTGCCCGAACCGCAGTTCGAGGGACAGACCAAGACGAAGCTGGGAAACAGCGATGTGAAGGGCATCGTCGAGAGCGCCGTGAGCGCGAAGTTCTTCGAGTACCTCGAGGAGAACCCCAAGGTCGCGCAGACGTGCATAGGCAAGGCGATCATAGCCTCTCAGGCAAGGGAGGCCGCGAGGAAGGCCAGAGAGCTGACCCGCAGGAAGGGGCTCCTGGACGTTGGGAACCTCCCGGGAAAGCTTGCGGACTGCACCGAGAAGGACCCATCCAAGTGCGAGCTGTTCCTGGTCGAGGGCAACTCCGCTGGAGGCAGCGCCAAGCAGGCCCGGGACAGGTCCTTCCAGGCGATACTCCCCTTGAGGGGCAAGATACTGAATGTCGAGAAGGCGAGGCTGGACAAGATGCTGAAGAACGTCGAGATAAGGACGATCATAACAGCACTTGGCGCGGGTGTCGAGCAGGAGCTGAACGTCGACAACGCTCGGTATCACAGGGTCTGCATAATGACCGATGGCGACATCGATGGGGCCCACATCAGGACCTTGCTCCTGACGTTCTTCTTCAGATACATGCGGCCGATGATCGACCGCGGGTACATCTACATCGCACAGCCGCCGCTCTTCAGGGTGAAGAAGGGCAAGATTGAGAAGTATGTGTACAGCGACAAGGAGCTCTCCGCTACGGTCGCTGAGATGGGCGAGGGCGTGGACATCCAGCGGTACAAGGGCCTTGGCGAGATGAACCCGGACCAGCTCAGGGTCACGACCATGGACACGAAGTCGCGCATACTGAAGCGCGTGACCGTCGAGGATAGCGTCGAGGCCGACGCGCTGTTCTCCGTGCTGATGGGGGACGCGGTCGAGCCGAGACGGTTGTTCATACACGAGCACGCCAAAGAGGTCGAGTTCCTGGATGTGTAGGTGATTCTTCATGGACGACATTCCTCAGGACGAGCAGCACCCGATCGCCTTCAGGCTCATCACGAGGCCGATCGAGACGGAGATGAAGAAGTCGTACATCGACTACGCCATGAGCGTCATCATCGGCAGGGCGTTGCCTGATGTCAGCGACGGCCTGAAGCCGGTCCACAGGCGCATCCTGTTCGCGATGAACGAGATGGGCCTCGCCCACACGAAGGCTACTAAGAAATCCGCAAGGGTGGTCGGTGAGGTGCTCGGCAAGTATCACCCGCACGGGGACACGGCCATATACGACACCCTGGCCAGGATGGCCCAGGACTTCTCATTGCGCTATCCGCTCATCGAGGGCCAGGGCAACTTCGGGAGCGTCGATGGCGACGAGCCAGCGGCGATGAGGTACACCGAGTGCAGGCTGTCCAAGATTGCCGCAGAGATGCTCAGGGATGTGGACGAGGAGACGGTCGACTTCACACCCAACTTCGACGGCACCCTCAAGGAACCCCTGGTGCTCCCCGCGAAGATTCCCAATCTCCTTGTCAACGGTTCGCAGGGCATCGCAGTGGGGATGGCCACGAACATCCCACCGCACAACCTCGGCGAGATCGTGGACGCGATCGCGATGATGATCGACAAGCAGATCCAGGGCAACGATGCGGAACTAAGGGACCTGATGGAGATTGTCAAAGGTCCCGACTTCCCGACTGGAGGGGTCATCTACGGGGCCTTGGGCATAGCCGAGGCCTACGCTTCTGGCAGGGGAAGGATCAGGGTCAGGGCGAGGTATTCGGTGGAACACGATGAGGACTCTGGCAGGGCCCATATGATCGTCACCGAGATCCCGTACATGGTCAACAAGAGCAGGCTCCTCGAGGAGATCGCGCAGCTCGTGAAGGACAAGCGGATAGAGGGCATCTCGGACCTCAGGGACGAATCGGACAAGGAAGGAATGAGGGTCGTCATCGAGCTGAAGAAGGACGCGATCGAGGAAGTCGTCCTGAACCAGCTATTCGCGCACTCGCAGCTCCAGACCACTTTCAGCATAATCAACATCGCTCTCGTCAACAACCAGCCGAGGACCCTCTCGCTCAAGGAGATGCTCGACTACTACATCGAGCACAGGTTCGACGTCGTCAAGCGGAG
>Ga0315281_10001014_pt1 | contig 40780 bp, 25 predicted proteins | sample YL17G07_0_MG_FD_204540 | JGI IMG/M metagenome (GOLD analysis project Ga0315281, IMG submission 204540) | Sediment microbial communities from Yellowstone Lake, YNP, Wyoming, USA - YL17G07_0 | ecosystem: Environmental > Aquatic > Freshwater > Lake > Sediment | place: USA: Wyoming | collected...
AGGGCGGATACGGCATCCAGTCGCTCGTTCTTGAGATGCCTCTCAAGAGGTACAACACGGTCTTGATGGTATCAATTCCATCAGATTTATTGTTCGTGGATAATACAAGGGTGGATTAAGCGAAGCGAATCCACCGTGTTTTCTAATGGATGAGAAATGAAATCAACCGGCACGAGCGTTTATCTATTGCGGCTTTGATGCGCGTCAAAACCGGGATAAGTAGCGGGGTTTAGGATTACTCAAGGTTGCTCAATGCCGTGGTGATGGATTCTGCACGGTCTGCCGCAACTGTTCATCCCCACGCTGGCAGCGGCAGGGCGTTGCACCAGCAGATTCGAATAACCGGTCAATGCGGCGCGCTGCGTGCGCCGCAATACACAAGCAAGGCGGTGCGATCATGAAACTCCCTCTGCAAGTCGTATTTCGCAATATGGATGCGTCGGTAGCCGTGGAAATGAAAGTACGCGAGCGCGCCGGGCATCTCGACAAGTTCTACAGCCACATCATGAGCTGCCGGGTGATTATCGAAGCACACCACAAGCATCACCAGCAGGGCAACCTGTATCACGTGCGGATCGACGTCAAGGTGCCCGATGCCGAGATAGTCGCTTCGCGCGAACCGGGTCTGCACCACGCTCACGAAGACGTGTATGTCGCGGTGCGCGACGCGTTCGATGACATGCGCCGGCGGCTGGAGGACTACGCGCGCCGCCAGCGCGGCCACGTGAAAAGCCATGAACTGCCGCCGCATGGGCACATTTCCGAGCTTTATCCCGGCTATGGCAAAATCGAGGCCGATGACGGCCGGTACGTCTATTTCCACCGCAACAGCGTACTCGACACCGACTTCGACAAGCTCGACATCGGCTTCGAGGTGCGCTTCGTCGAGGAGGCCGGCGATCTTGGGCCGCAGGCAAGCACGGTGCATGTAGTCGGCAAGCATCACGTGACCGGCTGATTGCGCCGCGCTTCGATGGTACGGTACCGCTCTAGGGAACCTCAGAACAAGTGTCATTCCCGCGAAAGCGGGAATCCATGTTTTGCAAGAGAAAATGGTTCCCCGCTGGAGCCTGCCCTCGAATGCTTTAATCGGGGGCGGGAATGACAAATCAGGACTTGTTCAAAGGTTTCCTGGGTTTGTCGTGTTTGCAAAGCAGCACAAACTCCAAGTACTCTTTGGCGGCGACGGCGCTCATACTTGCTTGACACGGTATCCCGCACGGAATCATGGCGGCGCCGGAGTTCCCGAGGAGGCTGACATGCAGGACAGGGAAGCCCACGCAAAGCCGATTGAAGCTCTTGCCGGCAGTCTGCAGACGCACCTTGAACATGGCCTGACCCAGCACGAGGCGGCGGAGCGTTTGCGGAAGTTCGGTCCCAACGAGCTGACCGAGCACCCCCGGCCGGGATTTTTTTCCTTGCTTCGGGACCAGTTCAATAATTACCTGGTGATGATTCTGATCGTCGCTGCGCTGATCTCGCTGGCGCTCGGCGAATATATCGACTCCATCGCGATCATGTTCATCGTCGCGCTCAATGCGGTGGTCGGTGTCATCCAGGAGTCGAAGGCGGAGCAGGCGCTCGCGGCGCTGAAAAAGCTGTCCGCCCCGAATGCCGAGGTCATACGCGACAACCGGCAGGTCACGATACCGGCGCGCGAATTGGTCGGGGGGGACATCGTCCTCCTGGAAGCTGGTAATTACGTCCCGGCCGACTTGCGTCTGGTCGAGAGCGTCAATCTCAAGATCGAGGAAGCTTCGCTGACCGGGGAATCGCTTCCAGTCGAGAAGACTGCCACGGTGATGCTCGACACCGGGATTCCGCTGGGAGACCGCAGCAACTCCGCCTTCATGGGCACTTTGATTACTTACGGGCGCGGGCGCGGACTGGTGACGGGAACGGGGATGAACACCCAGATCGGCCTCATCGCAGAAATGATCCAGTCGTACAAAGCCGAGGTTACCCCGCTGCAAAAGAAGCTCGAGCACCTGGGCAAGGTACTTGGCACGGCGTGCCTCGCCGTCTGCGCGCTGGTGTTCGTCTATGGCCTGTTCCGCGATACGCATTTGACCGGGGTGCTGAACACCGGCTTCCTCAATTATTTGAATGCCGAAAAGAAGGACATCGTCAATTTGTTCATGACCGCGGTGAGTCTTGCCATCGCCGCGGTCCCCGAGGGCCTCCCGGCGATCGTGACCATCTGCCTCGCCCTGGGTATGCAGCGCATGATCAAGCACCACGCGCTGATCAGAAAGCTTCCCGCCGTGGAAACGCTCGGGTGCGCCACCGTGGTCTGTTCGGACAAGACAGGCACTCTGACGCAGAACGAGATGACCGTAGTTCAGGGATGGGCAGGAGGCAGACGCTTTCGCATCACGGGAGAAGGCTATAGCCCGAGCGGACAGTTCTTTACCGGTGCAGACCCGTTTGACCCGCGCGCGGAGGCGGGCGCGACACTGCTCCTGCATGGCGCGTTGCTGTGCAATGACGCGAAGCTGGAAGAAAAGCACGACGAGTCCGGAAAGAGTTTCTGGCGGATCATCGGCGATCCGACCGAAGGCGCAATGGTTGTTGCCGCGGCGAAGAGCGGTTACCTGCGCGGCGATATGGAAAAAGCGCTGCCTCGCATCCGGGAAATTCCCTTCGACTCGCATCGCAAACGCATGACAACGCTCCACCGTCATGATGGTGCGCTGCATCGGACCTTCGCCTCCGCTTTCGGCTATCCGCCCTTGTTCGCGTTCGTGAAAGGCGCGCCCGATGTCATCCTCGATCTTTGCACGCAGCGCATCGAGGGGGAACAAATCGTCGGCCTGAACGATGACATGCGCCGTACGATACTCGAGCAGAACCGCGACATGGCGAGCAGCGCGCTGCGGGTGCTGGCCGTGGCGTATCGCCCGTTGCAGGAAGTTCCGCACAGCGTGACCCCGGAAACTGTCGAGAAGGATCTCACCTTCGTCGGGTTGCTGGGCATGATCGATCCGCCGCGGCCGGAGGTGATAGAGGCGCTGAAGATCGCCCGCGGCGCCGGGCTCAAGACTATCATGGTGACCGGCGATTACAAGGACACCGCCGAAGCCATCGCAAAGGAGATCGGACTGCTGACCCCGGGCGGGCTGGTGCTGACTGGTCCCGAGATCGAAAAGATGAGCGACGAGGAACTCGCCGCCAAGGCCGAAAATCTAGACGTTTGCTGCCGTGTTTCACCCCAACACAAGACACGCATCGTCGAGGCGCTCAAATCGCGCAATCACGTCGTGGCGATGACCGGCGACGGTGTCAACGACGCGCCGGCTTTGAAGCGCGCGAATATCGGCGTCGCCATGGGCATCACCGGCACGGATGTGGCGAAGCAAACCGCCGACATGGTCCTCACCGACGACAATTTCGCCAGCATTGTCGCGGCGATAGAGCAGGGGCGGATCATCTATTCCAACATTCGCAAGTTCGTGTATTTCCTGCTCGCCTGCAATGTCGGAGAAATCCTCATCGTTTTCACGGCCATGCTGGCAGGCATGCCCATTCCGCTGCGGCCGGTTCAATTGCTATGGCTGAATCTGGTCAGTGACGGCGCCCCCGCCCTTGCTCTGGGCATGGAGAGGGGCGATCCCGGCATCATGAAGCAGCCGCCGCGCTCGCCGAAGGAGCCGGTCATTAACCGCGACATGGCGATCGGCATCGGCGTAGTGGGGGTGGTTGACGCGATTGCCATTCTCGCGGTCTTCTACCTGGCCATGCAGCGCTATCCCGGCCATCTGGAAGCGGCGCAGACGATGGCGTTTGTCGCTCTGTGCACCTCGGAACTGATCCGCGCATTCACCGCCCGCTCCGAGTATCGCAGCGTGTTCTCCATCGGTGTGTTTTCCAACCGCTGGATGGTGTGGGCCACCGGGGTGTCGTTCCTGCTCGTCCTGATGGCGGTGTACGTGCCGTTCCTCAGGCCGTTCTTCGACACCGTTCCGCTTGCCGCGAGCGACTGGCTGTTCATGCTGCCGTTCTTCTTTGCCTCGCCGCTGGCCATGGAGCTGCTCAAGATCCGCTTTCGTCAACGGATGGCAGGAAAGATGCCTGCATCCCAGCCCCCCGAGTCCGCCGCGCCTGTTCCGGTGCAGCAGAAGGAAATGCCATCAAGTCCGCGCAAACTGCAGGAGAGGACACCATGAAGAAAATGCTTGTTCCGGTTGACGGCTCGCCGAATTCCCGGTTTGCGGTGCAGCACGTCATCGGGGAATTCATGAACAACACCCAATGCCGTCTCGATCTCCGAGATCTGTTTATCATGTATCCATGCATTCTCAGGTGTATTCGACATGACAAAAGTGTGGCGCGAAACCGCTTCATTCTCTGCGTTTCGCAACATGTCGTTTACCGGCTCGCGGCGAAATCATGCACAGCGTGAACACCGATAGACGGCTTTTGCTGAAGCGGGGAATCGCGGCGGGCTCGCTGCTGCTGCCGCTGCCTTTCGCGCGGACATGGGCGCAATCGGACGGCACGCTGAGGCTGATGCGTTTGCCCAAGATCGCGCTGGTGGCCGGCAACAGCCGCTACCGGAATGCGCCGGCGCTGCAGAACCCCGCCAACGACGCGAAAGCTATTGCCGCTGTACTCAAAGGCCTGGGGTTCGATGTCACGCTGAAGCTCGATAGCGGCCGGGAGGAAATGGCCGCGGCGATCCAGGCATACGCGCAGACGCTGGCGAAGAAGAAGTGCGTCGGGCTGTTCTACTTCGCCGGTCACGGACTGCAGCTCGCCTGGCGCAACTTTCTCCTGCCGGTGGATGCGGCCATTGCGAAAATGGACGACGTTTCCAGGCAGGGATTGGACGTCAGCGGCCTGATCGAAGGCATCACCCGGGCTTCCAACCCGATGAATGTCATTGTGCTCGACGCTTGCCGGGAGAATCCCTTTGCCCGGGACTTCCGTGTCGAGTACAAGGGCCTGTCGCAGATGGACGCTCCGCCCGGCACCCTTCTCGCATACGCGACCTCTCCCGGTAATGTGGCAAGCGACGGCCTTGGCGCCAACGGCCTTTATACGGAGCACCTGCTGCGCGAACTGCAGATCAGGGACGCGAAAATCGAGGACGTGTTCAAGCGCGTGCGCCTCGGCGTGCGGCACAAATCGAACGGCGCACAGATCCCCTGGGAGAGCACTTCTCTCGAGGAGGACTTCTATTTTCTGCCGCCCGAGCAACTGAAGAAGCTCTCGGATGCGGAAAAAGAGCGGCTTTACAAGGAAGAACTGGCGCTGTGGGAGCGGGCCCAGAACGCCACGCAGCCCGCGCCGATCGAGGATTATCTGAAACGCTACCCGAGCGGCGACTTTTCCGAACTCGCGCAGCTGCGCCTCGACCGCGTACTCGCCAGACAGGGCGAGAGGAGGATCCAGCTTGCGTCGCAGACGGGCAACCCGTTCACCAAGGGTTCGGCGTTCACCAGGATCGCAAAAGTGGGAGACAGCTTCACCTACCGGGAGCTCGATCTGAGAACAAAGGCCGAGCACCCGGCCTATACCACTGTTGTAGTGCAGGTTACGGACACAGAGGTGATCCACGACAGCGGCCTGGTCACCGACCTGCTCGGCAACCAGCGGCGTACCAAGGAAGGTTACGTCTATTCGCCCAACCAGCTCGTACCGTCGGAATTCGCGATCGGGAAGCGCTGGCGTACGCGCTATGCCGTCACCGACCCCAAGGGCGTCACGTTTCAGTCGGTGCAGACGATACGCATCGTCGCGCGCGAGGAGGTGACGGTTCCGGCGGGAACTTTCAACGCCTTTCGCCTCGAAGGCCGCGGCCGGGCTTCGAATCCGGCGGTCGACATCGAGTACATTGTCCGGCGCTGGTACGTCCCCGAATTTCAACGGCCGGTTGCGCGGGAAGAAGTCCGCCGGCGCGATGGCAAGGTAATCTTCGGTCAGCGGCTTGAGCTGGTGTCCTATAAACTTGCGTGACACTTGACCATGATTCTTTGCGGCGACATCGGCGGCACCAAGGCACAGCTCGCGCTCGCGGGCGACGATGGCCGCATTGTTCATGAAAGGCGCATCGAGTGCGCAGGATTTTCCGGTTTCGCGTCTCTCCTGGGCGATTACCTGTCGCAAATTCCGCGTTCGACAATCGCTGGCGGCTGCCTGGCGGTTGCAGGCCCCATCGATGACGAGGGCGTAACCGCCAGGTTCACCAACCTGCCGTGGATTATCGACACCGGGGCGCTTGCGCGGCAATTCGCTCTCGGGCCGCTGCGGCTTGTCAATGATTTCACCGCAGCCGCGATGGGCGTCACCACGCTCGGCGCGGAGGATCTACTGACCCTGCAGCAAGGCGAGCCGCGCGCCGGAGGCGTGAAGCTGGTGGTGGGTGCCGGTACGGGACTCGGCATGGCGATTCTGGTCCCGGATGGTCACGGCTATCGCGTGCTTCCCGGCGAGGGCGGGCACGCTGGTTTCGCGCCGGCCAACGAACTGCAGGGACACATTTGGGAGGCTCTCCTGAAAGAGCATGGGCGTGTCACCAGCGAGCGCGTCATTTCGGGGCCAGGGATTGCGGCGACGCACCGCATACTCACGGGCGAAACCGCCAGTCCGGCCCGGATTGCCGAGCGCGCGCTGGCGGGCGAGGCAGGCGCTCTGGCGACGATCAACGTCTTTCTGCATGCCTATGGCGCTTTTGCAGGCGACATGGCCATGGCCGCGATGGCGCGCGGCGGCGTGTATATCGCCGGCGGCATTGTCCTGAACCTTCTGCCGTTGCTGCGGCAGGGCGTGTTTCTCGCGGCTTTCAACGCCAAAGCCGAACATGCCGGACTGGCCGCGCGCATGCCGGTGCATGCCGCCACCGATCCCCGGCTGGGTTTGCGTGGCGCGGCCTTGCTGGCAGGCAATCTGCATGGTCGTTGACTACGGTCAAGAAACGGTAATCTGCCGCGCATAGACTCTCCCTTTGGACGAGGAAAAATTCGATGATTACTTTCCTGCTGCAAAGGAGATGACATGCCAACAGTAAGCAAAACACCGGCTCGCGCGCCATTAAAACTGCCGCCGGCCAAAAAAGCGGCGGTGACCCTCACCGCGAACAAAAAGATTCCTGACAGACAGGATATCGCGCCCCGCAGGGAGGCTATGGCAACTCGCCGCAAGACGGAGCTGCCTTCACAGTCGTTCATTTCACCGGAGCAGCGTCGCCTCTATATCGAAGAGGCTGCGTATTTCATCGCGGAGCGTCAAGGATTCAAAGACAATAATGAGCTTGCCGATTGGGCGCTGGCCGAGAGGGAAATCGACGCGCTATTGGCCGCGGGACGCCTCAACTCCTGATAAGCACTATCCCCCCGAGCGGGGGCAGGGTCAGTTGCAGCGAGGCGGGCTGTCCCATCCACGAGTGCGGCTGCGCAACGAGCGCGCCGCTGTTGCCGGCATCGCCGCCGCCGTAGTGGCGCGAGTCGCTGTTTAACAGCTCGCGGTACGTGCCGCTCTCGGGCACGCCGAGGCGGTAGCCGTGACGCGGCACCGGCGTGAAGTTGAGAACGACAACCGCAAACGCGCCGTCGCGTGCATGGCGCAGCCAGCTCACCACCGACTGTTCGACATCGTGACAATCGACCCAGGAAAAACCGGAGGATTCGAAATCGAGCTGATGCAGCGCCGGCGTCGCGGCATACAGCCGGTTGAGGTCGAGGACCAGACGCTGTATGCCCTGATGGCGCGGGAACTGCAGCAGATTCCAGGGCAGTTCTCCCTTCTCGCTCCATTCCCACGGCTGGCCGAGCTCGTTGCCCATGAACGAGAGTTTCTTGCCCGGCGTTGTCATCTGATAGGTGAGCAGCAGGCGCAGATTGGCGAAGCGCTGCCATTCGTCGCCCGGCATTTTGCCGAGCAGCGAACCCTTGCCGTGCACCACTTCGTCGTGCGAGAAGGGCAGCACGAAGTTTTCCGTGTAGGCATAGAGCTGGCCGAAGGTGAGACGCTCGTGGTGATAGCGGCGGTGGATGGGCTCCTTGCCGATGTAGTCGAGCGTGTCGTTCATCCACCCCATGTTCCATTTCATCGAGAAACCCAGGCCGCCCAGATAGACGGGGCGCGACACCATCGGCCAGGCGGTGGACTCCTCGGCGATGGTCAGTGCGCCGGGAAATTCGCGATGCACCATTTCATTCATCTGGCGCAGGAAGTCGATGGCTTCGAGGTTCTCGCGGCCGCCGAACTTGTTGGGCAGCCATTCACCGGCCTTGCGCGAGTAGTCGAGGTAGAGCATCGAGGCGACGGCATCGACGCGCAGGCCGTCGGCATGGAATTCGCGCAGCCAGAAATCGGCCGAGGAAAGCAGAAAGCATTTCACCTCGTTGCGGCCGTAATTGAAGATGTGCGTGCCCCAGTCCTGATGTACGCCGAGGCGCGGGTCCTCGTGCTCGTAGAGCGCGGTACCGTCGAAATGCGCCAGCGCCCACTCGTCCATCGGGAAGTGCCCCGGCACCCAGTCGAGCAGCACGCCGATGTCCGCCTGGTGGCAGGCGTCGATGAGAAAGCGCAAGTCGCCGGGTGTGCCGAAGCGCGAAGTCGGCGCGAAGTATCCGGTGCACTGGTAGCCCCACGATTCGTCGAGCGGGTGCTCCATCAACGGCATGAGCTGGATATGCGTGTAGCCGAGGTCGCGGACATAGGGCGCCAGGCGCCCGGCAAGTTCGCGGTAGCTGTAGACGCGGCCATCGGGATGGCGCATCCACGATCCGGGATGTATTTCGTAGATCGACATCGGTGCATGCAGCCAGTCGCGCTGCGCACGCCGGGCGAGCCATTGGGCGTCGTTCCAGATGTAAGTGGAATCGGCCACGACGCGCGCCGCCGTCGCCGGGCGCCGCTCGTATGCGCGCGCGTAGGGATCGGTCTTGAGGACTACCGCACTATCCACGCGGCTGCGGATTTCGAACTTGTAGAGCGTCTCCGGCGGCAGTTCGGGCATGAACAGTTCCCATGTCCCCGAAGCTCCCAGCGAGCACATCGGGTGCGTACGCCCGTCCCAGCGGTTGAATTCGCCGACCAGAGACACGCGTTCGGCATTGGGCGACCAGAGACGGAAGGTGATGCCGGATATGCCGTCGCGCGTTTCCGGGAGCGCGCCGAGCATGCGGTAAGCCTGGGTGTGCGTGCCCTCGGCAAAAAGATAGAGGTCGTGATCTATCGGCCTGGGTGGAAAGCCGTAAGGGTCGATGCATTCGATGCTGCTGCCGTCTTCATCGAACTTAAGCCGTGCCGGGTCCGCGCGCTTCACCTCGCCCGACCACTCGAAGAAGCCGGTTGCGGCGACACGCTGCAGCATGCGCCATTCCCCATCGATCAGCGCCGACGCACTGCGAGCGTGCGGTCGAAACACATGCAGCCGCCATTTTGCACCATGGCGGTGCCAGCCGAGGATACGAAACGGATCGTATTCGCGCGCTTCAAGCAAGGGACGCAGGAAAGTTTTCATTGGCTGGTCATTCGTCGTGGTTTTCAGTTATTGTAGTCATGGGAGATATACCATGCAGCACGATTTGATGCATAAAGATTCCATTTACGGATATGGTCACAATGTCAGCCATCTGACGCGTGCAAGTTTTGCGCTGGTGCTCGCGGGCGGTCGCGGCAGCCGTCTGATGCAACTGACCGACTGGCGCTCCAAGCCTGCGGTACCCTTTGGCGGCAAGTTCCGCATCATCGATTTTACGCTCTCGAACTGCGTCAATTCGGGTATTCGCCGCATCGGCGTCGCGACGCAATACAAGGCGCAGAGCCTGATCCACCACCTGCAGCGCGGTTGGAGTTTTTTCGACGGGCGCTTTCAGGAGTTCATCGATCTGCTGCCGGCACAGCAACAGATTTCCGCGAACTGGTACCAGGGTACGGCCGACGCCGTGTTCCAGAATCTCGACCTGCTGCGCCGCAACCACCCGAAATATGTGCTGGTCCTGTCGGGCGACCATATTTACAAGATGGACTACGGCCGCATGCTCGCGCAGCATGCGCAAAGCGAGGCCGATCTTACCCTCGCCTGCATCGACGTGCCGCGCATGGACGCCAGCGCTTTCGGCGTGCTCCACGCCGAAGGCAGTGGCCGCGTCAAGAGCTTCGTCGAGAAACCCGCTGATCCGCCCGCCATGCCCGGGTATCCCGATCGCGCGCTCGCGAACATGGGTGTGTACATTTTCAACGCCGAGTTTCTCTATGAGCAACTCATCCGCGACAGCCAGGAGCCGCAATCCTCGCACGACTTCGGCAAGGACGTGATCCCCCATTGCGTGCCGCGCTACCGCGTCTATGCGCATAATTTCGCCGCGAGTTGCGTCGGCAGGCAGGAGAACAGCCCGCCCTATTGGCGCGACGTCGGAACCATCGATGCCTACTGGGAGGCCAACATGGAACTGACCAAAGTCACGCCCGAACTCAATATGTACGACGAGGACTGGCCGATCTGGACACAGCAGGAACAATTACCGCCGGCGAAATTCGTCTTTAACGACGAAGATGGCCGCCGCGGCATTGCCATCGACTCTCTGGTATCGGGGGGCAATATCATCGCCGGCGGCTCGGTTTACCGTTCGCTGCTGTTCTCCAATGTACGTGTGCGCAGTTACGCCATGGTCGAGGATTCGGTGATCCTGCCCAATGTCGAGATCGGTTGCAACGCCCATCTGCGCCGCACGGTGATCGACAAGTATTGCAACATCCCCGAGGGCATGAAAATCGGCTTCGATGCGGAGCTGGACCGCAAACACTTTCATGTCACCGAAAAAGGCATCACCCTGGTCACCCCCGAGATGCTCGGCCAGCGTGTGCATCAAATCCGCTGAACTGCAATGGAAAAGAAACTCGATCTGGTTTTTCTCTGGCACATGCATCAGCCGGACTACCGCGACCATGCGTCCGGCGAATTCGCGCTGCCGTGGGTGTATTTGCACGCCATCAAGGATTACACCGACATGGCGGCGCATCTAGAGCGTCATCCCGGCATACGCGCCGTGGTGAATTTCGTGCCGGTGCTGCTCGACCAGATGGAGGATTACGCCGCCCAGTTCGAGACGGGCCGCTTCCGCGATCCGTTGTTGCGGCTGCTTGCCAATCCCGGCCTCGATCATATCGGCCTGGACGACCGCATGCTGTTGTTCGATACCTGTTTTCGCAATAACCATCACACCATGCTGGCGCCGTTTCCGCACTATCAGCGGCTGCATGACCTATACAAGATTCTCTCGCACGATGGCGATGAGGCGCTCGCCTACCTGTCCGGCTCTTACCTCTCCGACCTGGTGACCTGGTATCACCTCGCCTGGAGCGGCGAAAGCGTGCGCCGGCTGCATCCCCTGATTACCGAACTGATGAGCAAGGGCGAAGGTTTCAGCGTCGATGACCGCGTGCGCCTGCTGACGTTGATCGGCGGAATTATCAAAGAACTGATCCCGCGTTACCGCGCTTTGTATGAAACAGGGCAAATCGAGATTTCGACGACACCGCACACACATCCGCTTGCGCCGCTGCTGCTCGATTTCAACGCCGCGCGCGATACGCTGCCCGAAGCGCCTCTGCCGGCGAGCAGCGCCTATCCGGGCGGGCGCTCGCGCGTCGATGCGCAGATCGAATCTGCCGGCGTCTCGCATGCGCAGCGTTTTGGCCGGCGTCCTGTAGGCATATGGCCTGCCGAAGGCGCGATCTCGGCTGCTTTCGTGCGCCAGCTCGCGCAGGCGGGGATCGCCTGGCTGGCAAGCGGGGAGGGCGTGCTCCGGAACAGCTTGCGCAATTCAGGGAAAGCCGATGCGCGTGTCGCATACCACCCCTGGCATATCGCCGATGCGCCGGGCGCCACGCTGTTTTTCCGCGACGAACATCTTTCCGACCTGATCGGTTTCGAATACGCCAAATGGCACGGGCGCGACGCGGCGAGCCACTTCGTCAAGCAGCTCGAAGCCATTCTCGCTGCTTCTTCCGCAGGCGAAACACCGCTGGTGAGCGTGATTCTCGATGGCGAGAATGCCTGGGAACACTACCCCTACAACGGCCACTACTTCTTCGAGGATCTGTACGCGCTGCTCGACGCGCATGCGGCGATCCGCACCACGACCTTCGCCGAGGTGCTTGCCCGCGATCCTGCTCCCGCAACTGAGCTGCTTCCCGGTCTGGTTGCCGGAAGCTGGGTGTACGGCACGCTTTCTACCTGGATCGGCGATGCGGACAAGAACCACGCCTGGGACCTGCTGTGCGCCGCCAAGCAGAGTTACGACCTGGTCATATCGAGCGGGCGTCTGTCTCCCGAAGAGCAGGCTGCCGCGGAACGTCAGCTCGCCATCTGCGAAAGTTCCGACTGGTTCTGGTGGTTCGGCGATTACAATCCCGCCGAGGCCGTCGCCGGTTTCGACCGGCTTTACCGGCGCAATCTCGCCAACCTTTACCGCTGCCTCAAACTCACGCCGCCTGCGCAACTCGATCATCCGATTTCCATTGGTTCCAAATCCGCCGAGGGCGGAGCCATGCGCCGTGCCACTGAACTGTCCCCAACATGATCAAGCCGATTACGCTGCTTTTCGGTGTGCACGCCCACCAGCCCGTCGGCAACTTCAAGGAAGTGATCGACGAGGCGCATGTACGCTGCTATGGAAAATTTTTCGAGGTGCTCGAAAAATATCCGGATTTCCACTTTTCCGCGCATTTTTCCGGATGGCTGCTCGACGTGCTCGCCGAGCGCTACCCGCGCGACATGGCGCGCTTCGCGGCCATGACGCAGCGCGGACAGATCGAATGGTTTGGCTCGGGTGACTGCGAGCCGGTGCTCGCCGCCATTCCGCACCGCGACCGCGTGACGCAGATCGTCACGCTTTCCGACAAGCTCGAACGCCGCTTCGGCAAGCGGCCCAGGGGCGCGTGGCTTACCGAGCGGGTGTGGGAATCTTCCGTGGTCGAAGCGCTCGTCGAGTCGGGAATCCGCTATGTGGCGGTGGACGACTACCATTTCCTGTGCGCAGGCGCCGATCCGGCCACGCTCGACAGCTACCACACCACCGAGGAAGGCGGCCGTGTTCTCGATCTCTTTCCGATATCCGAGGCCGCGCGCTACCGCCTGCCGTTCTCACCCGCCGCCGAAGTCGTGGCGTGGCTCGAAAACCTCGCGCGCGAAGGCCGCCGCGCGGCAGTCTATTTCGACGATATCGAGAAATTCGGCATCTGGCCCGAGACCTATGAGTGGGTGTACGAGAAGGGCTGGCTCACCCAGTTCATCGAGGGCGTGCTGGGCTCAAAGCTGATCCGTACCGGCACCTACGGCGAATTTCACGCCGACCAACGCACGCGTGGCGTGGTCTATCTGCCGACCACGTCCTACATCGAGATGAACGAGTGGACACTGCCCGGCCCCGTGGCGCGCGAATATCACGCGCTGTACGAGGATGAGAAGGCCGGCGGGCGCTTCGAGCGGCGCAAACCCTTTCTGCGCGGCGGCATCTGGCGCAATTTCTTCTCGCGCTATCCGGAGTCGAACTGGATGCACAAGCGCATGCTCGCCGTATCGCAACGCTTTGCCGCATTGCCGCCTTCGCAACAGAGCAGCGAGTTGCGCGAGCTGCTGCACCGCAGCCAGGCCAACGACGCCTACTGGCATGGTTTGTTCGGCGGCCTCTACCTGCCGCACCTGCGCCGCGCCATCTGGAACAACATTCTCGCGCTCGAAGTCGAGCTGGATGCGCGCGCGCCGCGCCCGCAGCGCGCGCAGTACGATGCCGATTACGACGGCTTCGAGGAGATTTTCATCCGCAGCAGCCGGCTGCAGGCGGTCGTGCGCAACGATGGCGCGGCCGCGCTCATCGAGTTCGATAGCTTTGAACGGTCGCATAACTTCGGCGACACGCTGCGCCGTTACGACGAGATGTATCACGACAAGCTCGATCGGGAAGCCTATAGCCACATCGCCGCCAAGGACGGGATCGCGTCGGCGCACGACCGCATCGCGTTCCGTAACGAAATCGAAATGGGCGACGCAAAAGCCGATGCACAGCCGCGCAGCCTGTTTCTGGAAAGCTGGATTGCGCCCAATGGCGTCTCCACGCCGGTCTCGATGTACGAGCCGCTTGGCGCGCCGCCGCACGAGGCGGCAGCGGGCTTTGCCGCCGCCATCGGCACAGGCAGGGTCGGCAAGCTGTACGAAGTAGCCGGATCGCAACTGAAGATAAGCCTGCGCACCGAGAACCTCTCGGGCCATCTCGTTACGCGCATCCATCTTGCCATGCCGAGTTGCGACGGTTTCCTCGGCCGTTACGTGCTCGCCGGCGGAGAAGTTCCCTGCGGTTTCGGCAGCCCGCTCACGCTCGCCGGCGCCACGCAACTGACGCTCGAGGACGGTGTGCTGGGCGGCAGCCTGCGCCTTAGCGCTGCGCTGCCAGTCCAAATTATTGCCGCCCCGCACAAGACGGTGTCGCAATCCGAAGCCGGATTCGAGAAGATCATGCAGGCAGTCGAACTGACCCTCGCATGGCCGATTTCCGGAACGGTAGAGCAGATACTCATGCTTGAATTTGCGCCGCTCGCGTAAAATATCCCAGGAAACAGCCACGGAAAGAACGCACCATGCCCAGTACCCGTTATCTGCTTGAGGTCAACCCCGAGGTTCCGCAGCGCCTCTCCCGTCTCGAGGAAATCGCCAACAATCTCTGGTATAGCTGGGACCGCCCCACGCGCGCGCTGTTCTCGCGCATGCACCCGGCGCTGTGGCGCGCCGTCAGCCACAGCCCGAAAGCGTTTCTCAAGCGCGTCGACCAGAAGCGCCTCATGGAGGCCGCGGAGGATCCCATTTTCCTCGGCACCATGAACAAGGTGCTGTCGTCCTACGATAACTACCAGGGGATACAGACCCCGATCACCCTGCCCGGCAAGCAGCCCGTATCCGCCACCGGATTGATCGCTTACTTCTGCGCCGAATTCGGTTTTCACGAAAGCCTGCCGATCTATTCGGGCGGCCTCGGCATTCTCGCCGGCGATCACTGCAAGGCCGCGTCCGACCTGCGCCTGCCCTTCATCGCCGTCGGCCTGCTCTACCGCCAGGGCTACTTTACCCAGACCATCAACCGCGAAGGGCGTCAGGACGCGCATTACGCAGACAACGATTTCGACGATATGCCGATCACCCCGGTCAAGCGCTCCGACGGCAGCGATGTGCGCGTCACCACGCATTTGCCCGGACGTGAGGTCTGGATCAAGGTGTGGAAGGCGCTGGTCGGGCACGCCACGCTTTACCTCCTCGACACCGATCTTCCCGAAAACAGCGAGCACGACCGCAATATCGCGCACCGCCTGTATGGCGGCGACCGCACCACGCGTCTCGAGCAGGAAATTCTGCTCGGCATGGGCGGTGTTCGCGCCTTGCGGGAATTGGGCATCAAACCCAGCGTCTGGCATATCAACGAAGGCCACGCCGCCTTCCTCATTCTCGAGCGCACGCGCGACCTGGTGAAGTCGGGCATGACCTTCCATGCCGCGTTCGAGGTGGTCGCGTGCAACACGGTATTCACCACGCATACGCCGGTTCCCGCCGGTCACGACCACTTCGACGAGGACATGGTCAAGCGCTATTTCGAGGGTTGCTGCACCGAAATGGGTTGCGACGTCGAGACCTTGGTCGCACTCGGGCGCATCCACGGCCAGCATGAGTTCAACATGACGGCGCTGGCGATACGCGGCTCGCGTTACCACAACGGCGTGTCGCGCATTCACGGCGATGTGTCGGCGCGCATCTGCGCCGAGTTGTGGCCGCAAATCGCGCCCGAAGAGAACCCGATGGACTACATCACCAACGGCGTGCATGTGCCGACCTTCCTCGCCACCGACTGGTATGAAACATTCGACCGTCACCTCGGCCTGGGCTGGATGCACCGCCTCACCGATCACGGCTGCTGGCAGGGCGTGCAGCGCATTCCCGACCAGGTGTTCTGGAGCATCCGCCAGTCGCTCAAGGCGCAAATGCTGCACCTGGTTCGCGCGCGCGTGCGCGAGCAGCATACGCGCAACCACGGCTCGGAAGCCCACCTGGACCGCCTGCTGCGTTTCGCCGACCCGGCCAACCCGACGGTGCTCACCATCGGTTTCGCGCGCCGCTTCGCCACCTACAAGCGCGCGACGCTGCTGTTCAAGAACCTCGACTGGCTGCGCGAAATTCTGTGCAACGCCGAGCATCCGGTGCTGTTCATCTTCGCCGGCAAGGCGCACCCGGCCGACGAACCCGGACAGGCGATGATCCGCGAGGTGGCGTCGGTGGCGAACCGGCCCGAGTTCGAAGGGCGCATCCTGCTCATCGAGGGCTATGACCTGCACCTCTCTCGGCGCCTCGTTTCGGGTGTCGATGTGTGGCTCAACAATCCGATCTATCCGCTCGAAGCCTCGGGTACGTCCGGCATGAAGGCGGCGATCAACGGGGCCATCAACCTTTCCGTGCTCGACGGCTGGTGGGACGAAGCCTACGACGGCAACAACGGCTGGGCGATCAAGCCGGTCGCCGATGCCCTCGCGCCCGAGCAGCGCGACACCGAGGAGGCGCGCACGCTCTACGAGCTGCTGCAGGATCAGATCGTGCCGCTTTACTACCGCAATACCTCGCTCGGCTATTCGCCCGAGTGGGTGACCATGGCCAAACGCTCCATCGCCAGCATCATGCCGCGCTTCAGCATGGAGCGAATGCTGCGCGAGTATGTCGAAAAGTTTTACGCGCCGGCTTCCGCGCACTGGCACAAGGTATCGGCGGATAACTTCAGCGGCGTGCAGCAGTTCGCCGCGTGGAAGCAGCGTGTCAGCGCCGCCTGGCAGGGCGTGCGGCTGCGCCGCATGGATACTCCGGTCGAACGCGTGCACTACGGCGAGAAGGTGCGCTTCGAGATTGCGGTGAAGCTGAACGGTCTCGCACCGGACGACTTTACCATCGAGCTGGTGTTCTGCCGCCCCGGCGAGCGCAACCCGGTACGCTCCAAGCGCTATGCGCTGGAAAAGCACCAGACACTCGGCAACGACGAGCATCAGTTCGTGCGCGACCTCACCACCGACCAATGCGGCAAGCTCGAATACCGCGTGCGCGCGTACCCGAAACATCCGTTGCTGACGCATCCGTTCGAGCTGGGCATGATGGCGTGGCTTTAGAACGTGTGTAACCACGGATGAACACGGATAAACACGGATAAGAGTCAAGATATCTTTGCCGATACGCTATTCGAAAATTGTGTAGGCCGCTGACATCACTAAGGCAGTGACCGGGATAATCCCACCCTCACCCCAGCCCTCTCCCGCCCTGGCGGGAGAGGGGGTCTGTTCCATCGCCCCGCTAGCGGGGCGAGGGTCAGGGTGAGGGGGAAAGTCTTCCCCCGTTTTTACGACTCTCAATATGCTATGACCAACCCGCTTCTCGGCAGCCCGGCATGGAACGCACTCTCCGATCACGCAGCGGCGACGCGCGACGTGCAGGTGCGCGATCTGTTCGCCGCCGATGTGCGGCGTTTCGACATGTTTTCCATTACAGCCGACGGACTGTTGCTCGACTATTCGAAGCAGCGCGTCACCGCTGACACTCTGCGTCTGCTGCGTGAATTATGGGCGGCTGCCGGGGTGCCGGGCATGTATGCGCGCATGCGTGCGGGCGAGGAAATCAACCATACCGAGCATCGCGCCGTGCTGCATCATGCGCTGCGCAGCCAGAGCGAGACGCCGGTCATGTGCGATGGGCGCGACGTCATGCCCGGTGTGCGCCGCGTTCTTGATCACATGCGCGGCTTCTGCGACGCCATCCATAGTCGCCGCTGGCGCGGCGCTGGCGGCGATGTCATCACCGACATCGTCAGCATCGGCATCGGCGGTTCCGACCTCGGCCCGCGCATGGCCACGCAGGCGCTGGCCGCGCACCATGTTCGCAACGTCAGGGTGCATTACGTCGCCAACCTCGACGGCGCCGATCTCGCCACAACGCTCGCCATGCTGCTGCCGCGCACCACGCTGTTTGTTATCGCGAGCAAAACCTTCACCACGCAGGAGACTATGCAGAACGCGCGCTCGGCGCGTGCCTGGCTCACCGCCGCGCTGGGCGAGGCGGCTGTCGCGCGCCATTTCGTCGCGGTGTCGACCCACCTCGCGGAAGTCGCGGCCTTCGGCATCGATACCGCCAATGCTTTCGAATTCTGGGACTGGGTCGGGGGCCGCTTCTCGCTGTGGTCGGCGATCGGTCTGCCGCTGGCGCTCGCCATCGGTTTCGAGAATTTCTCGCGCCTGCTTGAAGGTGGCGCGGCGATGGATCGCCATTTCGACACGGCGCCTCTCGAAGAAAACCTTCCCGCGACACTCGCGCTGCTCGATGTCTGGAACGGTAACTTCCTTGGCGCGGAATCGCGCGCCGTGCTGCCCTACAGCAATTCGCTGGGGCTTCTGCCGCGCTATTTACAGCAGCTTGAAATGGAATCGAACGGCAAAGCGGTCGGACGCGACGGCAGGCCGGTTGGCCACGCCACTTCGCCCGTGGTGTGGGGCGAGCCGGGCACCAACGGCCAGCATGCCTTCTACCAGCTCATTCACCAAAGCGGCAAATTGATTCCCTGCGAATTCATCGCCGCGCGCGCAGCCGACTTTCCCCTGCCCGGCCATCATGCGAAATTGCTTGCCAACTGCTTCGCGCAGTCCGAGGCGCTGATGCGCGGCAGGACGCTCGACGAGGCGCGCGCCGGACTCGCCGCAGCCGGCCGCCCGGCAGCGGAGATCGAGCTGCTCGCCCCGTACCAGATGTTTCCCGGTAATCAACCATCGACCACGCTGCTGCTGCCGGCCATCACGCCCTTCACGGTGGGCCAGCTTATCGCGCTCTACGAACACAAGACGTTCGCGCTCGGCGCGCTGTGGCACCTCAACAGCTTCGACCAGTGGGGTGTCGAATACGGCAAACAACTTGCGGCGCGACTGCTGCCGATGATCGAAGGGAAGACCGTCGTGCAGGATCTGGATGCCTCCACCGCTGGCCTGATCGCGGCGTGTCGTAAAACGTGATGCGCGTATTATTTGTCACCCCGGAAATCGCGCCCTGGGTGAAGACCGGAGGCTTGGGCGATGTTGCGGGCGCGCTGCCCGCTGCGCTGCGCGCGCAGGGTTGCGACGTGCGCGTACTGGCGCCTGCCTATCCCGCGATCAAGCCGGCATTCCCCGATGCGCGTGAAATTGCGCGACCGCAGGCGCTAGGCGGATTGTTGCCGCCGTGCCGCCTGCTCGAAGCGCATACGCCGGACGGCGCGACGCTGTGGCTGCTCGACCACCCGGCGTATTTCGCGCGCGCCGGCAGCCCCTATCAGAATGCCGAAGGCAGCGACTGGCCGGACAACTATCTGCGCTTCGGTTTGCTGTCGCGCATCGCCGCCTGGCTGGGCTCAAGCGCGAGTACGCTCGACTGGCGTCCTGACATCGTGCATTGCAACGACTGGCAGTGCGGACTTACACCGGCGTATCTTCACTATCTTCCGGGCGCGCAAGCCAGGAGCGTGCTCACGGTGCACAATCTTGCCTTCCAGGGCTTGTTCGGCGCCGACACGCTTGCCGAGATCGGCCTGCCCGATGCGGCATGGAGTATGGACGGCGTCGAGTACCACGGCTACCTTTCCTTTCTCAAGGGCGGATTGCAGTACGCCGACCGGATCACCACCGTGAGCCCCACGTACGCGCGCGAAATCCAGACCGATGCGGAAGGCATGGGCATGGCGGGTCTGCTGCGCATGCGCAGTGCAAGGCTTTGCGGCATTCTCAACGGCATCGACCTCGCGGCGTGGAACCCGGCGAGCGATGCTGCGCTCGCCATGCGATATGACGCCGCGCATCTCGCTGACAAGGCGGCCAACAAGACCGCCCTGCAGAGCGAACTCGGCCTTGAAGTGCGCGCCGATCTGCCTTTGCTCGGCGTGGTGAGCCGCCTTACCCACCAGAAGGGCCTCGACATGGTGATAGAAATTGCCGCCGCTATTGCCAGCCTGCCCGCACAACTGGTCGTCCTGGGAAGCGGTGAAAAGACACTGGAGCAGTCGTTCCGCCGTCTGGCCAAAAGCCATCGCGCGCGCATCGCCGCGCACATTGGTTTCGACGAAGGGCTCGCGCATCGCATCGAAGCCGGCGCCGATATGTTCCTGATGCCGTCGCGCTTCGAACCCTGCGGCCTCAACCAGATGTACAGCCTGCGCTACGGTACCCCGCCCATTGTGCGCGCTACCGGCGGGCTTGCCGATACGGTGATCGATGCCGGCGAACCCGATCGGGGCAATGGTTTTGTCTTTGCCGAGGCTGAGAGTACCGAATTGCAGGCGACGATCGAGCGTGCCGTGAATGCCTGGCGCGACCCTGCGCAATGGCAGCGCATTCAGCAGAACGGCATGGCGCGCGATTTCGGCTGGGAAGCGCCGGCACGGCAATATGTGCAGCTCTATGAGGCGCTGCGCAGTTCCTGATACACCGCTTTAGGGAACCTCTGAACAAGTGTCTTCCCCGCGAAAGCGGGGAACCATTTTTCCTTGTAAAACATGGATTCCCGCTTTTGCAGGAATGACAATTCAGGACTTGTTCAGAGGTTCCTTAGAACGGTAACGTTGTACCCGGCAATGCCCCATGCAGCACGCGCCGGAAATCCGCCTGGATGCGTTCCAGCGCCTGCTGTGTGTTCCCCTCGAAGCGCAGCACAATGACCGGCGTGGTATTGGATGAACGCATCAGGCCGAAGCCGTCGGCATATTCGACGCGCAGACCGTCGAGGGTGATGACGTCCTGTGCACCGGTAAAGCGCGCACTATTTTGCAGCTCTGCGATGAGTTTGTAGTTCTCGCCCTCATTGAGTTTGAGATTGATTTCCGGTGTGCTCACCGAATTGGGAAGCGACTTGAGCGCGGCATTGGCATCCGGAACCGCGCTGAGAATTTCGAGCAGGCGCGCGCCCGCATAAAGTCCGTCGTCGAAACCATACCAGCGTTCCTTGAAAAACATGTGGCCGCTCATTTCCCCGGCGAGAAGCGCGCCGGTTTCCTTGAGCTTGGCCTTGATCAGCGAATGGCCGGTTTTCCAGAGCGTGGGCTTGCCGCCGTGCGAACGTATCCAGTCGAACAGATTGCGCGTCGATTTGACGTCGAAAATCACTTCCGCGCCGGGATTGCGTTTGAGCATGTCGGCGGCGAACAGCATCAGTTGCCGGTCGGGGAAAATCATCTCGCCATCCTTGGTGACCACGCCAAGGCGGTCGCCGTCGCCATCGAAAGCGAGTCCTATTTCGGCATCGCCCGAGGCGAGCGCGGCAATCAGGTCGCGCAGATTTTCCGGGCGCGACGGATCGGGATGATGGTTGGGGAAAGTGCCATCGACTTCGCAGAACAACTCCTGCACCTCGCATCCGAGACGCCGGAAAAGTTGCGGTGCATAGGCCGCGGGAGCGCCGTTGCCGCAGTCGATGGCGACGCGCATCGGGCGCGCGAGTTTCACGTCGCCAACAATACGATCAAGATAGGCCGGGGCGATGTCGCGCGCTTCATAGCGGCCTGCTCCGCCGGTAAAGCGCTGCGCCTCGATACGCTCGCGCAACTCCTGGATCGCCTGCATCGCGAGTGTCTCGCCCGCGATGACCATTTTGATGCCGTTGTAGTCGGGCGGGTTGTGGCTGCCCGTCACCATCACGCCGCATTGCGTGGTGTAGTGGTGCGCGGCGAAATACACCATCGGCGTGGCGACCATGCCGACATCGATGACGTCGGCGCCGCTCATGCGGATGCCGTCAGCGAGCGCATGCGCGAGTTCCGGGCCGGACAAGCGCCCATCGCGGCCGATGACTATGGTGCTGCAATCTCTTTCGCGCGCGAGCGAGCCGAGAGCCTGGCCGATCGCCTGGACAGCTTCCGGGGTCAGCGTTTTACCGACGATGCCGCGGATGTCATAGGCTTTGAAAATTTCAGGGGCGATGTGCATGTGCGCTCGGAAAGGGGTGGTGAATTTGCGTCAAATCGGGTGATTGCAATTGTACATCCGCAGGAAGATGGCGGGATTCGCGGTAAAATGACTCGTTGCAAGATGCCGCATTTTGCGGACTGACGGGGTTGTCTGGAGCACATGAACGCACACATCGCAGAAATCGAGGAAGTCCTTGCACGAGCTGCCGAGCGCGGTCAGATAAAAGGGCTCAAGTACGCAGGCGAAATCATGCCGGTCGAAGCACACCGTCTGGCCGGCGAAGCCGGCGCGAAAATCATCGACGTGCGCACCCCGGTCGAATATGCAAGCATCGGCCACATCCCCGGAACACCGCTTGTTGAATGGAAACGTTTGCCGAGCGGAGAAGCGAGTGCCGAATTTCTCGATCCCCTGCTCAAGCAATATGCGCGGGATGACATGCTGCTTTTCCTCTGTCGCAGCGGCGTGCGCTCGCACTGGGCGGCCGAGGCGGCAACGCGCGCCGGGTTTATGTGCGCCTACAACATTCTCGAAGGATTCGAAGGCGACGCCGACGCCAGCGGGCAGCGCGGCAATCTCGGCGGCTGGCGCAAGGCCGGGCTGCCCTGGGAAAAGTAAATACCCGCGTCTCTGTTGCGAAGCTATACCTGAAAACGCGGTTTTGCTATAATTTACCCTTCAATACGCGCCCGTAGCTCAGTTGGATAGAGTACTTGGCTACGAACCAAGGGGTCGTGGGTTCGAATCCTGCCGGGCGCGCCAGTCAAGGTTAAAAGTGGGCACTTGATTCAAGGTGCCCATTTTTATTTGCTGCATCGTCTGCGCCAAGGCTGCATAGCTCCCGCGGATAGTGGCGGTTTTATCCTGCACCACGATTTCATCGACCAGGATTTTCAGATAGCTCTTTGCCAGGGGCGAGTCGGGAGTAAGCAGCTTCTGCCTGAGCACCCTGCCGAATACGTCCACCTGACTTGGCTTGAGGTATTCCACCGCAGGCAAGGAGGTATCGCGCCGTACGCCCGCCAGTTCGATGAACAAAGCCTCGCGTGCCGCCTTCAACTGCTGGGCGCGGCGCTGAGTCGTTTCGTCCAGCTCGATGGTGCCTGTTTCGATGGCATCCAGTAGCCGCTGTTGGCGCTCCTCGACCTTCTTGATCTGGCGATTGATCTCGTTGATCCGCTCTTGTTGGGTACCCTTGGACGACTGGATGCGCTTGCGTAGTTGGGCCATCAGCGATTGCAGGCGCTCCGGTGCAAAGACTTTTTCTGCGAGCTGTTCGAGCACCAGACTATCGAGCTTCTCCATAGGCAGGTTGCGGCTGGCGCAGGCGTGATTACCCTGGTTCTGACGGCGCGTGCATTTGTAATACCGGTAAAGACCGCCCTTGCCGGTGGCGAGAGTCATGCCTGCACCGCAGTTGCACTTGAGTAAGCCGGTCAACAGGGTAGGGGAGTTGACCCTGCGCGGCGGCACTTTGTTGGGAGAGCGCGATTCCCGTTTCGCCCTGACACGCTCGAAGGTTGCCGCATCGACGATGACGGGGCTGCTCGACTTGACCCATTCCTCGGGCGGACGGAAAGTGTTGGCCTTCGAGTCGCGTATACAGGTGTAGTAATCGCCCATATACAGGGTATCGGAAAGCAGGGTTTGCACCTTCTGCATACGCCATGGCTTGCCACGCATAAGCAGCCCTTTGTCGGTCAGATGCTTGGCGATCTCCTTGCACCCCATCTGGCGCCCTTGGTGGCCGTGAAGATAAAGGTCATAGACCCTGCGCACGATGCCTGCTTCGGCTTCGTTGATGGCAAGCTTCTTTCTCTTGCGCCCGCGGCTGCCTGCTATGTCGGTAGCGATGGCCATATAGCCAAAAGGCGGACAGGAGCCGTTGTAGTAACCTTGCCGCGCGTTTTCCCGCATGGCACGGGAAGTGTGCTTGGAGTTTTCTTTGGATTGATGCTCGTCGAACAGGTTGATAATGCGCCGCATCATTTCGCCACCCGCATCATCGCTCGTCGGCTGTGTGATCGACACGACCTTGACATTGTTCTTGACGAGCTTGCGCTCGTAGACACCAAATTCGATACCATCGCGGAAGAAGCGCGACAGGGAGTGAATGGCGATAGCTTCGAAAGCGGGAGGTTTGATCAGGGCGTCGGCGATCATTTGTTGGAACACGGGCCGCTTGTCGTCGGTGGCCGAGGCGCCCGGTTCGACGTATTCCTGCACCACCAGATGACCGTTGGCCTTCGCCCATTCGTGCAACTGGCGTAGCTGGTCGGGGATGGATAGGTCATTTTCCGCCTGGCGCGTGGTCGAGACCCTGGCATATATGGCAACTTTCATCATATCGATTTCTCCTTTTGCATTACGGCAGGCGCGTTTGTTGCCGCCATCTCATTGATGAGCTCGTCCAGCACAGCATTGATCAGCAATAATTCTTCCATACTTACTTCCTGAGCGGGCGGTTTTTTCCAGAGAATCTGAATTTCTTCCGCTGCTTTGCAACTTTTCTTGTCAGCACGCACGTCAGCCTCCCGCAAGGGAATTGGGGTGGCCTCGCGCTCGATGCACCGCAACGGAGGGTTAACCGATCCAGGCGACGATCAATAAAATCGATCGCCACGGCTCGGTGGCTGACACTAGAAAATTGAACGGACGGGGGTGCACCTTTTCGTCCCTTGGGAACGAAAACCAGTCCGAGCGGTTCAAGGTGGGAGAAGCGTCTGTGCACTATGTGCGCCGCTTCTTCAAGAACCCGCAGTTAAAAGAGGATGTGCGCCTCTGGGCGTGGGTGTTGCACGCCTGAACAGGCGCGATCAAAAACAAATCAGGAACAAGCAAGTCTCGGCGTTCACAGATAAAATTTTCGACGGTCACGGAAGCGATACTTTCGGCTTCACGCCGTGGTGCCAATGATGAATCTGCCACCTATAGTCGATTTTTTCCGGATACCGCCCTGCCGGACAAAATAATGTTGATGTCTTTTTTATCTATTCTGTTATATCGGGGCAAGAATGGCTCTGCTTGCATAGTAAAACAGATAGTTATCTACCCGCGATGGTGAGCGTGCGCTCTACCCCGGCTCATTTGTGGCTAGCCCTTCCCAAGTCACCAGATGGCGCTCATCTCCGACAACTGGACAAAAGAATTTCTTCGCAGTAGAAAAACCTGACGTCGTATTTTTTTCGCGTCGCACTCGAAGAATGGGTATTTGCGGACGAAAAAACCCCTCTCAGCCACCTGACCGAGAAGGATTTTTAATTGACTCTGGCTACGTGAACAAGGTTAAGAGGCGCCAACCTCTAACCCTGTCCTGACCGGGCACAGCCCGGTTTTCAACAAACCAGCTCATCGAGCCGGCCAACCCGTTCGCGAAACCGCCGGCGGCGGGTCGCGACATCCCTCGACCCGCCCAGGTCGAGGGATTGACACACAAGGAATAGGGCCGCCAAGCCCCAGGACTTACAACAACTACATTTCCAATTTCGTCTCGTCAGGGACATGCTCGACCGGGTGCTGAATCCCGATCTTTAAACACAAGTCCCTTCGCTTATACTGTTGAGTGTTTTTTCGGGGTCGTTACTTCCGTGCGCCGGCTGTCAAACCTGCGCCCATTCAACGGCATTTTGCACCACTTCTTCTACCGTCTTGCGTTCAAGCAGATCGCCATTCACTCACTGCATCGCATCAACACCGGGCTGGATACCGCCTTTGGGGAAGGAGAACCGGGAAGTCCCTTCCTTAATCGTAAAGTTAATGTATGCTCGACGCAGCTTCCATGATTTCCAGAAACTACAGTTCCTATATGGCACTTGCTCTTTCTGCATAGCAACCCTGAGGGCCGCCATTACACGTTTAAGCTATCAGCGCGGCGCGCAGCCTCCAAGGCGCTACCCTTGGTCACTTGCGCGCTCGCCCGACGGGTCCTCGCCACTTGGCCGGTCCCGCCGAGGCACGTCTCGCGACGTGCGATTTCGCAGCCTCCGTGTGCAGCACTCGTTGCACGATTGCTCGCGCCCCTGAGGCCGGGACTTGCACCCGATTGTCGTGGTAGACAGGAACACCTGGTCATTTGCTCCCAGGGTCCGTTCCGCGTTCGCACCGCTTGCAACAACGTTTTCCATGAGATAAATGCAGAGGGTTACTCTTCTTGCGAAGGATTAGTTCTGCACTCCCTCTTGCACGTGGCGAGCACCATTACGTGCACCACGCGCTACGAGACTTCCCGCTGACAGGCGGGCCGGCCACAGGCCGATTGGAAATGGTCCTTTGTTTCCTTGGTAAACCGGGGGCGTTGGCGCGCCCCATCTCAGTGGTTGGCGGCCACGCTGCTCGGTTTAAGGTCTTTCTCGGAAACTGGATCTGGCACCTATAGTCGGGATTTTTGCCTGATCCCCGTATTTCACAAAAAATATTTTTGGGTGCCGTATTACCCAGTTCATTGTTGGCTTCGATATGATTCTCATCCAATGTCTGGAATACGCCTTCCGGGTTGACTTAACTCCAGTCTGCCGCCACACTGGCGGCATGGAAAAGGCCATTTACGTACCACCGGGGATGCTGGGACATTTCCAGAACATCCAGCACGCCCTGGCTTCCGCCAAGGCCTACTTTTACTGCCATGACACGATCAAGAAGGCATCGTTGCCCGGCTTCATCGAGAAGTGGGAGGACAAGGAACACCACTACGGGCTACGTGCCGACGCACCAGCGCGCGCCTACCGGAAGAGCATCGGCAAGGCTTCGGTCGTGCTTTGTATTTCCCACGAATACCTCGATCCCAAGGTTGAGCGCGTCGGCTGGTGGATGTTCTCCACCCCCGGTAAACATGGGCTCGCCGACGCCGACATCCGGTCGCCGGGCGAGGTCAGGGACGCGCGTAAACTCCCCCGCTTGACGATTGGCGACTATGAGTTCATCCATGCCAAAAAGCGCATCGACCGCACCAGGTCAGACACGACCTGGACCTGGCGGATGACCCCGCAGCGGTTCAACGAATGGCAGGCCTGGCTTGTCGAGCGGGCCAAGGTGGGCGACACAGAGAAAGTCCGGTCTGGCTTCGAGGCCATCCGCAAGCAGCCGCTTGCGGCAGGTGTGAGGAACCAGGTTCTGAAGCTCGAATCCGAGGCCAACAAGGTTTTGCAGAAAAACGGACATTCGCCCATCCACCTGGGCGACTTGCCGATCATGACCCGGGTGGAGCGGAAATCGGATCAGTTATTATGAGCCGTATGGCGGAATTCTTGACCTGATCTCAGGGAAATCCTTAGCCAAATTTAGTGTTTTCCCTATCGACAAGGTTGATACAGGTCAAATATACTATATTGCATGTGACTCCCTCCTGTGACCACCGCCTGAATAACTTCCAATAAGAGCGGTAGCACGGCGTAGAGGAGCCTTGGCCTTGGTGGCGTCTGTCATTTGAGCCTCTTGCAAAACCTCAACTGCATGTCTGATTATTTTCGCTGCGAGAGGCGAAAATGGAGGGTGCGGGCTGCCATTTCTGGCATGATGCGATTATCGAATTCTCATCACTGGAACCCGCAAATGAATGCTACCAAACGCCAACTAATCATGCAACGCTGGAATGTCATCCAGCACGAACTGCTGCCCGAGTTGAGGAACGATGTGGGCCCGCTGACGCCGAAACTTGAGAAAGTCATCTACGTCCTGGAATGGGTTCGAATCGAAGAATTCACTGAATCGACCTGGTGCGGTGTGGGACGTCCGCCGCACGAGCGTGCTTGGCTGGCCAATGCCTTTGTCGCCAAGACGGTGTTGGGGCTACCCACCACGGTAGGTCTGATAGATCGCCTGACGATAGACCGGGCCCTGCGGCGCATCTGTGGATTCCCCCTGTGCAAAAAGCTGCCCTCCGAAGCGACCTTCTCGCGCGCTTTCGAGGAGTTTGCCGAAGGACGCCTGGCCGCACACGTACATGAAGCGCTCATCAAGGCGCATCTTGGGGATGAACTCATTGGACACATCAGTCGCGACGGTACCGCCATCGAGGCGCGCGAACGCCCGGCTCATACCCAGTCCGCAGCAGTGACGCCAGCCCCCACAACGCAGCCCACCCTGCTTCCCGCAGATGAAGCCGCAGCGCAAAGCAGTGCGGCCGCGACCCCGGTGGCGCCGGTCAGAAGGCGTGGCCGTCCCCGGCGCGACGCAGTCCGGCAAGCGGCGCCGGCATCGCCCATTCAACGTCAACGCCAGCAGACGTTGGCGCAAATCCTCAAGAACATTCCCGCAGCGTGCGACCGCGGCACGAAGTGCAATGCCCAAGGGTACAAGGTCAGCTGGAACGGTTACAAGCTGCACCTGGACACCGCCGACTGCGGCGTGCCCATCGCCGCGCTGTTGTCCTCGGCATCGATGCACGACAGTCTTGCCGCTATCCCCCTGTCGCTGATTAGCGCGCAACGCGTGACCAACCTCTACGACCTGATGGACGCCGCCTATTGCAGCACCGAGTTGCGCGACCACAGCAGAAGTCTGGGTCACGTTCCGCTGATTGACCACAACCCGCGCCGTGGCGAAAAGATCGAATTCGCTCCGGCAGAAGCCATCCGCTACAACGAACGCACTGCCGCCGAGCGCAGCAATGCACGGCTCAAAGATGAGTTCGGTGGCAAACACCTGATGGTCAAGGGCGATACCAAAGTAATGAGCCACTTGATGTTCGGTGTTCTGGTTCTGTCCGCCGACCAGTTGATGCGGCTGCGACAATGACACCTCACCACCACCCATCGAACACCTATGCGGCCGCTGCTGCAGGATGGCTTGCGCCCGGAATCAGGAAAAATATGCCAACAAGCTAACCGTACGGCCAAAGTGATCCCGTTCACGACAAAAATCGCTCCCGGCAAGCGAATAATACAGCTTGGTAATTCCGATTTTCCGACTTTTGCAAGAAGCTCATTTGTATGAGCGGATGTGTATCTCTGGACTGCATTCAAATCAGTTTGGTACAACATAGCAAGAACGGCTTATTCATGGGGGGTAGTGTGGTCAATTTACGTCAAGTGTTTCAATCCCACAGTGGTGCAAATCCCGGTCTTGCAATAGCCTTTGCGCTGCGCTGGCTTGCTCTGTCTCTGATCGTCTTTTCCCGCCTTGCTTTCGCGGATGTCTGGGTCGCCGACGACAAGTCCCTCTACAAGCTCGATCTCACCGCGAATCAGACCACGCTCACGGTTTCTTCTTCCGGTACGCTCGCACTCGCGGTCGATGCCAAAGACGGCAGCGTCTGGACACTCACCGATAAAACGCTCGCCAAACGCAGCAGCGCAGGCGCGGTCGTTTTCCAGCTTGACCTCAAAACTCTCGGTTTGAGCGGCGCGCTCAACTTCTCCCTCGATGTACGCGACGGGTCGCTGTGGATCGGCGAAGGCGAAGGCTTGCCCAATGGCAACACCCGGCTGTTCGCGCACATCGCCGGTAACGGCAGCATTATTGGCGCCTATCCTTCACCGGGCGGGATTTCCGGCATCGCGGTCGCGCTCGACCAAAGCGTGTGGGTGCTCGGCAACAAACGCCTGCTGCACTACACCCCGCAAGGCGCAGTGCAATCACCGACCTCAAGCCCCTCCATCAACGGCGACCCGAAACTCTTCCTCGTCGATTCGATCGGCGCGTGGGTGTGGGTATCGGCGCAAAAACGCCTGATCCGCATCGATGCGCATGCGCAGCCAGCGGCGCCGCTTTCGATCAGCGTTGCAGAGGATGCCACCGCACTTGCATCCGACGAGCAGCGCGGCGTCATCTGGGTGCTCGCCGGCAAGCTGCTCATCGCCTACGACAGCGCCGGAACGCTCAAGACCAGCATCGACACTGAAGCCCTTGGCATCAAGAGTGCCAATTCGCTCGCCTTCGATCCGGTCACGCGCTCGCTCCTGGTGGGCAACGACAAAGGCGTGACGCGTCTTTCTCAGGACGGCGCCAGCCCCATCCTCATCCCCACGGCGAAACAGATCAATCTCGTCGGCGTTTCGTCGTTCACACTCGACACGCGCTTGAGCCTTGTCGCGCCCACTGACGGCACGCTCAGCAACAACGCCACCTTGCCGCTTGCCTTGCAGCTTCGGGCGCTGTGCTCGGGGAGCGATTGCGGTTTCGGCAACGGCTTTTATCACGGCTACATCCTCTCGGTGAAAGTGAATGGTCAGGAAATCGGTTCCGCTTTCACCATCGACCCCAATACAGGCAAGGCCACGTATCAGCCGACAACACGCTATGCCGAAGGGCTCAACACTGTGGTTGCTCGCGCTACGGACAGTTTCGGGCAAGTGTCCAATACCGTGAACTTCAGTTTCACCATCGACACCATCCCGCCGAGCTTCATGGATCTCGCTCCTGCGGACGGCATGCTGACCACCAAGGCGCCTCAGACCATCAAAGGCCGTATTAGCGAGCCTGGCAGCCTGACAATCAATAACCAAAACGTGCCGCTTAACCCGGATTTGAGTTTTTCCTATTCGACTGCGCTCCTGGAAGGTAAAAACAGTTTCGATCTTCTCGCCACGGACCGCGCCGGGAATGTGGGACATTCCAGCCTCAACTATGTCCTAGACACCCTTCCTCCTGCCGCACCCGTCGTGGCGCAAATCTTGTTGGGTTCCGTTTCCGGTGGCGTTACGCTGGTTAACGGCCTAGCAGGCTCGGTGGAACCCAATGCCCGTGTCGTCATCACCAATCTTCGCACCGGGCTATCGGTTACCGTGCTTGCAGATGCCACGGGCGCTTTTACTGCCTGGATCGCGGCGCAAGGCGGGGACACCATTACGTTTGTCGCGGCGGATGCCGCCGGCAACAAGAGTCCCGCCGTCAACAAACCAACACCCGCGCCCGATCCCAACGCGCTTGTCGAAGCGAACGGCTACGTCAGTGGCATGGTCTACGATGCCTCGTCTGGGTCACCATTGGCCAATGTCACGGTGCATGCCCGCGGCGTACCAGGGAGCGGGGTTACCGGTGCGGACGGCAAGTTCATCCTGCCGGTTCCGGGGCACAGCACGTGGGCTTTGTTCTTTGCGCGCCCCGGCTATATCGATGCGAGGCGCGACAGCTATGTGAGACCAGGCGGGGACGCCACAGTGGGTCAGGTGGCTATGCGTGCCGCCGATACTGCCACTTTCAACATATCCGCGGCCACAGGCGGGAGCTTTACTGATCCTACCGGAAATGTACAAGTGATTATTCCGCCCTGGGCCTTGCCGCAGGATGCGAGCTTCAGTGCGACCTGGTTCTCGACAGGCGATTCTTTTCCGCTTCCGCTTCCCGATAACTTCATCTATCTGGGTGGCGTACAGATGGGACCGGAGCACATTATCTTCAACAAACCGGTGACATTGCGCGTGCGCAATAACCTGCGATTACCGCCAGGGACGATGACCAGTTATTTCTATGTTTCGCACGATGAAAATGACCCCAATGAAGGGTATTACGATCCGGGATTTGGCGTCGTCACCGCTGACGGAGCGTTCATTGAATACCAGATGAATCATTTCTCCTGCGCACCCTTCGGGATACCACCGCCCGGAGGCCCTCTGCCGCCTGGTCCACCCGGTCCGCCCAGTCCACCTGGGCCCCCGCCCCCACCCGGCCCACCCGGCCCGCCAGGCCCCCCCGCACCCCCTGAAGACCCACCGCCATGCGGTGGTGAAGATGGTAGTTCCACCATTGGGTATTGCCGCGGTAATTTAAGTCTCGAACATGATCTGCCGGCCGTGTACTCCTATGGTACAAACGACGCACCGGCTCTGACTTACAACAGTAGTAGCGCCGACCCGCGACCAATGATTTCGGACGAGATCAACATGCAAGGCTACGGCACTTCGTCTTTGCAGTCTGTTGGCGTGCGCGCGCAAGTTGCTATCGAAGGATCGCAAACCGATATTTTTATCGCGCCTTCCAGCAATACCATGCCCCTGCATTTCTTGTGGGATGGTACGAACAGTAGTGGACAGAAGCTGCCCAATGGTTCGTACCCCTATACCCTGGCCGCTTACAATTCCTATAACACCATCACATTGTCTGGTACGACGCTTGCCGTCCCCTCCTATTCTGTCAAATCGACAAGCGCTGGACGCGTGATTGTCAACGACCAGACACAAAGTCCGTTCGGCGCCGGGTGGGAGCTAGCCGAACTGGCGCATGTCTATCGCAATACCGACGGCACGTTGTTGATGAAAAACGGCAACAGTGCCACGCTTTTTAATCCAGTGGCCACATCCACTACGGCCCTGGATACAGGCACGCTGGTGAAGGGACTGGGTGACACACGAAGCATCGCCGCAGGGCCGGACGGCATGCTATATGCAACTTCTTCGGGTTCGATTTACCGCATCGCGTTAGACGGCAGCACTACGGTCGTGGCGTCTTCTGCTGGACTAGCTTCCGCCAAGGGCATCGCCGTTTCCATGGATGGAACGATTTACGTAGGGCGCGGCGGCACGGTATATCGCTTACCCCCAGGGGGAACACCACAACTCTTTGTACAGTTGGCGGGTGTCGACCATCTGGATGATCTCGTGTTCTCTCCGGATGGGAACCTGTTTGTTCTCGATGGCGGTATTGGCCGAATTCATAAGGTCACCCCAGGAGGCGTTGCAAGCTTGTTTTATGATGGTGTCGCGGCAGGATATTCTCGCAGCCTGCTGACCAATGCGATGAGCATGGCCTTCGATGCTGCCGGCAATCTCTATGTCAGCAACAATTACAACTCTCTCGGTCAGGCGCGTTGCGGGGTATCGTTCATCTCGAAATTCGACAAGGTGGGAAATCACAGCTATTTCCGTGCCGGGCTCAACTCACCGCGCGGGCTGGCTATCGACAAGGACGGTAACGTGTTTGCCGCCGACTACGATTGCAATGGCAGCAAGACCTATCAAGTCAAAATGCTCACGCCCGCAGGGGAAACTTTCCCAGTGGCTTTGAACATTGCGGGCGACGTGAATATCTTTGGCCTGTCATATGATCTTGCCTTGGCCTCAGGAAAACTCTATATGGTGAGACCGAGGGGCGATGTCGTTACCATTGCGACGAGGGTCGCCACACAATACATCAGTTTGTTCAAAGCGCCGCTCGCCGATTTCAGCGATCTGGTTCAGGATCCGGCAGGCAACTTGACCCAAACCGAGCGCGATGGTACCCAGCGCAAATTCAACGCGCAAGGTTATCTCCTTCAAACCCTCACGCCACGAAGTAAATCCTGGCAATACCAATACGATAGCCAGAACCGCCTGCTTTCCCGCACCAATGCTGCGGGACAGAGTTGGAATTTCGAATATACTGGCAGCAGCGGGCTCAGCAAAATAACCGACCCCGCAGGCCGGGTGCTCAACTTCACTATCGACGCCAGCAACAATTTGACACGTGTGGAAGAACCCGGCGGCTCGGTGATGACCTATACCTACGATGGCAACCACCGGATTATTTCCAAGACCGACAGCCGAGGCAATACCGCCAGCTACACCTATGGCGCCGCGGGCAATGTGACCGAAGTTGCCCAGTCCAACGGCGAGGTGCGCAAGTTCAGCTCGGGCCGCGCCCGGGTTGCCATTACGTCCGCCGCCGCCAAGGCAAGCTCGATCGCCAATCCGATCATTCTTCCGGCGCGCGATACTGTCGAGGATATTTATACCAACGGTGCAGGTGTCGTCACACGCAGACTCACCAATGGCTATGGATCAGCGGAGCGTATTGTCGATGGCTTGGGCACCCAGACCGTGACTACATACAACCAGCATAACCAGCCCCTGACCATCGCATATCCCAACGGAGCACTGCGCACTTTTGATTACGACACCCTAAACCGTCTCGTTGCCGATACGCTGAATGTGCAAAATGACTCCTCGGGAATTCAGCGGTTCTATTCCTATGACGTCTTTAACCGGATTACGAATATCTCGGGGAATGCAGGTGTCCCTGTCAGCGTAAGTTACGACAGCAATTACAACCCGACTACAATCTCGTTGGGCGGGTTTTTCGCCAACAAAACCTACAATGCTTTCGGTCAGGCATTAACCTCTGAGACAAGCGGTAAAGTCACCCGCTACGGCTACGATGCCGCAGGGAGGCTGTCCACTATCACGGACCCGCTTGGACAAATCACGCGACTCTCCTACGATCTCGCTGGCAATCCGATTTCTATCCAGGATGCCAAAGGTAGAGTGTCTGGTTACGACTACGATGCGGCCGGAAGGTTGATGCGCACAACCGATCCCGCAGGAAACATCACGCAATTTGACTGGCAGGCCAATTGCGCCACGTGCGGGCGCGCTAAGCAATTACTCACCTCAGTGACGGATGCGCTCGGCCATGTCACGCGTTTCGATTACGATAGCCTTGGGTTGCCCATCCGCGAGACTGATCCAGCGGGTTTCATCACCTCGTACAGTTACGATGCCAACCGCAATCTTGCGGCGATCAACTATCCCAACGGCAATGCTGTTACCTTTACGCGTGACGCGCTCGACCGTGTGACCAAAAAAGTTACTGTTAACGATACGGTCCAGTATACGTATGATGTCATGGGAAATCTCACCTCCGCCGGCAATGGCAGTAGTTCATTGATTTACTCCTATGACCAGGCACGCCGCGCCAAGCAGGTTGACAGCAACGGTTCCGCTCAGGCAGCGGCCACACTGGCGCAGAACTTCTCCGGTTACGTTCGCTCCGCATTACACGCTACAGCCAATGCTGCCTCACGAGATCGTCAGTTTCTGACAGATTCCCTGCTTCGTCCGAGCGTGATTTCCGACGTGGGCGGGGATTCCTATCTGTTTGGCTATAACGGCAGTGGATTGCGTGCAGAGTTGTATTATGGAGGCAACAGGTCACGGTACTACACGTATGACGATAACAACAGGTTACTGAATCTAAGCGGTTCTGCATTCCCAGGGGATACTGCCTACACCTATGGTTACGATATTGTTGGCAACACTTCAAGCAAAACGCGCGGTAGCATGGCCGCACCCGCGCTCTCGGCGAGTACCGACAACAATTCCGTCACGGTCGATGCGCTCACACTGGCCGGGCAACTCAACGGCGCTGTCAGCGTTACGCTGAACGGGACTGTCTTGACGCCAGGTGCAAACGGCATGTTAAGCGGTACAGTCCCTCTCGGTTTTGGCACCAACATACTCAACATTACCGCAACCAGTGCGACAGGCTCAACTTCGGCCAGCGTAGTTGTAGATCGTCAGCCGCCGCCGACCACGCAGGTGCAGGTAAGCCGGGTGTTGGCTGTTGCCCCCAATGGCGACGTGTATTTCCTCGAAGCGGGAATAACGCAAGCCACCGCCGCCATGATCGCCAATGGCAGCGGCGCGGTGCAGCGACCGGCGTGGCTGACACCCGCGACCGATGTGTCGGTCGATTCGGCCGGGATTGTCTACTCGTTGCGCGGCACCCAGGTCTGGAGGCACGACAGCACTGGCGACAGAATGGTCGTTGACTTCGGCACTCTTGCCGTTACCGACATGCGCGTCGGCCCGGACAATTTTGTGTATCTCGCGGTGGACGGCGCCCTTTATCGTCTAGATGCTCAAGGTGTACCGGTATTGTTCGCCACGCTTCCGGCCACTGGCCTCACTCTGGATTCGTCGGTTTGGGGACTGGTTGCCTACTCTTCCACCAGCTACAGCTTCTACAAGATCAATGCCGATGGCACAGCGACTCTCCTGACGACTCCCGGTGGCGGAGGCCGCTATTTCGCCGTCAATGCGAGCGGGACGATCTGTTATTGGTTGGAAGGCGGGGCATACTGCATTGCCCAGGATGGCACAGCCACCTGGACCAACATTCTGGGGATGTCGTTGCAGTTCGACGCCGCCGGCGCTCTCTATACCGAAAGCAGCGATAACGTCATCCGCATGTCGGGCGGCGCCCAGACGGCGTTAATTTCCAGCGGTCCAAGCGTTACCCCGGTCACCGGCACGCTCACCATCACCGCGAGCTACCAGACCGCCACCACCACGCAATACACCTACGACAACCGCGATGAACTCGCCGCCGTGACGCGCAACGCCTCCCCCGCGGAAAACTTCGCCTACGACGCTGTGGGCAACCGCACCTCCGATCTGTACGGCGCGGGATTCACCTACGACGCCCGCAACCAGTTGCTCGCCGCCAACGGTGTGAACTACACCTACGACGCCAACGGCAACCGCATCGCAAAGACCGACGCAAGCGGCGTGACGAAGTTCACTTACGATGGCCAGAACCAGCTCATCCGCATCGACTTCGCGGACAAGCGCAGCGCCGAATACGCCTACGATCCTTTCGGGCGGCGCATCCAGAAGAAGCTCACCGACGCGCTGGGGGCGATCACCATCCGGCGTTACGTTTACGACGGCGCAGCGATCCTGTTCGAGACCGACGCGCAGGGCAACCTCCTCATCGAGTTCGTTCCCGGTCCGCGCATCGACGAGCCGCTCGCCATGAAGCGCAACGGCCAGACCTACACCTACCACGCCGATGCGCAAGGCAGCATCGTCGCCATCACCGACGCGGCAAGCCAGTTGGTGCAGCGCTACGAGTACGACGCCTACGGCAACATCGTGAGTGTGCAAGACCCCGCCTTCAAGCAGCCCTACACCTACACTGGCAGGGAATGGGACGAGGAGAGCGGGCTGTACTACTACCGGGCGAGGTACTATGATCCGGTGGTGGGGAGGTTCCTACAGGAAGATCCGATCGGGTTGGTGGGGGGGATCAATCGGTTTGCATATGTGAATAACAGCCCGTCCAACTACGATGATCCATACGGGCTATGGCCGAGCATATTGGGAAAGCAAATGCCGGGAAGGGACAGAGCAGAAGCGCAGCTCCCAAGAATGCTTCAGCAGCTAGTACCAGACTTGACGAAGCCGGAGGCCCAACAGGTATCAGATGACGCAATCAATGAGTTGGGTTGGGGTGATGTGAATAAGGTGCTAGATGTGACGCCAAACATAATGGATTTGCCTCCACCAAAAAGCTTAAATGACTTATCCCCTGGGCAACTTGAGCTATTGAATAAGTTTTTAGATAAGCTCCCGGATCGGGATAAAGACGCTATCAAAAAAATCAAAGATGCATGTCCGAAAAAATAAGCGGAGATATACATGAAAATAATCGGCTACCTTTTGATACATATCTGGCTGATCTCCATATTGTTAGCTGTTGCGACGGAAGGCAAACTGACATACGAAAACAGGTTCTATTTTTCAAGTACCGGGGTTGTGCGCACCAATCCTAGCGATGATGAAGTTCAGGCGGCGCTAAAATCCATTCAGAATCCTAAAATAACTTTACCAACTCCCGATGGTATGAGAGGAGAGGTTCTGAAAAAATGACGGCAGGCAAAATGAAGCTTCATGGCTTGTTTTTGTGCGCCGCTTGTCTTGCGGGTTGTGACGAGAATCAGCGACTACCCTTTCCTATGGATGAGCGCGGATCAGCTGTCTCGACAAGGGAAGAATTTTGTGATTTCCAAAAGACATTACTTGAGTTTGATGATCGCCACGCTATTCCTAGAGATATGGATGTAGGCGTGCTTTTCGATGGCTTCGCTTTGGAAGTGCAGACACAGCCGAACGGGGTAGAAGTAGTTTCCATGGCGGTCAAAATTGTCTTACATAATGATGGTGCGATTTCTCCGAATGTCATCGTATTTTCCCCTCCTGTAGCCAAAGGGGGGATAGGCTTCATACGCGGCAAGAATTATAGAGTATTAGCAGCCCCACTGAGAGGCAAGTACTACACTTGGGCTGCAGCCACTGCGGACCTTGATGATCAAACGAGGAACAATTTTTGCAAAGGGCAATAACGAACCGTGTTCGAATTGGTTTGCATAGACCGGCCTTGATTTCCGCTCGCTTAACAATTACGCCGATCACCGGCACGCTCACCATCAATGCGAGCTACCAGGCCGCCGCCACGACGCAATACACCTACGACAATCGCGACGAGCTCGCCACCGTGACGCGCAACGCCTCAGCCGCGGAGAACTTCGCCTACGACGCCGTGGGCAACCGCAGCGCCGATGTGCATGGCGCGGGATTCACCTACAACGCCCGCAACCAGTTGCTCACCGCCAACGGTGTGAACTACACCTACGACGCCAACGGCAACCGCATCGCAAAGACCGACCCGAGCGGCGTGACGAAGTACGTCTATGACGGTCAGAACCAACTCATCCGCATCGACTTCCCGGACAAGCGCATCTCCGAATACGCCTACGACCCCTTCGGGCGGCGCATCCAGAAGAAGCTCACCGATGCGCTGGGGGCAATCACGATCAGGCGTTATGTTTATGACGGCGCCGCGATCCTGTTCGAGACCGACGCGCAGGACAATGTCCTCACCGAGTTCGTTCCCGGCCCGCGCATCGACGAGCCGCTCGCCATGAAGCGCAGCGGCCAGACCTACACCTTCCACGCCGATGCGCTGGGCAGCATTATCGCCATCACCGATTCGGCAAGCCAGTTGGTGCAGCGCTATGAGTACGACGCCTATGGCAACATCGTGAGTGTGCAAGACCCGGCCTTCAAGCAGCCCTACGCCTACACCGGCAGGGAATGGGACGACGAGAGCGGGCTGTACTACTACCGTGCCAGGTACTACGATCCGGTGGTGGGGAGGTTCTTGCAGGAAGATCCGATCGGGTTGAGGGGGGGGATCAATCGGTTTGCATATGTAAACGGCAATCCGCTCAAGTACACCGATCCATTTGGGCTCTGGCCTTTTTATCTGCCTCTGCCAACAAATAAGCAAAAACAAGATGCACAGGATCTATTACAAAATTATGTCCCCAATCTCACTGATTCAGAAGCGAGACAGCTAATAAACGATTCTATTGATGCAGCGGGCACATCTGATTTTCTAAAAGGTAATCAATCATTCCCTTCTGATATGAAACCACCACAAAGCCTGAGCGATCTAAACAAAGAGCAAAAAGAATTTATAAAGAAATTTTTAGACGACTTGCCCGATAGAGACAACGATGCCAGAAAAAAGATTCTTGACCAATGCGAAAAAAAATAATCACTCTACGTATTTGATTGAGGGAATAATGATGTCCATAAATGAGGGAAACTCTCCCCTGAAGCTATTTTTAAAAGCACTAACAATATCGGGGTATATGCTTATTGTCGGTTGCGTGAATAACGACGGCTCCATTAAATGGGTTGAAGGTACGCTTATGCTGCCGAATCAACATGAAATTTATCGCAAACAAAGAATCTTACTTGACGCAAAGTCTCCAAGAGATTTTCCAGAGTCAATGAAAGGGGGAGTTGTTTTTGAGGGGGTAGTGACATCGGTCGAGGTAAAACAAGACGGGCTGATCATTTCTACGTTTAGCATAAATCAAGTTTTGTATGGCAAGTTAGAAAATGACAGGCAGATTGTGATTTATTCACCCTCACCCGATAAAGGTGGAGTAGATTTCCAGGTAGAAAAGACATACAGGGTATATACGGTGTATTTGAAGGGTGAATACCGTACATTGGCTTCCGCCGGTACTGTTATCGTTTCTACCACTGCTGCAAAATAAGGGGGGCTACCTGCATCAACAATATGGGTTTGTCGTTGCAGTTCGACGCCGGCGGCGCTCTTTATACCAACGGTTGGGACAACGTCATCCGCACCGCGGGCGGTACCCAGACGGCGTTGATTGCAAGCGGCCCAAGCGTGACGCCGATCACCGGCACGCTCACCATCCATGCGAGCTACCAGGGCGCCACCACCACGCAGTACACCTACGACAACCGCGACGAGCTCGCCACCGTGACGCGCAACGCCTCAGCCGCGGAGAACTTCGCCTACGACGCCGTAGGCAACCGCAGCGCCGATGTGCATGGCGCGGGTTTTACTTACAACGCCCGCAACCAACTGCTCAGTGTCCACGGCGTGAACTTCGTCTACGACGTCAACGGCAACCGCATCGCCAAGACCGACTCAAGCGGCGTGACGAAGTACACTTACGACGGCCAGAACCAGCTCATCCGCATCGACTTCGCGGACAAGCGCAGCGCCGAATACGCCTACGATCCTTTCGGGCGGCGTATCCAGAAAAAGCTCACCGACGCGCTGGGGGCAATCATCCTCCGGCGCTACGTTTACGACGGCTCGGCGATCCTCTTCGAACTCGACGGGCAGGGCGCCCTTATCACCGAGTTCGTTCCCGGTCCGCGCATCGACGAACCGCTCGCCATGAAACGCAACGGCCAGACCTACACCTACCACGCCGATGCGCTCGGCAGCATCGTCGCTATCACCGACTCGGCAAGCCAGTTGGTGCAGCGCTACGAGTACGACGCCTACGGCAACATCGTCTCGATGCAAGACCCCGCCTTCAAGCAGCCCTACGCCTTCACCGGCAGGGAATGGGACGAGGAGAGCGGGCTGTATTACTATCGGGCCAGGTACTATGATCCGGTCGTGGGGAGATTCCTGCAGCAGGATCCGATTGGGTTGGCGGGGGGGATCAATCGATTTGCGTATGTCAAAGGTGATCCAATAAATTTCATTGACCCGTATGGAAATGACAGTTTTCTCGGTTACATAAAACAGCTAGTAGGGATGACGGAGGCAGCCAAGCCTCTTGGTGATGCTGTGAACAAGACCGGACCTGCCATGGATAATTTAGTTGCCTGCGCTAATAAAGCGCCAACCTGTGACGATCAGAAAATAGGACAGAACCAAGATACTGCACTCAACGGTTTATATCAGGGTGCCGGCGAATCGGTTAAAAAATTCGCCAATGATGATTTTATGTCCCAAAGTTGCGTGCCTCACTTCCGTCGCATTTCGTCCCAATCTGCCATCGCACGATTTTGCGAGGATC
>Ga0315281_10001015_pt1 | contig 40777 bp, 41 predicted proteins | sample YL17G07_0_MG_FD_204540 | JGI IMG/M metagenome (GOLD analysis project Ga0315281, IMG submission 204540) | Sediment microbial communities from Yellowstone Lake, YNP, Wyoming, USA - YL17G07_0 | ecosystem: Environmental > Aquatic > Freshwater > Lake > Sediment | place: USA: Wyoming | collected...
GGTTTTTTTTTCTCTTCTTTCTTTTTTGGTCTCCCCCCCTCACCACCCCCCCCCCCCCGCCGCCGTCTTTGTTTTTTTGTTCGGTGCCCCTGGGGGGGGGGGGCCGGCCCCCCCTGAGCGATCTCACCCGCTCCGGCCCGTTGCCGCGCGAGCTAGATTCGTTGTTGGCCTGGGTGGCCTGCATCGCCGACGCGCGACCGGCGGAAGAGTACACGGCTTATCTGCAAAGCGTCGGGTTCAGTGTCGAGCACATCGAGCCGCACAACCACGCGCTTGCGGAAATGGTCACGAATATCCGCACCAAACTCCTCGGCGCGGAACTCATGGTGAAACTGAAGAAGATTGAGTTGCCCGGCGTGGACTTTGAGCAGGTCAAAGGCATGGCGCGATCGGCGCTTGAGGCAGTGCGCCAGGGCAAACTGGGTTACGCGATTATAGTTGGCGCGAAGACCTCGGGTAGCAGCCCGGACATCCGGCAGGCTCCCGGGAAGGTGGCGTCCAGCGTCATGGGGGCCAAGATAAACGAATGATATTGACTCCCGAGGGCCTCGAATCTTCGTCTTTTTTTTGCGGGCTTGACCTTCCAGCGACTGGAAGGTGTAGAGTGAGGAGCGATGAAGATGTTGATTCACGACTTGGCGAAACAAACCAGCGTCCCGGCCAAAACCATCCGGTATTACGAGTCCCTCGGCCTTCTGCCGCACCCCAAGCGGGCGGCGAACAACTATCGCCAGTACGCGCCTGTTGACGCCGAGCGTCTGCGCTTCATCGCCAGCGCCCGCAGTCTGGGCTTTTCACTCGACGACGTGGCCGAAATCCTCGCCGCGCGTGATAAGGGCCTGGCCCCCTGCCAGCGCGTGCTTGATGCCGTTGATCGGCGACTGACGGACGTTGACCGCCGCATTGGCGGTCTGCTGGCCCTGCGCGACTCCCTCCGGCAACTGCAGAGCGAAGGGGCCATCCTCCCCCGCGATGATGTGCAGGGGGAGCATTGTGTGTGTTACTTGCTCAAAGCGTATCACGATAGCGGGCGGGTCATCATCGAACGCGAACCGTTCGTGGGTGACTGACTCGGTTTGTTATCCAAAAGGAGAGACAAATGAACGACACACAACTTATCGAACTTGATGTGCGCGGGATGACCTGCGACTCGTGTGCCATTCACGTCACCAAAGCGCTCAAGAGCGTGACGGGCGTGCAAGAGGCCGACGTCCCCGGCTGGCAATCCGGGCGGGCTACGGTCATCGTGGGCGCGGACGTGGATGCCAGGGCGCTCAGCACTGCCGTCCAGCAGGCCGGGTATACAGCAACGGTCAAAACGCGCAAGGCGGTTGGCGCCCCAACCCCGGAAAATACAGGCGATGGCAATCAGTTTGATCTGATGGTCATCGGCGGCGGGTCGGCCGGGTTTGCGGCGGCGATTAAGGGCGCGGAACTTGGCTTCAAGGTCGCGCTGGTCGAAGCGGGCGTCATCGGCGGGACGTGTGTCAACGTCGGGTGTGTGCCCTCCAAGACGCTCATTCGCTCGGTCGAGTTGTATCACCTCGCCGGGCAACACCGCTTCCGGGGCGTGCATACCGCGCCGGGCCGGATCAATTGGCCGGAAGTGATCGCCCACAAAGATGAACTGGTCAATGGACTGCGACAGGCCAAATACTCCGATGTGCTCGCGGCCTATCCTGAAATCACCCTCATCCGGGGAAGAGCCAGATTGGTGGGCCAGAACGGCGTGGAGATTGACGGCCAAGCCTACGCGCCCGGCAAGATTGTCATCGCCACCGGCGCGAGGCCATGGGCGCCGCCCATCCCGGGCCTCGGCGACATCCCTTATCTCGACAGCACCTCTGCGCTTGATTTGAAGGAACTGCCCAAGTCCATGATTGTGCTCGGCGCGAACGCCGTCGGTCTGGAGTTGGCGCAGACTTACGCCCGCGCCGGGACCTACGTCACGGTGCTCGAAGTCCTGCCACGCATCGCGCCATTTGAAGATGAAGACATCAGCGCCGCGCTGGCCGGGTATCTGGAAGACGAAGGCTTGCGGATTGTGTCCAACTTCAAGACGACGAAAGTAGAACGGCGCGCTGGCCGCTACATCCTGACCGGAACGAAGAATGAGGCCGAGGTGGTCTTTGAGGCCGAGCAGTTACTCGTCGCCACGGGCCGCCGCCCGAACACGGCGGGCCTGGGGCTGGAAGAGGCCGGGGTGAGACTCGGCAAGCGCGGCGAAATTCTGGTCAACGACTTATCGCAAACGCACAACCCGTTGGTGTATGCGGCGGGCGACGTGACGGGGCGGGATATGTTCGTGTACGTGGCGGCGTACTCCGGCCAGTTGGCCGCCGAGAACGCGCTGGCCAGCGCCGGGCGCGTGTATGATGCCGCCTACATTCCGCGTATCACGTTCACCGATCCGCAGGTGGCTTCTGCCGGTTTGACTGAAGCGCAGGCGCGCGAACAGGGCTACGAAGTGCGCGTGAGCAACTTGCCGATGGTGCACGTGCCCCGCGCGCTGGCCGCCCGCGACACGCGCGGCCTCATCAAACTTATCCTCAACGCCGCCACCGACCAACTGCTGGGTGTGCACATTCTCGCGCCCGAAGCAGGCGAGATGATTCAGACGGCAGTGCTGGCGATTCGCTTCGGCATCACTGCGCCCCAACTGCGCGAGACGATGTTCCCCTACCTGACCAATGCTGAAGGCTTGAAGCTGGCGACGCTGGCGTTTGACAAAGACGTAGCCAAGTTGAGTTGCTGCGCCGGATAAGAAGATGAAACCAGGAACGATCCTACTAACTTTGGCATTCCTTGCTTCAGCTTGCGCGATCTCGCCAAGCGTCTCCACGCCAACGGCGCTGTCGTCCACTATTGCCCCATCGTTCACGCCGGTGATTGCTTCGGCTCATGTAGCCTCAGAAGTGCAACTGGCCTTTGGGAGCGTGCTATTTGGGCGTTTGCACCCCAAAGCCGACATGAGCCATTGCTTCAACGTCGGCGATCCGGCTGGCGCTGTAACCAGGCTGGGATTCAACATTCGTGGCTGGACGTGACCCGGTTGAGTCGCCGTCACGCTGACGAGCGTCCGGCAGTTGCCGGGGATCCATGAAGTCACCGGGGATTTGGCGGCAGGCACACTGGTTGTCACGTATGATCCGGCTCAGGTTACCCCGGAGCAAATTACCAAGAAGGTTGAAGCCGTCGGTTACAGTGTGGAGGGAACATTTCAACCATGAAAAGCAGATGGGGATCGCTAATCTCTACTGTCGCGGCGACCCTTAGCGCGAGTTGTTGCATCCTGCCGGTGGCCCTATTGACTCTGGGGTTCACCAGCCTCGGACCTTTCGTACTTTGGATGCGTTTCCGTCCAGTCACCCTCCCCTTCAGTTTTCTGATGCTGGCGGGCGCTTTCTATGCTGTCTACCGGCCGCAGGCTCAAGCCGATTGCGTGCGAGGCGTATGTTCACCACAAGCCCTGCGCCGTCAGCGGCGGATGGTGTGGCTCTCCGCCGGTTTGATGTTAGTCTTCGTTATCCTGAGTTTGCTCCCCATCACGATGACGATGTGAGAGTGGTTTCATCCAGGAGTTGGCATCCATGATTGTAATGTGGCACAAAATCAAAGCCTATGTCGCGGGCACCGTCGCCTTCATCGCCTGCCCGTGTCATCTGCCGTTCACGCTTCCTTTGCTTGTCTCGCTTACCGCTGGGACGGCCTTCGGCGCATGGCTTTCGCAAAACACCATTCTCGTCGGAGTGATTTCGACCGTTGCTTTTATCGGCGGGCTGGCTTTAGCCTTCAAATGGTTCTCTCAACCCGCCTGTGCAGCGCGGCCAATCCTTAACGCGCCGTCGCCTTTGTCCAAAGTCGAAACCAGCCGATGAAGTGAGAAGGAAACTTATGACACCGCCTCATACGATTGAAGAATTAGTAGCCGTCCTGGAAAGTAGCCTCGGCGCGAGCTTCAACCGACCAATCTATGCGCTGAATCGCGTACTCATCCTTCTCCTGGCCGAAGGTCAGCCGGTGTCCCCGGAGCGCATTGCCAGCGTGCTCGGGCTGGCGCGCGCCGAGGTGCTTGAGATTCTCCGCCAACAGCCAAGCCTTGAATGGGACGACGCCGGGAACATCGTCGGCGCAGGATTGACTCTGCGGCCCACGCCGCATCAGTTCAAACTAAAAGATCGCACCCTGTTCACCTGGTGCGCGCTCGATTCGCTGATGTTCCCCGGGCTGGTCGGGCAAACCGTTCACGTTGAGTCACCCTGCGCGGGCACCGGGCGACCGGTGCGGGTGATGGTGACGCCAGAGGGCGTGAAGCAGGTTGAGCCGCCCGAGGCCGTCGTTTCGCTGGTCGCCCCGGAAGCATCACCGGACGTGCGGCGCGTCTTTTGCGACTACGTGAACTTCTTCCACTCGGCGGAAGCGGCGGCCGGATGGCTGGCCGAGCACCCCGGAGCGACCACACTGCCAGTCGCCGAGGCTTACGAGCTGGGCCGCCGCCTCACCGAATCCGTTTTTCGACACTGGGCCAGCCCGAGCCGCCTGCGCGCCAACTGAACGATGTGGGTCTTGTTCGCGCTGGGTGCGGCGGTGCTGACCTCCTTCAACCCGCTCCTCTACAAGCGGATGCTCAACGATGCCGAGCCGCTCGTCGTCGTGTGGGGGGTCACGTTGCTCTCTTTGCCCCTGCTCATCGTGTTTGCTCTCGCGCTCACCCCACAGTTACCGCAGGTGGACGGCGTGTTTGTCCTCAGCGCCGTGGGCGCAGGTGGATTGAACGTTGTCGCTCATTTCGCCTCGACCAAAGCGTTGAAACTGGAAGAGGCCTCGCTGGTGACGCCATTGCTGACTTTCAGCCCGGTGTTCACGTTGACCATCGCCGCGCTCTTTCTGGGCGAGATACCCTCCGCGCGAGGCGCGCTGGGGGTGGGGTTGGTCGTCATCGGCGCTTATTGGCTCAACCACTCCAGCGCGGATTGGCAGACACCTTTCAAGTCGTTCCGGCTTAAGCCCGGCGTGGCGCTTGTCCTGTTGGCGGGGTTGCTCTGGGCCATTACGCCGCTGTTTGAAAAAATGGCCATCCACCATACCACTCCGGAAAGCCCGCGCTTCGTCGCCTTCGCGGTCACCACCCTCCTCGTTCTCATGCTCACCCCCATCGTCGCAGCCCGGGGTCGGCACGCTATTGGCAAACTCCAGTTGCATCGCCGCGCTTGGCTTTTAGCCGCGGGCATCGCAGGCGGCGCGCCGCTGTTAGGCTACACCGCCTTCAGCCTCGGCCTCGTCGGCTATGTCACGGCGCTCTTCCGGCTCAGTGCCGTGATGACGGTGCTGTGGGCTTCACTTTTCTTGCAGGAGCGCCATTTGGCACACCGCCTGCCCGGCTCGTTGCTCATGGCCCTGGGCGCGATCCTCATCGTGGCGTAGCATCCCGAGGCCGTGCATAGCGCCTCGCCGAAGTTTCTCCATCCGGCGCAGAGAGTTGCCGAACTGTTTTCTGTTCGCGCCATAGAACACGGTAAGAATTCTCCGCCAACCTGCATCTATATGAGTGAAAGGGCAATCGGCTCTTAACACATTCACTCAATGGAGGTTGACTATGAATATCGTCGGCGCAATCGTTGCAGGTCTGGCAGGGACCGTTGTCATGAGCATGATTATGGCCATGGCCCCCCAAATGGGCATGCCCAAAATGGCGATTTGGGAAGTGCTCGGTTCCATGTTCAACAAAGAAGGGAATAACACTCTCGGCTGGGTCATGCACTTCATGATGGGCGTCATCTTCGCCCTCATCTATGCCGTGCTGTGGGCCGTTGGAATCGGCTCGGCGACCTGGGTGGGCGGCCTGCTCTTCGGTGCGGTGCACTGGCTCATCGCCGGGCTGATGATGGGCGGCGTTCCCATGATGCACGCGGGCGTCAAAGCGGGCACGGTGAAGGCCCCCGGCGTCTACATGATGAGCGCCGGCGGCATGATGGCGTTCGTCGGCGGACTGATTGGTCACGCAGTTTACGGGTTGGTTGTCGCGCTGGTTTACGGACTTTTCATCCGCTAGACCGCGCCTACGGCCAGCCTGTCCGGCCAGGCCGGGTTCCCCCGCCCGGTCTGGCCTTTCTGTCGCCAATATAGCGATGGCTCGACTAGGCTCGGCGTGGTTCGTCCGCTGAATAGACACACATCAGGAACGGTTATTGTTCATCCATTTCATCTTGGTCAAAGGTCTCACGTTATGGATAACACTGGCGAGAAAAGCCGTCTCATCGTTTATGGGCACTATCGTTGCATACATGCGCCTCGCTTCGTTCGCTTGTTGGACGAGCGCGACATTGATTACGAATGGCGCGATGTGCATGATGAACCGCGTTTCGGAGATGAATTGCGCCAACTGACTGGTGGGGATCTCACTGTGCCGACCCTCGTTTTTCCGGATGGCACGGTCATGGTCGATCCGTGGCTAGACGACGTGCTGGAAAAACTACAGCCGCCTCTACCGCGGATCTTCGCCTGGCTATTCAACCAGCGAAAAATAATATAGGCCAACTCATGCCTTCGGTGATAGGTAAGAACTATTGAGATGAACGCGTCTATAGTGTAGAAACGAACAACCCATTCACAGGCCTTCACAGTTAGGAGAAGCGCTATGCTCAAGAAAACCTATTCCGACAGTGAGCCAGTCTGCCAAGTGACCTTTGAACTTCCGCCCGAGGTCGAGGCCCAAACGGCCTGCCTGTGCGGCGAGTTTAATGAGTGGGATGAAGCGTCCCACCCGATGGAGCAACAAGCCGATGGCAGTTTCACATTGACCCTCACCCTTGAGCCGGGGCGGGCTTACCGTTTCCGGTATTTATTGGACGGAACCCGCTGGGAGAATGATTGGGCCGCCGACGACTATGTGCCCAACCTGTACGGCAGCGATGACTCGCTGGTGCAGGTTTGAGCGCCGCCGGTCTACCCGTGAATTGGACCGCCTACTGGTTCATGTTCCCCGTTGCGCTTGGCATCGCCACGCTGGCGAACGCGACTGGCATCGAGGGCGCCACGTTTTTCTCGCCCCTGTTTATTTTGTTGCTGCGGCTCGACCCGCGCCTGGCCATTGGCAGTGCGCTCATCACGGAGGTTTTTGGTTTCGGCTCCGGTGTCTCAGCTTATATGCGCCGCCGGCTGATAGACTATCGCCTCGCCGGGCAGTTGCTGGTGGTCACCGTGCCCCTGGCCCTCGTTGGCGCATATTTTGCCGGGCAAATTTCGCCGTTGCTTCTGAAGTCCGTCTTTGGTTTCGGCTTGCTGGTCGTCGGCTTCAGCTTTTTACGCAACCCGGGGCCGTCCCAAACGCAGCAACTGGACGACGCCATCCGCGCCGAGTTTCCGCCGGAAAAAGCCGAACGAAGCCTGGTGGCGGCCGACGGGCAAGCGTTTTGTTACACAGTGTGCAATCGGGCCGAGGGCGCAACGGTCTGCGGTGTGGGTGGGCTATTTATGGGGCTGGTCGGTTCCGGGCAGGGCGAGCTCAACAGCTACTTCCTGTTGCGGCGTTGCCGCGTGCCAAGCAAGGTAGCGGTCGCCACGAGCGCCCTCGTCGTCGCCGTCACCGCCCTCACGGCGTCGTTGGGGTACTTTATCACCTTCGTCCGCACCGGCGGGGATGTGCTAACGCAGGTATTGAGCCTGGTGTTGTACGCTGTGCCAGGGGTCATCGTCGGTGGCCAGCTTGGCCCGGCGCTCGCGGCCCGACTGGACGCGCACAAAACAGAACGATTGCTGGCCCTGATTTTTATTCTCATCGGAGTCATTACGCTATGGACCACCCTGGCGAGCCTACGCGCCTAATCGTATATGGGCACAACTTCTGCGGTCAGGCACGGCGCCTCGCGGACCTGCTGGCCAAGCATCACATTGACCATGAGTGGCGGGATGTTCAGGACGATTCGCGTTTCCGGGACGAACTCCGCCAACTGGCGCGCGGCTACCTCTCGGTGCCAACCGTGATCTTCCCTGATGGAACGGTGATGGTCGAGCCGTGGCCGGAGGCTGTGTTGACCAAGTTATCTCCCCGTCAGCCGGGCCTCATGGAAAGGTTGTTAGGGCGGTGACGCTTCGCATCTCTGCCCTTACCACCGCGCAGATGGCCGAAGTGGATCGGCTGATGATTGAAGAGCACGGCATCCTGCTGATTCAGATGATGGAGAACGCCGGGCGCAACTTGGCCGAACTTGCGCGACGCATATTGGAGGGGCAACTGACTGACCGCAAAATCATCGTGCTGTGCGGCGCCGGCAACAACGGCGGCGGTGGGATGGTCGCCGCCCGGCACTTGCACAATCGCGGCGCGGAGGTGACGGTGAAGTTTGCGGGTGACCCTGCCCGGCTTAAGGACCTCCCCGCGCATCAATGGAGAATTCTGGGCACGCTGGGCCTGACGGCGGAGCAGGAGCCCGACCTCGCCGAGTCCGATTTGATTCTCGATGCGCTCCTGGGATACGGTTTGACCGGCGCTCCGCGCGGCTTGATGGCCGAGTGGATTGAACGGGCGAACACGGCCTCCCGCCCAATCCTATCGCTGGACACGCCTTCCGGCCTCGACCCGACGACCGGCATTCCCGCTTACCCCTGCATTCGCGCAGCGGCCACGCTCACACTGGCTCTGCCTAAGACTGGCCTGTTCGCGGAGGCCGCCCGACCTTTCGTCGGCGATCTCTATCTCGCCGACATTAGTGTGCCGCCCGAACTTTATCGGCGGATCGGCGTTGAGGTCGGCCCGCTCTTTGCCGGCGACACAATCATTCGCGTCAATTAAGGAAAAAATTTATGGAGCAGAAGAAACCTGATCAAATCACGGTCTACAGCACAGTGTGGTGCCCGGACTGCAAACGCGCCAAGCAGTTCTTCGGCGAACAGCGCGTGCCCTACGTCAACATTGACATCGAGCAAGACGCCAGGGCGATGGCGTTCGTCGAGCGCGTCAACGCCGGCAAGCGCATCATCCCGACCATTGTCTTCCCCGACGGCTCGATGCTGAGTGAACCCTCGAACGCGCAACTCGCCGAGAAGCTGGGCTTGCAGACGAAAGCCCGGCGTTCCTTCTACGACTCCATCGTCATCGGTGGCGGCCCGGCCGGCCTCACGGCCGCGCTGTACATGGCGCGCGAGGGGATGGACACCCTCGTGGTCGAGAAAGCCGGCCTCGGCGGGCAGGCGGGCATCACGCAAACGCTCGACAACTTCCCTGGCTTCGACGAGGGCATCCCCGGCGCGGAGTTCGCGGCGCGACTGGGGCGGCAGGCCCGCCGCTTCGGAGTCGAAATTCTTCAGTCCCAGGAGGTCGCCGACATCTCCCCCGAGGGGCCGTATCTATGCGTCACGACCGGCGACGGCTCAACCTACGGCACTAAAGCCGCGCTACTGACCAGCGGCGCGCGTTATCGCAAATTGGGCGTGCCCGGCGAGGACGAACTGATTGGCATCAATATCCACTTCTGCGCGACGTGTGATGGCGCATTTTATAAAGGCAAGCAGGTGCTCGTCATCGGCGGAGGCAACAGCGGCTTTGAGGAAGGTTTGTTTTTGACCAAGTTCGCTACACAGGTAGACATTGTCGAATTTAATCCCGCAGTGAAGGCCAGCCAGATCTTGCAGGACAAAGTGGCCGAGCAGCCGAATATGTCGGTCACGGTCAATCATGCGGTCAAGGAATTCCAGGGCCAGAACAAACTCGGGGTCATCCTCGTGCAGGACCGCGCCACTGGCGAGTTAAAGGAATGGCGCTACGACGGTGTCTTCGTCTTTATCGGCCTCACACCCAACAGCGGTCTGGTGAAAGACAAAGTGGAGCTGGACAAGTTTGGCTTTATCGTCACCGACAAATTGCTGATGACCTCCCTCCCCGGTCTATTCGCCGCCGGGGATGTGCGCGCGGGTTCGACTAAACAGGCCGCCTCGGCGGCTGGCGAAGGCGCGACGGCGGCCTTGATGATCCGGCAATACCTGAAGGAGGTTGCTTAACTATGACTAACGAACTCTCCATCGGCCATCCCTTGCCTGAGTTGAACCTGCTCACTGCCGAGGGTACGGCAACGACGGTCGGGGCGCAGCTTGGCTCGAAACGCACTCTGCTCTATTTCCTGCACGGCACTTGGTGCCCGGAATGCGTTGGGGAACTGCATCTGCTTCAGCGCTACCAGCCTGGAATCACCGCCGCCAGCGCGGACATCATCGCCATCGTCAGCGATGACCCGGAAACGCTCAACACCTTTTTAATCAGCGTGGCGCCCTCCGTCGCCTATAAAGTCTTAGCCGATCCCAAACATACCGCTTACCAGAAGGTGGGTGCCAGCGATGATACCTTGGCAGTCATCGTGGACGGCGGCGGCATCGTCCGTTGGCTCGCCCGCTGGGCAGACCATCGTGGAGAACCCGGACAGGGAACCATTCTGCAAGCATTGCGTGAGATCCCGGATGCCTGACTTGGTGCGCCTCGGCCAACTTCTGCCCGAATTGAGGGTGCTGACAGCGACAGATGCCCCGACTTCTATTAAAGCGCATCTGGGCTCTCAGGTAACTCTCCTGAATTTTTTGCACGGCACGTGGTGCCCGGACTGCGTGAGTCAACTCTACCGTCTTCAGCGGCACAGACCGGAGATTGCAGCCGCCGGCGCGGAGATCATCGTCGTGACGCGTGACAGGCCAGAGGTGCTCGCCGCTTTTTTGTTGAGCGCCAGACCCTCGTTGAAATACACCGTATTGGTTGACCCCGATGGTCAAGCCCACCGCCGAATCGGCGCGGGTGGACATACGTTGGCGCTCGTCCTTGACCGCCGCCGGACAGTTCGGTGGATAATACATTGGAGCGATCACCACGATCAGTCCGCTTATCAGGCGATTCTTTGCATCCTACAAGAGGTCAGGCGGCCAAGACTCCGACGGAGAAAGCCTGAAGCGAAATGGGAAGCGTAATGCGTCGGCTTGTGCAAATCGGGTTAACCCTGGGAGTCGTGATGCTCGGGCTGGGTCTGAACCTGTTGATTGGGGGATGGTCCCCCAAAGCTTGGGTGTCCTCACCCGTGCACGCCCTCTTTCCCGGTGCCATTCTGAAGGCCGTCGCCGGGAGCCCGACCTTGACGGGTGGGCTGAAGGTAAACCGACACTATCAGGCGCTGGCTTCTTTCCGTGAGGTGGCCGAATGGTATCAGGGCAAGGACAGTTTGATGCCGTTGCCGGCCGCCATGGGGTCAGGCTGTTTCCAGCAAAGTTTTCAGCGGCGTCTGCTCCTCATCCCCGGCTTCATCCGGGGGAGTATCACGGAGGAGGTAACCATCTGTCCAACTACCGCTGGTGTCGCCATCATTAGCATCACCACAACCCAATTTCGGGTTTTTGGGCTTCGAGGTTTACCTTGATGAATCTTTTCAAACGGCCCGCCACCGGCCAAGAGTTAAAGGCCATAGATAGCCTCAAGCAACGTGGCTTCAGTTCACCGGTTATCAACGTGCTGAACAATTTCATTGCCCGCGCCGCCGAACGCGAGTTGTATCAAGCCAATCCCCGTCACTGGGCCGAGCAAATCGGCCTCGACGAGCGCACGATGCTCGCCCTGATTGTTGCTGGTGTCCAGGAAGGACTGTTTGAGTTGGCGTGGCAGACCGTCTGCCCCATCTGCAAACTCTACAACCGAACCTCGACTTCGCTGGGCGGTATCATCCAAATGCACTACTGCGAGAAGTGCAATCACGACTTTGAGGCTTATCTGGACGAGGAAATCATCCTTACGGTCTCGGTAACCGAAGCGCTCCGGCGTCTCTCGCCAACTAAACGCCTTGACCCAGTTTTTCGTGATTGGGTTGATGTCCATTACGGCCAAGTTCCAGCGTTGGCTCTCATCCTCCTGCCCGCCTTCCAGGAACTCAGCGACCAGCAAACCCTGCCGGAAGGGCAATCGCTGGGTGTTAAACGGCTCACCGTTTTCTTCTCGAGCCTGCGGGGCTCGACGGCGCTGTATCACAAGCACAGCGACGTTCTGGCGTATCGGTGGGTGAGTGAACATTCCAAAATCCTATTCGACGCCGCGGCGCGGCACAATGGCACGGTGGTTAAGACCATCGGTGATGGTGTGATGGGGGTGTTTCCCGACCCAGCCAATGCCCTGCGCGCTGTCGCCGACGCCCTCGCGGGGCTGGCCCGGTTGAACACACAAGCGGGGCTGACGGGCGATGATGCTTTGACTCTCAAGGTCGGCTTGCACGCCGGGCCGTGCCTGGTGGTGACACTGAACGAACGGCTAGACTATTTCGGCGAAACCGTCAATGTGGCCGCGCGTCTGAGCGAGTTGGCTCAGGGGAATGATGTGGTCATCAGTCAGGCGATTTTGAACGATGCCGTTAGAGGCGCGCTGGCAAAAACATTGGGGGAATTGCAACCTCTGGCGGCCAAACTGCCCGGCCTGCCGGAAGATTTTGAATTCCATCGCTTGATCCCTGCCGCGGCAACTGAGGAAAGTCTACACTCATGATCAACCCCGCAACCTTGCAACACATTGGCTACGCTAGGCTTCGCCTACGCGCCCTATGATTCATTTCACTACCGGACAGTTTTTGAATGATGGCTGACACCCATGCTATGCTCAGGTTCCGATCAGAGAACAGGAGCACCGTCATGAATGACAGCCATCGCGTCTATCGTGCCATAAAGAAGTCTATGAAGCAACTGTATCCCGAAGAGCCTCAAGGTAATCTGGCCCGCCACTTGGACACCCTGGTGTTTATGGTCTGCGGCATTATCACAAGCCAGAGTTGTCAGTTGCCCAAAATGGCGAGCAAAGTGGCGGGCGAGGTTCACCCGGACAGTCGGGTGAAACAAATGAGCCGCTGGACGCAAAATGAAAACGTCACGTTTAGCCTGTATTTCCTGCCGTTTGTGCAACCGCTGTTGGAGCGACTGGCGGCGGTGCGGCCCTTGGTGTTGATTATGGATGGGAGTGCGGTCGCACGGGGCTGCGTGACGTTGATGGTCAGTGTCGTGTATGCCCATCGGGCGATTCCTATCGGTTGGCTGGTGCTGGAAGGCGCGAAAGGTCATTTTCCGACCGACAGGCATCTGGCCTTGCTGCGCGAAGTCAAAGCGCGGGTGCCGCCGACGGCGACGGTCATCTTCTTGGGCGATGGGGAATTCGATAGCCCAGACTTGCAGGCGGAAGTGGCGGGCTACGGCTGGGCGTATGTCTGCCGCACCGCCAAGAACATTCAATTCCGGCTCGCCGACCAGTGGTCGAGTCTGGCCGATTTGGAAGTGACCCGTGGGCAACGGCTCTTCCGCAAAGACGTGTCGTTCACGAAAGCCGCGTATGGCCCCGTGATGGTGATTGCGTGGTGGGGCGCTCGGTATCACGAGCCGATCTATTTGGTGAGCAACATGGCGAGCGTCCAACGCGCCTGCGACTGCTATCGCAAGCGGATGCATATCGAAACCTTCTTTTCCGACCAGAAAAGCCGGGGATTTCAATTGAATCGTAGCCACCTGAGCGACCCGGCACGCGTGCACCGCCTGATGTTCGCCGCGGGCTTGGCATATCTGTGGGTCATTTACTGGGGCACCGTCGCGCAAGATGACGAGTGGCTGCCCGTCATTCATCGGAGCCATCGCTGGGATCTGAGCTTGTTCCAGTTGGGCTTGCGACTGTTGGATTATCTTCTCAACCATGATCAGCCCATCCCAAGTTCACTCGCGCTTGAACCAGAAAGTGTCCGGTAGTGAAGACAGGTTTAGAGATAGGTTCTTAGGACTTTGTCATTCAATTGTTGAGCAATTGTAACTATGTTGTTAGGTGTCTCAACAACAAGACTGGTAAACTGAACGTAACTGCTCACGACTTTTCGAGTAGGACGATGTTATAAAGTGCACCATGAGCAAACAGCGTACAACGGAATTGCACAACTTGTCGAAGGATGAACTCCTCGATTTGATATTGCAATTGACCGAGAAGATTGAGCAGTTGAGCCAGACCGTCAAAACCTTGCAGGCGGAAGTGGCGGGCCTGAAAACACCGCCGCCGAACTCGGGCAACTCGTCGCAACCCCCTTCGCGCGATCAGAAGGTGAACCGACCTGAGCCTGCGAAGCCTCAGCCCCGTGGCGCTAGACCGGGGCACACTAAAATGGCGCGGCCTTGGGTGGAGAAGCCGGACCAGGTCATCCCGGCGCGGGTCACGCATTGCCCGTGTGGCGCTGATTTGAGTGAGGCCCAGCCCTGGCGGGTGATCCGCCGGCAACTCACCGAATTGCCGGAATGCCAGTCGGTGGTGATTGAGACCCGGCAAGTGGAAGTGGAATGTCCGGGTTGTGGGCCAGTGCAAGGCGGCCTCTTGCCCGCAGGCTTGGAGGCCACGCGGCAATTGGTGGTGGATCTGCAACATCAACAGCATTTGAGTTACGCGCGAATGCAAACGATGTTGCAGGAGGTGTTTCAGATTGACCTCAGTCAAGGCGGGCAAGCCTGCATCATTGAACGGGCCGGCCAGGCGGCCCAGCCGGTCGCGGAAACCATTCGCGAGCAAGTGCGGCAGAGCGCCACGATCGGCAGTGACGAAACGAGCGCGCGGGTGGATGGGCGCAACGGGTGGGAATGGGTGTTTCGCAGTGGAGCCGGGGTCTATCACGTCATCCGCCCCAGTCGGGGGGAAGCGGTGCTGGCCGAAATCATGGGCGACGCCCGCCCGCCTTTGCAACGCTGGTCCATCTCATGGGCAAGCCCGTTCTGCCTTTTCTTGCTCAGAACGCGTGAGCAGTTACCTGGAAAGAATAGCCTAAGTTCCGCAACAACTCGCAAACATAATAGCGGTTGTACAACACGCCAAACTCGCGCTCAATCAAGACCCGGATCAAGATCGAATTCATTGGTCATAACTTACGCGGTGGCTGGCACAAGATCGGTCTCAGGTAGAGCGGTGGAAGCTGGCGGCTTCTTGCGGAGGCGTTTGACTACCCCCAGATCTTGGTTCTCGGGTGCAGACAAATACTTGATGGGATCGGTCGCTTCCCCTCGCCGGTGAGCTTGGGTGAAATGGTACAGGCCGCGAAACACCATTTCCAGTGAGATGCGATCAAAGGGCAACATGAGTTCTTCGGCCAGCGCATCGCCTAAATCCACCAGCAGGGCAAAGAACAGCCAGGTCGCCCAGACTTGCAGGAGGATGCCGTTCACTGAACCCGTCCACAAGTACGCGAGGTTGAGCAGGCGTTTGACGATCAAGAATGCCTCTTCAATCCGCCAACGGCGGCGATACAGGTCGGCCACGACTTGGGCGGGTAGGGCGTTTGGGTTGAGCACGCTGGTCAGGTAGCGATACCCGTGCGAACCGAAGTGGACTTCAATTAAACGCAAGGTATGGGTGCAAGCGCTATTCGCTCCGCCCAAGATAATCAAGCGGTCACGGACTTCGGCGGTGTGGCCGAGCACGGTCTGCACTTTGAAAACGGCATTGGTCTTGAGGCGGGTGATGAAGTGGCCGCCGCGCTCCATCAGGTCATCAAAGAAGGTGAAATCGTAGAACCCGCGGTCGAAAATCCAGAGCGTTCCGGCCTGAACCAAGCTCAGGATTGGGGCTTGGAACTGCGTGTCATGGGTCCGGGCTTCGGCCGTGTACCAGATGTGTTCGGGCAACCGGGTCGCCAAGTCAATCCCGGTGCAGATTTTGCCCGCCAGCGCCCCAGCGGGTGTATCTTTCAGAGCCGCCAGTTTGCGGAACAAGGCTTCCAGGGTCGAACCGTCCACCACGTAAATGTGCCCAAAGGTCTTCTGGGCGCAGACCACCGCCGCGGGCAGTGGGCGTTGCCGGGCCTGCCACCGCTCCCGCAACTGGGGCAAGAGACTGTGCAGGACTTGCTGGAACAACTCGGCGGGAAACGTCAGCAACCGTTTGCTCAACGCCGGTGGCGACACCCTGACGCGGCCCAGCCAGAGGACCCCTTCGCGGTTCAAGGTCTTGGTGAGTTCACACACCGACGGGATTTGCCGCCAGAGCAAGGCCAGGATCGCCGCAATCATCAGCGGCAGATTGAGAATGCGGTCTCGCAGTTTCAAACTACGGTAGCAGGCCGACTGGGCATAGATGGCCGGGCTGAGTAACGCTTCAAACTGGGACTGGATCGTCTCGTCCTGTGGGCTAGGCACGTTGACCCGCCGCACATGATCAGGATTACGAGGTTTCTTTTGATTAGCCATGCTATCTACATACCCGATTGGAGACAGGATGTCCAGTCGTGGTAGCCCTAAGTTATGACCAATGATCGAATTCCAATTTCTTAACGGCTATCGCACCATTGGTTACTACTGAAATGCGTTGCGGGGAAAATCGGTGCCCAACGCAATTCAAATTGTGGCAGGCTGGGGTGTGGCGTCGGCGAACCGAGCCGAACTCAGCGTTTCAACATTTCACGCCCATAAGCGCCCACGCGCTCGGCCAGATGGAGCGGGTAGAGCAACGGCGCGAGCCAGCGTTGGCGCACGTTGTATTTGGCCAGCAGTTGCCCGACGGGCGGGAGCGCGGCAAAGCGCAAGATGCCGAGGCGTTCGGCGAACGACTGAGCGGACAAAAACGTGAGACGATAGCCTTGGCCCTTCTCGCGGCGGCGATAGTCGGACATGAGCGCGTCTGCGACTCCATATTGCGCGAGCCATTCGCGCAAGGCGCGCGGTGTTTGCGACTCCAATGTCTGCCACGCACACGCGGGCGGGAGAGGAGAATCGAAAATTTCTCGGGCGAGGAACAGTGAAGCGTAAACGAAGCGCCCCACGCGGGAGGCCGCCGCCCGCGCGGTCACGCGCTCCCAATCGAGCGGCGCGGCCCGCGCGCTGAACCGGGCCACGTCCAAGAGTTGATTCAAGCGCGCCTCGCGCTCCACCAAATGCCCCGCGAAGTGCATCGCCAAGTGAATGACCGTGTTCTCGTCCGAGAGTACTTGCATTGGCACACCCGCCACCATGACCGTCTGCGCCTCAGCCCACAGGTCAGACAAGTCGCGCACGCTCAAGCCGCGCCACCCTTGTTCCCAGAGGCGGAGGTGCAACTCCACCGGGCGCGGATAGTCAGGGTCATAGAGGTAGCTGTTCCAGACGTAGCCGTCGTTGCGCCACACGGAAGGCAAATGTTTTTCAATCCACTCATCTTTCGGCGGGAGCGGCTGGAAGCCGGAGGCCAGCAAGGCTTGATGCCCAATCTGCGCGCGGTCAGCGGGGACGAGAAAATCGTGGTCGGACAGATAGCGGTGCGCCGGATCAGGGTAGAGGCGCTCGACGAGCGGCCAACCTTTGAGGACGATATGCGGCACAGCGGCCAGGGTGAGGAGTTGATGCGCGTCGAGCAAGTCCTGGCGGACGCGTGTGTTGCGGGTGGCGTTGTCGTGATAGGCGCGGGCGAAACGTTCGCGAATATCGGCGGGGATAAAGTCTAGCGCACCGGCCTGGCGCCAGATGTCGTAAAGCAATGGAGTGAGGGTATGTCCGTCGGCGTGATGCGCGAGCAGAGGCCAATCCATCTCACGCGCGGCGGCGAGGCGGGCGCGAATGTCCGCCGGGGGCGCAGCGAGGCGCAGCGAGTCAGTCAGGAGGCGGGCAGCGCGGAGGAGATTTTCGTTCACGGTTGAGCGGGGAGGTAAATCACTTGCGGCCGCACGGCCATGCCGACAGGAGCCAGCGGCGTCGAAGCGAGCGGGAGAGTCTCGGCGAGAACGTAGTATTTGGTGATGAGGCCGACGAGGGTTGGTTCGATCTCAAAAAAACTCTCGTCGGAGATGATGGCGGCGTAATAGTGATTCTGGAGGCGGCTTACAAAATCGTCCGGCAGAGGCAATGCGCCGCGTTCGCGGACGTACCAGAGGGCGGCGATTTGCGTCGCGGGTTCTTTGCCAGCGAGGAGGGCGTAGTAGGGGTGCATCATGACCAGGACGTTGCCATTGATGGACGCAAGACGTTGGATGAAGCGGTCGCCGCTCGCGCGCATCGCGGGGGAGGGGATGTAGCGGAACGGGTTGTAAACGCCGAGCGCGAATTGGAGGAGGGCGAGGAGGGGGATGATAATTTCGGGCGAATAAATTCGCGGCCACCCCAAGCGCGGTCTACTCGCGGGGATTGGTTTGGCGGCCCAGAGTTTGAGTTCGCGGCACAACAACGCCGGGGCCAGGCAGAGGCAGGCGTAAGCCGGCATCAGGTTGTTGAGGTTGCCACCCACGCTGATGCGACCTGCGCCACTGATCGCGACCGCCATTGCCAGACCGACAAGCCAGGGTTGCTCGCGGAGGATGCGCCAGCCCACGCGTCGAAAGCCAAGCCCGGCGGCGAGGAGGGCCGGGAGCGAGAGTCCCACCATGCGCCCGAACACTTCGCCAACGATATACTGCCCGAGGCGCTGAAGTTCAACTGGGTCTCGGGAGGCGATGCCGAAAACGTGGTAGAAGAACCACCCATCCGTGAAGGAGTTAATGGAGAAAAGTGAAACGCTAATCAACCCAACGTAGGTGATGGTGAAGAGCCAACCGTTGCGGCGATTGGTGAGGAACAAGCAAACGGCGAGGCCAAGGCTCAACAGCAAAGCGGTTTGTTTGGTGAAGAACGCAAGGGCCAACAATAGCGCCGAGGTGACGACCCCCGTCTGCGAGTCGCGGGCGTAGAGGCCGAGGGTGAACCCGCTCAGCCCGAGCGCCACAAAAAGCGAGTCCACGCGGGCGAGGTCAAACCAAAAGCCCGAGATCCGGTAGCCGCCGAGGGCCAGGCCAACGCTCACGCACAGCAACCACTTGTCGCCCTTCGTCTCCCGAAACGTGATATAGCCGACGAGCAGGGCCATGACGAGCGAGGCGCTGAAGGACAGCAGGCGGAGCGGAACGAAACTCGGGCTGGTGAATTTAAAGAGCCAGCCGCCTAGAAAAGTGTAGAACGGCATATAGACGTGCGGATTGAAGTCGGCGTTGGGGGCGATGAAGACCGGTTGCTGGCGGGCGAAGCGCAAGGCTTGCATGAGCATACTGTCTTCGATGAAATCCAAATCGTAAGGATAGACGAGGCGCGGGAGAGCGGTGGAAAAATACATGATGGCGAAGATGACCGCCGCGAGGAGCGCCAGCCATTGGGGCGGGGACAACGCTGGGAAACGCGAGACCGCGCGGGCGCGCATCAGTAGTGTCCCAAACTGCCCGCGCGTTTGACGTGATTGAGCGCGGCGCGAAAGGCGACGAGGCTGAGGGGCAGGAGCAACACGTCAAAGCCGAGCAAGATGAAGACGTAGCGCGCCAGCGCGCTGAGGGAATCGCCGCGCATGAGGGCGAAGCGCAAACCTTCGAGGGCGTGGCTGAGCGGCAGGGCGTAGGCCACGACCTGCAAAACGCGCGGCATGACGGAGACGGGGAAATAGACTCCGGCGAGCATGAAGAGCGTCACGTCCACGAGCCAGCCCAGCGGCTCGGCGCGTTTGAAGACGAGGACGAAGGCGGCGGAGAGGAGGCCCCAGGCGTTGAGCGCGACGAAAGCGAGCGCGGCGAGGGTGAGCGCGGAAAGCCAGTTCGCGTGAGAGAAATCGGCGTTGAAGAAGAGAATGCCCAGGGCTAGTTGCCCGAGCATGAGCAGGAGGCCTTCGAGCAGAGTCCACAGCGATGGACCGAGGAGCGCGAGGGCCGGCGCGGTGGCGGTGACCAGCATCGGTTCGAGCGTGCCGACGGCGAGTTCAAGTTCCAGTTCCCGCCCGAAATTTCTCAGACCGAGACTCAAGTAGCGCGCGAACACGCCGCCGATGAGGAGAAAGGTGAAATAGTCGCCGTAGGGCGCGAGGGCGGCGGAGCGCGCGTTGCCGTAGAACTGCGCGAGGATGGCGAAGAAGACGACGCTGAGCGCCGTGCCGAGATACGCGCCGAAGAAGTTGAGGCGGTAACTGCTGGCGTGGAGAAAGCCGCGCTGGAGGAAGGCCAGGAGCTTGGTCATGGCGACCTCACCGCCTAGCGATCTCTCCTCAGCCGTCGGCTCGGGCGGGGGTGAGGCCAATGGGGTGTTATCTCTCTGATTCATTGGCGAGATTTAGACGTTTTGCTCAGGACGTTTCAACAACGTCGCCAGACCATCATCTTTTGGCCCGAAGCGTTTGACTTTCACGTTCTGGGCGAGGATGGCCTGCCAGAGTTCGCTTTCGGGCGTATGTGAGTCGGCGAAGGTCAGGTCAAGCACGGTAGCGTGTTCGGTCTGCGACGCGACGGTGACGGATTGGACGTTGGGCAAGTTCGACAAGTGGCGCGTGAAGCCGTTCACCCGGCCGACGAGTTCAAGGCGATAGACGACACTCGCGCTGGCTTCGCGGATGAGGTCAGCGGGCGCGCCCACCGCGCGGAGCTGGCCGTGGTCGAGGATGCCGACCTGGTCGCACAAAGTTTCCATCTCTTCGAGATCGTGCGTGGTGAGCATCACCGTCCGGTGTTGGCGCTCGACCAGTTCCATGCGCAATAGACTCCGCAGATTTTCGGCGCTCAACACGTCCATGCCTTTTGTCGGTTCGTCGAGGAAAAGCACGGGCGGATTGTGCAAGAGCGCGCGGGCGACGTTGAGTTTTTGGCGCATCCCCGTGGAGTAAGTCTGAAACGGCACTTGGGCGGCGGGGGTGAGGCTAAAGAATTCGAGCAGTTCCGCGGCGCGGCGGCGGGCGGCGCGGCGCGGCAGATTTTGCAGAGCGGCGAAGAACTCAAGATTTTGCCGCCCGGTGAGGCGGCCATAGAACGTATTCTCGTTGCTAAAGACCAGGCCAATGTGGGCGCGCACTTGCGCGGCCTGACGGACGACGTCGAAGCCGTGCACTTGCGCCGTGCCGCTCGTGGGCCGGATGAGGGTGGCGAGGATGCGGATGAGCGTGGTCTTGCCCGCGCCATTCGGGCCGAAGAGACCGAAGAACTGCCCCGGCTCGATACGTAAATCCACGCCGCGCAAGGCTTGAACGGAGCCGCGCGCGGCCGGGAAAGCGTGCGTGAGAGCGGAGGCGGCAATGGCGAGGTGCGACAACGGATTGACCTGCTGGGCGCGAAACGGATGGGGGCTACGCTGATTATATCTGAGATGAAGTTCGATTCAGCGGAGGGGGTCAACCCGCAAGGTATCGGCCTGCAGGGCCGCCGCCGCCGAGTAATCGAGGATAAATGTCAGCGCTTGCTGGCGGGGGTTGTCGAACTCGAAGACCAAGCGGTGATATTGCCCATCGGGGGGCAGGGCGGAGGCGGGTAATGCCCACTGTTGCGACAACACTTGCGGGTCGGAGGCGTAGACGCGCACGTCGCCGAGGGTGAGAGTCGGGTCGGGGGCCGAGTCCGCGCGGGCCGAGACTGTCAGCCGATAGCGCCCCAGGGCATAAATCTCCGGTTGGGTCGCGGCCAACATCCCGGCTTCCTGTCCCGCTTCGGGGTCGGCGCGCATCGCTTGACCGCCAAAGGCCGCCGGGTCGTTCACACTCACGCCGACGGTGCGGTTGAGGTCAATCGTCGCGTAAGTGCGCGCGTGCGGTTGCAGTGACCAGCCCACGCTGAGGCCCACCGTCACAACGAGCAGTGCACTCACGGGCAGAACAAGTTCGCGCGGGAACGGGATGGCGCGCGGTTCGCCGCTCCGCGTGGTCGCCGCGATCCCGGCTAACGTCAACGCCACCAGCCACATCAGCGCCAGGCCGAGCGAGTGAAAAATCTCCGGCTCAATCGTCAGCGTGCCGAGCGAGAGAGCGGCTTGCCCAGTCGCGCTCACCAGCGCCGTCGGCGTGAAAGCCCAGCCGTTGTAAAGCGGACTCTTGAAATTAAAAACGATTTCGCCGCCCGTCACGTCGCGCCCATACACTGTCTTGGAAAAATAATTGCCGCCGCGCGGCGAAAAAATTTTGATGGTCGCCACCGGCGTGTCCGGGGCGGCAGTGGTCGTGAACGGCAAGCGCGCAGTGTACCAGCCGAAAGGAAATTCGGGGATGTCCACTTGCCGCAGGACGAGGCCGCTTGGCCCCGCGCGACTTTGCCAACCCAACCCGCCTGCTTCGCCGATGATGGCCTCGCGCCCGGCCGAGACGTATTTGTATGCGCCCAGCGCCGGGATAAGGTTCTCGAGATCGAGCGCGGGCTTAAGCAATTCAATGGGACTGGAGATGATGCCGCGTAGGGGTTGGGCGATGATCGCGCCCCCGACCATGAGACTCAGCCCGAGGAGGAGGCCGCCAATAGGAAGCGCGACCGCGCGGCGCGCTGACCCCGACCAGTAAGCGATCCCCGCGCCCAGCGGCGGCAGGGCGACGACGAGGAACCGCGCCGAGTATTCCCAACCCGTCCAGAAGCCGCCCCATAAGGCGACGATGATGAGCATGACGAGAAAAGGCAATGTCACGGCGAGGCCCGCGATCGGTTGGCGCTTAAACAATAACGCGCCGCCCCAGAGGGCAACCACATAAATCGGCGAGGCGATGAGCAGGCCGCGCTGATTATCCAACAGCCAGCCGAAGACGCCGCGCCCGAAGGACAGACCGGCTACGTCAGTGTTGAGCGCGAGCGGCGTAGCGCCGGTGTATGACGCGGCCGGTGAGGCGTTGCCATAGAGCCACAGGCTGAAGAGCGAGTAACTGATTAGCCCGGCCAACCCGAGGAGGGCGACGAACAGCCAAGGGCGTGAGCGTTCTTTCCCGGCGCGCCACACTGCGCCCAACAGGAGCAGGCCGTAGATGGGGAGATAGCGGGAAGAAAGCCAGGGGAGGCAGGCGAGGGAAAATCCCAAAACCCAAAACCCAAATCCAAAATTAAGCGGTGGGAGGTGGGAGATGGGAGATTGGAAGTTGGAGGTTGGACGTTCTTCGAGCGGGAAGTTGGACGCTCTTCGAGCGGGAAGTTGGAAGTGGAAGGCTTGCAATAACTTTCGGAGGACGACGATAGTGCAAAGTCCCGCCGCCATTTCAGGATAAATGAGGAAGACATACCAGATGAGGGGCGGGGTAAACGAGAGTGCCATCCAGCCGAAAGCCGCCGCGCGCCAGTTGCCGGTGAGGTCGTAGCCGAACGCGAAGATCTGGGCGGCGAGGAGCGCGCCGAGAAAGGCGAGGAAGTATTCAACGCCCGCGAGGCCGCCGAGGCGATAAGCCGGGGCAATGAGCAGGCTCAGGCCAAGATTATGCGTGAGGGCCTGCACCCCGCGCGGGCCGGTGACGATGTGCGGCTCCAGATAATACTCGGAGTAAAACGCGAGATAGTCGCGCTCGATATAGTTATTGCCGAGATGGAAGTCGCCATCGTAGACGAGACTGTGCGCGGCGAGAAGATAGTGCGGCTCATCACCGGTGCGTTGCCAGGCGCGCACCATCCAAGGGACGAGAGCGGCGTAAATGCTAAAGCTAAAGAGAAAAGCAAGAAAGCCGAGGGGCCAAGGGGCTGAGGAGCGGGGGAGAGCAGTTGAGGCCGTCATGTTTTAGAGAGAGGCTGAACTAAAGAGCCGTCGGCATTAAGCGGGGCTGTGCCAAACAGGAAGTATTGGAGTGTGCCGAGGCCGAAGCAAAGACTGTTGTAGAGGTAGTATAGCCAGTGCCAGAAGATTGCGCCGAGCAGAAAGAACGCGCCCCGTTTGCAAAAGAAGAATTGGTAGAGATCGCGGTTGAGCCAAAGCAACGCTCCGGCGCAGAGCAGAGGCGCGGGCCAGAGTGGCGGGGTCAAAGGCAGGGCGATGAGCGTGAGCCAGAATACCCCGGCGGCGACGACGCTCACCCGATTGGCTCTTTGCAAGTTCAGGTCAAGCAACGCCGCGCCACCGTGTAATTCACGAGCGCGCCGAGCAAAGGTCTCGCGCCAGAGCAGAACTGTCCACGGAATACCGCGCTCAAAGATGTCGGAGCGTAAGAGACTCGCCGCCGTCCAGCGCTTCAGGTGTTGACACTGCATCGCTACGACGAGGCGGATTTTGCCGCCGCGCCGCTGCAAGCGATAGCCGAGGTCAATGTCTTCGATGCTGGGGCGCGCGTAAGTCTGTTCGTCCAATCCGCCGAGGGCGAGATACGTGGCCGCGCGCATCGCGCCACAACCGGTCCAAAACGTCGCGGCTTCCGCGCGGGCGTGCTGGTGGATGTAGTGATGCAACAGGTTTTTGTATTGCGCGATGAAGTTGGGCGCGGAGGGTTCGGCATCATAAGAACCGAAACAGGCGTCGAGCGCGGAGTCGGATTGAAAGGCTTGGGCGGCGAGGCGAAGCGCGTCGGGGTGCAGGGCGACATCGGCATCCACGAAGAATAAGTAGTTGCCCGTCGCCGCCCGCGCGCCGAGATTGCGCGCCGCCGCCGGGCCGCGCCCGCCCGGCGTGGCTAGCCCCAGCGCGCCCACGGCTGTGGCCAGCGCCCGACTATCGTCCGTCGAGCCGTCATCCACGACCATGAGTTCGGTTTCGGCGAGGTCGCGGCACTCCGCCCGCGCGCGCTCTACGGCTGGCAAGCATTGGGCAAAAGCCGCGCCGCCATTGCGAACCGGAATGATGATGGAGAACTTCATAATCCGGTTTCTATTACGGCCGAGTCGTTTCAGGCGGGCGAGTTCTTTCGGTGGCACTCCACTTGAACGGTTGGCGCGTCAGTGTTTCGAGGTTGGCCCACACGGCGATGGCGAGGTCGAGGGCGAAGAAGAACGGGACGTAGGCTAATCGCAGATACATTTGGAAAGGCGCGCGCGCGATGAGGAGGGCGGCCAGCATCTCTAGCATGGGCAGGCCGAAGTATATCAGCCACACGAAGCGGGGAAAACCAAACGTGCCGGGGTGGAGAAAATCCACGAGGGTGAAAAACGCCCCGGCGAACAGGGCCAGGCGGTCGGCGTAGCCGAGGGAAAAGAAGGTCAGTTCGAGTTTGAGAAGAAACGAAAGTTGGGGGCTGGCCCACAGCGCGGGGAGGCGTTTACCGGCGACTTGATGAAAGCCACGATTCCAGCGGAGGTGTTGCTTGAGATAGCCGCGCAAGGTGACTGGGGCGTGATGCTCGGAGAGCGAGTCTGCGGCGAAGCGGGTGCGCCAGCCCTGGAGCGCGAACGCGAGCGTGAGGTCACTGTCTTCGACGAGCGCGCCGGACGTGAACCCGCCGACCGCGCGCAGGGCGCTGAGGCGATAGGCGCAGTTGGAGCCGAGCAAAGCGGGCGCGAGGGTGAGCCGATCTTTGGCGCGCATGGTGATGAACTGGTGGACGTGTGATTCGAGCATTGTATAAAACGCCGCCGGACTCGCGTGGCCATTGACCACGCGCATTTGCCCGCTCACTCCGGCGAGGCGCGGATCGGCGAAGGGCGCGACGAGCGCGCGGAGCGAGTTGGGGGCAGGACGATGATCGGAGTCGTAGATGACAACCACCTCACCCCCCATTCCGCTCGTCGGTTGGAAATGCTCGACCGGCGAGGGAGGAAAAAGAGTGAGGGCTTCATTCAACGCTTGCGGCTTGCCCACACTCTGCGGCAGTGAAATTAATCGCGCCCAGGGTCGGGCGGCGCACCACGTTTGGGCGAGCGAAGCCGTGCGGTCGGTGGAACCATCGTCCACGACGACGACTTGCATTTGCTCACGGGGATAGTCGAGGGCGTCGAGGGAGTCGAAAAGTCCGGGGAGGGATTCAGATTCGTTGCGACAGGGGATGAGAATCAAAACAGCGGGTGAGGCGGGGATGGGGCGATTAAGTGATGGAGGCCAGCCAGAAGCCAAGAGTAATACCCCGCGCCGGAGGGAGAAGGCGAGCAGAATAAACGCGCTGAGTTGCGCGAGCAGGGCGAGGACTATCACTGGCCGACCGGGCAGTTAGCGGATTGCGATGGCCCCTTGAAACGCGCCTCGAAGAGGCCGTTCTTGAACTCCGTCGGCGAGTTGAGGTTGAGAATCTCGAACCAGGCATTGCCGGGTTTGAACGGGAAAATTTTGTTGTCGGGGCCGACGAAGCCGATGACATCGGCGATATTGAAGCGCACCCAGGTGAGGTCGTAGGCTTGCCCGTCGCGGAAGAGTTTGGCCGGGCCGCTCCCCCAGAGTTGTATTTCATATCCGCAATGGCCGCCGTTCTCGAAGTCTTCGACGATGTCAGTTGGAACGTGATTGGCGTAGACGACGACGACGTTGGCGGCGGTGAGCTGTTCGCCGGTGTTCAGGTCGGTGTGAGGGGCGAGTTCGCCGGTCGTGGCAGTGTCCACCCACCGGGCGTAGCGGCCACTCGCCGTGTCGTAGCGCCACTCGGTCACGTTGTCGTCGAGATGGAAATTGAGGTGGAGGGTAGTTGCCGGTGCGCCCCCCGCCGGGGCTTTATCGAAAAACGCCATGCCGTGCAAATCCTGGGCGGTGTTGATGCCGAGATTTTGCGTCACGTCCCACAAGTCTTGAGTGTTGGCGAAAAGTTTGTCGGTGGTCAGATCCGCGCCCTCTTCACGGCAGAGCGGCGGGCACTCGTTGTAGCCGGTGGCCTCGGCGATGACGCGGTCGTAGAAATCACTGAGCGAGAGGCGCTTGAGGGTGCCCTCACTGGAGCCGGAAGTGACGAGCATGGCTTTATACGATTGGGCTAGCACGATGTCAATCAGCCGCGCCGAGCGGATGGAGCCAACCTTGGGCGAGTCGTTAGCGAGATAAATCGCCGTCAGGCGCGTGACTCCCGCCTCGGCGAAATGCTCCCAGACGAGATCGGCGGACGATAGTCCGGCCTGTGGCCGCACCCGGCGCGGAAACTCGGAGACTTTGACGGCGAGCGGGCGACGGGCCAGGGCAGCGGGGTTGGCGACCGTGAGTCCGGTGAGTGGATTCACATCCGGCGGGAAAGAATCGGGGCCGAGTTGTTGGGGAAGGGTTGGTGTTGGCGTAAGAGCGGTAGGAGAGCTTGCTTCGCTCAGGAGCGGGAGAGCAGGGGTGAAGGTTGGCTTGGGCAGAGGCCTGGCCACAACGGTAGAAGTGGGCGGCGGGATGGTTGGCGCAGGCGTGGATGAAGCGCAAGCGGCAGCGAAGAGAGTCAGGGCCATCAATACAACGGTGACGGGTATTGCTAAACGTTTCATCGTAGTTTCTCCAGCGTCGAGATGACGCCAACCGGATCAGCGCCAAGTGTGAGGTGGTGCAGGCGCGCCATGTCGAGCAAGTGATTCAAAACCTGCGTATTGTGTTCCAGCCGCGCCGGCTCGTCCCAGAAAACGGTGTTGGCGGCCAGCCAGTCGCGCGCGGTCTCCGGCGCGAACGGGGTGAGCGTGGTCGCCGGGCCTGGGCCGCGTTCGGTGAAACACAGATGAATGGTCGCCGGGGTGAGCACGCTCTCGACAATGTGATTCGAATGCGCTGAAGCACCCCACAAGTTGACCACTGTTTTATGATGTTCGCGCACTTTGACCGTCTCACCGCTATACTCCGGGAACTCCGCCAGCACATCGTCCCGCAATTTTACTTCGCCCAGTGGATAACCGCTCACGCCAATGCGCCCCGCGCGCAGTTGCATCAGCGCCATGCCATCGGCCAGAAGGTGGTAGCCCGCGCGCGCGAGCCGCAAGGCCGTCGTGGATTTGCCGGCGTTGTGCGCGCCGACCATCAGCACGAGCGTTTGGCCCGATGGATCTACTACCCCCGAAGCATGGAGCATCGCCCAATCGTTGAACAGGAAGTTGAGCAGATAGTGGTCAATAAAGTAACGACTGACCAACTGAGTCTCCGCCGCCAGCGTCGGCGAGAGAAACAGGAGCGCCGCGCGCAGATCGAGATTGCCAAACCCGTGCCCCCATTCGCCCGCCGAGAGCGTGAGCCACGGGCCAGTGCCGGAATAGATGAGTCGTTCCGGCCAATCTCCGGGCAAGGGCGGCGGATCTTGCTGGCGCACGATGATTTGGATGCGAAGCGTGGTCTCTCCATATGGTTCGCTCTGGCAATACCGCGCCGCCGCCAACCGCGCCGCCAGCAACACGCTCTCGACGTTGGTCGTAATCTCCGCGCGCGCGCCCAGAGGCGCGAAACTGAACGAGTAGCGCTGGGCGTTGGCTTGTCGGGACCAGAAATCATCGTCCGGAATGATTGGCGTGTTCATAAGCTCAAGTCGTAACCACTCACAGGTTCAGGGAGAACGCTGATTGGCCTGATTTCAGGCTGATGGTCGCTGATGTTTTTTTGAAAATCAGCGTCAGTCAGCGACGCTTCGCGGTCAGCGCAATCAGCGTTCTCAACGCATAGTGTGGGAGCAGTTACCTCAAGTCAAACTCGGCCATAAGCGGCAGGTGATCGGAAGCGAGGGCAACTACGTCAATGTCATCCACAACCTGGCAGGCGCGCAATTTATCGGCCAGCGGGGCCTCGGCCAGAATGTAATCGTACCGCGTCGTGCGGTTCTGCGGCATCCAGGTGAAGCCATCTTCACTGGAGTGCAAACGCCGGAAACAATCCACGTAACCGGCCGCGAGCAGGCGCGGAATCGCCAGATGGAAGATCACGTTGAACTGCCAAGCCATCAGCCGTCTCATGCGCGGTGGATTTTGGGGCTGAAGCACACGGTCGCCGGGCGCGATGGCGTTCAGGTCACCGACAATCAGATGCGGCCCGGGCCGGTTGGTGTGGATGATCTCCAGCAGTCGGCCCACCGCCTGCCAACGCCGAAGCTCGAAGGGCAAGAGCAAGTATGGCAGGAGGTGGACATTATAAACCGTGAGCGTTTCGCTGTTGGGCAATTGGAGTCGGACTTCGAGCGCGGCTTGCGTCAGGGGTGGTGTGTGGTAAACGTGCCACGCCGCAACAGGAAAGCGCGAGAGCAAAGCCACGTGCCGGTCGCCACTCCCTTTGGCCCAGACGTGTTGAAGGCTCAACCGCTTCGCCAGCGTCGCTACAACTTCCGCGTCGTTCGCTTCGGTGAGCGCGATGATGTCTGCTTGCGCATGGGTCAGAACGGCGCAGAGAGATTCGAGATACGCGACGGTTCCGCCATCTATGTTGTAGGTCAGACACCGGACGCGCGTCATGCGTGGGCGAACTCCGCGTGCCACAATTGCGTGGTCAACACCCCCATCAATAAGCGCGATACCTCCGCGCGCCGTGAACGTTGAAGTTCACGCAGGCGCTGAACTTCACGGGCGTCAAAGTAACCGGCCTCGACGAGCGCAGCGGGATGCAGGCAAGCCTCGGCCCAGGCGGGCAAGCGTTCCGCGCGCCACCATTCGCTATGCGGCGTGGCAAGGCCTCGCTTGGGTTGATTCGAAACCGCCAGTGGCAGGCGCTGACGCATCCCGTTCCGTAACAAAAGCTTATTGCCCTGCGGGCTGAGCTTGCACTCCGGTGGCAAGGCGGCGCAGAATTCCCACAGTTCGTGATCGAGAAAGGGTGGCCGCGCTTCCACCGAATTCGCCATGCTCAGGCGATCTACTTCAAAGTTGATGAAGTCAATCATCCGCGTTTGCGATTCAAGCCACAGAAATTGATCGAGCGGATGTCGGTTTTCCAAGGCCTCGGGCGGCGGGGCGATCCTGAGAGGTGTTCCGTTGCGAGACGGTAATAGCGCGGCGCGTTGGGACGCATTCGCTACTTCGTGCCAGAGGATGTATCGCTGGCGCGCATCGGCGGTGCCGCGCGCGAGCACGCGGCGGGCGGCGGCGGAGGCCGCGAAGGGCGCTCGGGCCAGCACGGCGCGTAGGGGTTGGGGCAGGGCCAGCCAGGGCCGCACCCGCCGGTCGCCCTCGAACCAGTGGTAGCCGCCGAGCAACTCGTCGGCTCCTTCGCCGGTCAGAATCACTTTGAAACCGGCTTCGCGGCAAGCGCGATACAGCAGATAAATCGGCACGCTGGTGGCCGAGCATTGGGGCGCTTCGAGATGCCGGATGACTTGAGGGAGATAATCAAAGTCGGCGGCGGTGAACGTCAACTCGTGATGTTGGCTGGCGATAAACCGCGCGGTCTCGCGCGCCCGCGCCGACTCGTCGTGTGACGTTGCCGTGAACCCGATTGTGAACGTGTGGATCGGCCCCGCGCTGAGTTCGGTGAGCAGAGCCGCGAGTGAAGCGGAGTCAACGCCACCGCTGAGGAGCGAGCCGACCGGCACGTCGCTTAATCGCCAGGCGGCCACCGCGTCGCGCAAGCGTAAGATAAATTCTTCGGCGGCTTCGTCCGGTGTGATGCGCTGATGTTCGCCAACCGGCGGATAGCGCAGTTGCCAGTAGGGTTGGCAAGTGAGTAGGCCATTCTCGACGGCCAGCGTGTGCGCGGCGGGGAGTTGTCGCACGCCCGCGAACGCGGTGAGGGGTGTCGGGATAAAGCCCGAGATCAACAGGCATTCCAGCGCTTCCGGGTTGAGTCGGCGTGGCAAATCAGGCAGGGCGCTCAACAATGGGCGCACCTCGGAGGCGAATCCGAAGCGCCCGCCGGACTCGGCGTAGTACAGCGGCTTGAGGCCGAAGCGATCGCGCGCCAACAGCAACCGGCGGCGCGGCGCATCCCATAGCCCAAACGCGAACATCCCACGTAAACGCGTCACAGCCCGCTCGCCCCATTCTTCGTAGGCATGGACGACGACCTCGGTATCGCTTTCCGTGCGGAAGCGATGCCCGGCGGCGCGCAGTTCCGCGCGGAGGAGCGGGGCGTTGAAGATCTCACCGTTGTAGGTGATCCACACCGTCCCTTCTTCGTTGCTCAATGGCTGATGCCCACCGGCAAGGTCAATGATGCTCAGACGGCGCGCGGCCAGCCCGACGCCCTCGCCGAGGTACACACCCGCGTCATCCGGCCCCCGGTGAATCAATAGGTCGTTACTGTGTTCCAATTCTTCGCGCGTGAGGTCCGCGCCCAGCAAGCCGAGGATGCCGCACATGGATGCCTCAGCCTCACTACGCCGCGGGAAAAGCGAACATCATGGTAAAGCCGCGCCAATTTTCATCGTCTTCATAATAAACCGCATCATTCAATGTCAGCCAGGCGTGTCCATTGATATCGCGATCCGGTTGGCCGCTGGAAAACCGGGCACCGAATTGAAGGACGACGGGAATACCGGCGCGGCGCAAAAAATGGTAGCGCGTGAGGGAGCGTCGCAGGCACAAGCCCAGCGGCGAGCGCCGGTCGAGCAGGGCGGCGAGATCGGCCAGAGTGCGGATCGAATTTTCGTTGAGCGGATTGGGGGATGAATGTTGGGGCATCAGCGCGCGCAAGGCTTCGGTCAATGGCGCGCTGAGGATGGCGGGCAAAGCCCGGCCAAACGCACGCATCTCGGCGAGCAAGGCCCGTTGGCGCGCGTCCCCGAGCAGGCCGGGCAGAGCGCCGAGCGCGAGTCCCAGATGACGCAGACGCGGCCACATTCAGGCGATGTCCACTAAATCCTCGGCCTTCAACTTCTGCGCCAGTTCCAGCAAGTCCGCGGCCACCAGCGCTTCGTCCACGTCGTACTTCTGCGCCAGAATCGCCGCGTGTTGCTGAATGCTCTGTTGGCCGTCGAGCATATTCCAGAACTCGGTGCCGACGCGATTGAGCGAATAGTAAGTGCCGGTGTGCATATGGATCAAGACGGCTTCTTCGGCGACGACTTGAAAGGTGGCTTTAGGGCCGCGCTGTAAGCGGGTAGAGGTGTCCATGGCTGTTTAGGATTAGGTATACTGAGTGAATGCGCTGGATTTTGCACGACCTGATTATCGAAGGCCAAAGCGATGATCCTCGGCTCCGGGAACGCTGGCAAGCGTCTTTCGCTTCGCGCCCGGTGAGCACGTCTGCGCCCGACATTATCTGCGTCCTCAACCGTGTAGCAGAAGCGCCTGCGCCGCCGTCGAGCGCGCCGCAATTCCGGCAGGGCGATTTGCTGGAATATTATCTTGAGGGCGATACAGTCACCGCCCACTTTCCACGCTTTGGTCAACTCCGGCTGGACTTGGCCCGGGGCTTCACCGAGGGCCAGTTGGCGCGCGCCGCGTTGGAGACTTACGGCGTGTTGGAAGATTTGATCGCCATTGCGCTTTCGCCTCACTTGCGGCGGCGCGGATTGTTTTTGCTCCACGCTTTTGCGGCGGCCCGCGCCGCGCGGGCAGTCCTCCTCGTCGGCGATATTGGCGCGGGCAAGACGACGACCGGGATGACGTTGCTTAACGCGGGCTGGAAACTGCTTTCGAACGACTCGCCCATCCTCAACGGCGCGGAGGCTTTGAGCTACCCCGGCCTTTTGGCCGCATACTCCGATACCCTCGCGCGCTTTCCAGTGACCGCGCATCTGTCCACGATTCCGCCCCCGGCTGAAGGTCGCCAGAAACTCACGCTCGCCGCAGAAACGATCTGGCCGGAGGTCTGGCTGGAACGCGCGCCCGTCGCCGCGATTCTATTTCCACACATTGAGCCGCGCGCCGAGCATTTCCTCGAACCCCTCCGCCCACCCGATGCGCTCCGGATGTTGTTGCCGCACGCGATTGAGCAATGGGACACGGCTATGATCCCGGCGCACCTGGCCGGGCTGAGTCAATTGGTGCAAGCCGCTCCGGCTTATCGTCTGCGCCTCGCGCCCGATGTCAGCACACTGCCCAACTTGTTAGCCGCGCTGGTCTAATCGCCGGCCAGCCCGCTCGCTTCCACCTCCGGCCCTTTGTGCGTGACGCGGTTGAATTCCACCAGCCGTTCAATGGCCCACGCGAGCAAACTGCGCAAGGGCGAGTTCGCCATCGCTTTCTTGAGCGCGCCTTCCCAGTAATACTTGAAATAGCGATGACGCCAGCGCCAGCGGAGCAGGGCGTAGTAGGGCGCCAAAATCCAGTGGCCCGTCGAGCGCCCCACAAACAGGATGTCGTTGATCTCGCTCATCACCTGAGCGTCGGCATCGTCCATCCAGGGGGTGTTGCCTCGATTGAGATCGAAATCGCACCAACCGGCTTGCGTGGCGGGCGGCTGATAGCCCAACTCCAGGGCTTGCGGCCAGAGGGGCGTGCCGGGGTACGGCATATAGACGCAGACCGAACAGCGCGCTTTCGGGTTCATGTCGCAAAGTTGCTCAATCAGGTTAAACGTGATTTGAGTATCGGCGGCGGTCTCACCCGGCAAGCCGATGATGAAAGAGAGATTGGCTTCGATGTGCGGCGCGATGTTAGTCAGATTTCGCATCCCCCATTCAATCTGCTCGGCCTTTTGATCTTTGTGAATGTTATCCAGCACGGCCTGCGAGCCGGATTCTGCGCCGATGTTGACCCACTGACAGCCGGTGTCTTTCAGCCATTGCACAAACTCCGGTTTGAGCAGTTGCACGCGCACCTGCCCGCTCCACGGCATCCCCACTTTTTCCACCAGTCTCTGCATCGGCTTGATGCGGCCAAACAAATAATCGTCGGCGTAGTCCAGAGCGTCAATCCGGTAGTTGTCCTTGAGCCATTGAATCTGTTCGAGGATGAACTCGTCGGAATGTTGCCGCCAGGTACGCTTCATCACGACCTCGTTGTAGCAGAAGCCGCACCGGAATGGACAGCCGCGCGAGATGTAGACCGGGATGGCCCGCCGATATGGCCCGCTGGGGATGAGATACCGTTCGACCTCAATCTTGTCCCAGCGCGGGCGATACGTGTCCAAATCCTGAATGAACGGGCGCTCCGCGTGGAACACCGGCTGGCCGTGTTCATCTTTGTAAGCCAGTCCCGCTACGCTTTGCCACACCGGCAACTGTTGCCGCGCCAGAATGCGGGCCAACTCTTGCACGGTCTCTTCGCCCTCGTTGACGATGACGAAGTCCACGTAGTCTTCTTTCAGCACCTCGAGCGGCATGATGGTGGCGTGCACGCCGCCCCATACGACGGGGATGCCCAGCGCGTGGACCCGCCGGGAGGCCTCGATGGTCGGGCGCAATTGCGGCCCGGTGATGGTGCTGAAGCCGACAAACAACGGGCGCTCTTCCCGCACCTGGCGCACAAACGCCTCGACAAACTCTTCCGTCTGGTGAAACAGCTTCGTCTGGAAGCCCGCCTGCTCAAGCGCATCCGCCACGTACATGATGCCGAAGGGCGGATAAATATCGCGGTGGTTGCGGAAGTTGATAAGGAAGATGGTCTGGCTAGACATTGGCATTCTCGTTTCAGGTTGACACCTCAACCGGCACGGTTCGATTCGCCGGTCTCACTCAATAGCCACTCGGAACCCGGTGCCTTGCGCGCGATACTCCCGGCTGGGAGTTGTCACACTGCCCGCGCTCCGCACGTTTAACTTCGTATGATGAATACTATATCCCCATGAGCCGCCTTTGACTACGTGGAAATCGGGTAGGGCGGGATTATAGAGACTGCGCGTCCATTCCCAGATATTGCCGCTCATATCCGCGCACCCAAACGGCGAGACGTTTTGCGGGAGACTGCCCACCGCGACTGGATAGCCATTGCGCCAATACCCGCCCGCCCGCGCCCACTCGCGCTGAGACTTGACGATGAGCGTGTACAGATACGTCTCCACGCCTACGGGAAATTGTCTCTGCCATTGAATCTCCGGGCGCGGTAGCGTGTTGCCCCAGGGATATGAACGGCCATCCGCGCCGCGCGCCGCTTTCTCCCACTGCTCTTCGGTGGGCAGAGTACAGTGACGTTGCAGTTGACTCGAAAGCCACACGCAGTACGCATAAGCATCGCGTTGCGTGACATCCACTATCGGCCAAGAGTCGTGCCCGTCGGGATAAGCCTCGGTGGGCGCAAAGGCTCGCCTAAAGACTCCGCGCCAGCCGCGCACCACGCGCCACCACTGCCCCTCCCATTTATAGCCGGTTGCCTCCAAAAATTCCCGCCACTGCTGAAACGTCACCGGATATTTCGCCAGCCAGAATTCCAGCAGGTCGAGCGTCTGGCGCGGCCTGAGCGGCGGGCACTGCGCCAGTCGTTCGTAACATTCCTCCGGGCCGTAAATAAACGGGCCAGCCGGGATGTGGGCGAAGGAGAGTGGCGTGAAGTGATGCCCCTGAGAAACCTGCCCTTCGAATATCATCCTTCGTCGTTAGTCATTTGTCCCAGACCCAGCGCCAGCAGACCCAGCGCCACCCCGCCGCCGAAACTGGGGAGCGCTTCTTTGAGCGTCACGTTCAACGCGCGTTCCGGGCGGCGGAACCCGACGAGGCCCAGCGCCCCGCCCAGCGCCCCGAGCATCGCGGCCACCGCGGCCAGTTTATTTTGATGGCGGCTCGCCAGCACCAGACTCAGCGCGGTGCCGAATACCCCGAGGCCGAACCACTTGCGCGCGGGTTGCGGGCCGAGCGCAATTTGCGCGTCCCCGACAAGGCGCGCGGCCGCCGAGAGATGGTGGGTATGCCCCTCGGCGTGAGCCGGATCGAAACGCGCGAGCGCGTCAAACTTGCGCTGAACGGCGAAAGCCCAAAAACTGGCCAGCGTCGTCAGAGTTGAAATTCGTATCGCCGGATGCGCGATGGTCAGCGCGGCGGAGGCCAGCGGCAAAAGCCAATCCAAACCAAAGCCGCGATATTCCTCGATGCGGAGTTGATAATCCTGCCCGCTGGTGACGGCGGCGAGGCTGGCGGCGGCGGCGGCTTGCGCGACCACGCCCGTGAGCCACCCCTCGGCGCCGTACCGATACGTCAGTTGCACGCCTGCTACGGGCGCGAGGGAGGCAGACGCCAGGGCCAGCAGTTTCGGCACGTAGGAGGGTGAATACTGCGCTTCGAGATCATTGCGTGCGCGTTCGAGATAGGGTAAGGCCGCCGTCCCGCTCGCGGCGAGGGTCAGCGGAACCGCAATCACTTCCGGCAGATTCAAAGTGGCGGAGATCGCCGAAGCCGCAATCCCCGCCGATGCAAGTCCGACTAACGCTAGTTCTTCCTTGCTCGGGCCGGGAATCGGGGCAGGGACGCTGACCTCGCGCGTCACCACGAAACCGTCCTGTTCCAGCGCCTCTTTGATATGTTCGATGTAGTGCAGGCCCTCTTGCGGCGCGGTGGCGTGCAGGACTTTGAAGAAGTTGACGTAGCAAAAGCGGATGCCGCGCTCGCGGGCGAGATAGGCCCAGTAATGAGCGGCCGCGTGGAAATCAAATGGAATCATCGCTTGCGGCGTGAACCAGTGCCCGAGGACGACGCGCGGTGCGCGCCGTTTGGCGACGAACCAATCGCCTTTTTGGTGGCGCGACTCCGCGAAGTACACCAGAGACAAGCCTTCCCGCGCCATCGCCGCGAGGGTCGCGTCCAAATGCATCTCGTGGCCGAGGATTAAGTCGCCGTCAAAGGCAATCAGGTTTCCAAAGACAGCCGCCTGCGCCAACGTCAGATCAATCAAACGGTCTTCCGGCCAGGCGTAACTCACCGGACGCGGCACACACTCCAACCCGGCCTGATTAATACGCTGGGCCAATTCTGCATCAAAGCCGAGGCCGATCTCGCCGATCGTGTTGAGCTCTCCGGCGAAGGCCAGCGCTGTGTTGCAAACGACTTGCGCGTGGGTGTAGGGCAAGCGCGCCGAGAGTTCAGCCGCCAACGGCGTGATCAGTTCCAGCGGGCCATGCAGATAATTCCAGTGGCCAACGGGGGCCGGGGCGCGCACTGGCTCACTCGGCGCAAAGGGGGTGAGTTGACCCGTTGCGCGCAGGCGATTGAGCGTCAGTTCAGGAAGGGAGAGGTGAGTCGCGCCGTGATGCGCGAGTTCGGGCAGTAGATCATCCAACGGCCTCCCCGCCCGGATGGCGGCGGCGTAGACATCGTCGAAGTCCGCGCAGATGGCCACATAGTTGTGAGTCTGCTCCCACGCCTGCCGACGTCTCAACACGCGGCTGGCCGCCAGGCTGCCGGTGGCCATTAAGGCCAGTGAGAGTAGATGGGAGGTCTTCACAAGAACAGCACAGGTAAAGTTCCAGCCAAAGGGAGACGCGCTACACCATCACACCCGGGAAAGGTCAAACAACAGAGATGCGTCGTGGACCATGCGTGGCGGGGGAAGCCACGCCCGAACTTAGTGGCTACTGAAGGTGACTTGCTTGAGATCTTCGTGCTTGGTGAGCTCGGGTTTTTGATACATACCATTCTCCTTAAATAGGTGAAGCGGTGGGCTGACACCACAAGGTGTGCCGGTAGTGCGTCTCCCTTTGGCTGGAAAGAGCGGGCTACCCTGACACGAGTGTAATTCTACAGAGTTTCCGAACATGACACAAGCAGTCGTCAAATACTTTAAGCCTGCTTCTTGCGAAATTTGGCACTTAGTGAATTAAGGATTAAGTGACCGGTATCCGTGCGAGTCGGATGCAGAGCAGTCTGCCACACCTGCCAGCGTTCCTGCCAGTTAGACGCCCACCGCGCGGCCTCAGCCCGGTCGCTGAACCCTCGGCGGATTCGTTCACCAACGCCGGTCAGCGGCTTTTGCTGAGTGCGTGCGAGGATGGCTTGCAAATCAAGTTGAGCGATGCGCGCCCGCAAGTGAGGCGGTGTGGCGCGGGCCAGCCCATCGAGGGCGGCTTCTATAGGCGCGTCCAACAAACGTTGGGCCAGAGTCAACGCGGCCAGCGCAAACGGCGCGGCCCGCCGGGCCACGGCTCGCTCGACGAAGGTCGGCCATCCGACCAAGCCTTCAGCCATCACCGTTTTTAAATCGGCGAGTTGCACTAGAGCCGGCGAACCGGCAATGAAGTGAAAACAGAAATGGACGCACAAATGTAGGAGCAAATCTTCGCGCGCTAGCACGCGGCTCCGTTGCCCGCCGAGGGTCACGTCCACCGCGCGCTCACGCACTCCCGGAGTAATATCCACCTTTAGCCCGAACCACGCTTCGGCCAGCGACCCGTGCGGCTCAATCATGCACTCGGCAGCGGTGGAAAGATACGGATTAGGCGTCGCCGCCGATTGGCCCTCACGTTTGAAGGTGCTGGTGTGCTTAATCACGCCCGGTCCGATGTCTGCGGATTTGTGCTTGCCACCGTAGCCTAATGCGGTCAACGCGGCTTCGGCCTCCAGCAGTTCTTCCGGCGTGAACAGCAGGTCAATGTCATTCATAGGGCGGAGGGCAGGTGTGGCGTATACCAGCGCGGCGAGGTGCGCGCCTTTGAGCGCAACCGGGCGGAGGTCGCGCGCCGCGCACGCGCTCAGCGCCTCGTCGAGCTGGGCGAAGATGGCGGCGTTGCGCTTTTCCTGCATTTGATACGTGACCGCGAGTTTGGCGGCGGCGCGGGGCGGAATTGTTTCACTAAGGCCCCACGCCAGCAACCGATGGTGCAGTTGCGGCGCGAGACCCAACACAATCGCGCGCACGGTCAAGGTGTCCCAGTTGAGGTTGGCCCGCGCGCACTCCACCTGCCAGGCTTCCGCCGTTTGATTCAAACGCAGAGCGCTCAAGAGCACGGCGGTTTCGGTGAGGCCCGACATCTTCAAACCGCCGCTCCCGCTTCGTCGGCCGAGAGTGCCGAGTGTGGCGAGAGGTGGATTTCTTCGTGATACGAACGGTCGGTATTGACCTCCCATACGTCGTGCCGCTCACCCTGTAGATTACGCACCGCCAGCATCGCCGTCAACATGGAGTGATCTTGATTGTTGTATTTGTGCAGACCGTTGCGCCCGATCGTCTGTAGATTCGCAAAGTTCTGGAGATAATTCTTGAGCGTGTCGAGATAACGCGCGTACGTGCCATTATAGACCGGGTAGGCTTTCGGTTGGCGGATGACTGCGCCGTCAAAGACATCCGCCGCGCGCAACAGGCCAATCTGCTCCAACTCGTGCTGACCAAGTTCAATCAACGCGGCATCGGGCATTGACCATAGCGGGTCGCCCTCGTTGCAGAAATACTCCAACCCCAGCGAGGTCGTCGTCGGATCCGGCACCATCTCCGGACTCCAGTTTTTGAAATTCTGCACGCGGCCGATATGCACCTCCGGCGAGTGAATGTAAATCCAATTATCGGGGAATAAATCGGGTTGCCGGACGAGCAGGATGACGGTGAGAAAATCGCGATAGGTGAGGCCGGCGGCGGCGGCCAACACTGCGGGTGGGGCGGGCGGGTCAAGGTTGCGGATTAATTCCGCGAGGGGCATGGTCGAGATGACATCGGTGGCTGGATAAATTCGTTCCTGTCCATTGCGCCGCGCGACGACTTCGGTGACGCGACCATTGAGGTGTCGAATGGCGACGGCCTCCAACTCCATTTCCACTTGCCCCGCGTGCTCATTTACAAACGCGGCGGCGGCCCGCCACATCATCCCCGGCCCGAGGCGGGGATAGTGAAACTGCTGAATGAGCGTCTTAATGACATTTTCGTCCTGCGGCCCGAAGAGTGCGTTTTTGAGGGCGACGGGCAGGTTGAGGCCTTGAATGCGTTGCGCCGCCCATTCGGCGCGAATCTCCGAACAGGGAAGTCCCCAGACTTTCTCGGTGTAAGTCTTGAAAAAAGCCAGATAGAGTTCGCGCCCAAAGCGGTTGCACACCCACTCTTCAAACGTGTCTTCGCGCGGATATGGAAACAGTTGCGCGGCTAAGTAGCTTACCGCGACTTTCAGGCTGGCGAACAATCCGAGATTGCGGAGCGCATTGAACGGGCGCAGAGGGTAATCGTAAAACTTGCCGCGATAGAAAATGCGCGAGATGCGCGGGCGCGCGAGGAAATCCGGGCCGAGCAGATCGCGCCAGAACTGTTCGACTTCGGGGACTTTGGTGAAAAACCGGTGTCCGCCGATATCGTAATGGTAGCCCTTGTAGTCCCCTGTGCGCGCAATCCCGCCGACCAGCACATCCTTTTCTAACACCGTCACTGGAATAGCGCGGCGGCACAACTCGACGGCGGCGGTCAGCCCGGCTGGGCCAGCGCCAATGACAATGACGTTGCGGTTGGGGGGATTAGAGGGGCCATGGGCGCTCGACACTCTCAAAACCGGCTGATACAGGACAGCAATTCTCAATATGAACAATACTTGTGGAGGTCACATTTCGTAAAACGGGCAAAAATTCAGCCACGGCGGGAAAATATATCTGTTTCAAGCCGATTTAGAGCAAATTCCTAGCGGATTGATGGTTTAATGGGCGGTATGCAACCCTATTCGACAGACCTTCGTGAACGCGTAGTATTAAGTGTAGAGCGCGGTGAGTGCAGTATCCCGCAAGCCGCGAAACGATTCAGGGTGAGTGAACCGTCTATCGAACGCTGGCTGGCTCGGAAACGGGCGACGGGAAACTGTGCGCCACTCGCGCATACGGGCGGTGTGCCGCGCACGTTGGCACCCGCCGAAAAAGCGATTCGGGCGGCGGTGAAAGCCCAACCGGATGCGACGTTGAGCGAGTTGTGTGAGACGATCGAACACGCCACTAAGCTCACCGCCAGTCCGAGCATGATGTGCCGCGAGTTAGGACGGTTGAAACTGCCGCTAAAAAAAAATCGCTTCATGCTAGTCAACGCGAGACGCCGCGCGTGAAGCGCAAGCGGCGTCTTTTCAAGAAAGCATTGGCCGCGTTGGAAATCGAACGGTTCAAATTTCTGGATGAATCCAGCGTCAATTTGAGTATGACCCGACGCTACGGGCGGGCGGCCCCACACCAGCGCGTGGTGGACACCACGCCCCAACCGTCGGGAACGCAAACCACGACCCTGGCCCTGATTGGCTTGAGCGGTCTGACGGCTCCTTTGGTCTTGCCCGGCGCGGTCAATGGCCGCGTGTTTTACAGCTACCTGGAGCAATGTGTTGCTCCAGCCCTTCAGTCGGGTGATCTTTTGTTCATGGACAATCTGCCCGCGCACAAGGTGGCTGGGGTTGAGGCCCTGATCCAAGCACGCGGCGCGCAGATCATCTATCTGCCGCCTTACTCGCCGGACTTCAATCCGATTGAATTGGCCTGGTCGAAGGTCAAGACGTGCTTGCGTCGACTCAAGGCCCGAACTTTCCCGGA
>Ga0315281_10001016_pt1 | contig 40770 bp, 38 predicted proteins | sample YL17G07_0_MG_FD_204540 | JGI IMG/M metagenome (GOLD analysis project Ga0315281, IMG submission 204540) | Sediment microbial communities from Yellowstone Lake, YNP, Wyoming, USA - YL17G07_0 | ecosystem: Environmental > Aquatic > Freshwater > Lake > Sediment | place: USA: Wyoming | collected...
TCTTCTTTTATACTCTATTTTCTTCAATTTGACAAATCCCGACTGTCCCGCTAGGATGGAATTTCTACGATGATCGTTCTTCTCGACACAAAATAAGGAAATCCAGATGATCATTCATCCTCACCGTTTTTCATCCCGCTGGCACGTGTTTCTTTGTTGGCTTACTTTAGCGGCTTCGATTGTCTTTTCGGACGAGATGTCCCAGCTCAAAGAGCAGGACGCAGAGACGCTGCTCCGTCAAGCCGAAGCTTATTATCAAAAAGGCGAATACAAATTGGCTGTCGGCTGTTACCTCGAAGCGGTCGCGATAGCCCAAAATCCGCTCGATCTTTCCCTGGTTTATTTCGGCCTTGCTCTCAATCATTTCTATCTACAGGATATGGCCAGCTCAGTAAAATGGATGCGGAAAACTTCCGAGGTGGACCCCAACAAGGAAATATCCGACATGTTTTATCCCAGAAATTTTGTTCAGCTCTTCAAACAGATCCAGAAGGAAGTGCGGGAAACAAGAAGTGTATCGAAATCCGGCCCGGAGCCCATCAAGAAACCCGATCAGGAAAAAATCGAAGAGGGAGCGAAGCCGGCCAAGGAAAAAACAGAACAGACGGAGAGAGAAGAGCCGCCTCCTCCTCCGTTAAAACAGCGTCCCTCTGAATCCATTTCCAAAATCGAGGAAGCGACCGCCAGCGAGGAAGAAAAGGGGGGACACTGGGAAGCTAGTAGTCATTATTCGGTGTGGACAATCAATTTAATTAAGGGGTTGTTCGAAGGTTCCCTGACCAGGGAGCTGGGCGAAGAGATCCAAAACAAAGTGGTGAAGAAAGTCGGCAGCTTGCACGCAGGCTTGGTTAAATCGACCTACGCCCAGAACCTCGCTTTTGGTTCCGGAGGCTCGAATTATGGGCTTGAAGTTCGCTATTATTCCAAGGGCCAGTCGGGAACTTTCAGCTTGGGCCTGTCATTGGAACAAACCCATATTAAGTTCACGCTGAAGGGCCCGGTTAAACAAGAATTCACGAATGGAAGTTCGGCCTCGGTGAACACTGATGCTTATCTGGAGACGAATCCTTTTTCGGTGAATTTCAGCTTTCGCTGGGAGTTCGGCGCGGCAACCTCACGAGTCAAACCGTATTTTGTCCTGGGGTTCGGATTTGCGTCTTTAAGTGGGACGTTTTATTATTCCTATACGGGCAGCTATCAGTACGGCACTCTCCAAGAAGAGATCCCGGATTCCGATTCAAAGAGTTTTGAGGAACTCTCGGAGGACATAAATTTTAACATCCCCAAGATGCTGGTCATCCTTCAACTTCATTTCGGGATAAAGGTTGAAATTTATAAAGGCCTGTCCTTGCTCGGCGAAGCAGGAATCTGGGACGGGTTTCTGTTGCGAGCCGGCGTGGCTTATCGCTTTTAAGTGGAGGCGCGGGTTCTGTCTCGGCATGTCCCCGTCCGTCCGCAGCTTAAGACCCCCCACTCGCCATAATTCGCTGCGGCCAGACGGGGAGCGCGCCGTGCCAGCCGCGCAATTTTTAATAGCGGCTGAGAGTTGGCCAGTTTTAAAACGATCTATCGTTTTTACCTATTTGATCGGCAAAAAATAGAGTATAATTAAAATCCGACCGTGCTAGACGGGGAGCTAGCGGTGCCCTGTTGCCCACAACCCGCTATAGTGGGGTCGAAGTCCTAGCCGAGGCCAGGCTCTTTCTGGACCGGGGCTCTGAAAGTAGCGATGAAGGTCGGGGCCCTGAGCAAAGAGCCTTCTGTGAATCCCGTCAGGACCGGAAGGTAGCAGCGGCAGCAGAGCGGTTTCTTGTGTGTCAGTCAGCCCTGCCGGAGCTTACTGCAGGGCCGCCGCAGGGAGAGATTGGTCGAAGCTGGGTGCACGGTCCTATTTTCTGTCTGAAAAAATTATGAGTCGGAGGAGGGCGAACTGAGCATCGAAGGTCATACCGATAACGTCGGCACTCCCGCGGCGAATAAAACGCTCTCCGAGCAGCGGGCCAAGGCCGTGCTGGATGCAGTCGTTAAGAAAGGAATTGCCGCGAACCGGATGACCGCCGTCGGCTGGGGCCAAGAACCGCCGTGTAGAAATCGTTAAAAAATAATTTTGCTCAGAGCCATCAAGTCGTCATTTTTCGTGAACGGCCGCAGGCGAAACTTGTAGCTGTACTCCAGGACGCGGAGCTGGTACTGGGGATGGACAGGAGCGCCCCAGGAATCGTCGCCGCCCACGCCCATTTGGCCATAATCCAAGTTGAGCGCGGTGAAATCCCTTTTAGCGATGTCCGCCGGATGTTTGTCTCCGCGATTGGACTGAGTCAAATCTTCAGCGGTGTAGGGCAGGGCGGAGAAATCGAGCCGGGGCATGCCGACGGCCAAGAGACCGACACCGTCTTTATTCGAAAGAGCCAGCCAGCGGACATCGGTCCGATTGCCGTACTCTTGGATGCTGACATAGGGGATAAGCATCTCAGCCATAGCGCTTTTGTAAACCCCGGCGAAGGCCGATGTCTTGCGGTCGATGTAGTTTTCGTGAGGGCCGCGTCCGTACCACTGGATCTTGTCGAATCCGGCCGGAAGCGCCATTTTCATCCCGAAGCGCGGAATTTCGGGGAGGTTTCGGATGGTCGGGGAAAAGCGGCTTTCGATGATGACGTCACCGCTGCCCAAGATTCTGTATCGAATTTGATATTTCGCCTGGACGTCTTTGAGCGAAAAGTCAGCGACGGCTTCAATTTCCGCGGCGCTTAGCTGTTTGACTTCGAATTTATCCAGCGCGCGGTTGTCGCCGGCTTTCCGCCAAACAGCGCAGCGCTTGTCCATCCGGTTTCCGAAATCGTTGTCCGTGGGAGCGCGCCAGAAGTTCGGCGCCGGTCCTTGTCGAACAAGCGGCGTGCCTTCGAAATTCCATGATGCCAGGATTCCCGATTTTTTGTCGAAGGCGACCGAAAAATCTTTGCCTTCCACGACCGCTGAATCCGGATTTTGGGTGAGTTTGAGCGTGGCCAGAGAAGCTGCGGGCGTTTTTTCCGCAGGGCGAACGACGCGATCCCTAAACTGCTCAAGAGCGACAATGTGTCCACGCGGGATGAGGGGGGCGTCTTCCGCGCTCACCACATAAACATTCAGGAAATATTCGACACCGGGCTTCGGCTCCAGGGCGGGGATGTTCAAAGCAAAGATTTTGCTTTCGCCGGGGACGATATCCGGATTTTTGATGAGTCCCTGGGCTTGAGGGACGACGCCGTCGGCCAGATATTCCCAGCGGATGTCGTATTTATTTAAATTGGTAAAGCCGTATTTATTGGAAATATCGATGCCGCGGCGGCCGTCCGTCATCAAAGTTTGCCCGATCTTGACGTATTGATAGACCTTCTTAACTTCCCACAGAGCGGGATGCGGCCTGCGGTCCGGCGCGACCAATCCGTTGCAGCAGAAATTTTTGTCCGAAGGCGTGTCGGGCGGCCCGTAGTCTCCGCCGTAAGCCCAATAAAGCTCGCCTTTCTCATTTTTCTTAGCGTAGCCCTGGTCCACCCAATCCCAGATGAACGCGCCTTGGAGTTGGTCATATTTTTCGATGACGTCCCAATAGTCCTGAAGGTTGCCCGTGCTGTTGCCCATGGAATGGGCGTACTCGCACATGATCAGCGGCCGCGTCTGCTTTTTAAGGGCGTAAGCTTCCAGGTCTTCGATTCGCACATACATCGGACAGAAGATGTCGGTGTGCGGCCGGTACTCCGCGCGCTCGTAATGAACGGGCCGGGTCTTGTCCCGCTGGTGGATCCAGGCTGATGAGGCTTCGAAGTTGATGCCGTCGCCGGCTTCGTTTCCTAGAGACCAGATGATGACCGAAGGATGGTTCTTGTCGCGCTCGACCATGCGCATCGTGCGGTCGAGGTGGGCCGGACCCCAGTCGGGATTTTTGGCCAAGCTTTTTTCGCCGTAGCCCATGCCGTGGGATTCGATGTTCGCCTCGTCGATGAGGTAGAGGCCGTGCTCGTCGCACAGCTCATACCAACGGGGATCGTCGGGATAATGGCAGGTGCGCACGGCGTTGATGTTGAACTGCTTCATGAGCTCGATGTCCTTAAGCATGGATTCTTCGGAGATGACATGGGCCGTGTAGGGATCGTGTTCGTGGCGGTTGACGCCTTTCAGCAGAATGCGTTCGCCGTTGACAAGGAGCTGGCCGTCCGTAATTTCAACTTTGCGGAAGCCGACTCTGCAACCGACGGCTTCTAGAATCCGGCCGTTTTTATCTTTGAGCGAAACGACCAAGGAATAGAGATCGGGCGTCTCGGCCGTCCACTTTCTGGGAGAAAGAATTTTCCGCTCGAAGATGAGCGTTCCGGATTCCTTTCTGCTCATATCGAACGCTTTTGTTTCCGAGGCGATTGTCTTGCCGCCAGTGTCGCAGACTTTTATGTCTATGGTGAGCAAGCCGGCCTCAAGCCCTGGCATTTTATTTTTCAAATCCACGGTGACCGCGAGTTTTCCGTCTTTGTAGTTTTGATCCAAGTCGGCCACGGCCCAGAAATCCCGGATGCGGACTTTAGGCGCCGCAGACAAGAAGACATCGCGCTCGATGCCGGAAAGGCGGAAAAAATCCTGACACTCGAGATAGGAGCCGTCCGACCAGCGATAGACTTCGAGAGCGATAGAGTTTTCGCCGCCCTGTAAATAGGGCGTAATGTCCCATTCGGCCGGCGTCTTGGAATCTTCGCTGTAGCCGACATAGCGGCCGTTGATCCAGACATAAAAGGCCGATTTCACGGCGCCGAAATGGACGAAGACCTCTTTGTCTTTCCACTGATCGGGAAGAGTGAAGGTCCGTCTGTAAGAGCCGACCGGATTATAGTCGTGCGGGACGTGCGGCGGATCGGGCTGGGCCGGAGGCTTCACCCATTCATAAGTCTCGTTGACGTAGATGGGAAGGCCATAGCCCTGGAATTCCAGGTTAGCCGGAACCGGGATGTCCTTCCACCGGCTGACATCATAGCCGGGTTTATAAAAATCGAGGGGACGGTCGGCGGGCTTTGTCACCCAGTTGAATTTCCAGGTCCCGTTCAGGGATTGATAAAAAGGCGAGGCTGTCTTGTCATTTTTGAGAGCGGAGACCTCATCGGCGAAAGGGATGAAGGTGGCGTGCATTGGTTCGGCGTTGACGCTGAAAATCCTGGGATTTTCCCATTCGGCGACGGGCGCATTCTGGCCCGTCGAAGCCGCGATCAGAAAAAGGCCGACGATGATTATCGGAATGGATTTCATATAAACCTCCCTGAAAAATGGAGTGGGTTCTGTCGCCGGCCAGCCCCACCGTCCTTACTCCACCCATCCGCCAGTGGGGCCCTTTCGTTCCGGGCGGCGAGGCGCCCTGGCCGGCGCCATCCACTTTTTTAAAATATTTTTTAATGGGCTAACAATCTTAATATCAACGCATTAATAAAAGTGACATCCCCGTTCGGGCGGCGCTTAGGCCGTCCGTAGCCCCCGGACCCCGAGGAACCAGTCCCGTCGGTTCCCCCCATCGGAAAAGCCGACGGGGCCCCCCTCCGCTACGGGGGCTTGAGGACGGCCTAAGCGCCGCCTCTAGTTGTGCGTCTCACAAATTTCTTGCCATAGTTGATACGCGAATAGACGCACAACCGCCGGGAAGTTTGAGGGGGGCGGCGTGGCCTCCCTCAGGGGGTCAGCGAAGCGCCTAGGGGGGAGCTTGACTCCCCCTGGGAAGTGTCCCGTCTCTGCAGAATACAATAACAAGGAATTTATGAGACGGGACACTAGGTTGTCACCCTATTTATTGCGTTCATATTAGTTTCCTTATCAATTCTGTCAATTCGGCTTTCCCTTTTTCTTCAACCGGCTGGAGCGGGGAACGTACAGGGCCGCCGTACCAGCCTTGGATATCCATCGCATATTTCAGTCCGGAAATACCGTAGGTCTCCATGACGACTTTATTGAGCGGGATTAGGTCGAGCTGAAGCTCAGCCGCTTCCTTGATTTTCCCCTCCATAAAAAGCCGGTAAATTTTCGCGCATAATCCCGGCGCGGCATTGGCCACCGCTAAAATGGCGCCGCTGGCGCCCAGGAGAAGGGCAGGAAGGAAAGCGCTTCCATGTCCGAGCAAGTAGCTAAAATCCGGCGGGAGATGGCGGACGAGTTCTCCAAGAAAGGCGATATTGCCGCCGCTTTCTTTTAAGCCCGTGATATTGGGTTGTTTCGCCAGCTCCGCGATGAGCTGGCTTTCAAGCGTTATTCCCGTGTTCTGCGGAATATTGTAGATGATGACGGGAACCCTCGATCGATCGGCCACGGCCAGATAGTGCATTTTCAGCGCTTCCCGGCTCATTTTTGATTTGAAGTAGCTCGGCGGCCGAACGAGAGCGGCGTCAATGCCGCAGTCCGCCATCCGGTTTGTGAATTCTATCGTCAGCTTCGTGGATTCGCGGGCGGTTCCGGCGATGACCTTTTTTCTTTTAGCGGCTTCACGGGCGGTCTTGACCAGCTTCGCCGATTCCTCATCGGAAAGGGAAACGCATTCTCCCGTCGAGCCCAAAACCACATAGCCGGATAAATCAAAGGCATTATATTTTTGAATATTGTCCTTGAATTTTTCCGTCGCAATTTCCTCGCCGACGAAGGGAGTGGCGAGAGCGGCATAAATGCCGGTGAATTTTTTGGCCATGGTCAAATCTCCTCGAGCTTGCCGCGTTTTTTGATCTGAAACTCGATGTCGCGGAGCTCATCGTCGCTCAGGCCGAAATAATGGCCGACTTCGTGGACGACGACCTCTTGAATGCGCTCCTTGATCTCATCATCGCTGCGGCAGATACGCTCGATCGGCTGTTGATAGATGATAATGACGTCCGGAGGCACGTTCCCGTAGTAAGGTCCTCGATGTGTATAGGGGACGCCGTGGTACAGGCCGAGAATGTTCGATCGGGAAGGGACTCCGATTGTCCGCCGCGTTTCTTTGGTGGGAAGGTCTTCGACGATCACGGCCACGTTGTGGATCAGCTCTTTAAACTTTTGGGGAAGGGAAGCGAGAGCCTCCTCGACGAGCTTTTCGAATTGTTCGCGTTCCATGAAGTCGCTTATTTCTCGATGCCGATTCGGGCGGCGACGCCCTTCCGGTAGTAATGCTTGCGTTCCTTCATCTCGGTGACAAGGTCGGCCCGGCGGACAAGAGAAGCCGGCGCGTAGCGACCCGTTAAGATCACTTCGACGTCATCCGGCTTTTTGTCCAGGAATTCGTGGACGTCTTTTTCCGCAAGCAGCTTAAAATAGAGAGCGACGTTGATTTCGTCGAGGACGATGATCCTGTATTTCTTGGAAAGCATGGCGGCCAGGCATTTTTTTAGCCCCCTTTTAGCCCGGCGGACGTCCTCATCCTTGGCATTTTCGGTCACATGGATGAATCCTTTGCGGCCGAATTGTTCGATGGCGACTAGGGGCGCGAGCTTTTTGACTGAAGCGAGTTCGCCGTATTTATGTCCCTTCATGAACTGGCCGATGTAGGTTTTATAGGAGTGGCCGGCGGCCCGCAGCGCCGCTCCCAAGGCCGCGGTTGTTTTCCCTTTGCCGTTGCCCGTGTAAACCTGGATAAAGCCCTTGAAAGAAGCGGACTTTTTTGTCGCGTTCATCGAATTAAAACTATATTGGAATTACGGCGGGGAGTCAATTCAGGGTCAAACAACCTCATTTTCGGCCGGGCCGGGTTATGTTATAATCCCAGCGATGTTAGATCCCAAATTCGTCCTGGAAAATAGAGACTTTGTAATTCAAAGGATGGCCGCCCGAGGCCTGTCCGTCAGCCTGGATGAATTCGTCCGTTTGTCCGAGGAGAAAAAATCCGTTCTTAAAAAAGCCGAAGACCTGCGGTTTGAGCGCAACAAGACATCCGAGCTCATCGCCCGATATAAGCGCGAAAAAAAGGACGCCGCTTCCATGATCGCCAAGATGAAGAAAGTCGGCGATGAGATTAAACGCCTGGAGGACGAGCTCCGCCAATATGATGAGAAAATTCGGATGACGCTCCTCAATATTCCCAATATCCCGCATGCGACTGTCCCGGAAAGCAAGAGCCCCGCCGGCAATGTCGTGGTCCGGACGTCGGGCGATCCGCCGAAATTCGCTTTCGAACCGCAAGCCCATTGGGACATCGGCGCGAAACTCGGCATATTGGATTTTGAGAGGGCGGCGAAAATCACCGGATCGCGGTTCACGGTCTATCTCGGCGCCGGGGCGCTCCTCGAGCGAGCCTTGATTAATTTCATGCTCGACATCCATACGCGGGAAAGAGGATACCGCGAAGTCATTCCGCCGTTCATCGCCAACGAGGTGAGTTTGACGGGAACGGGGAACCTGCCCAAGTTCGCCGCAGACCTCTTTAAGCTCGAAGGCTATCCCTGGTATCTCATTCCCACGGCCGAGGTACCGCTGACGAATTACTACCGGGACGAAATTTTGGACGGCGCCGTCCTTCCCCAGCGGCTGGCGGCTTACACACCGTGCTTCCGGAGCGAAGCCGGCTCCTATGGAAAGGACATCCGGGGTCTCGTCCGCCAGCACCAGTTCAACAAGGTCGAGTTGATGATTTTTTCCCAACCTGAGACATCTTTCGACGAACTCGAAAAGATGACATCGGACGCCGAGGAAATTTTAAAGCGCCTTGAAATCCCTTATCGCGTTGTCGCCCTCTGTACCGGCGACCTGGGATTCGCCAGCCAAAAAACATATGATTTAGAAATCTGGATGCCGTCCCGAAACGGCTATCTGGAGATATCCTCGTGCTCCAATTGCGGCGATTTTCAAGCGCGCCGGGCCAGCATCCGCTTCAGGCGAGAGCCGAAGGCCAAGCCCGCATTCGTCCACACGCTCAACGGCTCCGGCCTGGCGGTCGGCCGGACGGTCAGCGCGATTCTCGAGAATTATCAGCAAAAGGACGGCTCCGTTTTCATACCCGCCGCCCTTCGTCCCTACATGGACGGCCTGGAAAAAATTTCATAATATGAATTCGCAGACACGCGCCGAATTCAGAGATTGAAAGAGCTGCGACGTGATTACGGCGCGAATTCGGTGCGTGTCGTCGAATTCAACGGAGGGATGGCCGAGTGGTTTAAGGCGGCGGTCTTGAAAACCGCTTTCCGGATTTTCTGGAACGGGGGTTCGAATCCCTCTCCCTCCGCACCTTGGCCGAAGACGCGTACGTATTTTTGCCCCCCCTTGAATTCCAAGGGGGGAAGGGGGGATTAATATCAATAAGTCAAATTCTGGGACGCGACTTCGGAATGAAGAATGTTGGCCGAAGACGCGTACGTATTTTTGCCCCCCCTTGAATTCCAAGGGGGGAAGGGGGGATTAATATCAATAAGTCAAATTCTGGGACGCGTCTTCGGAATGTACAATGTTCGCCGAAGATGCGTCCTTATTTCTAGGCACCCCTTAATTACCGAAGAGGGGTAGGGGTAATTAATGGCGACGATTCGCGGGCAAATATTGACTGGACCCAAAAAATGTAATAAGATTTTTTCACACTAATTGATTCCGACGATGAATAGAACGAACAGGACTTTTATTTGCAGTGTCGTATTCCTTGATATCGTGGAATACTCAACGAGGTCCGTCGAGGATCAGATCAAGCTCAAACAACAATTAAATGAAATCATGGCCGAGGCGGTCAAGGATGTGGCCGTGAATGATCGTATCATTCTGGATACGGGGGACGGCGCCGCCATCGGTTTCTTGGGAGATCCGGAGGATGCCCTGTTTGTCACCCTGAGTCTGCAAGATGCCATTATTCAGGGGCAGACGGCCTCGTCGCTGCTTTTGTCCGTGAGAATCGGCATCAATCTTGGGCCGGTGAAGCTGGTCAAGGATATCAATAACCAGACCAATCTCATCGGCGACGGCATCAATGTCGCCCAGCGCGTGATGAATTTTGCGCAACCGGGCCAGGTCTTGGTGTCCCGTTCTTTTTACGAAGTCATCGCCTGTCTATCTCAGGAATATGCTCGGTTGTTTCATTATCAAGGAACGCGGGCCGATAAGCATATCAAGGAACACGAAATTTACTCGGTGGAAAAGGTCGGCCAAGATTCAGGCGTCGGCCCCGCTTTGGTCGACGAACAGCCGTCGGCGCGAGTCATCGAGAGGGATGTTCCCGAAGAACAGGGCCCTGCCGAGCTAAAGCTGTCCGTTGCTCCGCCCGCTGCCGCTCGGGAGGCGAAACGAACGCTTCCGGCGGCAGGTTTAACAAGCCGGCCGTGGTGGCGCACAGGAAAGATTTTGTATGCGCTGGTTCCCGTGGCGCTTTGCGCATTCGTCGTTCTGACTATTACTCTGCGCAATCCTGAAAAAGCGGGGAAGGGAACGGTTGCAGATCAAGGCGCCATTTTGACTCAGAAACCTCCGTCCGCCCAAATACAAACGCCGCTATCGAAGATTCCGGCCGCCGTCCCGAAATGCATCATTCAATTCGCCGTCAGCCCTTGGGGAGAAGTATTTATCGACGGCAAAAGCGCAGGAGCTTCGCCGCCCATGACTACTCTGACGGTCGCGCCGGGAAAACACATGATTGAAATAAGAAACACAAGCTTCAATCCGCATAAGGAAAGCGTCGAAATCAAGCCTAACGAAGTCAAAAAAATTATATATAAATTCCATTGAGGGGAGGCAGGCCCATGGCCATTTCTCGGATCCGGATCCTTGGTTTGGTGATTGTTTTGATTTTTGCCGGCTGTACGCTCTTTAAACCTCAATTGGCGGATTCGAATAAGGGAAAACTGCTTCTTACGGTCGGAATTAAAAGCTATGAGGACGGGGATCTAAAAAATGCGGAGATATACATTAAAGACGCTTTGGCGGCCGGTCTCGATGAAAAAGCGGACAAGATCAAGGCGCATAAATACCTGGCTTTCATCTACTGCATTTCCTCCAGAACCGGCCTGGGCGGGGAAGAATTCAAAAAAGCTTTTGAACTGGATCCCGAGTTTGAATTGGACAAGGCCGAGGCCGGTCATCCCATCTGGGGACCGATCTATCGCAGCATCAAGGCCAAGCTGGCGATTAAGAAAAAATCGCCTTAGCCAGAATACCCCGTCACTTTTTTGCTTCGAAGAGCGTCCAGGGATGCGACGTCATATCCTTTAGAAATTTCGCCTGCCATTCGAAATTTGGGTGCGCCGCGAAGAACGCGCCGGCGATGAAATCCTCGCCGCAGGGATGCCCCATGCGCGCCCAGAACTTCATCTCTTTGGCCAGGGCCGCGGTCGTCACCTTGCCCTGCACGGAGCCGCCGGGGAAGTACGGCTCCCACATAAATTCGGGGCTGCCTTTCGGGTCACTGTCAACGTGCCCGCAGAGGACATTGCTGTTGGAGGCCGGTTTTCCTGTGCTCGCGTCGATGTGGTCCGCTTCGAATAGTTTCGCAATTTCGGCGTCGATTTTCCCCTTGTTGTCGTCCATGAGCTTTTCCCAGCGCGCCTTCCTGACGAGCACGGATTCGGAGGCGTCCCTGGGATTGAACGTCGTTTCTTCGGCGATGAGTTTTTCGTCACTGGCGAAATTGGAACCGATGAAATAGCCGTCCTTCAAGCGCCAGACGCGTTGGTTTTTAAGCCCGAGTTCGAGCTTTCCGATTTCGTTGGTTTTGAGATCGCCGACGAGCCAGTCGTTGGCGTAGCCTCCATTGCTGTCAGCGGTCATGATTCTCACGAAATCATCGATCGAGGCGGCGTACTGAGCCGCTTTGCGGGCGCGCATGAATTCCGGGACACCGTCTTCTTTAAAGCCTTTGAATTGAGAAATCGTCGTTTCCGTGTAAAGCAGACCCCCGCCGTTAACGACAAAATCATCGCCGCTGTGGATATAACCGGGCAGGGCGTCCATTATGATCCGGAAGCCTTTGTCCGGAACGATGTCCTCGATAACGTTCCAGCGTTCGCCGACGATATATTCTACCCAGGAATTGTGTCCCATGGCGATCCGGCCGTCTTCCGTATAACTGCCGGTGGCGATGAAGGCGCTGCAATAGCTCGGCGCCTTATTGTCGCCGGCGCCGGCTTTGATCTTTTCATCCAAATAGGGGACATAATACCAGGCCAGTTCGATCCAGCCGTTGAGGGCCGTGATGTCGATCTTATCGTAATTTTTATCGGGCAAGCGCGCTCTCAGCCCTTCAGCGATGCCTTCGATCTCTTCCTTGTATTCAGGCTCGAGCTTTGGCCAGAACATCCTCTCCGCCGACTCCCGGAAAAACTTCCAATCGCGCTTCGTGGCCTTTTCAAGATAAAAAGCGAACATCTTAAGGGCGTCGTCGATTTCGGGCGCAAGATGCCAGCCGTGCTGGTAGCCGATATCCCGCGGCGGGCCTTCAAGATGGATATAGATCCAGCCGTTTTTATCTTCGCGGAAAGAATTATTAAGCCGGGAATTCACGCTCTTACGGCAGGCGGCCGAAAAAACGAGCGTCCCCGCCAGAAAAAGGATGAAATATGCTTTTTGTCGTTTCATGAGAATCTCCTCCTGTCAGCCCATCTTGTCGGGGAATATACAACAAAAATCAAAGGTTGCGCAACCCAAAAGCGGCTGTCACAGGCGCTAGTGCCCCGTCTCATAAATTTCTTGTTCCTGTATTTCGCAAAGCCGGGGCGCTTCCAAGGGGGAGTCAAGCTCCCCCTTCGGCGCTCCGCTGAACCCCTGAGGGGAGCCACTCCGCCCCCCTCAAACTCTCCGGCGGTTGCGCGTTCAAATGATTATCTCGATTAATACAAGATATTTGCGAGACGCGCAACTAGGCAGGACGCTTGAAACATGGTAGAATAACGACGCCTTCCAGGCTAGGGACGCAAGCGGAGAGGTGCTGGAGTGGTCGATCAGGATCGCCTGCTAAGCGATTGTCCTAGTGAACGCTGGGACCGCGGGTTCGAATCCCGCCCTCTCCGCCAGTTTCCGTCAAAATTCAGCGTATTTTTTATGATCTTGGTCCTATTCGCTTCTTCGTATTCCCAAGAGCGTTCTTTACCTATTCGCATCCAGTATCAGCTCATCAAAAAGCTTTTAAGCTTTGACCGAAACCTCAAAAACCGCAGCGGCCCGCTTATCGTTCTGGGAATCGTTTATCGGAAGGAAATTCCGTTTTCCATGGAGGCCAAAGACGAGCTAGATAAAGCCGTTCTCGACGCTGAGCCCCAGGATATCGAGGGGATTCCGGTTCACACCGCAGCCATCGAGTTCCGCAATGCCGCGGATTTTTCCCGCGATTTGACGCAGCGCGGAGTGAATATCGTTTATATCACGCCCATCAGGGGAGTTAATGTCAAGGCCATCGTAAACATCTGTGAGGCCAAACGCATCCCGACCTTCGCCGGCATTTCAGCTTTTGTTGATCTGGGAGTGGCCGTCGGCTTTAGAAAAGCGGGAGGGAAATCCGAAATCATCGTCAATTTCCGCGCGGCCCGCGCCCAGGGATTTGACTTAAGCTCCCGATTTCTTAATCTCGTCAAAATCTTTGGGGCCATAGATTTGGAGAGGAAGTAGACCGATGAGAATCCGAACCCGATTCTTTTTTGTCCAGATGCCGTTTCTAGCCGCTATCTGTCTTCTCATTTTTCTGACAGTTCCTTATCTCCGCAAACAGCAGGCTCTCCGGGCGTTGGCCGTCCGGACTCAGACCATCGTCGAAATGACCGCCTACAGCCTGAGCCCTGCCCTTTATTTTAATGATGCGGATACGATCAAGGAGGTTTTTCTCAGTGCCCGGCAAAATAGGGACCTGGTCTACATTTTCGTTGTCGATCCCGCCGGAACCGTTGTTTCCGAGTTCAATAAAACCCTAGCCGATCGGGTGAATTTCACGGCGGAAGAATCCGGCGTTTCCGCGGATGGATCGATTTTCAAAGCGAAATCCCGCGTCTTTTACAAAGAGCGCCAGCTTGGAAATCTTTATATCGGGCTTTCGCTTGAGGCCCTCAGCCGCGAGATGCGGCTTATGAAGAAAAATCTTTTTCTCCTGAGCCTGTTCATTTTTTGTCTGGGCGCCTTGACGGTCTTTCTTCTAACGACGGTCATCACTACGCCGCTGCGCCGCATGACGAAAACAGCCATGCGGATCACCGAAGGCGACCTGGCCGAGCGGGCCGAGGTTTCCTCGCGAGACGAGGTCGGACTGCTGGCCCGGTCCTTCAACAGCATGATCGACAATCTGCAGTTGAGTTATTGCCAGTTAGAAAACGCCAAGCATTCCCTCGAAAAAAGGGTTGAAGAACGAACGGCGGAACTCAAGCTTACGGTCAGCCGCCTGGAAGAACGGAATAGCGAACTCGCTTTGCTTAGCGAGATGGGTGATTCTTTTCAGATGTGCAACGAGGAAAAGGAGATTTACGCCATCTGCGAGCAATTCGTCCGAAAGCTTTTTTCGAACGCGGCGGGGAACCTTTACGTCCTAAAAGAGTCTAAAAACCTGCTGGAAGCCGTCGTCACTTGGGGAGACATCAATCCGAGACGGGATTTCATGGAGCCCGGCGAATGCTGGGCGCTGCGGCGAGGAAAGCCTTATATTGTGGAAAACGCCGCCTCAGAATTATTGTGTCCGCATGTCAAAAGCCTCGGCGGGGAGCCCCTCCCATATCTTTGCGTGCCGTTGATGGCGCACGGCGAGACCATCGGGCTGCTTCATTTGCAGTGTCTCCAGGAACACGCTTCGGAAACTCAGTCGCTGCCGGAAATCGGAAATAGGTTGAACTTCGAGATGACGCAGCCGCTCGCTCAAGACTTCGCTTCACGTGTCGCTATGGCCTTGGCCAATTTACGGCTCCGGGAAACGCTGCGCCAGCAATCCGTTCGCGATCCGATGACCGGCCTTTTCAACCGGCGGTACATGGAGGAGACCCTGGTGCGAGAAATCTACAAAGCCGAGCGGAGCTTTTCGTCTCTGGGAATCCTGATGTTGGACATCGACTTCTTTAAACAATTCAACGAAGCATACGGCCACGAGGCGGGCGATATCATGCTCCAGGCCCTGGGCCAGTTCCTGCAAAACAATATCCGAAAAGGGGACATCGCCTGCCGCTACGGAGGCGAAGAGTTTACCCTCATTCTCCCGGGCGCTTCTTTGAGCGTGGCCAGAGAAAGGGCCGAATGTCTCCTTAAGGAAGTCCGGAATCTTAATGTCCTTTATGGGAACAGGCTCTTGGGTCCGATTTCGCTGTCCTTTGGCATTTCGCTCTTTCCAGAACATGGAAATAAGTCCGCGGATCTTCTTAAAGCGGCGGATACCGCTTTGTTCCAGGCCAAAAAAACCGGCCGAAACCGTTGCGTCGCCTACGGCGATTGAACCGCGAAAAGAAGCATTTTCGTTTTCGACGGAAATATAAGGAGGAAGGATGACAAGCTTTTGGCGATACCTGGGCGGAACAATTATTAAGCCGCGGAGCACGTTTCGGACATTGCAGGACGACCCCAAACAGATTTCCAAAGGCTTCAAAGCGATCCTACTCATCAGTGTTCTTTATACGATCACTGTGGCCCTGCTGGCAGCGGGCGGCGCCTTGATCATGGCGCCGGCGTTCATTAACCTCTCGCCTGAAAATTATTACTTCTGGGAAATATTTTTCGCCATGCCCGTCACTATTCTCGGCTGGATTCTCGCAGCCGGGTTCGCCCGCATCCTGAGCAAAGGGGCGAAGGGCAGCGGAACCTACGAGGGCACATTGGCCGCGTTCGGTTTTGCCGTGGCCGTGCCGATGTTTGTGACCTGGATTATGGAAACCGTTTTTGCCATCGTTCTGCTTTTGGGAACGAAGCAGGAAGAATTCATGGCGCTTTCGGCGCAGCCCGGCTTCTGGCAGTACTTCGTTTTCGCCTATCAGGCCGTAGCTGTTTTATGGATGCTCGTCCTGGTCATGATTGGTGTCGGAGTCAGCCAAAAGCTTCGCTGGTGGAAAGCGGCCATTATCGGGCTTCTGACGACTATTCTTTTTATGGTCATCATGATCATCTTTATTCGGTAAGAGAACGAACTCATGTCAGAAGAATCCGTGATTGTTATCGGCGCTGGCTTGGCCGGCCTTTCGTCGGGCATCTATTGCCAAATGAATGGCTATCAAACCAAAATTTTCGAGCACCATGCTGTGCCCGGCGGCGTGGCTTCATACTGGAAACGGAAAAGGTTCCTCATCGACGGCGGCATCCATTTTCTCATGGGCTTTAAACCGGGGACATTGCTTTATGATTACTATCGCGAGCTCGGCATCATGCCGGGCTCGAAGGTCGTGGAGGCCACAACCTTCGGAAAATTCATCGATGAAACCAGCGGTAAAAGCGTTACGATCACGCCCGATCTCGATCGTTTCGCGGAGGACCTAAAAGCCAATTCGCCGGCTGACGGCGCCGTCATCGACGACCTCATCGCCGGAGCAAAATCCATGCGGGGCGTCGACATGAGCACGGTCGGTATGAGCCATCCGCCGGAGTTGACGAATATTTTCGGCCGCGTGAAAGAGTTCTGGGGCATGCGCCGCTTGTGGAAATACTTTTCCGGGAAATATGGGAAGTCCGTGGCCGAATATGTCAAGAACATCAAAGATCCTTGGCTTGCGGAATGCATCAAGAATTTATTCCTTCCCGAAGTTCCGGTCTGGTTCATCTTCATGATTCTTGCTCTTCTGGCCGATCATCAAATCGGATTTCTTGAAGGCGGCTGTCTGGATTTTGTGTTGGCCCTGGAAAAACGGTTCAAAGATTTGGGCGGACAGGTCACGTATCGAGCGACGGTGAAAAAGATCCTCGTCGAAAACGACCGGGCGGTGGGAGTCCGACTGGCCGACGGAAGCGAGTATCGCGCAAAGGCCGTCGTCTCTGCCGCCGATGGCCGCAGCACCATATTTGAAATGCTCGGCGGCCGGTATGTGGATAAAAATATCAAAAGGCGCTATGGAGAATGGGCGTCTTTCGCGCCGTTTGTTTTGGTGAGCTACGGTGTCGCGCGTGAATTTCCGGACAGCCCGCCGTTCATCACTTTCAAAATGAAGGATCCGCTTACAGTGAACAATAAGCCCATCCGCGGCTATTTCATTCGGCTCTTGAATTACAGCCGGCGTTTCGCTCCTCCGGGAAAGACGGTCGTCCAGGTCGAGTTCGAATCCGAATGGGATTACTGGGATAATCTGCAAAGGGAGGACCGGGCGCAGTACGACGCCGAGAAGGAGAGAGTCGCCGGCGAGATGCTCAAACAACTTGAAGCGCATTTTCCCGGGATCTCCCGGCAGGTGGAGATGATCGACATGGCGACACCGTTTACCCTATGGCGATATACCCTGAATCACAAAGCAGCCTGGGAGGGATGGATGATCACGCCCGAAACGATAAAATCCTCGGTCAAGCGGACACTTCCGGGGCTTTCTGATTTTTACATGGCCGGCCAGTGGGTCATGCCCGGCGGAGGCGTTCCGCCGTGCTTAATCTCCGGCCGCCACATCGCCCAACTTTTGTGCAAGCGGGATCAAAAGGCTTTTGTGACGACCAAGGCATAGTGGACAACGAGAGCTCAAGGATGGGAATTAGTTCTTTATCGGCAACTCTATGAAATCTGATTCTCCGGCCCCGGATAATAAAACCGTCGTCCTCATCGTTTCATCCGTGGCGGCCTTCCTGGCGCCGTTTATGTCGTCGTCGGTCAATATCGCCCTGCCCTCCATGGGGAAAGAGTTCCAGGTGACGGCCGTCGTCCTCGGCTGGGTCGCGACATCTTATCTCTTGTCGATGGCGATCTGTCTTGTTCCCTTCGGGAAGATCGCCGATATCCGGGGGCGGAAGAAAATCTTCGGCTGGGGGAGCCTCCTCTATGCTCTGACGTCGTTCATGTCCGCCCTCGCCCCGACGTCCATGATCCTTTTGATCTCCCGTGTCTTGGGGGGTATCAGCGGCGCCATGATCTTCAGCACCGGTGTGGCCATTTTGACATCGGCCTATCCGCAGAGCCAGCGGGGAAAAGTGCTCGGGATCAACGTCTCATCCACCTATCTCGGACTCTCTCTGGGACCGGTCTTGGGCGGCTTCATGACTCAGCATCTTGGCTGGCGGAGCATCTTCTGGGTCAACGGGCTCTTGGGTTTGCTGCTGGCGATCCTCGTAGTCTGGAAGCTCAGAGGCGAATGGGCGGAAGCCAAGGAAGAGTCGTTCGACGCCGTCGGCTCTTTAATTCTCGGCTTGACCCTTGTCGCGGTCATGTTTGGCCTGTCCAGACTTCCGGAGATCTCGGGCGGGGCTCTTATTTTTGCCGGCGTGATCGGCTTGATCGCCTTTATACGCTGGGAAATGAGAACGGCAAATCCTGTTCTCGACTTGAACCTTTTCCGCAAAAACGCGGTTTTCGCCTTCTCCAATCTGGCGGCCTTGATCAACTACAGCGCTACGTTTGCAGTCAGCTTCTTGTTGAGCCTTTACCTGCAATACATAAAAGGTTTGAGCCCGCAAAATGCCGGGCTGATCTTGATCGCCCAGCCGGCGGTGATGGCCCTTTTTTCGCCGGCTGCCGGCAGGCTGTCCGACCGCATCGAACCTCGGCTATTGGCGTCTGCGGGCATGGCCGTCTCCGCTCTCGGCCTCTTCCTTCTGGCTTGGCTGGGACAAACGACTGCCCTCGGATTCGTCGGCGCCAGCCTGGTAGTCCTGGGCTTCGGGTTTGCCTTGTTTTCCTCGCCGAACACGAACGCGGTCATGAGCTCGGTCGAGAAGCGGTTTTACGGCGTTGCCTCGGCCATGCTGAGCACGATGCGGCTGACAGGACAAATGCTGAGCATGGGCGCGGCCATGCTGATCTTCGCCCTTTATCTGGGGAAAGCGCAGATCACGCCGGCGCTCCATCCGCAATTTTTAGGCGCGGTGAAAACGGCGTTTTTTTTCTTCGCCGCGCTGTGCGTGGCAGGCGTGTTCGCTTCGCATAAGCGCGGAAAGCTTCGCTGAGCGCAGACAAGGAGAAATTCGCCATGCCTCGACATCATATTAACAAAAAGGAAAGGGAAATCACCGACCCCGCGGCCTTGGAAGAAATCTTGAAGCGGGGCAAGTATGCCGTCATCGCTCTCTGCCGCAAAAACGAGCCTTATATCGTCACGCTGAGCTGCGGCTATGATGCCGGGAAAAAAGCGCTTTATTTCCATACGGCTCACCAAGGGCTGAAACTCGAGTATATCCGGGCGAATCCGGCGGCTTGCGGAACGATTATCGAGGACCGGGGATATATCATGGGGGAATGCGCCCACGGCTATCGCTCCGTCGTAATTTATGGAAAAATAGTCGAAGTCGAGGATCTCGACGAAAAAAAACACGGCCTGGACATCATGCTCAATCAACTGGAAGAACAGCCGGATGTCGTGAAAAAAAAGTCTCTCAAAGATGACCGATCGTACACGCGGGCCGTGATTCTTAGGCTTGATATCGAAGACATGACCGGCAAAGCCGGCCGCTAATGGAGAAGATATTTGACTTATGTCAAGGCAAAATATTTTATGGTGTGATAATCTTAAATCTTATGTATCATCCCGCATATTATATCGGGACAGAAATATTCGATGAAAGGATGAGCCATGAAACCTAGAACAATCAAAAACAATATTTCTTCGGTCGGCGCCGTCGATTGGGACCGCCGGCTGTTTGATTCCCTGATCCCGCTGCCGGACGGCACGAGCTATAATTCCTATCTTGTCCGCGGCAGCGAGAAGACGGTGCTTCTCGACACGGTGGACCCGACGAAAACCAATGTTCTACTTGAGAATCTTCAGAATGTCGTCGCCCTAGATTATGTCATCGCCCACCACGGCGAACAGGACCACTCCGGCGCGATCCCCGCGGTCCTGGAAAAATATCCCAAGGCCAGGGTCGTCTGCTCACCCAAAGCCAAGGGTCTCCTTGCGGATCTGCTCGGCGTTCACGAAGAGAAATTTATCACGGTCGGCGACGGCGAAACACTGTCGCTGGGAAACCTTACTCTGGAGTTCGCTCATATGCCCTGGGTCCATTGGCCGGAAACGATGGTCACGTACTTGAGGGAGGAACGGTGCCTCTTTCCCTGCGACTTTTTCGGCTCTCACCTGGCTCAGTCGGACCTCTATGTGACGGACGAGGGCCGCGTTTATGAAGCTGCCAAAAGATATTTCGCGGAAATTATGATGCCGTTCCGGACGAATATCCAGAAACACTTAGAAAGGCTCAAAAACTATAAAATCGACATGATTTTGCCCAGCCACGGCCCCGTTTATCAAAAACCGAGTTTTATCCTCGATGCCTACCGCGAATGGGTCTCCGACACCCCCAAGAATGTCGTTGTTATTCCCTATATTTCTATGCACGGCAGCACGGAAAAAATGGTATCGCATTTGGTCAGCGCCCTGGCGGAGCGAGGCGCCATGGTTGACCAGTTCAACTTGGCCGACACGGATATCGGAAAACTGGCCATCACGCTGGTCGATGCGGCCACGATTGTTCTGGGAACTCCGGCCGTTCATATCGGCCCGCATCCGAAAATCGCTTATGCGGCCTTCCTGGCAAACGCCCTGCGGCCCAAGCTGAAATTCGCTTCGATCGTCGGCTCCTACGGCTGGGGCCATAAAATCGTGGAACAGCTTGCCGGCCTAATTCCCAACCTCAAGGTCGAAATCCTGCCGCCGGTGATCTGCAAGGGTTATCCGCGCCAGGCCGATTTTGCATCGCTCGATAATCTGGCCGAAACGATCGCCCGGAAACATAAAGAGCTCGGACTGAACTGCGTTTGATTCACCCTTCGATTGCTGTTATACTTTGGCCAAACAAAAAAAGAAATTTATAGGTCGGGGAGACAATGGGCTCTTCACAAGAGGAAAAAGCTCCTTCCAAGGAAGGAAAAAAGTCTCTTTTCAGGATATTCCTCAAGAAACTGCGAAAAAGGAAGATTCTTGAAACCCTCGGTGCATTTATTGGAGGCGGTTGGCTTCTTTATGAAATCGTCCATTGGGTTCTCGTTGAACATTATCACTTATCAGCAAGACTCATTGATATTACCATCGTCTCTCTTCTTGGCGGCCTCATCTGCACTATTATCTGGAGATGGTTTTCCGGCCGGGAGAGGCCGAGAAAGTTCAAGCTGGAACTGGTCTTAATACCTTCAGTACTCTTTATCGCAATTCTTTTGGATATCAATCTTATTCTCCATCTGAAAGGGCCAGAAGCGGAGACCTTTCCCGTCTCTAGATGGAAAAATTCTATCGCCGTATTACCCTTCGTCGACATGAGCCCTCAGAAAGATCAGGAATATTTCTGTGACGGGATGACTGAGGAGCTCATTAACCGGCTGAGCAATATCAAGGAACTCAAGGTTCCGGCAAGAACATCCGTTTTCACCTTCAAGGGAAAAGCCGAAGACATCCGTGAAATCGGCCGGAAGCTCGATGTGGAGAAAGTGCTGGAAGGGAGTATCAGGAAAGAAGGCAGCCAACTCCGCATCACCGTCCAACTGATTAACGTCTCCGACAGCTTTCATCTGTGGTCAGAAACGTTTGACAGAGAGCTGACCAAGGTTTTCGCCATCCAGGATGAAATTGCGCTAACAATCGCCGATAAACTAAAGCTCACGCTCCTGAGTGGCGAAAAAGCTAGACTCGTGAAGCGTCCTACCGAGAATCTGGAAGCTTATAATCTCTATCTACTCGGACGGTATTTCTATTACAAAATCACTGAAGAAGATTTAAATAAAGCCATTAGATACTTCGAGCAGGCCATAGCCAAGGATCCAAACTATGCTCCGGCCTATGTGGGGCTGGCAGACTGCTATAGCGTTCTTTACGCTATTGGTTATCTCGCTCCCAAGGAGAGCTACCCAAAGGCCAAAGAAGCAGTGATAAAAGCCCTTGAGCTCGATGAGGAGCTCGGAGAAGCCCACGCCTCGCTCGGCTATCTCAAGATGGTTTTTGATTGGGATCTCGCCGGCGCTGAGCGCGAGTTCAAGCGTGCCCTTACGCTCAGCCCAGGCAGCGTGGATGTCTATATTCTTTACTCAATATATTTGACCATGACGGGAAGATTTGACGAAGCCATCGCTGGATTCAAGCGCGCCGTAGAGCTTGATCCAGCTACGCCTGAGACCTATACATATCTGGGAGGATTTGGCTATCACATAGCCGGCCGTTTTGATGAAGCCATTGCCCAGCTCAAAAAAGCACTGGATATGGATCCGAACTCTTTTTATGCACAGTTATTTTTAGCTTCGACTTATGCCCTTAAGGGAATGTCCGGAGAAGCCATTGCCCAGGCCGATAAAGTGATATCTGCCTGGCCAACACTCGAAGATGCCGAGCTTTTTTCGTTTTTAGGATGGGTTTACGCGGTATCAGGAAGACAAGAGAAGGCCCGGGACATTTTGAAACGTATGCTGGATCTAAGAGCGAGACGCTATGTGGATGCCTATCTTATCGGGGAAGTCTACGCAGGCTTGGGAGAAAAAGAAAAAGCATTCGAATGGCTCATGCGGGCCTATGAGGAGCATGCCGGTCAAATGTTTTGTATCAAAGTTGATCCCTGGATTAAAAATCTGCGCTCTGACCCGAGGTATAAGGAGTTGCTGAAGAAGGTGGGTTTTGAGAAATAATCTGCAATATCGGCCCCAGCGACGCTCCTCCGCAAGTGTTTTCCCGGCGCTTCGTATCACCTGCTCGAGGACACGGACTCCGTGGCCAGGATTAGGAGCGATTAGCGTTCTTTCCTCGATGACGTCCAGTTTTGATCCGGAAAAGCTGGGAGGGGGCCTTCGTCATAAAAGTGGGATAAATCATGCGACTCTGGACCCCTTGCAATTCTCGAGTCGATTGGACTTCATCACGCAGCGTAGGTTCCTTATTGACAATACCGCTTAATGTTCCATATTGAAGACGGGCGTTCCGCCGACGTAGGTCCTTTCCACTCGCAGAGAAAGCAATTTCCGGGACGGCATGGTCAGGATGTCGTCGGAAAGGACGATGAAGTCGGCCAGCATCCCTTTCTTGATTCTGCCCATGACCTTCTCTTCAAACCCGGCATAGGCTGATTCGACGGTATAAGCACGAAGCGTCTCTTTCCTGGTCAGGCACTGATCCGGATACCATCCGCCCTCTGGCTTCCCGTCCGGCGTCTGCCGGGTCTCGGCCGCGTACATCCCCCAAAACGGATTGAGCGTTTCACCCGGAAAGTCGGAGTTAAGGGCAAGATGGACGCCGGTCTTCAGGAAAGAACGCCAGGCATAAGCGCCTTTGATTCGCTCCGGGCCGACGCGTGTTTCGGCCCAGGGCATGTCCGATGTGCAATGGGGAGGCTGCATGCTGACGACGCTGCCCAACGGCGCGAACTTCGGAATGTCTTCGAGGGCCGTCACTTGGGCGTGCTCGAGCCGGAGGCGGTGGTCCTTGACTTCGGGCACTTCCCGTATAGCCCGGCCGAATGCGTTTAAGGTGATGCGGTTGGCCGAGTCGCCGATGGCATGGGCTGCCACTTGGAATCCGGATTTGAGAGCGCGGCAGGTGATCGCAGACAGCCCTTCTTCGGGCGTGACGATAACTCCTTTGACGTTTGCGGCGTCGCTATAAGGCTCGAGAAAAGCCGCCCCGTGCGACCCGAGCGCGCCGTCCACAAAGATTTTGATCGAGCGCACGGTCAGCCGGCAGTCCGTATCGATATCCGGGCCTTTTTCGAGATAGGAGTCGACAAGTTGCTTATCGGTGCCGTCGATCATGGAGTAAACGCGGATTTTGAGTTTATTGCTGGATTTCATGCGGCGGAGAGCCTCAAGCATTGGCCGCGACGTATTGGCTTCATGGACCGCTGTCAATCCATTCTTCAGGCATTCCTCCTGGGCGAGCTCTAAGGCCTTTTCGATCTCGCCCGGCCCGGGGGAGGGGATGACTTTATCGACAAGCTCCTGGGCCTTGTTCATCAGGATTCCGGTCGGTTCTCCCGTCTGCGGATCTTTGAGGATTTCTCCGTTGGGCGGGCTTATGGTTCGCGCTGTTATTCCGGCGATCTCCAGAGCTTTTTTATTGACCCAGCTTGCGAAACCGTGCAGGCCGCGGAGAATGACGGGATTGTCCGGCGCCGCCGCGCTTAGGGCTTTGTTCGTCGGATACTTTTTTGCCCAGGCGCCCTCATCCCAGCCCCAGCCCGTGATCCACGCGCCGGCCGGGGTTTGGCGGAGACGCTCTTTGACCTTTTCAACGGCCGCTTCGGGCGAGGGCGTCCCTTCGAGATTCAATTGGACGAAGCTTTCTCCCAGGCTCAAGAGATGGCCGTGGGATTCGATGATGCCCGGCATCACACGCTTGCCCCCAAGGTCGATGGTCCGGGCGCCGGGGAAAACTTTCTTGACTTCACTCGCGGTTCCCACGGCGAGAATTTTCCCTCCGCCCACGGCCATCGCCCCGGCTTCGGGCTTTTCCTCGTCCATGGTCAGAATCCGTCCGTTGACGAAGATATCGACGGCGCGGAGCGCGCGGTTTTGCCGGCCGCATCCAGCCGCCAGAACTCCGGCCAGGACGCACAGAAAAGCCGCCGGCCGACGCCTCGCAAACAATCGTCTGATCATAATCGATTCCCCCAAACCGACGGTCTCAAACAGGACGGACTATTCGCCTAGGCTGTGAGCGTTGAGCTTTGTATTTTGTTTTGTATTCTGGGTGACGAACAAGAAGAATAAGTTGTTTTTCTTTTTTGATTTCTCCGCCACTATATGGAGGGTATACTTTTGCTTGGCTTATTCCAATTTCATTACCCCATTGATCCCAGCTCTGTCTTTTATGACGGGCAAATAGTTCAAGATAAGGGCCGGGGCTACATCTTTCGATTATGTCATAGAGCTCATCTGGCTTCCTAGAATGCTCACGTTTTCGAGTGTATATTATATTAACTTGTGTTCTTCCAGGCGCAGAAGTCCGCATTCGTCCTCGTACGCCGAAAAGTACAAGTTCTGTTACGTTCCGAAAATAAAAGCCAACGCCTCGCCCATCAGGACCGCCATCTTTGCGTATTTTGTACCACACCAGATTTGTTTTGTAAGTGAAACCCCATCTTTTCATTACTTCTAAGCCTTCAAGAATAAGAGCATTCGGAACCCACAGGTATAAATGACACGTCGATTGCGCTATTTGAGAGATAGGAAGCTCCATGATTTCTTGAATATTCATTGTCGAGTATCTCATCAGGCGCTTGTGCTCTGGCGCCATTTTACCCGTGCGATTTGAGAATTGCCAGGGCGGATCTGCGAGAATAGTCTTGTATTTGCATAATCCCAATGATAATAAACTCTCCGTGGGGATCTGATTAGATTTACTGTTTATTAGACTCATTTCCTTGCCTCGAAAAGCTTTTTTGTTATTCCGAATACCAATATTGGACACCCACCGCCGCCACCGCCTTCAATTCGTGGCAATAGCTTCTTTATCCAAGTCGTCGACCAACCATATTTATTCCAAATTTCTTTGCTCATGCCTTGGAATATTTCGCTCAGTTCGTCTGACTTTGTGATGATTATGCCAACACTTATTGCACGTAAATCAAAAAGCAATCGAAAATTGTTTAAATCCCTATCAAAAAATGGATCCTTATTGCTCCATTCTACTTCAAGAGCGACTCCATTCTTAAAGCAATCCACTTCGTGCGTAGGTGTCTCAAATTCATTTTCATCAACTATTATTTTTGTTTCAAAAGATTTTTTCTGCCAACCCAAGCTAATAAATTCATCATTGAACCACTGAGAAATTGGCGACAGACCGCCTCCTGGAGACCGGATATCCTTTTCTCGTAGACGAAACCGATCTAGGACGTTAATGATTTCATCCCACTCTTTTTTAAAATCAGATTTTAATACAGCACATGCGTGTTTCCATTCATAGATTTCGTAGTTTTTATGCAGAGATTCCGGCAATAGTTCGATAGTCATGTTAAAGCTCGATTAAATTGGATTATAAAATGAGCGCAAAAAAATAGGAATAAAAAATAATATTTGCTATAATTCACGGCTTTATTGCGCTTTATTATAGGGCTAGAAAGTATGTTCCCCACCACTTTAAGAATCTATCACCCGCTGGTTGCTGTTGTCAAGATTGACATCGATTGACATCGATCATCAGCAAGCGCTATATTCTTGGCGAGGCTGGGGACACGGTACGGGAGCTAAAAGGGATTATAATGGTCTTGTTGATTCAGACCAAAAGGAGTCGCAATTTTAGGTGTATCTCCTTAAAATAAAAAAGGAGGTACAGTTGGGAAAAAGACGAACGTACGACGACAATTTCAAAGCGCGGGTGGCCCTGGAAGCGATTAAAGGAGAGAAGACGATTTCCGAAATCGCCGGCCAGTATGAAGTCCATCCCAATCAGATCATCCAGTGGAAAAAGCGGTTGCTGGAAAATGTGACGGATGTCTTTTCGAAGAAAAAGGATCCGCAGATTGAAGAACAGGAGGAGCTGATCGAGGAGTTATACAAAAAGATCGGCCAGCAGAATATCGAGCTGGAGTTTCTAAAAAAAAAGTACAAGCAAATCCAGAATCTATGAAACGAGAGCTTGTGGAAAAGGATAATCAGGAATTGAGCGTCCGGCGTCAGTGTGAGATTCTGGCGTTCAACCGGTCCTCGCTTTACTACAAACGGACGGGACCGAGCGAGGAGGATCAGAAAATTCTCGAGGAGATGGACCGGATCTATCTGGATTTTCCCTATTACGGGAGCCGGAGAATGAGCCGGGCGCTGAAGCGGCGGGGTTATGACGTCGGGCGCCAGAAGGCCCGGCATTTGATGCGGATTCTCGGGATCGAGGCGATTTATCCCCGCAAAAGGCTCAGCCTTCCGGATCAAGAGCATCAGGTTTATCCTTATCTTCTTCGGGATGTGGTCATCGATCGGCCCGATATCGCCTGGGCAGCGGATATAAGCTATATCCGGTTGAAGCATGGATTTGTGTATCTGGCGGCGGGGATGGATCTCTACAGCCGTTACATCGTTTCCTGGGAGATTTCCACGTCCCTGGAGCCGGATTTCTGTTGTCAGGCTTTGAGAGAGGCGCTGGAGAAAGGAAGCCCGGAATATTTCAATACCGACCAGGGCGCCCAGTTTACGAGCAAAGATTTCACGTCGATTCTCAAAGAGGAAAAGATCCAGATCAGCATGGACGGCAAAGGCCGTGTGATTGACAATATTTTCATCGAACGATTCTGGAGGACGCTCAAATACGAGGAGGTTTATACCAAGTGTTATGAGTCCGTTGTGGACTGCAAGCGGAGCTTAAGGGAATACATCGAGCGGTACAACCGAGAGAGGCTGCATCAATCTCTCAAGGAATACGACACGCCTCTTGAGGCTTACCGGCAGATGAGGATGGCCGCGGCATGTTAAAGGAATTACACCTAAAAAAAGATCCAACCTTGGTCTTGACAACTAGACCACTTCACTTCTCGGATGCTTAGTGGGACTATCCACTTGGTTGCTCGGAAATCGTTACGCGGCGATTGGCATGGCGATGGGATATTTAACGATTTATATGATGATATTTCCCATGATTGCTTATGTTTGGCGGCGTTTTCGTATTAAATGGCACAACTCCAATGAATCGCTATAAGGAAGAAATAAAAAAAATATTGTAAATCTCCCTTTGGGAGAAACTGTCCTGCTGCCAGCTATAAGGTTTATTTTCAAACATCCAAGGTATTTATTATTTCGTTTAAAAAAGCGGCTGGCCGAAAAGAGAGAGGCTGATTATTTGTTGAAAAGAATCCGATCTGATGATTTTAACGAAGTTGTGATCGCTTATGATCTATGTGTTTCACCTCCTACATATGGCGACTTATTTTACGTGGTTATGATTGCGCGGTTTTTTTTACTGCAGAACAAATATGTAAAGTTTTTTATCATCAACTCGGAATTCAGAAAAACACAAAAAAAGCTTATAATGATGAAGAATGTAATAGTTTGGTTGAACGTCTGTTAGAATTGCCGGAAGTTATCCTAAAAGACAAGAATTGTGATATACAAATTATGAATTGGAATGATTTTTATAAAATGCTATATGATTTTGAAAAAACGGAGACAACTTTAGTATTCATTCTCTATAAGATATAATATTCTCTGATTACTCGCATCCTTCCACCCTTGCCGACAGATTTTTTTTACTGGCAACAGTTATCATGGCCATATCTATACCCTTTTCTACCTATCTCCGAGCCCATAAAAAGGAGCCAATAATGGTTGTATCTGTTGTTGCCGCAATCATGATATTTACAAGCAACTTTACTCTTGGAAAGTATTTTGGTGCAACTGGCATGGCAGTAGGTTATCTGACTATGAATGCCCTGGTAGTTCCATTTATTTTTCTGATCTGGTATCGATGTCGCGCTAAATGGCATAGTGGGATCGCCTCTGACAATCTGCATTAATGATAATGGTTACCAAATCGCTATGAATAAAATGAATAACAATAAGAAAGGTTAATAGTAATGTTTAAGAGGTGTCTTAAGATACCAGAAAAAATTGTTAAGCACGGTTTTGTTGGCTCATATAGAATAATAGTTGGCCTCTTACGGCATCAATGGGAAACCCGAATTCCGTGGCCAATAAAAGGAAGGTTCTATTATCATTTGTTAAAATTAATTCTAGCACCAGGTTTTCAAAGGAAACGCATTTTGGGAATTTGGGACTACAAGGCCCTCCCATGGTCAGTTGGCGATCCATTATTTTTCATTGAGATGCTAAGTATTCTAAAGATTCGGCACAATGCGGAAGAAATTGACATATGTATTGTTTACGACCGTGATAATCCAAGTGGTAACCGCGGAAGAAAGTCCAAGTATAGTAATATTACATCTGAGAATGCTCAAGATTATGTGTTGGAATTCCTTCCCCTGTTTAGCACAAGTCCCTACTTGGGTTCAATTTTTCAATTTAATTCTCGAAAGGAATTCTATTATTTCTTGAGGGGAAATTCTGAGAGATATGATATTTTCCCGCCTCTAGGGCATCACTTGAGCGAAACATATAATTATTATGGAGGTACGCCCCATACTATAGATATCGATAAGTTTTTCAAAGATTTTGGTTATATCCCTCATTTGAGAGTTGGTAGCAGGGATAAAGCTTGGGCAAGATATTTTTATTTAAAGCATTTGAAAGAAAAGGCTATACCAATTTCATTATCATTAAAACAAACTTCACACGCACCCGAGAGAAATGCATTGCCATCTGTTTGGTTATCATTCATAGATAAGTGCGACAAAGAATTCAAAGAGGTTGTTTTTATAGGTGTGGGATTGAGAGAGGAAATTTTTGACGGATTGAGAGAAAGGCGCAACATAATTATTGCAAAAGATTTTGGGAGCTCTATAACCGAAGACTTTGCCTTAATACGGACCTCTTTCATATATATGGGTACAAACTCCGGAATTAATACTATTGCGCAGTTCAGCGATCTACCGTATTTAATCTTTCAATTTCCACAATAACTACTACGATATTTTGATTATAGATCAGATAACCAAATAGTTTTTAGTGCGAAGACTAAAGTAACCCCAGAATTGTTGTTTCAAGAGTTCAAGAATTTATACTTAAAGCTTGATCGAAACAAATGGTACAGTTCAAATAAAGGCTCGTAATAAACATAGTCACCCTTCAGCCGTTGGTTTACAATCGTCAAATAGCAAAACATAGTCTTATGGGAGGTTATTCGGAATGAAAATTCTGTTAGTTGCATATGACAACGACTCTTATGTTTCATTTTTTCCCCTTGGGATAGCATATCTTGCCGCTGTTTGTAGAAATGCTGGTCATGAAGTTACAATTTACAATCAAGATGTTTATCATTGGTCCGAATCGCATTTGGTCGACTTATTGAGCAAGGAATATTTTGACGTGATAGGCGTGGGCGTTATAGGCGGATATTATCAATATAAAAAATTACTTAAAATATCAGAGGCTGTTCATCGGGCCAAAAATAGACCTTTTTATATTATTGGAGGACATGGCCCGTCCCCAGAACCGGAGTATTTTTTAGCCAAAACCGGGGCAGATGTTGTAGTGATAGGGGAAGGCGAAAATACACTAATAGAACTCTTAAGAGCATTAAGGGGGGGGGAAGATTTATCAAGTGTTAAGAGTGTCGCATTTATGAAAAACGGGCAATGTGTTAAAACACCCAGGCGTGAAGTTATACAGAATGTTGATGATATTCCTTTCCCCGCATGGGATTTATTCCCAATGGATCACTATGTCCTGTTTAGACTTCCCCATATCAAAAATAGTGAGCGTTCTATGCCTGTATTGTCAGGTAGAGGTTGTACTTTTAAGTGTAATTTTTGTTACAGAATGGACGAAGGCCATCGAACAAGATCCCCTGAAAGCATCATAGAAGAAATACGAATTTTGCAGAAAGATTATGCAGTATCTTTTATTGATTTCCAGGATGAGCTCTTGATGTCCTCTGGTCGGAGAACAATTGAATTATGTGAGAACTTCATTAAGTCAAAGCTAAAATTCAAATGGTTTTGTAATGGGAGATTAAATTATGCGAAGCCTGATGTTCTCAGATTAATGAAAGAGGCCGGTTGTGTCTTCATTAATTACGGCATCGAATCCCTCGATGAAAAAGCTCTCCGCGTTATGAACAAAAACTTAAGTGTCAAACAAATTATTAATGGAGTAGAAAACACTTTGTCTGCGGACATAAGTCCTGGATTAAATATTATTTTTGGCAACATAGGTGAAACGGCAGAATCGCTGAGGCTTGGTGTTGAATTTTTGTTAAAGTATGATGACCATGCTCAATTGAGAACAATAAGGCCTGTTACACCGTACCCAGGCTGTCCTTTATATTATCATGCTATTGAGAAAGGGTTGTTGAAAGATTGTGAAGAGTTTTATGAAAGGAAGCATCTTAATTCAGATTTATTATCGGTTAATTTTACGAGTCTAAGTGATGATGAAATCCATGGGCTTCTCTACGAGGCAAATAAGAAGCTTATTGAAAAGTATTATTCGGCTCAACTGAAAAGGACATTAGAGAGTGCACAAAACCTCTATCTTGAGAGAGATTCTACCTTCAGAGGGTTCAGGCCAGTGTAGAATTAGGATAGAGGAAGACCTTAACGCTTGGGTCTGACGGAAAATTCTAAAAATAAGGAGGAAAGGAAGATGTCTATTTTTATTATTGCAGAAATCGGTATTAACCATAATGGAGATGTGGCGATTGCAAAACAGCTGATTGATGTGGCAAAGGAAGCTGGCGCTGACGCCGTCAAGTTCCAGAAAAGGACTATCGATTTGGTTTATTCAAAGGAAATGCTGGATTCACCAAGGGAAAGTCCTTGGGGGGCGACACAACGGGCGCAAAAGGAAGGTCTTGAGTTCAGTCTGGACGAATATAAGGAGATAGATGCTTACTGTAAAAAATTGGAATTTGAATGGTTCGCCTCTGCATGGGATCTTGAAAGTCAGAAATTTTTACGACAGTTTAACTGTAAATACAATAAAATTGCATCTCCTATGATCGTTTATGAGGACTTGCTCAAGGAGGTAGCTTCAGAAAAGAAGCACACATTTATTTCTACTGGGATGACGGAATTCAGACAGATTGACCGTGCTGTTGAGATATTCAGGAGTATAGGTTGTCCTTTCGAGCTTATGCATTGCGTTTCGACTTATCCCATGGACGATGAAGATGCGAATTTAAACCGCATCAAAACTCTTCGTGATCGTTATCAGTGCAATGTAGGATACAGCGGGCACGAAATTGGTCTGGCGGTGTCTTATGCGGCGGCGGCCCTTGGCATTACGTCACTGGAACGGCATATTACTCTTGGTCGTGCTATGTATGGGTCTGATCAGGCGGCTTCGGTTGAACCTATGGGGTTTCGTCAGCTGGTCGGCGCTGTGCGTAAAATTGAAAAGGCCATGGGAAACGGCAGGTTGACTATGAATCATAAAGAAATCTCAATTGCAAAAAAACTCCGGGCGCATATTCCCTTTGAATCTCATCGATAATGGTGGAGTTTACTTATGGCAAACGTTGTTGCAATCATTCCGGCGCGTTCAGGTTCAAAAGGTGTTCCTGATAAAAATATTAAGTTGTTAGCCGGCCGGCCGTTGCTGGCTTACAGCATTGCGGCGGCACGATTGACGAACAATATTGATCGCGTGATTGTTTCAACGGATTCTGAACATTACGCACATATTGCACAGGAATATGGGGCGGAAGTTCCTTTTTTGCGTCCCCCGAAACTATCCGGTGATAATAGTACAGATTATGAATGGATCAGGCATGCACTTGATTGGATGCAGAATGAAAAGGGTTTTATACCGGATTACTTAGTTCATTTGCGGCCAACAACGCCGTTGCGTGAACCAATCTACATAGAAGAGGCTATCAAGCGTTTGATGCAAGATAATAGTGCTACTGCGTTACGATCCGCACATGAAATGATTCAGTCTTCATATAAGACTCTTGAAATAGAGACGGGTTATTATAAATGTATAGGTGCAGGATCGTTGGATTTAGATGAAGCAAATCGACCGCGACAGGAATTTAAAAAAACTTATGATCCAAATGGCTATGTTGATGTGTACAAAAGTCGTTATATTATAAAGAATGGAAAGATACTTGGAGATCGCGTTCTTGCATATATTACCCCCCGTATTGCTGAAGTAGATACGTTGGAAGAGTTTGAATTTTTGGAATATCAGGTTTACAAAAATCCAACGTTGGTAAGCAGGCTTTTTGGATGAGTGATGAGCAATAACTGGAAATTGTATCATGTTCTATTGATCTTGAGGGGTCAAGTATAATGAAACAGGAAGTTCTTACAAATAAAAATTGTTTTATAACTGGTGCAACAGGTGGTCTCGGACGATGTATTGCCATGAAAATGGCAGAAAAGAAGTGTAACTTATTCTTGACCTCCACTAATATTTCCAAATTAAGGAATCTAAAAGAAGAAATTGAATCTCTATATGGTGAAGAAATTAAGATTTATTATGGGAATGGAGATCTAAATGAAATTCAGGATATAAATAAAATTATTAAAATGGCACGAGAAAAAATACATACCGTAGACATCTTAGTTAATTGTGCAGGTCTTTTTGTGGTGAAGTCCCTATTCGACTCAAATTTAGATGATTTTAACACAACCTTCAATTTAAATATCAAGGCTCCTTTTATATTTTGCAAGGAATTTTCTGAAGATATGATAAAAAGCAGATGGGGGCGAATTATAAATATCGGATCTTCATCAGCGTATGTAGGAAGCAAAGAAACATTGCTTTACTGTGCATCAAAACATGCCCTTTTAGGTTTTTCGCGCGCTTTGCATGATGAGTTAAAAAAAAGTAACATTAGGACATATTGTGTCTCTCCAGCTGGCGTAAAAACAGAAATGGGGAAATTAATAAAACATCAAAACTTTGATACCTTTATAGACCCCCGGGAAATAGCTGAATATGTGGCTTTTATTTGTTCCTTCGACGGTGAAATGATTTCTGATGAGATTAGACTTAACAGGATGGTGATAGATTGATCAAAAACATTCGCCATACAGGTATAGTAGTTAGTGACTTAAAAAGGGCACTTTATTTTTATCGTGATCTTCTCGGGTTTAGGATTGTTAAACAGATGGAGGAAGAAGGGGATTATCTTGACAATATTTTATCACTAAGAAATGTGAAGGTTACGACAGTCAAGATGACTTCTCCATCTGGTCAGATGATAGAACTGTTGAAGTATCATTCGCATCCAGCACAGCAAAGGATGCGGAAAATCTGCGAGATAGGGATTTCCCATATAGCGTTTACTGTAGATGATCTGGATTTTGAGTATGAAAGGCTTAAGGATAAAGGGATTCAATTTAATTCGCCTCCGCAATTATCACCGGATGGTTATGCGAAAGTTACTTTTTGCAGGGCGCCGGAGGGAACTTTGATTGAACTGGTGGAGGTTCTGTAATGTCTTCGGCAAATCCACAGAGAGATTATGTTGCTGTAGTGTATAACGAAGAAGAGAAACCGTTCACGACATATCCGGATCGGCTGGCGCGTTATCTGGTTACAAGATATGAATTGGCAAAGGGTATGAAGATTCTTGATTTAGGATGCGGCCGCGGTGAATTTCTTAGAGGTTTTATTCGTTGCGGTCTTAATGGATATGGGCTGGATCAATCTTCAATAGCAAAATCAATCTGTCCGGAAGATGAAATATTACAATCAGATTTGGAAAATGAACCATTGCCGTACGATGATAATACTTTTGATATTGTCTTTTCAAAATCAGTTCTCGAGCATTTTTATTACCCTGAAAAACTGGTTATGGAGGTGTATCGTATTGTTAAGCCAACCGGTTTGGTCATTACAATGGTTCCCGACTGGGAGTCCGTTTACAAAACATTTTATGAGGACTATACCCACAGAACTGCGTTTACCATTAATTCTTTGAAAGACATCTTTTTGATTAACGGGTTTGATAATGTAAAAGTGGAGAAATTCAGACAACTCCCTTTTTTATGGTCGTTGCCTTGGTTGCGGCCTTTTTGTTCCCTTGTGGCATTCATAGCGCCTCGGTCTCTACGACCTTACAGCAAACTTATAAAATTTTCACAGGAAATTATGCTACTTTCAACCGCGGTTAAACCGAGTCGCGCAATGTGAAGGCAAAATGGATAAATGTTTTAACGGATTATATTGTGTCCATCTGGAATTGACCAGCAGATGTAATAAAGACTGCTGGATGTGTGGAAGGCGAAAGATAGACAGAGAATATCCGGAAATAGCCATGAATTACGGCGATATGGATTTTGAATTGGTTAAGAAAATAGCAGAACAATTACCAGAAGGGATAGTAGTTCAATTCCATAATAATGGCGAACCACTTCTCTATCCCAGGATTGGCGAAGCAGTAAGACTATTCAAAAATCAGATAAAATGTGTGGATACCAATGCCAAACTTATTGTTAATAAGGCTGCCGAGATTATCGATAACCTGGATACCATAACCATTTCAGTCATCGAAAAAGATTCCGAAGGAGACGAGCAGTATGAGCTTGTTAAGCGATTTCTTGAGATTAAAGGGCATAGAAAACCGAATGTAATTTATAGATCTCTGGGGGATGTTGATACTGAAAGGTGGAAAGAGTTAGACGGGATCATCGCCACCAGAATATTGCATAATCCTCTCGGAAGCTTCAAGTATACCAAAAACCCGACCGTGCCGGAAATCGGAATATGCCTGGAAATCTTAAATCACATGGCCATCAACAGATTCGGCAAAGTCTCCATATGTGTGAGATTCGATCCCAAGGGACTAGGAATAATCGGGGATGCCGCCGCAGACCCATTAGCAGATATCTGGAACGGACCAAAAAGAAAAGAATGGGTTCAGCATCATGTTCAGGGCAGAAGAGATAAAATACCCCTGTGCAGTTATTGTGATTTTTGGGGGGTGCCGACAGGCAAGTGAAGGAGCAGGTTGTCGAGAGGTCATAACAACAGGGGTTAATTTGCGGGAATCGGGAATACAACAAGTTAAATAAAACGACCAGAAGTGTAAAATTTACCAAAGGAATCGAAGAAATTGAGGACGCATACTCTGCGTAATTTCACACACACAGCTCTTAGCAATAACTCGCTGAAAAGACTAAAAGGAAGCTGTTCCAGTTTTATATTCGGAATCTTTAACCAACTTTATAGGCATAATCTTGGTAAATTTAAGGATATGCATAAGGGAGAAAGATGTTTTATCCTTGGTAATGGCCCTTCGCTAAACAAACAAAACTTAGCCTTAATTTCAAATGAGGTTAGTTTTGTAACTAATAGTTTTGTATTACATAAGGATTTTTGTGAAATAGCTCCAAATTATTATTGCATATCTGATTACCGCGCTTTTGCTGATAATAAAGAGTCACACACATTACGTAGTATAGGGAAATACCTGAATTTTGAAGGCTCAAGGCTCTTTTTATTTGTACCGAATAGAGCTTGGTTCAGCTTGTGCTTTAAATCAATTATTAAATCCAATGTTTTTTACCTGAATTTTCAAACCAATAGAAAAATTTGGGAAGATGGAAATTTTTCAATAGACATTCAAAAGGGTGTAAAATGGGGCCATACAGTTATACTTGATTTCTGCTTGCCAATTGCATTTTATATGGGATGTGATGAAATTTACCTATTAGGTTGTGATATGAATTTTTCTGATGATAAATCAGACAATCATTTTTATAAGGAAATTGATACCAGCAATGTGAAGAGAGATAAAAATGAATGGGAATTATGGTATAAAATAGTACTTCGTTCCTATGAAGTAGCAAAAACAGTTTTTGAAGATAACAATCGTATTATCTACAACGCAACACACGGCGGGAAGCTTGAAGTATTCCCACGGGTAGATTTTGAAAGTTTATTCTCCCCTCGATTCTGAAATGCTTTTCCACTCCCTATTTACAGTAATCTACACTTTTTAAGGAGATTTTATCTATGAGGAGTTCAAACTACCCTCGATTGGCTATTATTGGCTGTGGCGCTGTTGCCGAACAAGCATATGTGCCTGCTCTCAGAAAAATTGGCTGGATACCGTCACTTTTGGTCGATCCAAGCCGGGAGCGTGTTAAATTGCTTTCAAAGTTATTTAAGGGTGTGCCGATTGCTGCCGACGTTGGAGAGTCCGTTGACGATATAGATGTAGCTATTGTGTCTGTTCCACACAACTTACACGTGCCGATATCTATTCCTCTTTTGCAGAGAGGTATCAACCTGTTAGTGGAAAAACCCATGGCAACAACACAGGTTGAAGCTGTTTCAATGATTGAAGCTGCTAAAAAAGGAAACGCCATCTTAAGCGTGGGTTTAATTCGCAGATTTCTGCATGGTGCTCGTTGGGTAAAGTCTGCCCTTAAAGAAGCTTTGATTGGCGATATAATATCTTATGATGTCCGCGAAGGGTCCGTTTATGCATGGCCTGTTACATCTGATTCTTTCTGGCGGAAAGAAAAAGCTAAAGGTGGAGTACTCATTGACACCGGTGCACATACCCTTGATTTATTACTTTGGTGGCTTGGTGATGCTGAAATCACTAATATTGATTATAAAGACGATGCCGATGGGGGGGTGGAAGCGGATTGTATTGCTAACTTCTCTTTGAACAACGGCGCTACAGGAATTGTTGAATTCAGCCGGACGCGCTTGTTACGTTCTACCGCGATTATTAAGGGAGCTAAGGGAATCCTTGAGATCGATTTGACACATAATAAAATCCAGGCACATCCTTTAAGTCTTTTGTCTTATGAATTTGAAGGGATTAAGGCTTCAAAACTCCCTGCACAGGGTTACGTTGGATTATTTGTTGCTCAGCTCAAAGAATGGCTCTTTTCGATAGAAGAAAAACGGAGACCATTTATATCCGGCGAGGACAGTTTGCCCTCTATACGATTAATTGAGCAATGCTACAATAAGCGGAAAAAGTGGAGTTTACCGTGGGTTGATGTACAACCGCGTGAAAACAAAGGAGTAGAAATTAAAGATCACGGAACGTTGCAGGAGAAAACTGTTCTTGTGACGGGGGCAACCGGTTTCATAGGCGGGCGTTTGGTCGAAAAGCTTATAAATGAATATAGGGCAAATGTGCGTGTCCTGATCCGGGACTACAGCCGAGCGGCGCGTATTGCTCGATTTTCTTCAGTGAAGATGATTCGCGGAGACTTGGGGGACTACGACACATTATGCGTTGCCATGAAAGATTGCGATTTTGTTTTTCACTGCGCATTTGATCTTATGGCAACAGTGGAAAAAGATGTTTTAGATATCCGTACTTTGTCAGAAGCGTGCTTGCACAGCAAGATTCAAAGATTGATTCACATTAGTACGATATCGGTTTACGAACCATTGCCTGATGGATATTTAACTGAAGAAAGTCCTGCTGAACCATGTGATTTTCCTTACGCGGATGCAAAGCTGGCGGTTGAACGCGAGATACTACAGCAGGTCAGAGATAATTCTCTTCCCGCTGTAATTTTACAACCGACTATTGTTTACGGCCCATACAGCAAACCTTGGACAGATGGCCCGGTTAACCAGCTCTTGACAGGAACGGTTATTTTGCCGGACAATGGCAAGGGGTTGTGTAATGCCGTATATGTAGATGATGTGGTAAATGCTATGGTTCTCGCGAGTCAGGCAGAGGGTGTTATTGGAAAACGGTTTTTGATATCCGGACCGGAACCTATAAGTTGGGATACATTTTTTCAAGGTTACGCATTGGCGTTGGGATTGGATGATGGCCATATTCAATACTTATCTCGTGATGAAATTACCCGCCGGAATAATAATCCATTATCTGCCATCCGCTTACTCATGGGAAATCCTAAACGGATCGCCCGCATTGCCTGGTTACGGCCGATTCTCTTCAAAGCAAAGGATAAACTGGGGGAAAGTGCAAAACAGCTAGTTAAGAAGCTATATGCTTTATATAATAAAGTTGCCCCTTCTGCCATTCATATGCCTGACACACAGCAACTTTTCTTATATGCTGCTAAATGCCATGTGCGGATTGACACCGCGCAGAAATTTTTGGGCTATCAACCTATGTTTGATTTCAATAGAGGAATGGATTTGACGGCAAAGTACGTGCAGTGGTCTTACGATAATCGCCCTCACAGTTAAGTAACGCAAAAGCTGTTTTTATTTCTAAAATAAAGCTCTCAACATGACTCCCAATGAGGTCTACTGGAGCACCATGCCGAAGCTGAAGGAAGCGGTATGAACCAAGGCGGCTCATCACTTATAACCTACTCCAGGTTGTCTGAAGAACATAGACCATCTCTCTTTTGGGTTTATCTCGTTGTTTCAGTAAGCGTGATGCAATATTACGCAGCTAATTTCGACGTGACTGGGACCCGTGGCATTCTTGAAAAAGTTTATTATTTAATAATGGGTACCATGATAATATCTGTGGTTGCTATTATTAACAGTCGAAAATTACAGGATTTATTTTTACGAAATTTGCTCCATAGTCCTATCCTAATTTGTTACTCGTTTTGGTTCCTTATAAGTCAGTCTCTGGTTGTATGGATTTATGGTGATATGGGCTACAGTGACATATTTCGTGCTCTTGGTTATATGTTTGCTTCTCTAATTGCATATACGCTTTACCCGGCAGTAATAGGTAAGGATGGAATTAGAGGGTGGTGGACAATACTTTTAATTATTGGAACTATTTCATCTGTTTTCGGAATATATGCAGGAATAACTGGCAGAGAAGAACTCATGGGACTAAGAATTGGTAGGCAATCGATATACATGGGAATTTTTGATATGTATTTTACAAGTGGGCCTTTCCACGAATCCAACATGTTCGGGTTGGCTACCTGTTTAGGGTTGATTGCCGGTTTATTCCATGCAGTCAAAGCCAGATGGGCTATAAATAGATTTATTGCATTATTCCTGACTGGAATATGTGCAGGAGGGTTATTCTTTTCCGGTAGCAGGCAGATATATTTTGGTCTGTTTTTTGGTTTTTGGGGATGGTTATTAACTGGAACGAGCTCACTAAAAAAGTTGTTTATTACATTATTAAGCATAATGGTAATAATGGGGATGTGGTATATTACTTGGAATAATGTGATAGTAAATGCTATTGTAACTCCACAAAAGGGTATGAGTGGTAGAGAATTTCTCTGGCCTGCTGCGATTTCTGCGATGTTAGACCGTCCAATTACTGGTTATGGGAGTTCGGATTTATCAATGGAGGCTGTCTTTGTTCATGGAGGTTATGAGGAAGATATCGTGCCAGTCCCGGTTCATAACGGACCCCTTGATTTAGGAGTGATGGCTGGCTTTCCCGCAGCTATTTTATATATATCGTTGTTTGTTATTAGTTTCAGAAGATTGTTGACTTCATCAATGGAACTCACAACAAAGCGTTTTTTTACAACTGTTATGATCGTTTATATTTCTGCAAATATGTTCCAAGCATACACAATTGGTGGCATAAGTTATGGGTCACTCGTGTTTACTATTTTTTTAGGTATATGCAACATGGCACCAATGATTTATGGCAGGAGGGAATACAAGAAAAGGAAAGTTCATTTCTTTTCAAGAAAGGATTACTCTTTTTTGAATTCTTATAAGAAAAAAATGAGCAGAGTATAAGGGGTATGAACTACTCCCCAAAAACTGGACAGTCAACTATAGAGATTGAAGGGCGGGATTAAAGGGAATCTGTCGTTGCAGCATGGCATGGATCACTCTCAACGGCTTATGACTCACGGCCAGAACGGATTGCCGATAAGCTTTTCCCTCCCGTCGTTTTCTGTCGTAGGCCTCCTTGAAGACCGGATTGACGTGACGGCGACGGACATCAAAAACAACACACGCCGCAAGCTTCTGTTCCCGCGTTTAGAGATCCGTCCCCGTCCTTTCTATTGACCGGACTCTCGGATGAGTAGGCGGCGATATGATAAGATGGGCGAGTGGAAATTCTGGCACTGGGGTTCGACAGTTATAGGTCAACGATCCGTCCTAACTGATAGATTATCATGGGGTTACGGGAAAACCAAAAAATTGGCGTGTGCCTACGGTTTTAGGCCCTCAACTGGACGTCATAAAGGGCCGGCGGATGGGCTATCTTCAACCGATTCAAGATGTTAACTTCCTCCGCGGTCAGTTCCGTTCGCTGGAGGAGGCGCCCATCTTTTGAGGAAAATTCTCCGAGATGACAACGCTCCATAACCGACCGGATATGGTCCCACGTTTCGCCG
>Ga0315281_10001017_pt1 | contig 40768 bp, 32 predicted proteins | sample YL17G07_0_MG_FD_204540 | JGI IMG/M metagenome (GOLD analysis project Ga0315281, IMG submission 204540) | Sediment microbial communities from Yellowstone Lake, YNP, Wyoming, USA - YL17G07_0 | ecosystem: Environmental > Aquatic > Freshwater > Lake > Sediment | place: USA: Wyoming | collected...
CCAAGTTCGAATGTGACAGGCAGGCGGTTCTCAAGCTCGCTCGTGACCGTGCGGCTGCTGAGGATGGATTTTCCAAGGTCGAAGCGCAGCACATCGGACATCCACCTGACGTACTGCACCGGCAAGTTACCTTCGAGGCTGTACTCCTTGCGGAGCGCTGCCTTTACCGAGGCGTCGTTCGCGCCGAACTCGCCCAGCAACAGGTCGGTGACATCGCCCGGGACCGAGCGGATGAGCATGAAGACGACGAACGTGACCCCGAAAAGCGTTGGGATCATCAAGAGGAGGCGGCGGGCAATATAGCGCTGCATCAGCGCGCCCCGCTTCCGAACGAAGCTGTCACGATTGCTCCCCCTCGTGCCGCGCGGCGGCCCGTGTACGAGATACGCCAACGGCTCTGCCCGAGATTCGTTCGCACGTTCAGACAGTGAGCACCTTGTACGTGTGGCGCCAGCCGGTGTCAACCATAAATGAGACTTGAACTAGTTCAGGCGGAGCCGTGAAGGTCGCCGCCACGGATGCCATCGCCTTGATTCTTCAGGCTCCGACCGGGAAACTGAGTGGGCCTTCCTCGGTAGCTCAACGGTAGAGCGTTCGGCTGTTAACCGAAATGTTCGAGGTTCGAATCCTCGCCGGGGAGCCAGATCGTTGGCTCAAAGCGTGAGTCGCTCTTAGGGGCCTGTGCGAACGAAGCGCAGGCCCCTTCGAAGATTTCGAGGACGATCTCATGGTCGCCGACCTCCGCTCGGTGGAGCACGAGGCGGATCAGTTCCTGCTTTTCGAACGGCCGTAGACATTCGTAGACCCGCCTGAAGTTAGCGAGGCCCGTCCGCGCGGTGTCCGCATCGACCGCGGCGGCCTGCAGATCACGGAGCGCCGATTCGGTCTCGACGGTCGCGCTCTCCAGGTCATCGCGCCGGCGAGCAAGGTCTGAGAGTTGGTCGTCGACGAAGCTGCGTGCCGCGGAGGCGTCGGAGCCCTCGTCGCGACCGAGGAGGCGAGCTGCCTGCGCTCGAACATTAGCGAGTGACCGCTGCTGCGCCCGGAGTTGTTTCTGCAGCGCGGGGGCATGACGTCCGCGGCGGCGGTTGGCCTCGGCGCAAAGCGCGGCGACGATCTCGGGGCTGTCGGCCAGGAGGGCGACACGGTCGAGGATCGCGCCCTCGATCTCAGAGGCAACAACGCGGAGTCCGCAGTCCTTCTTAACGCACGCGTAGTAGAAGTAGGCTGCGCCCTGCTTCCCCGTCCCCGAGCGTCCCGCCATCCGGGTCTGGCAGCGGCCACAGAAAAGCAGCCCCTTACTTAGGACATGGGCATGGCGCACGGCCTTCGCGACACTGCGGTGGGCGCGGCCATTGCGGGCGAGAAGCGCTTGGGCCTCGTCGAACTTCTCCTGCTCGACAATGGCCGGCCAGACAGACTCGACCACCCGTGGGCCATCCGGGCCATCGATGAGCTTTTTCCCAACGTAGGAAAGGTTCTTGAGAAGGTGCTGGACGGTGGTGATCGCGAACTCCCGGCCGGCATGTTCGACGTTACGGCGCGAGGTGTACACCTTCGAGCGGAAGCCGTGGTGGTTCATCGCGACGGCCGTCTCCGCGATCGAGCCGCAGACCAGGTAGGTGTCGAAGGCGAAGTTGACGATCGCGGTCTCGTCCTCATTGGGGACCAAGTAGCCCTTGTGCTCAGGGGGGAGGTCGTAGCCGAGGAGACGGCCACCGTTCCAGAGGCCGCGCTCGGAGCGGGCCTGGAAGGCGTCACGGGTGCGTTCGGAAGTCTGCTCGCGTTCGAACTCAGCGAGGGCCATGACGATGGTCATGATCAAGCGGCCGTGGGCCGTGGTGGTGTCGTAGTCCTCCTTGAGGCTGACGAAGTTGGCGCGATGCGATTCGAGGAAGGCGACGAACTGGAGGAAGTCGCGGACGGAGCGGCAGAGGCGTGCGAGGGCGGTGAACGCGACCGTGTTGACGCGTCCGGCCTCGATGTCGGCGAAGAGCCGCTTGAACTCGTCCGAACGGACTGAGTCTTTGCCGGAGACGGCCCGCAGCTCGTAAACGGCCGCCTCGCTCCACCCTTCACTGCCAACCGAGTTCTTGTAGTCGATGTGCTGGCGGAGACGCTGGAGTTGGGTCTTGAGCGAGCCTTCCTCGTTCGCTGCCTGGTGGTCAGTGGAGACGCGGACGACCAGGCCGACGCGCCGTTCGGCGGGGACCACCGACAACGCCCGCGCTGACGCGGCCGTCATGAGGTGGGGTCCTTCGCGTTGTCTGGCACGTCCGGATACACGCGTAGATCGCCGGACAAGTCAACGGTCGGGGGTCGCTCGGTGAGGTAGCGATCGAGGGCGACGGCGAGGAGTGTGACGAGCCTGGCCTCGTGCGAGTGATCGGCGCGAACCATCTCCACGCGGACTTCACGGGTGTCCATGGGGTCCCTATACGAGCGGGCGGGCGAAAGTGTCGGAGGCGGGCGAAGCGCCTGGGCTACAGCCTGACATAACGGACTCCGCTCAAACTCCGGTCAACCTCCGCAATTTCTACGGAGGTTTTTGGCGCCTATTTGAAGTGGGTGCCTTATTCGCACCCACTCAGCGGCGACCTCGAAGAATGGGAAGAACAGCGCGTTCGGCAGGTCGTCGACATCTTTCTTCGGCGGCACAGCGGGATTCCTGGTTACGACGAAGATGATCTCTACCAGGAGGGGCACATCGCCTGGCTCCGCGCCCGGAAGACGTACCGCGCGGAGCGTGGAGCCTCGATTCGAACGTACATCGCTAGGGTGGTGGAGAACCGCTTGACTGATCTCGCCCGCGAGGCGCGGGCGGCAAGTCGCCGTCCTGCTGCGGGCGTTGACTCTCTCGATGCTGCGCTCGGGCCCGACGGCGGGAGCCGGGCGGACTATCTGCCTGACGATGCCGCAAGCCCGTCAGACGAGGCTGAGCGCGCCGAACTTGCCGAGCGGATCGCCCGCGTAAGGGGGCGACTGCCGGCGCGCCAGAAAGACGTGTTCGACGCGCTCGCGGAGGACCACCAGAAGGTGCGTATCGCGCGTGACCTCGGGATCTCGCGGGACACCCTCTACGACGAGATTCGCCGCATCCAGGATGCCTGCCGCGACGCCGGGCTGGAGGAATTCCTGCGCTGATCCGACAGATCAGAGGCTTCCTGCGTATAGGTGTTCATGGCCGGTCACACGCTACGTTTCAACTTCGACCCTGCTGCCGACGCGGAGGCGATCGAGGATGACTTCGGCCTCGCGCTGTTCGCGGCGAGTTGCATCTACGGCCGCCCAGGGGTCCGCCTCGACGCCCGCTACCTCGTGAGCTCCGACGGCCGACGCTGTGTCGCTACCGTCGCTGGTTCAGCCGGCGAAGCGGCGCTCCGGGTGTTCACGGGCCTCTGCACCGCGCGCCTCGGCGACGACGGCTTCCGCATCGAACACGTGGGCGGCGTCACGTGCTGAGTGACAGGCTGTCCGACCAACATCTCGCGATGCTGCGGGCATCCACGATCAGCGACGACGTCATCGTCGAGCGCAAGTACTTCACAGCCACCCGGAAGGTGGAACTGGGCGATCTTGGGTTCGCCACCTCCCAGCAACTTGTCCCCGCCCTGGTCGTCCCCGTGTTCGGGCCGCTCGGTGAGGTCGTCCTCTACCAAGTGCGCCCCGACCAGCCGCGGATGCGCCACGGGAAGGTCATTAAATACGAGACGCCGGCGGGCTCGCGCATGACGCTCGACGTGCCGCCGCGCGCGCGGCCCCTGCTCGGCAACCCTGCCCTGCCTCTCTTCGTCACGGAGGGAGTGAAAAAGGCGGACGCGCTTGCTAGCCGTGGCCTCTGCGCGGTTGCCCTGCTCGGGGTCTGGAACTTCCGCGGGACGAACGAGCAGGGCGGGAAGGTGGCGCTGCCCGAGTGGGAGTCGATCGCCCTGAATGAGCGCCAGGTGTTCGTCGTGTTCGACAGCGACGTCATGCTGAAGGCAGCCGTCGCGTCGGCCCTCGCGCGACTGGGTGACCTCCTCACAGTGCGAGGGGCATCCGTCGCGTACATCTACTTGCCCGCAGGCCCGTCCGCCGAGAAGACCGGAGTGGACGACTACCTTGCGGCCGGGCACAACGTCGACGATCTGCTTGCCCTCGCGACTGCGGAGCGTCGTGCAATGCCCGACGATGCGGGTGCAGCCGACGACCCGTCCGGCGGGAAGCAAGCAGACCGCCTCGTGGCGATTGGGCGTCGTGCCGAGCTGTTCCACGACCCGCAGGGGTCACCGTTCGCCGGGATCGAGGCAGGTGGCCACCGCGAGATCTGGCCGCTGGGCGCGAAGCAGTTCAAACGGTGGCTGCGGCACGCGTTCTTCACCGAGGAAGGCAACGCGCCTGGGGCCGACGCGGTGGCGGCGGCGCTCGGCGTGCTTGAGGGCATCGCGGTCTACGAAGGGGCCGAGCACACGCTCGAGACCCGGATCGCTCGCCACGAAGGGGCCATCTACTACGACCTGAGCGACCCGGCGTGGCGGGCGGTGCGTATCGACGCTGATGGGTGGGAGATCGTCGATCGGCCACCGCCCCTGTTCCGCAGGTACTCGCACCAGGCGCCGCAGGTCGTGCCCGAGCCGGGCGGGAGTTTGAATGAACTCTTTCGCTTCCTGAACGTGCGCCCTGACGACCGCGTGTTGCTCGCGGCGTGGCTCGTCGCCGCGTTCATCCCCGACATCCCGCACCCGATCCCGAACTTCCACGGCGAGAAGGGCGCAGGCAAGTCTGTCGGGCAGCGCGCGCTCCGCAGGCTCATCGACCCCTCGATCGCCGAGACACTGGCCTTCGCTTCCGATGCACGCGAGATCGTGCAGCAACTCGCCCACCACTACGCCCCGATCTACGACAATCAGGACGCCCTTGCCCCGTGGCTCTCCGACCTGCTGTGCCGCGCCGTCACCGGCGAGGGGTTCACAAAGCGCGAGCTGTACTCGGATGACGACGACGTCGTCTACGCCTACCGCCGCGTTGTCCTTCTCAACGGCGTGAACGTCATCCCTCAGCGTTCCGACCTGCTCGACCGCAGCATCCTGATGGAGCTCATGCGCATCCCGCCCGAGCGGCGGCGGGAGGAGCGCGAGTTCTGGGCCGGGTTCGAAGCGGCACGGCCGCGGTTGCTGGGTGCCATCTTCGATGCGCTGGTGCGGGCGATGTCCATCTACGACCGCCTCCAGCTACCGGCCCTGCAGCGCATGGCGGACTTCACTCGCTGGGGTGCGGCCATCGCTGAGGCGCTGGGGTATGGCGCCGAAGCCTTCCTCAAGGCGTACGCCGCGAACCTCGGCGTCCAGACGCGGGAAGCGGTGGAAGGCGACATCGTCGGTGCGGCCATCCTCTCCTTCATGGAGGGGCGCGAGGAGTGGTCTGGCACCGCGACCGAACTGCTGGCTGCGCTGGAAGACGCGGGGGAGCGGGCAAAGCTCTTCCACCGCAACGCGAACGGCAAGGTCGACGCCCGCGGCTGGCCGGGCGGCGCGCACATCCTCTCGCGGCGCCTGAAGCAGCTCCTCAGCAACCTCGCCGATCTCGGGTTCGCCCTCCAGGACGGGCGCGGCGACATCCGGGAAATCACCATCCGCCGCGCTTACCAGCAGGGTGAGGAAAGTAGCGACGGTAGCGACGGTAGCGTCGTCCTCGAACGCGGCGACCAGATTCACCCCGACGCTACTGACGCTACCGTCGCTGAAATCGTCACCTCCGGGGGCAGCACATGGGAGGCGGTGATTCGGTGAACGCGCTCCAGATCATCCGGAGGGTCGAGGCGAACGGCGGATCACTCCGCATCGATGGGCACGAGCTCAAGGTGGCGGCTCCAGTGGCGTTGCCTGACGAGCTCCTCGCGGAGGTAGCTGAGCACAAGCCGGCGATCATGATCGCCCTCGGTGCTCCGATGGACGCGGCAGTCGCGAGCATTCTCGGCGCGATCCGTCCGTATCTCGCTCCGGCGCTCAAGAAACTGCCCGATGACCGTCTGCTCGCCCTCGTCAACTGGAACATCATCACGGCCTGGGAAACGGCCGTTCGGAACGCGGGCGAGGGAATCGGCCGCAAGACCACCACGACGGGAGGTGCGCGATGATCCGGCGGACCGCCGCGGCACCTGATGTCGTGACCCCCACCCCGGGGGGCGTTGAAATCTCTACAGATCAAGCGACCCACGGAGAGTGCCCAAAGCTGTTCACGCGGTCGCACTTTGGCGAAGGGGGGGTTAGGCGGTGACGGGTAAGCGCCTCCCGACGGCGATTCACGTCCTGCGCGGCAATGCAGGGCGCCGGCCGTTGCCCGCGAACGAGCCCAAGCCTCCCGTGCGTTCGGAGCCACCGCCGCGCTTCATGGGCGCCGAGGCGAAGCGTGAATGGCGCCGGATGATGACCGTCCTTGTACCGCTGGGACTCTACACACCCGCCGACCGCGCGGTGCTCGCGGGCTACTGCGAGAGCTGGTCGCTCTACATCGAGGCAATGCAGGCCCTGCGGAGGTTCGGGACGGTCGTGAAGAGTCCGAACGGGATGCCGATGGCGAGCCCGTACTGGACGCAGGCCCGCCAGGCGGAGGAGTCCATGCGCGCGGCGGCTCGCGAGTTTGGGCTCACCCCCAGCTCACGGACCCGTGTGAGCGCGGGAGCGCCCGCCGCGGAAGATGCGTTCGAAGAGTTGCTGAGGGGCAGCAGATGAATGGCCAGAAAGTAGCGAAAAACGGCCAAACCGGGCCAGATCCAGCCCAAAACGCTACCGTCGAAGGCGTTGCTCTCGACCGCCTCCATCCCGCGCCCTGGAACCCACGGACGATCAAGGACGGACGCTTTCAGAACCTCTGCCGGTCGATCGAAGCTGACCCTGAATTCCTCTGGCGACGGCCGATCCTCGCCCAGCTGGACGGCAGCATCTACGCCGGCAACATGCGTTTCCGCGCCGCCCAGCACCTCGGCATCGTCACCGTCCCTGCGATTATCGAGGACATCTCGGACCAGCTCGCCCAGGAACGTGCCCTCCGTGACAACTCCCAGTGGGGCGAGTGGGAGGAAGGCGGCCTCGCCGCTCTGCTTGAGAGCCTGCGGGTCGATGGCAGCGACCTCGGCGTCCTGGGCTTCGACGACACGGATCTGCAGAAACTGCTGGATAGCATCTCTTACCACCCCGGTCTGGCCGACCCGGACGAAGTCCCGCCGCTGCCGGAGGAACCGGTCACGAAGCCCGGCGACCTCTGGCTCCTCGGCGACCATCGCCTGCTCTGCGGGGACGCTACCGACCCACACGATGTCTCGATCGTGATGGATGGCCAGCTGTCCTCGTGCGTGTGGACCGATCCCCCCTACGGCGTGAACTACGTCGGCGGGACCAAGGACAAGCTCACGATCCAGAACGATTCTCCGGACAACCTGCGACAACTCCTCACGGGCGCCTTCGCTGCGCTGGACGAGGTGCTCAAGCCTGGGGCGGCCATCTACGTGGCCCACCCCGCCGGCGCCGGCTCGGTCGTCTTCGCCGAAACGTTCATCGCCCAGGGCTGGCGCCTTCACCAAACCCTTGTGTGGGTGAAGAGCAGGCTCGTCCTTGGTCACTCCGACTATCACTACCGCCACGAGCCGATCCTCTTTGGCTACAAGGGCGGCGTCGAAGGACGACGCGGGCGCGGCGGGCGCGGCTGGTACGGGGACAACTCCGCTTCCAGCGTCTTCGAGTTCGACACCCCGATGAGGAACGACAACCACCCCACCTCAAAGCCGGTCGGACTCGTCGAGGCGATGGTTAGGAACAGTTCGCGCACCGGCGAGATCATCCTCGACCCGTTCCTCGGCTCCGGCTCGACGCTCATCGCCGCCCAGCAGCTCGGGCGGAAGTGCTACGGCCTCGAACTCGACCCGCGGTACTGCGACGTCGTGGTCGCCCGCTGGGAATCCTTCAGCGGAGAGAAGGCGGTCCGCGCATGAACGAGTTGACTTCCCTCGCGAGCAGAGTGAGTTGTACGTGCCAGCTTCAACTGGAGGTTGGAAATGGTCATCGAGAACCGGGACCTCGCGACGGGCACGAAACTGGTTGCCCGCTACCGGGGTCGGGAACACAGCGTCCTCGTCGTTGGGGACAAGGAGACGGGGCTCGGCTTCGAGCTCGACAACGGCACGATCTACAAGAGCCTCTCCTCGGCGGGCAAGGCCGTCATGAAGGGCGTGGCCTGCAACGGCTGGCGCTTCTGGACACCGGAGGGCGAGGCGCCCGAACCCAAGGCGCCGAAGGCCGCGAAGCAGCCGACGAAGGCAACGGCCACGAAGAAGGTCCGGCTGCTCCAGAAGCTCCCGAACCAGAAGGGCGTCCCCGAGGGGCAGGTGAAGTGGTACTGCAGCGCCTGCCAGAAGTCCTTCCTCGTCGAGGGCAAGGACACCCCGGCGGCCTGCACAGAAGGCCATCCGCTCGAACAGGAGGACGAGTTCGCCACCGACTGACCGGTTCTGGAGTTCAGCTGCACAGGCTCCCGGTGGGGGCCTGTGCTCGTTCCCGCCAGTCGCGCCCCCGGCGTGCAGAGGAGGCCGTTAGTGGCTTCCCGAACCTGTAGCTTCGTTCGCGAGAACGGGCAGCCCTGCGGCGCCCCGCCGCTCCAGGACGGCGACTGTTGCTTGTGGCACGACCCCGCCCACGCCGACGAGGTGTTGGAGGCTCGGAAGCTCGGTGGCCAGCGCCGGCGGCGTGAACGGGTGGTCTCCGGCGCCTACGACTTCGAAGGGCTCGGCACGGTCGCCTCGATCCGACGCCTGGTCGAAGTGGCCGTCCTCGACACCCTCGGACTGGAGAACTCCGTCGCCCGCGCCCGCACCCTCGCCTACCTCGCCCAGACCGCGGCGAAGCTGCTTGAGGTGGGCGAGTTGGAAGACCGCCTCGCGGCCCTCGAACAGACGCTGGGGCCTCGCCTTAAGGCCGTGGGGCGACGCCGGTGACCGCCTCAGACCGGCGCATCGACAACCTCTTCGGTGGCCTCACCGCCCGAGAACGCGCCGTCGTCGCGATCAAGGCGTGGAAGGAGGACCGCCATGAGCCCCTGGCGCTCCGCCGGAGCGTCCCGCCCGAGCAGGAGGTGGAGTTCTACGACCTCCTGAGTTACTTCCGCGCTCTTGGCATCATGGTCGCCTCCCTCGCCGCGATCTGGGGTACGGCACTCGACAAACACACCGCCCGTCACGCCTGGCTGCAAACGTTGGAACTGACGGAGATCTACATGTCGTCGCTAGCGAGCTACATCGCCTTCCACACGCGCGAGATGATTACCGAGAGCGACCACGCCCGGCGTATCGAGGAACAGCGGTCCCAGATGCTCCCCCTGGCTGACTTGGCGGAGTGGCTCGCTGAGGAGAACCAGGAATGGGGCGAAGCCGACCGCGAAGACGGCTACGTCAGCGACCGTGCTATCGCCCGCGTCACGAAGGAGAAGAAGCCAGTCCTTCAGAAGCTCTTCGAGGACGGGACCATCTCTGGCCGGCGCAAGGGCAGGGGCGTCGAGCTGAACCTTGGCTCGTTCTACGACTGGTGGGGCCAGCCGATTCCGCTCTGCCCTGAGTGGGGCCTCAACTACGAGATTGTGGCGGATGACCGGGAAGAGGAAGTGCGCCGTGAGAACGCAGAGCGCGACCACGCCCGCTCAATCGTGCGCCATGCCTTCAGCACTCGCGCGGGCCGAGAAGAGGTGCAGGAGCCGCTCGGGGGCGCCCTCCACGCTGCGGTCGAGAAGCAGCTGATCGCCGGCGTCGTCGCAGACTCCCGCTATATCTACGCCGCCGACCAACTCGTCGGCGACTTCCAACGGCGCCTGGGGGGCGAAGACCCGCTCGACGCTGAGGTGCGCGAGATCCTGGACCATTGCCGGACGGAGCTCGCAACCCTACGAGAGCAGCTGGGCGTCGAGGCCGACGAAGCCATCGAGGACTGCGCCGAGGTGATCAAGTCGATGCGAGAGTTCATTGAGAATGCCCGGTAGCGCAGACCCCCAGTCACTGGTTCGGGGCGGCTCGACACGACGCGGCCATGGTGGTCGCATCCCCGAGGTTGGCGAAGACGCCGGGCGTTTCCGTCAGGCGGTTTCCGGGCGCGGATTGCCGGATCTGATAGAAGCTGAAGACCGGAATGATGGAATTGGCAACCGAGTCCGCGATGAAGCGCGTGACGTACGTGCCCCCCGAGTCCCACGTCGTCCAATCCTGGTCGGTGTTGACCCCCCCGCTGAGGTAGGCGTAGCGAAAGGCGAACGGAGCCGTCGCCTTCATCGCCGCCGCGCCCCCGGGCTGATCCCTGCTGCCGAGTTGGAGCGTTGTTGGCCATCCCGCCGGGACCGACTGCAGGATGGGCGGCGCTGCACTGTCCGCCGCGAGTAGAGGCACGTAGCTGCGGTAGGTGCCGACTGACGCAGCACTTCCACTGAAAAATGAAGTGACGACAACCGCCGCCGCGAGGGCGATGCCTGCTACGCTCGGGGGCAGGTGCCGCATGGGAGTCTCGGCTCCGTTTAGGGGAGCCTACCAGACGAGAACGGGGCGCGTACTCTAAGTTTCGCGCTCGCTGGTGCAGGATCTGCTGTAGGGCCTCGCCGTCCGCCCTTGGCACTAACATCACATGGTGTCGGCCCTAGATCCCTGAGTCTAAGCGTTTCCCGTATCATCCCCATCCGTGCCGAGCGAACGAATGCAGCGCCGAATCGATGCCTTCCTCGACCAAGCTGAGGGAGCCTCCGACGACGGGAAATGGGGGGAGGTCGCCGAAAAGGCGCGCGCCGCGCTCGCCATCGAACCCGACAATGCCGACGCGCTGACCTTCCTGAAGATGGCGGAGGCGAACGGGGCAGGAGCGGCTTCACTCGAACCCGACGCGCCGCCGCCGCCCGCGGCAACGCTCACACCTGCCCCGATCCCTACCTCCTTCGCCAATGGCCGCTACGCCGTCAAGAAGTTCTTGGGCGAAGGCGGGAAGAAGAAGGTCTACCTCGCCCACGACTCCCTCCTCGACCGCGACGTCGCATTTGCCCTGATCAAGGGCGATGGCCTCGATCAGGTTGGTCGCGAGCGGGTTACGCGTGAAGCACAGGCCATGGGCCGCCTCGGTTCGCACCCGCACGTCGTCACGGTGTTCGACCTCGGGGAGGCCGACGGCCAGCCCTACATGGTCACCGAACTGATGGGTGGCGGGGATGTCGAAGGGCTGATCGAGAAGGCCGATGGGCCACTCCCAACCGAGCAGGCGATCGAGATTGCGAAGTCCGTCTGCCGGGGGCTGGAGTTCGCCCACGCCAAGGGCGTCGTCCACCGCGACCTCAAGCCCGGGAACGTCTGGCTGACGGCCGATGGTGTCGCCAAGATCGGCGACTTTGGCCTCGCCGTGGCCCTCGACCGCTCGCGTCTCACGATGCACGGGATGATGGTCGGGACGGTCAGCTATATGCCGCCGGAGCAGGCCCTCGGTGGCGAGGTCACCCCGCAGTCCGACCTCTACTCCCTCGGCGCCATGCTCTACGAGATGGTCACCGGCCACCCGCCCTTCGTCGGGACCGACCCTACCGCCGTTATCTCGCAGCACATCAACATCCCACCGGTCGCCCCATCCTGGCAGACGGAGCACTGCCCGCCCGCCCTGGAACAGGTCATCCTCCAGATGCTGGAAAAGGACCCCGCCAAGCGCCCGGCGAGCGCCACGGAGACGCTGGCGGCCCTCACGCGCGTCGATGCCAGCCAGAAAAGCGCCAGCCACAGCGACTCCAACGTCCTTGACCGCCTCGCCCGCGGCGTCTTCGTGGGACGCGAGAAGGAGCTGGAGCGGCTGAGGAAGGCGTTCGATGAGGCATTTGCCGGGCGCGGCTCGCTCGTCATGCTCGTCGGCGAGCCCGGCATCGGCAAGACGCGCACCACCCAGGAACTGGAAACCTACGCCCGCATGCGCGGGGCGATGGTCCTCTGGGGCGGCGCACATGAGTCATCCGGGGCGCCACCCTACCGCCCCTGGGTGCAGGTCGCCAGCATGTTCGCCGCCCAGGACGATGTCACCACACTCGGCGCGCTGATGTCCCCCGACGCCCCCGCCGAGCTCTCGCGGATCATCCCCTGGCTGCGCGGCCAGGCGAACGTCGGCGAGCCCGAACCCATTACCGACCCCGAGTCCGCCCGCTTCCGCCTCTTCGATGCCTACGCTTCGTTCCTCCGCGCCATGGTCTCAAGGACCCCGCTCGTGATTGTCCTCGATGACCTCCATTGGGCCGACAAGCCCACGCTTCAACTCCTCCAGCACATCGCGCGCGAACTCTCCCACCTCCGCGTGCTGATCGTCGGCACCTATCGGGATACGGACCTCTCCCGCACTCATCCCCTTTCCGAAGTCCTCGCAAGCCTCAACCGCGATGCCGGCTTCCTCCGCGTCGCCCTGAAGGGCCTCACCCGCGACGAGGTCGACGCCTACATCCACGCTGCCGCCAACGTTGCCCCGCCCGCGCGCCTGGTCGACAAGATCTTCGAAGAGACCGAAGGCAACCCCTTCTTCCTTTCCGAGGTGGTCAACCTGATGACCCAGGAAGGCACGCTCTCGAACGAGTCGGTCTCCGACATCGTCGTGCCCGATGGCGTGAAGGAGGCCCTTGGCAGGCGCCTCGACCGCATCTCTGAAGAGACTAACGAACTCCTTCAGGTCTGCGCCATCGCCGGGCGCGAGTTCGCCTACGACACCCTCACCCTCCTCGGCGAGCGCGGCGAGGACGAGATCCTCCGCCTCATCGAGGAGGCGGTCGGCGCCCGCGTGATCGAGGAGATGGACCAGCCCGGCCGCTACCGCTTCACCCACGCCCTCATGCAGGAGACCTTGCTCAGCGAACTCTCCACCACTCGCCGCGTGCGCCTCCACGGACAGGTTGGCGAGGCCCTGGAGAAGCGCTGGGGGCCGCTTTCAGATGAGCGCGCGCCGCGGCTGGCCGAACATTTCGTTGAAGCGGCCATGCTCTCTCCGCGCTTCGCCGCGAAGGCCGTGCGCTACGCGAAGCTTGCGGCCGCCCAGGCCGAAGCGCAGACCGCCTGGGACGACGCCGCCGACTGGTACGAGCGGGTGCTCGCCCTGGTCAGCGCCAGCGACGACGGGCTCGGCGAGGACGAAGCGCAGCTGCTCGTTGCCCTTGGTGTGTGCCAGCGCAATAGCACAAACCATCGGTCGGCATGGCGGAACCTGATGCGTGCAACGACCCTCTTCCGCCAGCGTGGGGACAACGTCGCAATGGCCCGGGCAACGGTGGAAGCTGCAGTCATCCCATCGACCCCGCTCCGGCTGCGTGCGCTCATCGACGAGGCCCTGGAGTTACTCCCCGCTTCGGAACCCCACCTCGAAGCAAAACTTCTGCTCGCACGCTGGAGCGCGCCTCTGGGAGGCGAGGGCGCGGCAGGTCTAGAACGGGTTGAGGAGATCGTGGCCCGGCATGCGCTCCCGGACATAGAGGCCGGGCTGCTGCAGGCGAAGGGCCTGGTCGCGATGGAGGAACTGGATCTTGGGAGCGCGACTGAACTCTTGGCCGCGGCCCGAGACAGATTTCTCGCCCTCTCCATGCCGATCGAGGCGGGCTTTTCCATCCTCTTCGTCGGCTGCATCCCGCTGTTCGGCGGCGACATCAGGTCGGGCGAGGCGAGCGCACGGGAGCAGCTTGCCATCGCACGGCGGTTTCACGCCGTGTTCGCGCGGTCGAACATCGAGCTGCGGCTCGCCGGCCTCGCGATGGCGCGGGGCAATTGGCGGCATTTCGACGAACTGCATGCTGACATGGCCGACCTTGTGGGGAACTACGGGCAGGACCTGCAGGCGGCGGGCCGCGCGGAGTTGGAGGGCGACCTGAAGGCGGCCGTGGCGGTCCTCCCGGCCCCCGAGCTTGCCGGGGGGTTCCCGTCCTGGGTTGCCCAGGTGCACGCCGGCCGTGCCCGGGTACGCCTGCTGGCTGGTGACGAAGAGGCAGCCCGGGCCGAGTTCGCCCGGTTCGCGGAGGCGCTAGCCAGCGTGGGCGAAGCGCCCTTCTCGCTCCAGCGCTTCTTCGCCCTGACCGAGATGGGCGAAGCGCTGGCGGTGCTCGCCGACGATGCCGCTGCACAGGCCTTCTACACGGAACTCGCCCGCTGCGCACCTATCCGCTGGGACCCGTTCGTCCCACGCGGGGCGGATGCCATGCGCGGAGGGCTCGCCCTTCGCCTTGGCCTTGTAGATGAGGCGGAGGCGCACTTCACCACCGGCCGCGACTGGAGCCACGACAACGGCCTCGACGTGGAAGAGGCGCGGAACCTTGAAGGGCTCTCCGAAGTCGCCGAACGCCGCAACGACCACGCCCTCGCCATGCGCCACCTCGACGCGGCAGGCGAACTCTTCGCCCGCCAGGGCGCGAAGTTCTACCTCCAGCGCCTCCTCGCCAAGAAGGAAATCCTGAAGGCGTAAGCCGCGCCGCGTCTCGTTTGCACGATGACGAGATGGTGTCGGGGTGGGGAGGGCCACCCACTACCGGTTTCCCGTATCATCCCCATCCGTGCCGAGCGAACGAATACAACGACAGATTGACGCTCTTCTCGACGAAGCCGATGTGGCCGTAAGAGCGGGCGACTGGGAGACAGTTCGCCAGAGAGCCAAGGCCGTCCTTTCCTTTGATGACGCCAACGAGGACGCCCGAAGCTACGCCGACGCTGCCGACAAGAATCTAGGCGGCGTTCACGCTCCGCAGCCCAACGCGGCTCCCCCACCCGTCTCCACGCCCGTCCCGACCTCCTTCGCGAACGGCCGTTACGCCGTCAAGAAGTTCCTCGGGGAGGGCGGCAAGAAGAAGGTCTACCTCGCGCACGACTCTCTCCTCGACCGCGACGTTGCCTTTGCATTGATCAAGGGCGAGGGCCTCGACCTCGTCGGGCGCGAGCGGGTCACGCGTGAAGCCCGGGCCATGGGCCGCCTCGGCTCCCACCCGCACGTCGTCACGGTCTTCGACCTCGGCGAAGCGGACGGCCAGCCCTACATGGTCACCGAGCTCATGGGCGGCGGGGATGTTGAAGGCCTGATCGAGAAGGCCGATGGCCCGCTCGCAACGGCGCAGGCGATCGAGATCGCCAAGTCGGTCTGCCGGGGACTGGAGTTCGCCCACGCCAAGGGTGTCGTCCACCGCGACCTCAAGCCGGGGAACGTCTGGCTGACCGCGGATGGCGTCGCCAAGATCGGCGACTTTGGCCTCGCCGTCGCCCTCGACCGTTCCCGCCTGACGATGCACGGGATGATGGTCGGGACGGTGAGTTACATGCCGCCCGAGCAGGCCCTCGGCGGCGAGGTCACGCCGCAGTCCGACCTCTACTCCCTCGGGGCGATGCTCTATGAGATGGTCACCGGCCATCCGCCCTTCGTCGGCGGCGACCCGACGGCCGTCATCAGCCAGCACATCAACATCCCGCCGGTCGCCCCGTCGTGGCAGACGGAGCACTGCCCGCCCGCGCTGGAACAGGTCATCCTCCAGATGCTGGAGAAGGACCCCGCGAAGCGTCCCGCAAGTGCAGTCGAAGTCCTCACGGCCCTCAGCCACGTCGACCCAGCCCAGAAGAGCGCCAGCCACTCCGACTCCAACGTCCTTGAAAGCCTCGCCCGGGGCGTCTTCGTCGGGCGGGAGAAGGAGCTGGAGCGGCTGCGCAAAGCCTTCGACAACGCCTTCGCCGGGCATGGCTCGGTGGTGATGCTGGTCGGCGAGCCCGGGATCGGCAAGACCCGCACCACCCAGGAACTGGAGACTTACGCCCGTATGCGCGGGGCGCAGGTCTACTGGGGGCGCGCGAACGAGCAGGGCGGTGCGCCACCGTTCTGGCCCTGGCTGCTCGCCGGCCGCGCCTATGCCGCCCAGAACTCCGAGGAGGCCCGCCGCGCGGAGTTGGAGCCGTACGCCGTGGAGCTGCAGCGTCTCTTCAACCTCCGTACCCTCTTCCCGGCCCTCGCCGAACCCCCTCCCGCCGACTCCGAGGAAGGCCAGTTCCAGCTCTTCGACGCGATGAGCGGTTTCTTCCGAGGCGTCTCGGAGCGCGTACCGCTCGTCGTCGTCCTCGACGACCTGCACTGGGCCGACCGCGCCACCCTCCAACTCCTGAGCCACCTCGCCCGCGATCTCTCACGTTCCCGCGTCCTCGTGCTCGGCACCTATCGCGACACGGACCTCGACCGCCGCCACCCGCTCTCACAGGCCCTTGCCGACATGAACCGCGAAGACCTCTTTCTGCGCCTCCCCCTGCGCGGGCTCGCCGAGCCGGATGTACGCGACTACATCGCCCGGGCCGCGGGCGTGGAACCGTCGCGTGAACTCGCGCGCCGCGTGTTTGAGGAGACGGAGGGCAACCCCTTCTTCTTGTCCGAGGTCGTGAACCTGATGGCGCAGGAGGGCACCCTGACGGCGACCTCGGTGTCGGATATCGCCATCCCTGAAGGCGTCCGCCAGGCGCTGGGTCGCCGCCTCGACCGCCTCTCCGAGCAGACAAACGCGCTCCTCACCACGCTCGCCGTCGCCGGGCGTGAGTTCGACCACGCCCTCATACGCGCCCTTGGCGGGCACGACGAACAGCTGACCTTGCGGCTGGTGGAGGAGGCCCTGCGCGGACGCGTGCTGGAGGAGATGGGCGCGGGCGCCTATCGCTTCACCCACGCCCTGATGCAGGAGACGCTCCTCGGCGAACTCTCGGCCGCGCGCCAGGTGCTGCTCCATGGGCAGATCGCGGAGGCCTTCGAGGCGCTCTACGGACCCACTGACCGCAACCACCTGGCCGCCCTCGCGAACCACTACGCCGAGTCGGCCGTGCTCAACCGCGACCACGCGCAGGCTGCCGCGCGTTACCTGCGGCTCGCCGCCGAACAGTCAGCAGCCGCCCTCGGCTACGACGAGGCCGTAGGCCTCTACGAACGCTGCCTCGCAATCATCGAGCAGGCGCACGACCCGCTCGGCGAGGACGAGGCGGCGCTCTGGGATGCGCTTGCCCAGTGCTACAAGTACATCGGTAACTTCGCACGTGGGCGTGTGGCACTGGACCGTGCGCTCGCCCTCTACGCGGGACGAGGCGACGCCCATGCTCGGGCAGGCGCATTCATACGCTTCATGGAAGGTTCTGGCCCTTCGATATTCAGGCCAGAGCGACGGTTGTTCGATCAGCTGATCGCCCTGCTGGGCGACGCGGATTCCGTGGAACTGTGCACCTTGCTCGCGTTGCGTTCGCGGATCGACCTGGGCGCCGAGGGCGACCTGGTAGCCGAGCGCGCTGAAGCGATGGCGTCACGGCTCGGACTGATAGGGTCCGCGTATCCGTACGGACTCAAGGTGCGCGAAGGCGCCGTGCTAACGGACCGCGGGGAGTTTCGCGAGGCAGCCGCCCTGTTCGACGCGTGGGTGGTCGCTCCCGGCGGAGCGCAGGCGTTCGTCCGGACGCATGTGCGCACCACGAACCTGGCCTGGGCTGGTGATATCGACGCCCAGGCTGTGAGTCGTGCCGAGTCCATCGCGCAGGCCCGCCAGTACCGGCGACGTGGGAACGAGGCAGGAGGTATCAGCGACCTCGCGCGCATCGCCTGGCGGCGCGGAGAGCGGGCACGCTATGACGAGCTGATGGCGGAGACCGTGGTCGACGCCTTCCCGGGGCCGAGCCTGCTCGCAGCGGCCGTCGCGCTCCAGGAAGGAGACATTGACGCCGCGCTCACGCTCGTGCCCGGGGAGGATCACCCGGCGATGTTTCCTGGTTTGGTTGCCAGCACCGCGGCGCTCCGCCGCACGATCCTGCTTGCGCAGGGTGATCGCAAAGCGGCGGCCGTCGAACTCGAACGTTTACGCGCGGACTGGGATGGCGGCCATGTACACGAGCGACTTCAGCTGCTCGCAAACGCCGGCGAAGCGATCGTTGAGCTCGCCGACGAGGCCTTCGCCCGCGAAGTCGCAGGCTACCTCGCGCGCTTCCCGCTGCTCCGCAGTTTCCCGGATGGCCACGTGAACCCCGACACGCTGCGCGGCTGGCTCGCCTTACGCTTCGACCAACTCGACGACGCGGAGCAGCATTTCAGCACCGGCCTCGAGTGGGCCTCGCGGCCAGACGTGCGCTTCGGCGTCGACGCGGGCCGCTGCCTTCAGGGCCTCGCAGAGGTGGCGGAACTCCGCGGTAACCACGCCCAAGCGATGCAGCACCTCGACCGCGCCGCCACCCTCTTCTCCAAGCACGGCGCCAAACTCTACCTCGACCAGGTTCTCGCGAAGAAGGAGATCCTCAAGGCGTAGGGGGCCGCGGGCTTGTTTGCACTATGACGGCATCGTCGTTCGCGCGTGAAGCACCGGATCAACCACCGGCGGCCAATCCGAGGGCGAAGCGCTGGTCGTCTCGTGCTTAAGTTTGCAGGGACCGGATAACCGCCGCCGCATCGGCGCCACTCAGGTGATTGGTATTGATGACGAGGTCGTAGTGCGTGGCGTTTTCCGCCTGCACACCGTAAAAGCGGCGGAAGAAGTCGGCGCGAGCGGCGTCTGACTCCTCGACCATCTTCTTTGCACGCAACTCGCCGTGCGCTTCGGCGTTCAGCCGGGCTGCCCGCGTCTGGGGCGAGGCGGTTACGAGTACCCGGAGGACGCCGTTCATGCGTGCCAGGGGAATGGCCGCACCGTGGGCAACGATCACCGCATTTCCGGCTTCGGCCGTTTCGCGGATGACGTCCACGATCAGTTCCTCATAGCCCGGCGCCGCCAGGAGCGATGGGTCCGGCACGTATTCACCAAATGCACCGCCGGAACGGGCGATGTTTTCGAAGATGCGTTCCATCAGTCCCTTGCGAGCTTCGGCACGTCCGACTTCGCCCGGGGTCACACCCGCGAGTTGCGCTGCTCGCTCAATGATTTCGCCGTCCACATAACGCATGCCGTATTCGGCGGCCAGGCTCCTGCCAATGTCCTCGCCACCCGCGCCCAAGGTCCTCGCGATTGTAATAACACTATAGGCCACAGTTGTTGTCCTCTCAGCTTACCGCTCGACATCCGCTCGCAGAGCGGGCTGCTCCGAGCGCGAGACGGGCATCCGTCAGCTTCGCGCCCCGGACCGCTCATTCTACACACCACCGAGGGTTCGCCAATGGCCGGCGCGACCGGCTGGACGGGATGCGGGGTCGAGGTTCAGTGCGACACCTTTCCATCACCTTCCCCGCACTCCGTTGCGATCGGAGAGCAAGCGGAAATCAGTGAGCTCGACAGATGGGCCGTTTGGCGGGACGCCGAGCCGGGTCAGACTGAGCCAGGGAGAAGGAGCAGGTGCTCGGCCATCAGGTGTATCCGAGCACCATGACTTCCATAGAGGAGGCAGTCCGAGGGCAAGCCCTTCAGGGCGCGCCGAGTGGCTTCACTGCCCCACTGCCATCCGCACTCTCGGTCGGCGCGTTGGTCGCCGGGTGCACGATCGGTTCATCGTGTCGGCCCGTGAACCCTTTCCCCGGCTCACCGATTCGACGATCATGTGTGGGCATGGCCGGACGCAAGGCACTCGACGTGCGGCTGGGAGAGTTCGCAACAGCCGCTAGCATCATGACGGAAGCCGCCAACTGGCTCATCGGCATCGGCCAACCCCTCTGGCAGCCGGAAGAGGTCTCCGAGCAGGCGCTGAGACGTCGCCGCGTGGACGGACAGGTCCTGGTCGGATACGTCGACGCCGACCCTGCCGTAGCGGCGCTGCTCGAGTGGCAAGATGAGCAGTTCTGGCCTGGCCGACTCGATTCGGGATTCATTCATCGACTGGCGGTTCGCCGCGATTACGCCGGGCAGGGCCATGCCGAGGCGCTCTTGCGTTGGGCCGCGGCTGCCTGTCGAACACACGGGAAGCCATACCTTCGACTCGACTGCATGGCAAGCCTCAGTAGTCTTCGCGGGTTTTACGAACGTTGCGGCTTTCGGCTGGTCGGCACGAGCGTTTGGGAACCCTACTACCACCAGGCACTCTACGAATTGCCGACGGACGAAGCGGTTGGCTAGGTTCTTTCACACCATAAGCTCTCTATACGGTCCAGCCAGTGAACCGGACTGTGCCAGCCACTAAAGTGACGACATGGACAAAGTCACGATCCCGCTCCTCGATGGCACCCACACTCCGTGGCGCATCGCCGCTGGGTATGTAACGACGAGTCGGCCCGTTCCGGCACGACAGCCAAAGTCGGTCGAATGGACTGCGCAATACGAGGACTTCATCCTTCCCGACTCACAACTTGAGATAACAGTCGGGAGCGAGCCACGTGACTTGATGGCGACCGACTATGTCTCGGCTGTGCTCTTCCGCAGGATGTTCACGGGAGAAGTCAACTTCCTTGCGTTGTTGACCGAGCTGGTGCCGACCCAGCAGGCGGTGCTTGCCGCTGCGCGCGTCGAAGCGGATGCAGCAATGCCGGATCCACTAGGGAACGCAACTTGTCTGACGGTAAGGTGGCAGCACGAAGGCAGCTTCGATCGTCACGAGTTCGAAAGAGCCGACAGTCTCCTCGAGAGTGGTTTGCTGCTCTGGCTGGCAATCCAAGCGGCTGTGGCGTTCAGTTTGGGTCCACTTTCCGCCCTCGCAGGCCCAAACCGTGCCGTTCGCATCCCCGAGGGAGAGTGGGTCAATCTTCCTCGGGCGGTAGGGGGAACAGCCAATGTCGAGACCTTCAATCTCGCCGTTGCCGAGCGTCTGCAAAACGAATGGACGGGAGAGTCTTCCAAACACCTTGAAACTGCAGTTCGTGCGATCGATGAAGCAGCCTGGTCCAACGCCGCGCCCAGTATGAGCAAGGTATTCAACCGTCTCGCGGAACGGGTCAACCGCTACGCGATGAACGAGGAACCCCTCGCCGGCGCGGCGTATTGGTGTCTCACGGCTCTGGAGCGCGACGCCGGGTCACGCGAAAAAGCAGCTCAGAAGTACGAGATCGCCTGGCGGGATCTGAAGAGACTCGGTGATCTAACGGCCAACAGGGGCGGTCCGGAGAGCCGCAAAGCCGTCGCGGCCAACGTGCCGTTCACGGACGACGAGCGGCGGTGGATCGAGACCCTGCTTATCCAGATCCTCGACCGCGTCGGCCGCGTCGCTCAGGAGGCTGCCCGCCGATGACACTCGTAGGAAGATCTAGTCGACACGGCGCCAGATCGCGCGAATCCCCTGCGTGCGGTGGGGTTTGTTCTGCCAGAACGAGCGGAAGCCCTTCTTCCTGCTGACGAACGAGGGCGATGAGGACGAGGGGAACGGCTGCAGGAGGGCGAGTCACCAGCTGACGGCCGAGTAGATCTCGCGGAGGAACCGGCTTGGTCGTCTCGCCAGCAACCGCGTGTGTTCGAACCCAGCGTCTCGGGCAAGTCTCTCCCACTGCGGATACGGCACCGGATGGAGCACGGCGAAATTTGCGCGCTCGATGTTGTAGTCGACGATGAGCAAGTGGCCGCCGGGGCGCAGATACCCGCGGAGCGATTGAACGACCGCATCCTGGTCCTGCTGGAAATGGAGCGCGTTCGCCATCACGATTCCGTCGAGCATCGCAAGTGCCAGCGGCAGAGTGAAGTCGGTCGCCTGATACTGAACGCGGACCTGCGGAAATCTTGCACGCATCGCCCGGGCGTTCGCGCGCAGCGCGCTCGCGTCCCGATCGATGGCATAGATCTCGCCACCGGGGCCTATGAGTTCTGCGAGGGCGAGCGTGAAAGCACCGGCGCCGGCCCCCAAATCGGCCCACACCCCGCCGGACCCGTCGATGCCGGCGCGCAGGAGATTAGTGTGGTCGGCGTGGTCCATCGTCGTTTCCTGGTCGCGTCGAGTCGCTGGCAGCGGACGACGGACACTGTCGGCCACCAGACCGTTTAACACTATGTGGGGATAGTAGCTTTCGAACCCGACGGGGTCTGCCGCCCGGAACGGCTACGCCGCCGCCCACCCCTCCGACAGCACCTCTGCCTGCTCCAGGACTGTGTCAGTGGCCTTCTCTTGCTTGTCAGGCGGATAGCCGTGCCTGCGGAGGATGCGCTTCACGAGGACGCGCAGATGGGCGCGGACGTTCTCCCGCATGGTCCAATCGATGGAGACGTTGCCCTTCACGGCCACGACGAGTTCGCGAGCGATCATGCGCAGGGTGTCGTCGCCGAGCACCTTCACGGCGCTGTCGTTGGCTTCCAGTGCGTCGTAGAAGGCGAGTTCGTCTTCGGACAGCCCGAGAGCTTCGCCACGGGCGTTCGCCTTGTTCATGTCCTTCGCGAGCGCGATCAGTTCTTCGATCACCTGCGCAGTTTCGATCGCGCGGTTCTGGTAGCGACGGATGGCCTGCTCCAGCATGTCCGCGAAGGAACGCGCCTGGACCACGTTCTTCCGGCCGCGGAACTTGATCTCGCCTTCAATAAGCCTGCGCAGCAGCTCCACCGCGAGGTTCCGTTGGGGCATGTCGCGGATTTCGGCGAGGAAGTCATCAGAGAGGATGGAGATGTCGGGCTTCTTCAGGCCGGCGGCGGCGAAGATGTCGATCACCTCGTCAGATGCGACAGCGGTCGAGATGATCTGCCGGATCGCATGGTCGAGCTGTTCGTCGGACTTCGCGCCCGGACCGATGCTCTTCGCAAGGCCCGCGCGGACCGCCTGGAAGAAGGCCACATCGTCGCGGAGTGCCAGTGCAGCATCGGCCGGCACCGCCAATGCGAATGCCTTCGAAAGCTCACTTACCGCCTGGAGCAGGCGCTCCTTCCCGTCTTTCTGGGCGAGAATGTGCTCGTGGGCCGCGGGCAGGTTCGAGACTTTCTCGGTGGCCGTCCCGGTCGTCCACTTCGACCAATCGAACCCCTGGAAGATCCCTTTGCAGACGCCGTACTTCTCCATCAGCAAGGCTACGGCCTGATCTTGGTCGATCTTGATTTCGCCCGTGCCCTGGCTGTCGGTGTAGGTCTTGAGGGCGTCCTTCAGTTCTTCCGCCAGGCCGAGATAGTCCACTACCAGGCCGCCCGGCTTGTCGCGAAAGACGCGGTTCACGCGCGCAATCGCCTGCATCAGGCCGTGGCCCCGCATGGGCTTGTCGACGTACATGGTGTGCAGGCTTGGAGCGTCGAAGCCGGTCAGCCACATATCGCGGACGATGACCAGCTTGAAGGGGTCGTTCGGGTCGCGGAAGCGATCGGCCAGCGCTTTGCGCCGCTCCTTGGTCCGCGAGTGCTTCGCGTATCGTGGCCCCTCGTCGGCTGAGCCCGTCATGACCACCTTCACTGCACCCTTCGCATCGTCAGGGTCGTCCCACTCCGGCCGGAGCTTCACGATCGCGTCGTACAAATCCATGCAGATGCGGCGGCTCATGGTCACAACCATCGCCTTGCCGTCGAGCGCTTCGAGGCGCTCTTCGAAGTGCTTCACGAGGTCCTCGGCGATGAGATCGATCCTGTGCTCGGACCCGACGATCGCTTCGAGCTGCGCCCAGCGTGACTTGAGCTTCTCCTTGCGCTCGATCTCTTCGCCTTCGGTGACCTCTTCGAACTGTCGATCGAGTTTCGGGCGCTCCGATTCGATCAGCTTGAGCTTTGCCAGGCGGCTCTCGTAATAGATAGGCACGGTGGCGCCGTCTTCTACGGATCGGCGGATGTCGTAGACGCTGATGTAGTCGCCGAAGACCGCCCGCGTGTTCTTGTCGCTCAGCTCAATCGGCGTACCCGTGAAGCCGATGAACGATGCGTTCGGGAGTGCGTCGCGAAGGTTCGCCGCCATGCCATTGACGAAGTCGTATTGGCTGCGATGCGCCTCATCGGCAATGACGACGATGTTCCGCCGGTCCGATAGCTCGGGGTAGCGGTCGCCCTTCTCTTCGGGCATGAACTTCTGGATCGTGGTGAAGACGACGCCGCCGGAGCGCACCCGCAGTCTCTCCCGCAGGTCGGCGCGGCTCTCGGCCTTCACGGGGTCCTGGCGAAGCAGATCCTTGCAGCGGCCAAACGTCCCAAAGAGCTGATCGTCCAGGTCGTTGCGGTCGGTGAGCACAACGACGGTCGGGTTCTCCATCGCGGGTTCGAGGATGATCCGCCCCGCGTAGAAGGCCATCGTCAGGCTCTTGCCCGATCCCTGTGTGTGCCAGACAACGCCGATCCGCCGGTCGCCCGGCTCGCCTTCTTCCGCGGGGTGAGCGAAATAGCCGGACCGTTCCTCGCGCATGACCATCGGCCGTGCGGCCGGCTCCGTCGCCCGTAACGTCTCTTCAACCGCCACGTTCACGGCGTGGAACTGATGGTAGCCGGCCATCTTCTTCGAGAGCTTCCCGCCGCCTTCGTCTTCAAAGACGATGAAGTAGCGCACCAGATCGAGGAACCGGCGCTTCTCGAACACGCCCTCCAACAGCACCTGCAACTCAGACAGGTACTTCTCAGCTACGTCGGCGCCGCCGATGGTCCGCCAGGGCATGAAGCGTTCCTGGTCTGCGGTCAGAGTGCCGATGCGTGCATGCGTGCCGTCGGAAATCACGAGCGCCGCATTGTGCGTGAACACCGACGGGATCTCTGCCTTGTACGTCTGCAACTGCTTGAAGGCGCCATCGATGGTGGCGTTCTCGTCGGCCGCGTTCTTCAGTTCGATGACCGCGAGCGGCAAGCCGTTCAGGAAGACCACGACATCAGGCCGGCGGTTGTGCTTGTTCTCAACGACCGTGAACTGGTTGACCACCAGCCAGTCGTTGTTCTCCGGGTCGTCGTAGTCGATGACCCGCGCCGGGGCACCGGCGATGCTCCCGTCGGCCCTTGGGTGCTCGACCGTCACACCTTCGACCAGCATCCGGTAGGCTGCCCGGTTCACGCCGACTAGCGTTGCCGCGCTGGGGCGCGTCAGCTTGCGAAACGCATCTTCAAGCGCGCTGGGAGGAAGCCCAGGATTGAGGCGTCCGAGCGCGGCACGGAGTCGGGCCTCAAGCACGACGGTGCCGTAGTCCGTCCGCTCCGCCTTGGTGCCATCGGGGGCAATGTCCGGGCCGCCGACAGCGACGTAGCCGAGCGCCTTGAGCCACTCGATCGCAGCTTCTTCAACCACCGATTCAGAGAAGACGCTCATGCAGTTAACCCAGAACTCGGCGAGACCGATAATGACGCGTTGGATCGCGCTTTGCGGTACCTCCGCCACGCTTCGTCAGGCGGAATCGAGTCCATCGCGTCCTTAATCCGCGCGATTGCCTCCTGGGAATAGCGGCGCACACGCATCTTCCCAATAGAGAACTCTTTCGAACAGGCCTCGTCAGCCTTCAAGCCTAGGAGTTCAATGTAGGCAGTGAGCTTCGGCCACGTTAGGCCGAGATGGGTCGCCAAATCAGGGTGACCCAGATTGTAAAAATCCAACTCGTTCACCCGCTTCAACGCGACGACCGCAGAGCCGGGCGTGCCTGCCTCGACAGGTTGCAGGGCGACTGTAGGCGTTCCTGCTTGCGGCTTCTTTACGAGCCGAAGTTGGATCTGATGCCCAGCACCGTCGGTTGTAAGGCGCAAAGACGCCGCGCCGGGAAACACATCCTCCCACGACTTCCCATCACGGAGTCGCTTGGCAAGGCGGAGCAGATCAATCGATGAGGGCGGCTCGCCTTCACCTTCGCTGGCCGCGCTCAGAACCGCAAGCGGCGCAAGGCGAGAGAGTGCGGGCCCGCGGCTGCGCCTCCCCGGCATCAACAACTTCATTACCTCAGATGTCTGAGACGTGAAGAGCGTCTCGATATCGAGCGGCGGCACTGTGGAAACGGGGAGGACGCGCGCTGGAAGCTGCCGAGTCAGGTCCTTCCCGAAAACCGAGCGGTACACATCTCTGAACAACGTCAACCCTCCCTGGACGTGGAGGTAGAGTTGCTGCTCACTCACGATTATTACGTGGTGTTGAGCGGCTGAACGAAGCCCATATGTTGCCCGAAGCAGAACCGCTTGATCGTCCGTCAGGAACTGAACTCGCGCATCACTGAGGCCGCGACCGAGGCAGGCTTTGAACCCAATGGTGTGAGGCTCGCCTTTTTCGCGAATGGACCCGCCACGATGCAGAATCGCCGCTTTGAGGAACATCTCCAAGCTGTGAGTCATGAGTATTAGAGTCGCGTTGTGGCGCCCTCGATCGTCGCTGCGATTGAAGTGGTCGATGCTCAGGACCAACGAGTCGACCGCACTACCAAGCAGCGAAGCGACCTCGCGTTTCACACGGCCTCCGGCATCGTCTTAGCACCGGCCCCTACCCGGATCTCTCCCGACAGCAGCTTCGGCAGCAGGGTGTCGCGAAGCGCCGTGAGCGTACGCGATTCCAATCGGGCGAGGATCGCGCTCTCAATCAGCGGCGCACAACGTTCGTCGAGCGCTTTCAGCAATCGGGCCGAGGGAACGCACACTTTGGCCTCACCGAGGTGCTTCCGCTGGATATGCCCCATCGTGGTCGCTTTGTCCGCTGCGATGTCCTGGAAGCCGTTCAAGTGGTGTTTGGTCCAGAGATAGTAGAACCACTTTGGGAAGTCCTCGGATGTGACCTTGAAGAGGTGTTGGTTCAGCGCGCCCTGCCCCCCGCACCACAGGTCTACGATCAGGCTGCCCGACCAGGAGAAGAGCACGTCACCGTCGTTGACCACGCAGTCGCTTGGGATGTTCGCCGCAGCACGATCGGCGCCGTCGCTCGTGCCGCTTCTCAACTGAGCAATTTTCAGCACGGGGAGAGATTCGTCGCCCGCTGGCGGGTAATTCTGGAGAGCTAGGCCGTTACGAAATGTAGCTACCTCGTCGAGGCCACAGACCCTCCACCCCTTCGGAATCTCCCGCAACTCGCTGTCCTCGAACTCGCTCGGAAACAGGTCCGCCAGCTCCGCCGGCAACCCCGTGTCGCGCCCCTCGACCTTCGCGCGCACCGGGTCGAAGTCCACGAACCACGACTTGAACAGGGCCCGCGCGATCGCCTCCAGCGTCTCGTTCATTCGCCGGTTCAGCTCGATCTTGTCGTCCAGCGCGCCGAGGATGTGAGCGATGGCACGCTGTTCGGGCGGACGCGGGAGTGGAATTTCAACCCCGTGGATCAGTGACGGACTGACGTTCGGCTGCGCGGAGCCGTAGCCAAGACCTTCTATGGCAGCACGAATCTCGGGCGACCTCAGCAGATAGAACAGGAACCGACGTTCCAGGTGCCTCTTGTCCCTGATTGAAAACCGCCCGACGCGTTGATTCAGCACCGCTGGAAGATCCGAGGGTCGAACTAGCGCCACGTCCCCGATATATCCCGTCATCGCGATGAGGATGTCACCCGCCACGAGGCCGAACTCTGCCGCTGTCGCGGCTACCTCAGGACTCACAAATGAGCAACCATCCATGACGAGTCGGCCGTCTTTCACGTTCGCAATCTTGACGACAGGCACGCCGCTCGCCGTCCAGTCACTGCTCTTAAACGCGAACCCAGATCGGGCGACTGCCACGTCACCGAGAGCAACCGTGGGGAACTCACCCGCCATGACCGAGCTCACGCAGGTTGACGGCGATCACCGCGTCCAACTTCTCGGCTTCCGCTTGTTGCTGCCGGAGCGTCGCGGCAAGCCGCTGCATCTTCTCTTCAAACAGTTCATCGTCGTCTCCAGCGTCCTCAGCGCCGACGTAGCGGCCGGGCGTGAGCACATGGCCGTGAGACCTGATCTCGTCCAACGTCGCGCTTTTGCAGAACCCTGGCAGGTCTACGTACACGCCGCGTTCGCCTGGGTCGCCCCGCCAGGCGTGATAGGTGCCCGCGATCCTCGCTACGTCGTCGTCAGTCAGATCCCGATGTACGCGGTCGACCAAGGTGCCCATCTTCCGTGCATCGATGAACAGCACCTGCCCGCGCCGGTCGCGGAAGCGGTTGTTCTTCTTGTCGCGCGCCAGGAACCAGAGGCAGACCGGGATCTGGGTGGAGTAGAAGAGCTGGCCGGGCAGCGCCACCATGCAGTCCACCAGGTCCGCTTCGATGATCGCCTTCCGTATCTCCCCTTCGCCCGACTGGTTCGAAGACATCGAGCCGTTCGCAAGTACGAAGCCCGCCTGCCCTGTGGCCGAAAGGTGGTAGATGAAGTGCTGCACCCAGGCGAAGTTCGCGTTCCCCGCCGGCGGGCGGCCGTACTTCCAACGGGCGTCCTTCTCCAGCAAGTCGCCGCGCCAGTCGCTGTCGTTGAACGGCGGGTTCGCCAGTACGTAGTCAGCTCGCAGGTCCGGGTGCTGGTCGTTGTGGAACGAATCGCCGTGCGCGATCTTGGCGTCGATGCCGCGGATCGCGAGGTTCATGACGGCGAGCCGCCAGGTCGTGTAGTTCGACTCCTGTCCGTAAATCGAGATGTCGCCGACTTTGCCCTGGTGCGCCTCGACGAACTTCTCACTGCTCACGAACATGCCGCCTGAGCCGCAACACGGGTCGTAGACGCGGCCCTTGTACGGCGCGAGCATCTCCGCCAGCACGCGCACCACGCGCGAGGGCGTGTAGAACTGGCCGCCCTTCTTGCCTTCGGCACTGGCGAACTGCGCGAGGAAGTATTCGTAGACGCGCCCGAGCACGTCCTTCGAGCGGTTCTCCCTGTCGCCCAGCCCGATGTTCGTCACCAGGTCAATCAGCTCACCAAGCCGCACCTTGTCGAGTCCTGGCCGTCCGAAGTCCTTCGGCAACACACCCTTCAGCGATGGGTTGTCGCGCTCGATGGCGGCCATCGCATCGTCGACGGTCGTCCCGATCGTTGATTGCTTCGCGTTCGCCTGGAGCACCGACCAACGGGCTTCCTTCGGCACCCAGAAGACGTTGGCCGCCCGGTACTCGTCGCGGTCCTCCGGGTCGGCCCCTTCGTTACGCTCTCCCTCCAGCTCCGCACGCTTCTCTTCGAACGCGTCGGAGATGTACTTCAGGAAGATGAGCCCGAGGACAACATGCTTGTACTCGGCCGCGTCCATGTTGCTGCGTAGCTTGTCCGCCGCGGCCCACAGCCGCGCCTCAAGGCTAACGGTCGCGTCCCGGCCGCTGCCGTTCGCGCCACGCGCGCTCCCGCGGCGTCCGCCGGCACTGGATTCAGAGACTACTTCGAATTCAGCCATACCGCTCGATTCACCCTCGGGATGTTCGAAGGCGAATCATAAGCCCCTGCTTGACCGATGGCTCAATCACTATTGCCAGATCGTGCGGCCTCGGTTTGCGCCCGATGCTCAGCCGGCCGGATCGCTGAACGTATTCAGCCACTCGAGCAGGGATTGCTTCATCGCGTTCGCCCGTGAAACGTGAGGCGCGAAGTCGAGCACTCGCCCATAGATCTCAAGATTCATCAAACCGGTGTTGGTTCCGCCAGCTGCCCCGCGGGTCGGAGGGCGTTCGATCTCCTCGGGGTCGAAGAGCTTGCGCTGTCGACCGCCGCCCAAGATGTACTCCTCTTCGTGCTCAAGGACGTTTCGAAGTTCCTCCCAGTCCTTCACGAATTTCCTCATGAGTTCCGCGAGCTCGTCCGGTGCATGTGACGTAAGCAGCTCGCAGCACGTGCCCAGATGCTCCAATGCCAGCGTCGCGAAATGTGCACGCGCTATCAGGTTGAGCCGCCCATCTTCGAGGCCGACCTTCGCCAATCCCTCCAATGTGCCGATCCAGAACAGCGCACGCCGAACCAACGTCTCCATGGCGTCTTCCCCCATGGAGGACCTCCTTCTCACAGCAGCCGGCTGCCCTGGGCTCGGGTCGATACTTCTGGCGGCGCCGGCACGCCATGATAACGGTGCACGATTCCGCGATAGTGCTATCTACCAGTAGACGAGGTCTGTGTGCGGCCTGGTGATCTTTGGGTCCGCCACTCCCCAGCGGAGGGCCCGCACCTCGGGTACAGGCTCGTAATGTCCCAGCATGGCTGCGACCCTTGGGAAGCGGTCGAGCGGCACCGTCAGGAAGTCTCTGCCCAGCCGGTTCGTTTCCCCGATCAAGAAGCCGAGCAGCCTGGACAAGGCCTGGCCGTGACCTCGCACGAACCCGATGTCGAGAACGGCAGTCGTTTCGACGACCTTTCCATCACCGGTCACGATGTGTCGCCAGCGGTCGCGGACGTCCCTTCCGCGGTCCCAGAGGCCCGCGCAGGCGACGACTCTCCCGCCCTCTTCGACGACGTAAAAGTCGTTCAGTCCATACACCGACTGCTGGCGTTCCGGTCCAATCCAGCGGTCGAGATGTGGTCCGCTATAGCCGGCGCCCAGGCGTTCCAACAGGAACTCCTCCGTGTAGGTGCGAAAGAGGTCGTCTCCGCGGTGCGTCCGATTGATGAGTGCGACGCAGCGAGAAATGTCGTCGCGGCGCGCCGTCCGGATGCCCGAGCTGTCTCCGTCGAATCCCCGGGCTGGATACTGCAGCACGGCAACCGAGATTCCTGGCACGTCGCCCTCGCGTTTGGGCACGTCGTCGAAGAAACCGGGACTGTACTTCTGCCACCAATTCACTACCGCGAAGTTCTGCGAGCGCATGTAGTCGAACTGCGCAATCGTCGGCTTCGCGCCACCGATTGCCCAACCCAAGCTCCTCACCTGGTCTCCGTAGCCACGGCGGCGATGATCCTTGTGGACACGCAACGCCTGTCCGTAATGAACCGGCAGCTGCGTCCCCGCGACGTTCACGATCCTTGAAGCGAAGGCGCAGGTCGCGATGAGGCTGCCCTGCTGTTCGAGCACGAGGACCGTGACGTGTTCCTGAAGCAGGAACTGCGCGAAGGCGTTGGGTCCGCGCTCAGTGGTCACTTCCCACTCGCCAAGTTCTTCGGGGGAGTTGGCCCACAATTCCTGGAAGGCCTCGTTGTCTTGCAGCGTCGCCTCGCGTCCGCGCAGGTCGCCTCGCGTCAGTCGATCGTGCCAGTCGAGACGCCGGGAGATGAACTCCGCGTTCGCCCAGCCCTCGCGGGCCCAGCGGAGGAGCATGTCCTTCGGAAACCGGAGTTCGATGGCTCTTTGGAGGAGGTCCGTCGGCCACCCCTTCTCGCGGAACGCAGTCTCAAGTTGTTCGATCCGGTCGGCCAGTAACATGACGAAGGCGATCTTAGTCGTTGTTCAGCTGCCGCGCGTAGCTATCTTGCGATCGTGTCGGTTGGCGGCGGGAAGTCGAGGCTCCAATCTTGCGCAGCGCGTAAGTGGGTCGTGTCCGCACCTCATCTTGCTCGGGCCGCTGCACGAAGAGCGCCCGTTCTTCCGGGCAACCTCCACGGCGTCCATAATCCGGGCTTATGGGACGCGGCCTCCAATCTGACCCGGCGCTCTACTCCTTGGAGGTGCTCCTCCCCGAACCGCTCCGACTCGAAGCGAACCGATGGTTAACTCTGTGGCCCGGAGCGACTTGGCCTCCCTGGGGCGCACACATCACTCTGCTCGTCGACCTCGCGGCGTCCGGCGATGACTTCCTGGCGGACCTCTCACAAGCGTGCGCCCAGCAGGCTCCGTTCTCGGTTTGCTTCGACCGGGTGGTCGTCGGCGACCATTGGGCCAAGCCCGGACTAAAGACCGTGATGTTGGTGGTCGACCCGCGTCGTGACCCGGATGCAGAAGCTCTGCGACGACTCCGGCTCGACCTCATCTCCAAGTTGGGACTTACCCCCGAAGCGATCTGGCCCGAAGTTGAGGGACGCGCCTACCGGCCGCACATCAGCCTCACCGCGGGCCTTCCAGAGGCCGCGGCGTCTCGCTTAGCAAGAGCAGTCGCTGCGTCGAAGGTGTCAGTCCGTTTTGTAGTCGACGAGATCTGGTTACTTCAGATCGATGCCCGCGCCCAGCCTGAACAGCAGGAAGAACGTCCGGTGTGCTCGTTCCCGCTAGGCATCCGTTGAGTATCGGCGCCATGAAATGCACTGAACTGCGCCCGGTGGTCGCGCTTTCGCATTGATGCGAATCGAGACCGCTGGCCCCGCCACGATTTCGCCATCGTGGTGCTCCACTACGGTCGGGGTTCTACATTCGAAACCCCATCGTCGTCAGCGGCAAGACGACCGCCTGTTCCTGCGCGCGGGCGTGCGGTGGATGGCGGTCTTCGGGCGTCATTGGTCAGTGCGTCTCGAACGAGTTCAGATCGGTCGCGAGGGCCACATGGACGTAGACCTCGAAGATCGTGCGGACAAGCGGATCGTCGACCTCGATGAACTGCACGTTCCAGGACGCGACCTCCGCTTTCGTGTGAGTGAAGTGGGCTGCGAAGTCGGGATCATTCTGGAGCTCCGCTCGCGGTCGGCTTTCGATAGGAACGCCGCGTTCCGCCGCTCGTTCGACGGCCAATAAGAACGCGAGAGTCGCCGTGTAATGTGTCCCGCTTGGTCGTGTGTGTTGCCCCAAGCGGGTTCGAAGGTTGCGCGTCTGCCCGACGTACCGACACCGCTCGCCATCGCTGAAGAGATAGATGCCGGGTACGGCTGGGACGTTGCCACGAGCGCGAGGCGACCGCGGCGCGGCCAGCAGGCGATCCAGGAGCGGCCGCATCAAGGACCAGATGTCGTCTGGGTTTTGCCACGCTGGCCCGGCGGTCACACTTCGTACAACTTGAGCACGTCTCCGAGCCTCCGCTCAGGAGTGTACTCCCGACCGTCCGCCACTATCGGACAATCGTGTTGATATCCGGGCGAACCTACGTGATAGATGGCTCCAACCAAACCTGAGGAGCCTCCCGAAATGCCAACTACCACCCTGCTGTCCGCGCCCATCGACGCTTCTGCCTGGGAGCGCGCGCTCTACGCCTTCCTCGCCGAGAAGGAGAAACGATCCGGCTCGCGGCGCACCGTTGAGAGCTACTCCCGGATGCTCCAGCACTTCTTCGGCTCAGCACACAAGACGCCGGATCAGGTCACAAGCCCCGAGGTACTTGCCTGGGCGCACGGCATCGGCCTCTCGGGGAGAGAGCCTTCGGCCAACACGGTAGGTGCCCGAGCCGCCTGCCTCTCCTCCTTCTACAAGTTCCTGATCCGGATGGGGACGATGACCGCCAACCCCTGCGATGCGCTCGAACGCCCGAAGGTCCAGCAGAGCGTCGCCCGCGGCTACACGGCTGACGATGTCCGTCGGCTCCTGGCCATCGTCCCGGACACCGTCGCGGGGCGACGCGACCGGGCGATCATCCTCACCCTGGTGCTCACCGGCCGGCGCCGCGCCGAGGTCATCAACCTCAAGGCGAAGGACATCTCCGTCGAAGACGAACGTGCCTTCTACAGCTATAGAGGTAAGGGCGGGAAGGCGGGTCGGCGTGAGCTGCCCCGACCCGCCTTCGATGCGATCGTGCGGAGCCTGGCCGATGTCGGGAAGCAGCTTGAGGTCATGACGCCAGACGAGTCGCTCTGGCAAGCCGGAGCGGGCGAACGGGGCGTGACCTCCGCTACCTTCTACAACCGGCTGATCAAATGCCAGCGGTCCGCAAGGCTACAGGGCACGGGCATCCATATCTTCAGGCACACCGCCGCAAAGCTGCGTCGCGACGCCGGCGACTCGATCGAATCAGTGAGCCAGTTCCTCGACCACTCCTCGCTGGCGGTGACGACCGTGTATCTGCGGCGCCTCGAAGGCCAGACCGACGAGAGCTGGGGCAAGGTCGCCGAGGCGATCGGCGTTTAGTCTTCGACTCTCCGACTTTGAGAAACGCGTCAACTGCTGTCCAGTTGTTGCGCTAGGCTTTCGAAAAATCGCTGGCGGGCGCAAAGTGCACTTCCCATCTCGTTCAGCGGTGTCGAACTAATAGAGAGAGGGTCGGTGCAGAGTGGGGCACATTCGACTGGGGCGGCTACCGAAGTCGCGCATCTGGAAAGAGGTTGTCGAACTCCTCGACCGTCAGCCCGATGATATTCCGGGGATTGCGGCTGCGGTCTTGGACGCGAGTGCGGAGGCACTGGAGCGAAACAGCACGATTGCCGCGGCAAGCCGCGCATTCCTGGTCCTACTGCAGCTGGCCCAAGCCTCCGAGCGGGGGGACATCGTCGGCGAGTTTCGGCGCCAAGGGCTACAGGTGTCGGAGGAAACGCCTTTCCTCACGGCGGTCGCCGACCTCGGAGACCGACTTCGAGAGACATCTCCGTCCGTGGACCACTACGGTGACTTCGCCGGACTCGCATTGCGACGGGCGCTGCTCGAGACCGTCGGAACTCAGGGACCAAGCCTCTTCGGGTCGACTGTGGAGCAGCTCGGGGAGGGGTTCCGACGATGGGGTGGCGGAGAACAATTTGGCCGGATCACGAGGCTCTTCTTCGGGGATTTCATAGCCAGGAGCCTGAGCGCCGCCGTCGATCGCGAAGTGTCCAAGCACGTCGGGGGTGAACTCGCGTTCGGCGATGCGGGTCAATCACGAGCGTTCAGTGATGCGCTCGACCGTTATGCCAGAGAAACGGCGGCGATCGTCCAGCGGTTTGCCACCGAGTGGTATGCGAAGAACCACTGGCAGAGTAAGCAGGCGCTGGGGGCACGCCACGCACGCAGCTTCAGCGCGGTCGCGCTTCGCAAACTTCGGAGCGACCTCGTATTCGCGAGGGCCACCGCGTGAGACGAATCGTCGTCGCGTGTGACGGAGTTCGGGTCCCTCACCGCCTGGCCGAGACCGGTAGCTCGCCACTGCTGCTGAGCAGCAATAACAGCGCGGGAGCGCCGAACATCCGCATTCCATCGCTCTCGGTGAAGCTCCGCGGAGCCGTCCCGAACGCGGCGCTCGACCTTCTTCGAATCGCCGCCTTCGTGTATTGGGCTGACCAGATGGTCTCTCGTCCGGTCAACACCGATGTATCGGGAGAGCACTGGAAGCGCACGTTCGTGATGCTAGTTCCCGTGCTAGAACCCGACCTCTGGCGTCGTCCGGAGGTATTCGGGGCTCTCCACTCCGTCCTGAACTACGGGACGGACGATGAGTGGATCTTTCACTTTGAGCAAGGGCGGGAGCCGCTGGGCCAAGGCTTCCTTTTCGACGCTGACCCTACGCTGTCCGGCGATCCCGGCTCGGTCCTTTTGTTCTCGGGAGGAACCGACAGCCTATGCGCGGCTATCGAGGACGCGGCGGCCGGCCGGCGGCCGTTGCTCATCAGTCACAGCCCGTCGCCGCGCTCGGAAGGACAGCAACGCAAACTGCGCGATGCACTCGCGGGGGCATCGCTCGGCTGGAGTTTCCCGCGTTACGCCGTGGAGGTGAGCAAGCGCGCGATTGCTGAGAAGGAGCGGACCCAGCGGTCGCGGGGCTTCTTGTACTCGTCCATCGGAGCGTCGGTCGCAGCTGGGTTCGGCCTTCAAGATGTCGTCGTCGCTGACAACGGGTTCGTGAGCGTGGCCCTTCCTCTGAACGGCCAAACCGTCGGTGCCAAGATGAGCCGGACTACACATCCTCGGTTCCAGTACCTGTTCAACAGGCTGCTCGCGCTCGCCTTGCCGGGGGTGCGCATCCGCAATCCGTTGCTGTTTAGGACGCGTGCCGAAGCCCTACAAGTGCTGACGTTGCACGGCCTCGAAAAGACACTCCGGGACACGTACTCGTGCGCAGCCGGCGGTCGCTTGCCGTCCGCGGCATCGCACTGCGGAACGTGTTCGCAGTGCCTCGATCGGCGGATCGCGGTGATCGCCGCGGGCATGCAGGCGCTTGATGTGAATTACCAGACCAACGTCTTTCTCGACGAACTAGAAGGCGCCGACCTGATGCTCGCGGAATCCTACGTGCGATTAATGCGGAAAGTGGGCAATCTAACCAGTCCCGCGCTGTTGGAAGAATTCGTCGAACTCACTGATTGCGCATCGCATGACGTCGATGGAGAGCCCCAGGCGGTCGAGCGCATCGTGGAAATGGTCCGACGGCAGGCGGAAACTGCCCTCGAAGCGATCGTGGAAGCAGGAGAGCCGGTAAAGGCGGACCTCTACAGCGGAAAGTTCCCTACGACGTGCATGGTCAGGCTGGCACTTGCCGGATCGCCTGTTCGAAAGCGTAAGGACTGGACCCCGCCGATCCCGCCTGAGATCAGACTCACTGCGGAAGAGGAGCAGCAGTTCAGAAACGAGCGGTTCGCCAGCCGCCTGCCAATCGTTTTGACGGGGAAGGCAGAACGGCGAACCTCCACGCTGGTCGAGATCGCCGGTCAGCATGTTGTCCTGGCAGACGCGGAGCTCATTCTCTTGCTTCGGCTCATCGTCGCCCTCTACGAGTCGCGTGACGGGTTTTGCCGCAAAGGCGGAGGAAAGCTGCCCGGCGGAATCGTCGATGAGCCGGGGATCGTGCCCGGTCAGGTAGACCAGGCGATCGGGCGCCTTCGGCAGGTTGTTCAACCTGCGTTGGGAGATCTTGATCCGCTCCGATTTGTTGAAGTGTCCCGGGGACGCGTGCGCCTTTCTACACATCGAAGCTACATCGAGGTTCGACGCGCCGAACTGAAGGCTCATCCCAACGATGTGGTGCGCAACCTCGTCGCCCGGATTCCTGCGATTTAGGCGCTCGCGGAGATGCCTTTGGTGGGGAGGCTAGCTGGCTGGAGCGGCATCCCGGCGCGTGACCTGGCGTGGTCCGAGCACCTGGGTCACGCGCGCTCGGGTCACTCCCGCCATCTTGGCCACGCCGGCTCGGTTGGATGCCTGACCGGTCTGGAGTAGGGCGGTCCATCGGGCCGCTGTCTCACCGGCTTCTGTGCGGCGGCGCCACTTGTGCTCGCGGGCGCTGAAGCTGGCGAGACTCGGCAGGCTGGCTTCGAAAACGTCTCGGAGCACACTCTGCGAGACCGTTCCGGGGAGCCACACAACATTTGTTCTGTTCTCCCGCCGCCTGCCTCGTCCCTCACAACTCGTACTATTGGCCCATCGTCGACGCGCCGGGGCGCGGGACCTTCCGCATGAACTGGCCGACGGGACGCCCGTCAGACCCAGAGTTCATCGTTGCGGTGACGTCAGCGACCGGTCCTACGTGTCGGTCGCGATCCCAGCGGCAGTGACGAATTGCCGGATCTGCGACGCGTGCTCGGTCGTGTGCCCCACGAGGGCCGTGATGATCCAGGCGTGGGGCTGGCCGCGGTAGCGGTGAGCCGCCGGCAGCGGTGTCGCGGCCTTCTCGTCGGTCATGCCTGCCAGCGCGGTGCGTACCTGCTGGCGGCAGTAGTCGATGTAAGCGAGCATCTCGGATCGCGACCAGGCCGCGGGCAAGCTCGTTAGATCTCGCCAGTGAGGGTGGCCAGTGAACGGAGGCGGCGGGGCGCACGTGCCGAACTCCCCGTTCAGGTCATAGTCGAAGCATTCCAGCGCGTGCCACGCCACACCCCACGGAGTCGAGTGTCTCTGGACCAGGGCGCTGCGCTGCGCGGGGTCGGTAACGGGCTTCTCGTCCGGGCCGAGCAGTTCGTCATCGGGGTCCGGGGCCGAAACCTGCCACATGGTCGTTTCCCACAGCTCGTCCGTGCAGTCCCGCACCGCCGCGGCCAACAGATCCAGGGCCCGTTCGAAGCTGCGACCGAGGCTCTCCACCCAGATTGATGCCACACGCCGTGACGCTACGCCCGGTGCGGGTAGATGCTCAAGGCCGAAGAGTCCGGATCCTCCCCCGGAGCGGTCACGCTCGCCGGATCGCCATCTCAATTTGGAACTCGCCGAAGCTCACCACCAGCGGCAACACCAGCCGATCCAGGTGGAACGTCACGATCGAACTCCCGCGCCCAAGGAGCACCACCGGCGGCGACATGTCGCTCGAAATGCCGTTCTGCTCCAGCCCAATCCCGGCCTGGCCCGTAATCATGTTCGCCAGCTCCGCGATCGCGCTCTGAGCCATCTCGTCCAGCTCATCAACCGGTTCATTGATCATCCGCGATGCGAAACCGCATGCCGTCAGCGCGGTCATCGAATAGATCACAAGGCCGGCCACATCGCCGGTCATCGCGATGAGTGAACTCACTTCGTTCGTGGTCTGCGGTGAACGGAGGCGCGCGATCTTTCCTTTGGCGACCTGTTCACCGCATTCCTTCTGGATCACGCGGGCCGCCGCTTCCACGAACGGTTTGACCAGTTCGATCGAAGTGCCCTGGAGGCTGCCCCCGGCGGCTGTCACCGCTTCGCTCACCGTCACTCTCCCGTGCATCAGCCAACCCCTTCGTCCACGTCTGCTCGGATGAATCGTCGTCCTGATCGGCCTCCCTGTTCATGGGTGGGGCCACAATCAGCGAAAAGGTTCAGGGTTTCCCCGCCAAATCACGCACCATGCATAGGGTGGCGTCTAACGCCGGGTGCTCCGCCGCCCCATGCCGCGGTTTTGCGCCCCGCCCGAGACACTGCGCCCGCCGAAACTCTGAGGCTCTTCGCCGCTCCTCCTCGGGGAAACCCGTATGCCCAGCAAGGGCATTGCCGAATGTCTCATCGCCACGCCCAATCCGTACCGTTGGGAGCGCGCCTGCTAGAACCGTGGGCCGGTCCAGGGCGATCAAACTGGAGGAGATTAGCGTGACCACACGACTCAGCGAGACCCAGCCAGACGATTCCCATGGCCGGAGCACCGAAGAGCATGTCGTGATCCTCCGCCTCGCCGACGAGTACTACGCACTCGATATCCAGGCCGTGGAAGAGATCGTCCGCATGCAGGCCATCACCTCGATTCCCGGCGCCGACATCTGGGTCCAGGGCGTCACCAACCTGCGCGGCCGCGTAGTCCCCGTAATCGATGTCCGGCACCGGTGCGGCGTCGCCGCCGGCGAATACACACCCGAAACGCGGATCGTAGTCGTCAGCAGCACCCTCGGAATCGTCGGCCTCATCGTCGATGCGGTTACCGAAGTCATGCGCATCCCCGCCGACCAGATCGAAGCTCCGGGCGTCATCGTCTCGGCCCAGAACAACAATTACATCCGTGGCATCGCCAAGCTGGAAAACCGGCTTGTGTCGCTGATGGACCTGGAAGGCGTCCTGCCTTCCGAATCCACCTTCCACGAAACCGCGGAACCCGCTGAAGAAGCGGAGATGGCGGCCGCCGCCTAGCGACCCGTCAACCTCCACTTCCCTCCAGGAGTACCCCACACATGGCAACAGCGAAACCCCGGAAACTCCAGTTCGACCTGGATGACGAGGATCTGAAAGTCTTCTCAGAAGAAGCTGAGGAGCAGCTCGAGATCCTCGATACGGCCCTGGTTCAGCTTGAAGGCGAACCCGACCCCGACCTGGTCCAACAGATCTTTCGCGCCGCCCACACGCTGAAAGGCTCATCGGCCACCATCGGCCACAAGAAGATGGCCGGGCTCACCCACGCTATGGAGACCGTGCTCGATGCGGTCCGCACGGGGAAGCGTCAGCCGTCATCGGAGATGGTCGATGCGCTCCTCGCCTCGCTCGATGCCCTTCGCATCCTCACGCAAGAGGTGGTAACCCGGATCGATTCGGGGGTGGAAACATCCGGCCTCGAAGCCGACCTGCTCGCCGTCCTCGAAGCCGCTCCCGGGCCGGAAGCGGTCGCGGCTGCGCCTCCCACCGTCCGCGAAATTCCCGCGGCCGTACTCGAGATGCTCCGCCAGGAAGCGGCGCTCGGCAAGGCGATCTTCGAAGCTACGGTCACCATCGATGAGTCCTGTCAGCTTCCTTCAATTCGTTCGTTCCAGGTGCTCCAGGAACTGACTGCGGTGAGCACCGTGCATCTCACCTGGCCCGACCGCGCCGCCATCGAAAGCGGCGCCGGCGATTCCACCATGACGGCGATCATCACCACACCCGCGGATGACGAACTCATTCGCATGGCCCTCGCCGACGTTGCCGACGTCGCCGCCGTTGAAATCGTCGAACGCACCGTTGAAGACCTCGAAGCGCCATCTGCTTCCGCTAACGATGGCGCCGCGCAGCCTCGCCTCACGGTGATCGAAGGCGCGCCCGCCGCTGCTGCCGCGAAGGCGGCGCCGCGCGGCGCCGCGCAATCCGTCCGCATCGATGTCGAACGGCTCGATGGCCTCATGAACCTGGTCGGTGAGCTTGTTATCGACCGCACCCGCCTCCAGCAGATCCGCGAGCAGCTCTCATCGGTGCTCAAAGGCACCGGGCTCAAGGAACTGGAAGAGAACTTCACGGAAACCGCCGCCCACCTCGCACGCGTCACCGATGAGCTGCAGGAAGAGATCATGCGGAGCCGCATGCTCCCAGTGCGTTCCGTCCTTAGCAGGTTGCCCAGGATGGTCCGCGATATCGCCTCCAAGTGCGGCAAGAAGGTGGAGCTGTCCACCGCCGGCGAAGAGACCGAGCTTGACCGGTCAGTGATCGAGGAGATCTCCGACCCGCTCGTCCACATCCTCCGCAACGCGGTCGATCATGGCATCGAGACGCCCGAAGAGCGCCGCGCGGCCGGGAAGCCCGAAACCGGCGCCGTATCCGTGAGGGCGTGGAACCAGGAAGCGTCGATCTACCTGGCCATCCGCGACGACGGCGCCGGCATCGATGCCGATGCCCTTCGCAAGAAGGCGATCGAAAAGGGGATCGTTCCGCGCGACGTGGCGGAGGCCGCCAGCGACGAAGCCGTCCTCCAGTACATCTTCATACCCGGGCTCTCTACCGCGAAAAGCCTCTCCGATGTCTCCGGGCGGGGCGTGGGCATGGATATCGTTCGCACGAACATCGAGCGGCTCAATGGCCAGGTCACTCTGAAGAGTACCCGTGGGGTTGGCACGGAGTTCCTCATCCGCCTGCCGCTCACGCTGGCAACCACCAAGGCGCTGATGGTCACCGCGCGCGGCACCGTCTATGCGATGCCTCTGGTTTCTGTCACCGAAGCGCTCGCCAGTCGCGATGCCGACATCGCGACCGCCGGAGGCCAGCCAACCCTCCGGATGCGAGACCGGCT
>Ga0315281_10001018_pt1 | contig 40735 bp, 37 predicted proteins | sample YL17G07_0_MG_FD_204540 | JGI IMG/M metagenome (GOLD analysis project Ga0315281, IMG submission 204540) | Sediment microbial communities from Yellowstone Lake, YNP, Wyoming, USA - YL17G07_0 | ecosystem: Environmental > Aquatic > Freshwater > Lake > Sediment | place: USA: Wyoming | collected...
GTTCAAGATCTTGAACTGATTTCGCCCCTTTCCCAAACAGGGGGCACATTCCGAATTTAAAAATTCGGTCTGTGTCCCCCTTTTTTTTATTTCTTTAATCCTCAATTAAATTATTTTCTTCTTCATGGTAGATCCGGCCGCGGCTCTCTTCCTCGAAACCCAGGCAGCACATCAATCGTCCGCACAGCCCCGAGATCTTGGTCGGATTGATGACGATCTGCTGTTTGCGCGCCTTCTGGATGGTCACCGGCTCGAACGATTTCATGAAGCTCACGCAGCACAGCGTCCGGCCGCAGACTCCCAAACCGCCGATGATCTTGGCCTCGTCGCGCACGCCGACCTGGCGCATCTCGATCCGCATCTTGAACTCTTTGGCCAGGTCCTTGACGAGTTGGCGGAAATCGATCCGGCCGTCCGCCGTGTAAAAAAAGATCCCTTTTTTCTCGTTGAAGAAATACCGCACCGCCGTCAGCTTCATGGGCAGATTGCGGTCCTTGATCCTCTGCTGGCAGAACTCGTAAGCCCGCTTCTCCTTGTTCAGCAGCCAAGCGAATTTGCCTTTGTCGTCTTCAGTAGCCTTGCGGACGACTCTCGGCGCTTCATGCACGTTCTTCTGGTGCTTGCAGATATCGCTCGACAGGTCGATCACCGTAGCCAGGTCCCCGCCGAATTCCGATTCGACGACGCAGAGGTCGCCTCTCTGAACATCCAGGTCGCCCTTCTGGGCGCGGACCATCTTTCCCGAACGCTCGGAGATCAAACAGATTAATTCAGGCATAGTTTCATCCTGTGACTTGAGAATAAAAGGAGCTGACGAGGAGGCTCATGTTCAGGTGCTGGTCGATGCTCGCGCGGGCGAGATCGATCAGGGCCAGGAATTTGAGAGCCTGCTCGAATCCCAGGAGAGGCTCGCTTTCCCGAAGCCGCGGTTCATAGTCCGGGTTGAAGAGCAATCGCGGATCGCCATTCTCCTTCATCAGGACGAAATCGCGGCAGAAAGAGGAGAAGAGCTCGAGCGTCTGCTCCAAGTCCTCTTTGATCACTTTTCGCGGCTTAAAAGCGTATTTTTCCAAGAACAGGGAGGTCTCCTCCTTGCCGATCAAGGCCCGAAAAAGGCCCCACGCTACCTCCCGCTTCTGCTGGATAGCGTCCCAGTCCTGGCTGATGGCCTGTTCCAGGTTGCCGTGAACGAGGAGGGCCATGATCCGGGCCTTCTCGTCCTCAAAGCCTCGCTCTCGGAGAGCCTGCTCGATCTCTTCCTTGGCGACGGGAAGGAAATTCAGGGTCTGGCAGCGCGATTTGATGGTCGGAAGGAGGAGGGCCGGATTATGGCTGATCAGAATGATGTGCGAAAAAAGCGGGGGCTCTTCCAAAATCTTAAGGTGGGAGTTGGCCGCATCATCCGTCATTTTTTCCGCCTCATTGATGATAAACACTCGTTTACGGCCCAACATCGGTCTTAAATAAACAATCCCTTTTAAGCCCCTCATAGCTCCGATTCCGATCGTATCCCTGTTCGTTTTGCCATCGTCGGTCTCATCCGGCTCCGACTCGCCTTGGCGGCTATTTTGCTTGACCTTAAGATCTTTGACATCGATAACGAGCACATCCGGAAAACTCTCGTTGTCGATCGCCCGGCAGTTCTCGCATTCATCGCAGGCGTCATTCCTCTTGTTGAGGCAATTGAGAGCCTTGGCCATTACGAAAGCGGCCTTTCGTTTGCCAACGCCTTCCGGCCCGCAGAACAGCATGGAGTTCGGGACACGCTGCCTCTCGAGGGCGAGCTTGAGGATCTTTTTGACGCGGCTGTTGCCGGCAATGTCCTGGAAGGCCATGGTCAGGTTCTCAACGCTTTCTTTAGGTATTGCCCCGTATACGACTCCGGGGAAGCCGCCACAGCCTCGGGAGTTCCCGCGGCCACGACTCGCCCCCCCTCCTCTCCTCCTTCGGGGCCCAAGTCTATAATATAGTCGCAAACCTTGATGACTTCAAGGTTGTGCTCGATGATGACGGCCGTGTTGCCTATCTTGACGAGCTCGGCGAGAAGCTCGATGAGCTTCCGGACGTCGTCGAAATGAAGACCCGTGGTCGGCTCGTCCAGGAGGTAGAGTGTCCGGCCCGTCGCCCGCCGGCCGAGCTCCTTGGTGAGCTTGATCCGCTGCGCTTCTCCACCGGAGAGCGTCGGCGCCGGCTGGCCCAAGCGGATGTATCCCAGCCCGACCTTCTTAAGCGTCGCCAGCTTGCGCTTGATCTGCGGGTGGGCCCTGAGATATTCATACGCCTCGTCCACGGTCATGGCCAGGAAGTCGGCGATGTTTCGGCCTTTGTAGCGGACCGCAAGCGTTTCCTTGTTGTAGCGCAAGCCTCCGCACCGGTCGCAGGTGACGAAGACATCGGGCAAGAAATGCATCTCGACCCGTCGGACACCCGCTCCCCGGCACTCTTCGCATCGGCCGCCGGCGACGTTGAAGCTGAAGCGGCTGGCCTTATATCCCCTGGCCTGGGCTTCCTGCGTCCGGGCGAAAAGCTGCCGCAGGTCGGCGAAAAGGCCGGTATATGTGGACGGATTGGAGCGCGGCGTGCGGCCGATCGGCTTCTGGTCGACGCTGATGACCTTGTCGATCCTATCCGCGCCTTGAATGGCTTCGTGCTCGCCGACCCGGATTTTCGCGCTGTAAAGGAGATTCTGGAGGCTCCGGAAAAGGATATCGTAGACGAGCGTGCTCTTGCCGGAACCCGAAACGCCCGTGACGGCCGTCATGCAGCCCAGCGGGATGCGGACATTGATATCTTTGAGATTATGCTCCCGGGCTTTGAGGACCGTCAGCCAGCCGGCGGCCTCCCGTCGCTCCGGCGGGAGGGCGATCTCTGTCTCTCTGCGCAGGTATTTAGCCGTCAGGGAATCGGACGACTCAAGGACCTTGGCCAGCGGCCCCTCGGCGACGACAAATCCGCCCTGCTCGCCCGCACCCGGCCCCAGATCCAGGATGAAATCCGCGGCCCGGATGGTCTGCTCATCGTGCTCGACAACGAGAACGGAATTGCCATCGTCGCGGATCTTGCGGAGGAGCGAGATCAGGCGGCCGTTGTCGCGCTGGTGAAGGCCGATCGTCGGTTCGTCGAGAACGTAGAGAATGCCGCGCAGGCGCGCCCCGACCTGGGCGGCGAGACGGACCCGCTGCGCTTCGCCTCCCGAGAGCGAACCCGTCGTCCGGTTGAGGTGGAGATAGGCGAGTCCAAGCTCGGTCATGACCGAGAGCCGGGTCAGGATTTCCTTTTGGATCTTCGAAGCGACGAGCTCCCGCGCCGCCGTGTGTTGAAAAGCGGCAATGTCCCCGATCAGCCGGCTCACGGGAATCGAGCTCAACTCGGAGATGTTCTTTCCGTCGATCATGACGGAAAGGCTTTCGGGCTTGAGGCGGCTTCCTTGACACTGGGGACAGATATCCTCGGTAAGCTTGACATCGCCCCATTCGTCGGTCACGGTCTGGAAGCCGAGCCCATGGCAGCCCGGGCAGGCGCCGTAGGGGCTGTTGAAGGAAAAATTTCGCGGCTCAAGCTCGGGAATGCTGATGTCGCAGTAGGGGCAGAGGAGTTTGAGCGAATAATACGTCTCCCGCCCGTCCTCCCGAAGGAGGAGAACCTCGCCTTCGGCGATTTCAAGCGCCCGTCCTACGGCTTCCTTGAGCCTCTTCTCGGAATAGGGTGAGACGCGGATGTCGTCGATCAGGACTTCGGCCGTATGTTTCTTCGTTTTTTCGAGGACGATGGGCCCATCGAGGTCGCGGAATCTGCCATCGACACGGATCTCGATGAACCCTTTTCTGAGCAGCCTGTCGAAAAGCTTGTGATATTCGCCTTTGCGGCCTTTGATGACCGGGGCTAGGATTCTCACCTTTTCCTGGAAGGCGGATTCGGAAATCCGGCCGACGATCTGCTCCGCGGTCTGGGAGCTGACCTGGCGGCCGCAGCCCGGGCAGTGGGGAACTCCGACCCGGGCGAACATGAGCCTAAAGAGGTCGTAGATCTCCGTCACCGTGCCGACCGTCGAGCGGGGGTTGGAGGAAATCGTCTTCTGGTCGATGGAGATGGCCGGCGAGATGCCTTCGATCGACTCGACCTCGGGCTTCTCCATCATCTCCATGTACTGGCGGGCGTAGGCCGACATGCACTCGATGTAGCGGCGCTGGCCCTCGGCAAAGAGCGTGTCGAAGGCAAGGGAGGATTTCCCGGACCCGCTCGGCCCGGTGACGACGATAAGCTTGTTCCGGGGAAGACGGACGTCGATCCGCTTCAAATTGTGCTGCGCCGCCTTCTTCACGACAATTTCGTCGAGCATAACCTACTATTATAGCTCAAGAGATAATAAAGATTCTATTTTTTAGACTCGCTCCGGCAATTTTATGACAATTTTTTTACAGTTTCTTAACAACTTCTTGACAACTTTGTCGTCTCGGGCGGTTATATCTTAATCGATAGGAAGACAGTCACTGCACGATAAAGGAGGTTCAGGATTTCATTTCGTCCCTTGGATAGGTTTCACCTACAATTTCGGCGTTTCAAAATAAGCCTAGGGCCGGGTTTGCCGAGCATGTAAAAAAAGAGAGACACTATCGGCTCATTTAGGTTTCGCAATTCCAACATGAATCCGTGAGTTCAGAAGAAGTTTGACCCCAATGAATATTTCGGCTAGGATTAATCACGCATCATGGGCCGGCAAGAGAATCTCCTCAAATCCCTGGAATTGCTCCGGAAGATCTGTATCGAAGCCGATTCCCTCCGGGCCATCAAATACCTCCCCGCCCAAGAGGGAAGTTACGTCGATTATCCGAAGGAGGTTCACCCGGCCCTCGTCAAGGCGCTCCGGGAAAAAGGCTACGAACGGCTCTACACCCACCAGCATTCGTGTTGGGAGGCCATTCAGCAGGGAAAGAACGCTGTGGTGGTCACGCCCACAGCCTCCGGAAAAACCCTGGGCTATAACCTCCCCGTCCTCGACGCCATGCTTAAAAACTCGTCGGCCCGCGCCCTTTATCTTTTCCCAACAAAAGCCCTGGCCAACGATCAGCGGGCCGAACTCGACGAGACGATCAAGCTCCTGCCCGAGGAGATCCGGATCTTCACCTACGACGGCGACACGCCCCAGGACGCGCGCAAAGCGATCCGCGCTCGCGGCCACATCGTTCTGACCAATCCCGACATGCTCCACGCGGGCATCCTGCCCCATCACACCAAATGGATCAAACTCTTCGAGAACCTGAAATACATCGTCATCGACGAGCTCCATAACTACCGCGGCATCTTCGGAAGCCACCTGGCCAACGTCCTGCGCCGTCTCAAGCGCGTCGCCAAATTCTACGGTTCCTCTCCGCAGTTCATCCTCTCGACGGCAACGATCGCCAACCCGCTCGAGATTGCCGAAAAGATGATCGAGGAACCCGTAACACTCGTGGAGAACAACGGCGCGCCGCGCGGCGACAAATACATCGTCTTCACCACGCCGCCCGTCGTGAACAAGTTTCTGGGCATCCGCCGCTCCTACGTCAACGAATCGCGGCGGATCGCCGACATCTTTCTCAAGCACGACCTTCAGACCATCGTCTTCGCCCAGAGCCGCCTGATCACCGAAGTGCTTCTGACATACCTTAAAGAAGATATCGAAAAAACGGTCAAGGACGAGGGCCTCATCCGCGGTTACCGGGGCGGCTATCTTCCCCTCAAGCGCCGCGAAATCGAGAAAGGACTGAGGGAAGGCAAGATCCTGGGCGTCGTCTCGACAAACGCCCTCGAACTCGGGATCGACATCGGAACGCTCGACGTGGCGGTGCTTGCCGGCTATCCCGGGACGATTTCCAGCACCTGGCAGCGGGCCGGCCGCGCCGGCCGAAAGACCGGAACCTCGGCCGCGGTGCTTGTCGCCTCAAGCGCGCCGCTCGACCAGTTCATCGTCAACAACCCGGATTACTTTTTCTCCAAGAATCCCGAGAGAGCCCTCATCAATCCGGATAACCTTTCGATCCTCATCAACCACATCGAATGCGCGGCGTTCGAGCTGCCGTTCATGGACGGCGAAAAATTCGGCCGCACGGACATCGGCGAGATCCTGAAGTTCCTCGAGGACGAGAAGCTCGTCCATCATTCGAAGGACAAATGGTACTGGACCTCCGACGCCTATCCGGCCGACGGCGTCAGCCTCCGCTCCATAAGCTCCGATAATTTTGTCGTCGTGGACAGCACGGAAAAAACGAAGGCCATCGCCGAGGTCGATTTCTCGTCGGCTCTGACGACACTCCATGAAAAAGCGATCTACATCTGCGAGGGCCAACAATACTTCGTTGACAAGCTCGACTACGACCAGCGCAAGGCTTACGTGACAAAGACTGATGTCGACTATTACACCGACGCCATCGATTACACCAAGATCAAGATCTTGGACGTCTTCGACAAGAAAAAACTCGACCGGTTCGATACGTTCCACGGCGAGGTCCATGTCGCCACTCAGGTCGTCGGCTTCAAGAAAATCAAGTTCCACACGATGGAGAACGTCGGCGCCGGCGACCTGAGCCTGCCGCAGAACGAGATGCATACGACGGCCTATTGGGTGACCATCCCGTCTTCGCTTCTACAGTCGCTGTCGTTCAGCCCGGAGCAGAAGATCAACGGCCTCTATGGGCTGTCCTATATCCTCCATCACGTCGCGCCTCTCTTCCTGATGTGCGACATCCACGACATCGGCGTTTCCATCGGCGACAACTCCACGGGCGAGTCCATTCCGCCCAAAGACCTGATCGCCAGGGTGCCGCCGGGCCGAGGGCCGGTCTATGCCGCCGTCGATTTCGAGCCGAACATCTTTATCTACGACAACTACCCGGCCGGTATCGGTCTGAGCCCGTCGCTTTTCGACCTCAAAAAGACGCTCCTCGATTACTGCCTCAAGACGATCGCCGCCTGCCCCTGCCAGGACGGCTGCCCCTCGTGTGTCGGGCCGACGAAAGAGAGCGGGGAGCAGGCCAAGGAAGTCGCGGTCGAAATATTACGTCGTTTGCTCGCTTAACTCTTCATCTTGAAAGTAAAATCAATGCTTACCGCTTAGCTCCTTTGAAACAGCGTACACGTTGAGTTGGTCGTTAAAGTTTAACAGGGTGAAACGGCCGACTTTTTTTGTCAATTGGATATTTTCATTTTCAATGCTGGGGATATAGAGTTTGTTTTTCACAATTTGGGCCAGGTTTTGTTTTATCCAATTGAAATAACAGCTCCGACACTTTCTATTAAATTTCATATCATATACATCAATGATGAATCTTTTCATCTCGTCCTGCCTCGACGTCCAGACATAAATGGCGCCTCCATCGATGTTGATACCAAAAATAGCGGGGAAATAAAGTGAAGGACCGCTCAATGCTCCCATCACGGCTTTATGCTGGGGAAACCGGATGATCCTGAAATCCACGTCGGAGAACACGTTGAAATCCTCTTCAACGATGCGCTCCTTTTTAAAACCCTTCGCTTCGTGCGTGAACAACAGCTTTCCATCCTTTGAGTATTTATAAATTCGATAATCAATGGTATCGGTGACATAGAGATTCCCCTCCGCATCGAGGGCGAAATCGGGCGTAAAATTAGCAAGCCCTGTGTTGATACGCTTTGACTCACTATGAATCAACTGACAACGATTTTCCTTGATGTCAAATCTGTACAAAGAAATCATATTTCCAATGAAGGAACATAATAAAAACAAGTCATCATCTGCATTGAAGACCATTTTCATTATGGAGGATAAAGCCATTTCTTTGGGGAGCAGGACGTCTTCCTTGTATTCCCCTCGCTCCGAAAATATTTTAAGAGATTTCCTGTTTCCACTGCTGATCCAAATGTTCCCTCGGGAATCAATGGCCGCATTGCCCACCGCGCGAAATTCACCGGGCCCCTCTCCCTTCCTGCCGAACGGAAACAGAAATTGCCCTTTGTCATCATACACATCGATATGGTCGCCGGTTGCAGAGTCCCAAAGAAAAATTTTGCCATTTTGATCGACGAAATAGTTTTGAATGAATTTATAATAATGACCGGAGTTTTCCCCTCCACATACAAAAAGAGGTTGTTTGTTTTCCAATATCGAAAAAACAGGCTCTGTTTCTTGATGACAATTTATTAAAAAGAAAATAAGAAATATTGAAAATAATATATTTCTAAGCTTCATAATATTTATCTCTTAAAAAAGGAGCATAGAGCGACTCGAACATAGTAAGGACAAAAATAGTAAAACAAGACACGGCTGTTCCAACGTTGTTTTAAAAGCCTTCTGACTTTAACATAATAATCATAATGATGGCAAAAGGCGAAAGCCTGAGGGGTGGCGCCGACCGGGGCACGAATCCGAAGCAAGAAATTCGGGGACACGTATCGAATTAAAGCCCCGCCCTGAAATTTGGACGAGCGGGGGGTGGAAGGGAGAACGGCGTACCGAGGCGAGCGGGCAAGAAGCTATTATTTTGGACGAGCCTGAAAGGGACGAAGCGACCATCAAAAGGTTAGTTTGCGGAGGCTTTGCTTTTGAGGGAACCTCGCGGAGATGATGTTTGAGCGCGTCTTGAAGCGAGTTCATCGCCGCCGAAAAAACGGAGCATCCGCCAGCGTAAAGAACTTTTGAAGGAGCGAGTCCTTTCAGGCAAGTCCGTTCGAGCCCCTCCCCGAGCCAATTTGACTTTGCCGCCCCCCTATGCTACTTTTTGTGAGAAAATCATGAACATTTTTAGGTTGATCACCGACGCGAGCCTGGTTGTCAAGGCCATCCTCCTCATCCTCCTCTTCTTTTCCGTGTTCTCCTGGACGATCATCATTTTCAAGAGAAAGTCCCTCAAATCGGCGGCCGTCCAGTCCCAGAAATTCCTGGTCCTATTCAAAAAAAGCCGAAACCTAAGCGATGTCAGCGAGGCGTCCAAAGCGTTCCCCTCCAGCCCATTAGCCTCCATTTTTCAGGCCGGATTCAAGGAAATCGCCTACCTCGCCAAGAGCAATCCCCAAGCCGCGCCCCATGGAGCGAGCCTCGATAACCTGAGCCGGGCCCTGACGAAAGCCTCGAACGCTGAAGTCGCCAAGATGGAAAAACTGATGTCGTTCCTGGCCACGACCGGAAGCGTTTCGCCCTTCATCGGCCTGTTCGGCACGGTCTGGGGCATCATGGACTCGTTTCTGAATATCAACATGACACGGTCGGCCAGCCTGCTCTCGGTCGCGCCCGGCATCGCCGAGGCCCTGGTCGCCACGGCCGTCGGCCTGTTCGCGGCCATTCCCGCGGTCATCGCCTACAATACCTTCCTCCACCGGATCAAGGATTTCATCACCGACATGGAAGATTTTTCGCTCGAGCTCTTGAGCATCGCCGAGAGACTCTATGGTACTCCCTAAGCTTCCTTCGATCCGCTCCAAGCGGGAGATCGGCACAGCCCTTTCCGAGATCAACGTCACTCCGTTCGTCGACGTCATGCTCGTTCTGCTTGTCATCTTCATGGTCACGACACCGATGATGCAGTCCGGCATCGGGGTCAACCTGCCCCGGGCCGAGACCGACACGGCGCCGGCCGAGGAAGGGCTGCGGCTGGCGGTCACGGCGGAAAAATACATCTATTTTGAGAATTCCGTGATCAACATCAACCTTCTTGAAAGCCGGCTCCAGCAGTATTATTACGGGAAGCCGAAAAAGATCCTCTACCTCCAGGCCGATGAAAACCTCCCCTATGGTTTTGTCATTAACATCATGGACATAGCCAAAAAAATCGGCATCGAAACGATCGCCTTGATCATCGAGCCGATCGAAAAAAAGAACAGGAGCCGATGACCGCCAGACTCAGGACGAACGGCAAGGCTTTTAAGCGGGCCATGATCTACTCCGCCGCGGCTCATTCCCTCATCCTCGCCCTCATCGTCCTCAACCCGAGCCTGCCGAAACCTCAAAAAAAAGGACTGACGATCTATATCCCGACGAATTTCATCGGCATGCTCGGAGGCGGGGGCGGAGGGGGCGGCGGCATCAAGGCCGCCCCGAAAAAGGAGCTTGGCGCGACCGAGGTCAAGAAAGAAACATTGCGGGATCTGACGACGCTTCAAAAGCTCCAGCAAGACGAGCCAAAATCATCTCTCCGCTTTCCGGTGGACAAGCCGAAAAAGGAACCCTCAAAGAAACCGGAAAAGAAGGCCGCGATCACCAAGCCGGACGCATCAGCCAAGACGACCGCCAAAGAAACAGCGGCCGCGGCCGGCGAGCAAAAAGCGGCCGGGGGAGGATCGGGTTTGACGATCAACGTCGGCGGGCCGGGAGGCGGCGAAGGGACAGGCTCCGGATTCCCCGGCCAGCTCGGCAGCTCGAATTTTCCTTTCATGTACTATCTTCAGGAAATCCAGATCAAAATCCAATCGAATTGGTTCACGTCGCTCGTCGACCCCGGCGTGAGCGGGTCCTTTCATGTGGACGTCTATTTTCGTATTTACAGAGACGGATCGATCTCGACCGTTGACATCAAGGAGTCGAGCGGCCTCGACACGCTCGATAAATCGGCCGTGCGCGCCGTTATGCGGTCGGCCAAATTCCCGCCGCTCCCGGTCGGTTATGACGAGGACTATCTGGGAATCTATCTCCGTTTCGAGCACTCCAAATGAAAACAAAAAAAATATCGATCTTTGGCTTAGGGATTCTGGCTTTGGCCTTGGCTCTCCATCCCCAACAAGAAGTTAAAATGATCATCACCGAGGGCATGCCAGCCATCAGCTTCGCTCTCCCAAAATTCACGGTCGCTTCGTCCCCGGCCCCGGCCGCAGCCGACGAGATCTATCAGGTCCTCTCCGACGACCTCAAATTCAGCCGCATCTTCCAGCTCCTCCCCAAAAGCTACTACGACTACATCCAGAAGATCAACCCGAAAAACATCCTCTTCAAGGACTGGGAGTCCGTCCAGGCCAACATCCTCTTCATCGGCGAGGTTTCAGAAGCCGCGGGAGGCGACATCATCTTCGACAGGAATCTCTACGACGTCAAATCCCAGCGCCCGATCCTCAACGGAAAGCGTTACCAGGCAAAAAAAACGGATATCCGGTATTTAGCCCATCGGATGGCCGATGAGATCATGAAAGCCTACGGCGAAAAACCGATCTTCGAGTCCAAGATCGCCTTCGTCTCCGATCGAGAGGGCAACCCTGAAATCTACATGATGGATTACGACGGGGCCAATCAGACGCGCCTGACGTTCAACAAAGTGAACGACATCAGCCCCGCCTGGTCACCCGACGGCAAGATGATCGCCTCCACGTCCTACCAGAATCTTATAGCCGGCCTGTACATTCAACTCATCTATGAAGCGCGAAAGATCCCGGTTTCGCTCAAGGGAGGCAATTTTTCGCCGGCCTGGTCGCCCGACGGAAAAAAGCTGGCCTTCAATTCGACAAGAGATCAAGACGGAAACTCGGAAATCTATGTGGCCGATATCGACGAAGACAGCTTGAAGCGCGGCTCCTTCCGCATCAAACGGTTAACGTTCAATCCGGGCTCCGATGTCGCACCGTCCTGGTCGCCGACGGGGCGGCAGCTTGTCTTCGTCTCGGACCGGGGCGGGACGCCGCAAATCTACACCATGGACGCCGAAGGGTCGAACGTCCAGCGGGTGAGCTTCGGCGGCTCGACGCATTGCGATTCCCCGGCCTGGTCACCGGCCGGCGACCGGATCGTCTATATCGCCCGCGTCGAAAATATCTTCGACCTTTACATTCTGAACCTCCGGACCCAGCAGATCTCGAAACTGACCGAGAGCAACGCCCGGAACGAATCGCCGAGCTGGTCGTCCGACGGCCGGCATATCGTCTTCACCTCCAATATGAAGGGCGGCCTCCAGCTCTTTTCGATCGACTACGACGGGGCCAATCTCCACCAGCTCACGACGAAAGGCCAGAACAGCTGGCCCGACTGGTCCAACTAGCCGCGGTTTTTAAGCGGCATATCCCCTTGTCCCAAGGCGAATTCTCCAGATGAGAAAAACCCTCCTCCTCTTCGTCTTCATAAATGATAATTGAGTGCTGTGTCTCGGAGATAACTTGTCTTTTTCAACACGTAATCTCGGGTAAGATTTTATGAAAGGCAGTTCTGGGACGGCACACGAGGATGCGGAGAGAGAGCGCCCCGGAAAGGATGGGCGGAGGCAAGGAAATTCAGTGCGGAGATCCTGGTCAGGGCGAGCTCCAACCGACCCTCCTCCACTCTTTATCTCGGCGAGGGCTGGGGGCGGAGAAGGACCTGCCCGAGGCGTTCTCCTCCCCGAGCCCTCGATTTTCCCCAAGAATAGGACGACTTTTCAATTGACACGCCCCTCTTTTCATTGTATAAAATTGGCGAAAGCGTCATGTTCAAAAATTTCAATAACATACCAGCCAAAGAGGAGGCTTCATGAAAAAGTTTTTCATTCTTTCCCTCGTTTGTCTATTGGCTATGGCCTTCACTGTGTCGTGCAAGCCCAAAGCCAAGCAGGTCGCGCCCCCGCCGCCGCCGCAGGTGAAGGAACAGCCCAAGGTCGAAAAAGTCGAACAGCCGCCCGCTGTGAAGAAGCCCGAGATCAGTGAAGAAGAGCTCTTCATGGCCAAGTCCCTCGATCAGATCAACAGGGAGAAACCGCTCCTGATGATCCACTTCGATTATGACAAGTATTCCATCCGCGAAGACGCAAAGCCCGTTCTCGAAGCCGACGCTGCCTGGCTAAAAAAGCTCAAGACTGCCAAGATCCTCATCGAAGGCCATTGCGACGAGCGCGGGACGGAAGACTATAACCTGGCCCTGGGCGAGAAGCGCGCCAAAAGCACCTTTGATTATCTCGTTTCGCTCGGCATTTCTGGGGATCGGATAAAGATGATCTCGTACGGCAAGAGCCAGCCCCTGGATATGGGCCAAGACGAGGCCGCCTGGCAGAAGAACCGGCGCGCCCAATTCTTGGTCATTGAAAAATAGGCGCCGCGGACGATGAAAAAAGCTCTGGGGGTTCTTCTGATTGTCTGTCTGCCTTTTCATGCGGGCGGGCAGGACAAGCAGAAAAAGGCCTATGAGCTTATGTATGAAGATGTTCAGCTCCTGAAGCAGCAATACCTCAAGCTGGAGAAAAAGCTGGATGCCGCCTCCGATGACATCAAAGTCATCAGGGACCAAGTCCGGGAACTGACCGCCCAGTTCAAGCAATTCCAGGCGGAGCAAGCCCGGTCTCAGGAAAACCTCAAGAACCTGCCGTCGCTGTTCCAGGTGTTTCTCGAAGGACTTAGCCAGATCGAGACCGAGCTCCTGAAGATCTCCGAAGATCTCACCATCCTCAAGTCGAAACCGGCGCCGCCTGTCGAGCAACCGCAAGAAGCGCTGAAAAAGGGCGAAAAGACTCCGAGCTCCAAAAAGCCCCAAGATCCACAAAAGAAGGAGGAGCCCCCGGCTGAAAAAAAGCAGGCGGACGCGGCTCGCCCTCAGACCAACCTTTCTTCCCAGGAGCTTTACAACACCGCCTTTGTCGATTATCAGAAGGGAAACTACGACCTCGCTATCGACGGCTTTTCACAGTTTCGGGAGCAGTTTCCGGAGCTCACCCTTCTCGCCGACAACGCCCTGTTCATGATCGGCGAATGCTATTTCAGCCAGAAAAAATTCGACAAGGCCATCGACGCGTTCGACGAGCTGATCCTCAACTATCCGCAGAGCGACAAGATCGCCGAAGCGTATTACAAAAAGGGCTTAGCCTTGATCGAGCTCAAGAAAAAGGACGAGGCCATCGCCGTGCTGACGTTCCTCGTGTCCAAATATCCCCTAGAAGAGGACGCCAAGAAGGCCCAGGACAAGATCCGGGAACTTAAGGAAATAAAAAAATGAGAGATATCAACAGTCTGAACAGAGTGATCTTACTTGGACGCCTCGGCCAGAAACCAGAGATCCGCGTCCTTCCCCAACTGGACCGGAGCGTGGCCCGTTTCTCGCTAGCCACGAACGAGCGGATATTCAACCGCAGCACAAACGAGACAAGCGATCGGACGGAATGGCACAAAATCGTCGTCTGGGGGAAGCTCGCTGAATTCTGCGAAAAGTACATGGACAAGGGAAGACAGGTCCTCGTCGAAGGCCGACTGCGAACGCGAAGCTGGCAGGACCGCGACGGCAATAAGCGGACCACCACGGAGATCGACGCCCAGAGCATCGTCCTTCTCGGCGGCGGACGGCGCGAAGGCGCGGCCGAGGCCGGACCTGTCGCGGACACCGCGGTAACGGACTTTCCGGGCGAGGAGGAGACGCCGGCGTCCGGAGAGGGCGATGACGAAGTCCCCTTCTGACGACGAAAAAAACTTCCGCGCCCGTATCATCGAAGACATTCGCCCCTGGGGAAAGTTCCGCGCCTATCCCCACAAGAACGCCGGGAGCATCAAGATCATCACGGTCAAGCCGGGCGCGTCACTCTCCCTTCAATTCCATCACCGACGCTCGGAGTTCTGGATCGCCCTCGACCGCGGTCTGGAGATCACGGTCGGCAAAAAGGTCTGGCGCCCCAAAAAAGGCGAAGAAATCTATATCCCCCGCAAAACGGCCCACCGCCTGCGCTGCGTGGGCCGATCGCCCGCCCGGGTGATGGAGATCTGGCTGGGACATTCCGACGAATCCGACATTGTCCGGCTCGAAGATAAATACGGCCGGTCCTAGCTAGCTCGTGGGTCCCATCATTAAAAACGCGTCGGGGTGTTTGACGAGCAGTTTTTCAATCAGATATTCTTCGATCTCCTGAGCGGTCTTGAGCGTCAGGGCCTGATTCACCACGCGGCGCACGGTCCTGAATTCGACGGCACGCAGCGCCTTCTTGATCCGGGGGATGTAAATCGGGTTCATGCTGAACTTCTTGAGGCCTAAGCCGAGGAGGGCCATGGCCGACAGCGGGTCGGCGGCCATTTCTCCGCAGACGGCGACGTCCTTGCCTTCCTTGGCGGCCGTCTCGATGACAAACTTGATCAGCCGCAGCACCGAAGGATGGAGAGGCTTGTAGAGATAGGAGACAAACTCGTTCGACCGGTCTACGGCCAGATAATACTGAATGAGGTCATTGGTCCCGATGGAGAAATAATCCACTTCCTTGACAAGGATGTCGGAAATGGCGGCCGCAGCCGGGACTTCGATCATCACGCCCAGAGGGATGTTCGGGTCGAACCTGATCTTCTTGTCCTGAAGCTCCTGCTTGACTTCCTGAAAGAGCAGCTTCACTTCGCCGATCTCCTCGACCTCGGTGATCATCGGGATCAGGATGCGGACGTTCTTCTGAATGCTCGCCCGGAGGATGGCCCGGAGCTGGATGCGGAAAAGCTCCCTGTGCCCGAGGGAGAACCGGATCGCCCGCAGCCCGAGGGCCGGATTTGGCTCTTTTTCGATCGACAGTTGCGGCAGGTTCTTCTCGCCTCCGATATCGATGGTCCGGATATATACGGGAAAGGGGTGCGCCTCCCTGGCCAGGCGGGAATAGACCTCGAAGTGGTCCTCCTCGGTCGGAAGCGTCGATCTTTGAAGGTAAATGAATTCCGAACGGAAGAGTCCCACGCCCTCGGCGCCGTAGGAAAGAGCATGACCGATCTCCTCCGGCAGCTCGATGTTGGCCATGGGATAGAACCGGACTTCGTCGAGCGTCACGGCTTTCCATTTAGCGATTTTTTTTAGCTCTTTGCGATAGTTGTCGTATTTCTCCCTTTTGCCGAGGAATTCCTTCTGAACCGTGAGCGGCGGGTTGATGATGACTTCACCGTCCGTCCCATCGACGATCAGGATCTCCTGGTTCTTGATCTTCTGAGTGATATTGTGGAGGCCGACCACGGTGGGAATATTGAGGGACCGGGCCAGGATGGCTGCGTGCGAGGTCTGTCCTCCCATGTCCAGGGCTACGGCCAGGACATTTCCCTGACTGAGCCGGAGCGCGGCTTCCGACGGCAAGAGCTCATGGGCAACCAGGATCTTTTCCCGGGTATCGTCCACCTTCTCCTCGCTCTGGGATTCGAGGTTTCTGTAGATCTTGGTCAGCACGTCCGAGACATCGGACTTGCGCTGCTTGAAATATTCGTCGCCGATGGAGTCGAACATCTTCTGGTAGTGGTCGTGGACCTCGGAAAGAGCGCTTTCGGATTTGACGTTCTCCTCCCGGATCAACCGCTCCAGGCCGCCGGCCAACGACGGATCGTCGAGAATCATAAGGTGGGCGTCGAAAATGAACGCATGCTCCTCGCCGATCTTCTCCCGGATTTTGTTCTTGAGCTCGACCAAATCCTCACGGGTCTTGTCGACCGCGGCCTTGAGCCGCAGGAGCTCCTCTTGAACCCGATGGGGCGGGATGTAGTCCTTCCGTAGGGTGAAGATGACCCGTTCCGTAAGAGCGGCTTCTCCCATGGCGATGCCCGGTGAAACGCCAATGCCCCGGAGTCTCGTGAATTCCATGATGACCTATTCTTTCTCGCCGAAGCGGTTATTGATCAGTTCGGCCAGGGCCTTCCAGGCCGCCTCCTCGTCCAAGCCGTCAATCTTCAGCGTGATGTCCGAGCCTTGGGTGGCCGCAAGCGTCAGGATGCCGAGGATGCTCTTGCCGTCGATCTCGCTCCCATCCTTCTCGATCCGGACGTCCGCGACGAAGCGGTTGGCCGAGTTGACGAATTTCACGGCCGCCCGCGCGTGCAATCCCAGTCTGTTCTTGATCGTGATGGCTTGTTCGATCATGGCACCCGCTTACGACGGTTTGGAGCCGAGGAGGGCGCTGGCCAAGTGGATATTCTTTTTTCCCTGCTCGACGACTTTCCTGGCCACGTCCTTGACGTTGTTCGACCGTTGGAGCGACACGAATTTGATGAGCATGGGGAGGTTGACGCCGGTGATGATCTCGACCTGGCCGTCTTTCTGGAACGTGAAGCTGAGGTTGGACGGCGTGCCTCCGAACATGTCGGTGAAGATCAGCACGCCGTTCTTCTGGTCGACACGCTTCAGACTCTGGTTGATCTTGCGCTTCGAATCCTCCACGTCATCATACCAGCCGATCGAAATGGCCTCGATGTTGGAGACCTCCCCGAGAATGATGGTCAGGGCGTTGAGGAGCTCCTCGCCCAGCTTCCCGTGGGAGACGATAATCCCTCCGATCATTTGAAAAGGTCCCTATGAAAAATCTTTATATCATATTTTTGTTTCGGGAGGTAATCCCTGAGCTTGTCGGCAATGACGACCGACCGGTGCCGGCCGCCCGTGCAGCCGATGGCGATCACGAGATGGGTCTTGCCCTCTGCGACAAACTGGGGCATGAGGAAATGGATGAAGCGGCAGAGTTCGGCCAGGAACGCTTTGGTCTCGTTCGCGCCGAGGATGAAGTTCCGCACGTCCGGGTGCTGACCGTTCTTCTCCCTCATGTTCTCCAGGTAAAACGGGTTCGGCAGGAACCGCGTGTCGAAAATGAGGTCAGAGTCCAGGGGGATCCCGTATTTATAGCCGAAGCTGATGATGGCCACTTGGAGGCGAGGCCGGGGCCTTTTCAGGAATCGTCGGCCGAACATCTCCTTGAGTTCCGAAATGTTCGTCGCCGAGGTGTCGATGACCTCGTCGGCCATCTTCTTGACCGGGGCCATGCGCTTGCGCTCCAGGCGCACGCCCTGGAGGATCGACTTGCTCGTGAGGGGATGGGGACGCCGCGTCTCACTGAACCGTTTGACGAGCGTCTCGTCGGAAGCGTCGAGGAAGATCAGTCTGAGAGAGGTCTTTTTCCGGATGTCCTCCCAGACCTTGGGGAAGGTCGTCAGGAACCCGTGCTCCCGGATGTCCACGACAAGCGCCACCTTGTCGATTTCCACCTCTTTGCGCATCCAGAGGTCAACGAAGGTGGGGATCAGCTTGGCCGGGAGGTTGTCAACGCAGTAATAGCCCAGGTCTTCGAGAAAATGGCTGACCACGGTCTTCCCCGAACCCGACAATCCCGTGATGATCAGGAACCGGTCGTCTTTCAACATCATGCCTCCGCTCCTTTTCCCGAAGAGAGCGCTCGTTCGAGCTTTTTGACGATCTCGAGAGAAGCCTGGTAGCCCCGTTTTTTCAGAATGTGGACCTTGCAGGCGACCTCTATGAGCGTGGCGATGTTCCGGCCCGGCGCCACAGGAATGTTGAGCTGAGGAATTCTCTCCCCAAGGACAGTGAAATCCTCGGGGAACCGGAGCCCGAGCCTGTCATATTCCTGTTTCCTGTGCCATTTTTTCAGCCGGATGACCAAGTCGATCGGCGCCTGGCTGCAGATGGACCTCGGCCCGAAGATCTCCTTGATATTGATGATCCCGAGCCCGCGGATCTCCATGAAGAAGCGGCTCAATTTGGGAGCCTTGCCGATGATCCGCCCGCCAGCCGTTTTCCAAACGTGCACGACGTCGTCCGAGACGAAGCGGTGGCCCCGGGCGATGAGCTCGAGGGCGCTCTCGCTCTTGCCGACGCCGCTGTCGCCGATGATCAAGACGCCTAAGCCGAACATCTGGAGAAGGCCGCCGGAAATCACGGCCTGCGTCGTTCTTTGCGTGTTCAAAAAATCTTCTCTTCTTCTTCGCGGATGCTACCCAGGATCTCCTGGCTCGACCGGGCTTTGGATATCTTTTTAAGAAGCAGAGGGGAGCGGCGGATGAGTCGAGCGACGGCCGCCAGGATCTGGAGGTTCTGGCTGGGTTTCTCGACGGAGCTTACGACCAGGAAGAAGACATGGGCCAGCCTTCCGTCGATGGCATCGAAAGAAACGCCCTTGCGGGAAACGGCGAGGAGGACCAACGGCTCGTCCAGGCTTTTGACCTTGCAGTGGGGAATTGCGTAGCCTTCCCCGACAGCGGTGCTTCCTAGTCTTTCCCGCTGAAGGAGTTTCTCGTAAAGCTCTTTTTCGGACAGCTTTTTGTCATAGCCGCTCAAGGGCCGAATCATTTCCTCGAGCGCTCCTTCCCTCTCGCCGGCGCGAAGGTCGCGAATGACCAGGTTCTCCTTCAAGAGCTCATAGATCTTTAAGGTTTGCGCCGGCTCCGGGATCTTCATTCTGGTTGGACAAGTCCGTAGTGGCCGTCCTTCCGGCGGAAGAGCACGGCCCACTTTTCCGTTGCTTCCATCCGGAAGACAAAGACTTCCTTTTTCTTGAGGTCTAAGTGGAGGAACGCCTCTTCGATCGTCATCGGCTTCACCGAGAAATAATCGGCCCGGACCACTTTCCTCCCGCTCTCGCTCCCCTCCGCGGCCGGAAGGGCGAAGGCTTTCCGCTCCCGGCTCCCTCGGCGCTTTTTCTCACGGTATTTTTCCCGTTCTTTTTTGATTTTTTTCTCGAGCGCGTCGAACGCTAGGTGGAGGGAGTTCAGCATGTTGTGGCTTTCTTCGATGACGACCAGCCCGGCCCCTTTGGCCTTGATGTGGATCTCGGCCTTCTCCCGGTTCTTCTCGTGCGACAGGATCACGTCGACTTCGGTCACGAAGCTCACCAGCCGCTTCAGGGCAGCGAGCCGCCGCTCGCAGTACTCCTTGATATCAGGCGTGAGATGGGTCTGGCGGGCCGTATAATGAATGTTCATGAAGTCCCCTCCATTATAAACTTTCTCTTGCGGATATGGGAAGGCTGGATATTCAATTGTTTGCGGTACTTGGCCACGGTCCGCCGGGCGATCTTGAAATTTTCCCGGGCCAGGATCTCTTCGATCTCCATGTCGCTCAACGGATTGTTCTTGTCCTCGGACCCGACGAGCTTCCGGAGGCGCTCCTTGATCCGGAGCGACGAGATGTCCTCGCCGAAATCTCCGTGGAGGGCTTTATGAAAGAAATATTTCATGGAGAACACGCCGCGCGGCGTAATGAGGTACTTGTTGGCGACGACACGGCCCACGGTCGATTCGTGGACGCCGATCTCCTGGGCGATCTCCATGAGGGTCAGAGGCTTGATATAGTCCATCCCTTTTTCGATGAAATCCCGCTGTTTATCGACGATATACCGGGCCACTTTATAGATCGTCTGGTCGCGCTGGTCAAGGCTGCGGAGGAACCACAGGGCTTTATTCATCTTGTCCTTCAAAAACCGGTAGGCATCCGGGTTCTCCTTGAAGGCCTTGGCCAAGAGCGTCTTGTAATAGGCGTTGATCCGCAGGCGCGGCAGCCCTTCATCGTTGATAGAGATCTTCAGGTCGTTGCCCTCTCTGGTGACGATGATGTCCGGAACGACGTACACCGTCCGGTCCTCGCTGTACTTCCGGCCCGGCGCCGGGTCCAGCCGTTTGATGATCTCGATGTGGTATTTGATGGACGCGAGCGGCACCCCGAGAAGTTTCGACAGCTGGGCGAAATCAGACCTCTCGAGAAGCGGCAGATGCTCGAGGATGATCGTCCGGGCGATATCGTCCTTGATCTGAAGCTGGTCCATCTGGGCCAGCAGGCATTCCTTGAGGTCCAGACTCCCGACGCCGACCGGATCAAACATCTTGATCTTTGCCCGGACCTCGTCGACCTTCTCGACCGGGGCGCCGGTGGCCTGGGCAAGCTCCTCAAGGGGAATGATCAGATATCCGTCCTCGTTGATGTTGCCGATGATGCACTCCGCGATGTCCCTGGCGGCGGGATCGAAAAAGGTCAGGTTCGCCTGCCAGTTCAGATGGTCCCAGAGCGAGAAGCTCTTGGAAAGCGTGTTCTCGAGGGAGGGGACTTCTTTCCTTTCCTGGGGAAAAGGACGGAATCCGTCATCGATATATTCCTGGAAATACGAATCAAACTCGATTTCTTCGTAGTTCTCGGCACGACCCTCCGCGGTCTCGTCCGCGGCGGCGCTCTCCGCCTCGCCTTCCGCAGGCTCAGCCTTTTCCGCTTCCGGCCCGGATTCGGCGGCCGGAACTTCGGCCTCGGGCTTTTTTTCCGCGGTCTCTTCTTCGATCTCGAGGAGGGGGTTGGACGAAAGCTCCTCGTCGATGACTTCGATCAACTCCAGGTTGGTCAAGGGAAGGAGCTTGATGGCCTGCTGGAGGGCCGGGGCCAGGATGAGTTTCTGGACCTGGCGCTGGTCAAGCCGTTGCTTCATAATCATCGTTCAAGCCTTTTCATCACAGGTGAAAATCCTCACCCAAATAGCTCCGCCTCACATCCTCCGACATGACAATCTCCTCCGGTGTCCCTTCCTTGAGGATCTGTCCTTTGTCAATGATATAGGCCCGGTCCACGATTATCAATGTCTCCCGGACGCTGTGGTCCGTGAGGAGAATCCCGAGCCCTTTTTTCTTAAGCGTCCGGATGATTCTCTGCAGCTCCTGGACGGCGATCGGGTCGATCCCGGTAAACGGCTCATCCAGAAGAATGAACTCCGGTCCCGAGACCATCGCCCGCGCGATCTCAAGCCGTCGCCGCTCCCCGCCCGATAACGTATAGGCCCTGGCCCGGGCGAGCTTTCCGAGTCCGAATTCCCCAAGCGTCTTTTCAACAAGCACCGCCGACTGCTGGGATTGCACGTCCGGCAGGGTCTCCATGATGGCCAGGAGGTTGTCTTCGACGGTCAGCTTCCGGAACGCCGACGGGTCTTGAGGGAGAAGACAGATGCCTTTCTGGGCCCGGAGATACATCGGGTAGTCGGTGATCTCTTCGTCGTCCAAGAAGACCCGGCCGGAATCCTGAGGGATGAGGCCCAGGATCAGAGAAAAGGAAGTCGTTTTACCGGCGCCGTTCGGACCGAGCAGCCCGACGATTTCTCCCCTGCGGATCTCAATGGAAACATCATCCACGACCTTCTTTCCGATGTAGCTTTTGACGAGGTTGACGGCTTTTAAACACGATTTCATCGGTCACGATTTATTGACTGCCACCGACTGTTCTTGATCCCGATTTTCCACGCGGATTGTACCATCGGCCAGGCGAAAAGTCAATTTGTCTCCCCTGACCGTCCCCTTGTCCTTCTCCTTGAGAACAGGCTGGCCGGTGACTACAATCGTGTCCTTCTCGACATCATATTCCGCGAACGCCCCGGTCGCTTCTTTCGTTCCCATGACGATGGTGACGGCCTTGGATGTTCCCTTGGAGGCGCGCATAGAGATAACACTGCCGCCCCCCTCGCCCGGGTCGACTGTGATCAGGCCGCACTCGAGGACCGCGGTGCCCGTCCTCAAGGTGCAATTGTCCTCATAGATCACCTGATTGGCCTCATGATCGAAGCGCATCCGGTCGGCCGAGACCCTCACTTGCTGTTCCTTATCTCCTTTTTTAGTCTTATGCGGAAAAACGGATTCGACGCTACCCTTGCAGGTGAGGTCGCCCATTTCTTCCGTGACGTTGACTTCCTCAGCGGAAAGCACTTTTTGGCCCTGCCATGTCCTGACCTTCTCCCATAATAAGAAACGCTTCGACTGGTTCGAATATCTCAATGACCCGGCGTTCGCAAAGACCGGCTGCTCGCCGGAGAAAAAGCCTTTATCGTCCGGCCCTTTCCGCGACGGCAGGAAGGACATCTGGACGCTGCCTTTGACCTCGAAATTGTCCAATTTGACAAGGATTGTGATCGTGTCGCCGGACACCTTGCTCTGGGCAGACTCGATCCTCGCTTTCTGTCCTTCGCCGCCCGTGACATAGAGGACGCTGTTTCCCGCGTCCAGGGTCATGGCCGCTCCTTCGATAACGCGGACGATATTTTTCTCCCTGTCCAGGCTGGAAATGCTGGTTTTTTTCTCGGTCTTTAGCTCCCGGAGGCTGCCGTCCTTGCTGAACGTCAGGTCGATCGTTTCGCCCCGGATTTCTGTGGCGTCCCCGGAATCATAAATGAACTTGATGGCGGAGCGGTCCCGGCACTCGACGCTTTGGACGAGGGGCAGGTTCATAAAGGCTTGCAGCCGGACGCTGTCCGCCCCGATCTCCTGCCGTACGCTCTGGTTCAGGCGAAATTCGCTGCTGATCGTCGATCCCTGCGGCTCGCTTACAGCGCTGGCTTTCTTGGCCTCGGTCTTCCCGGCTGTCGGCCGTTCTTCTTCGAGGTTGAGCTGGACATTGCCCCGAAGCCATAAGACCCGCAGGTCATCGACCTTCTCAAATTGCTCAAAAGAGACGTGATCCGCCGTACCCCGGCTTTTGCCGTGGACGACGCTGACGTTCCCTTCCATATCCCCCCGCCGGCTCAGGAACCCATAGGCGAGCTTGTTTCCCGTCAGGACGAGCGGCTCCGGCGTCGGAAGACGGAGTTGAATGGAGAATTGGACGTTCTGTTCAAGAACGATGTCTTCCTCTTTCACATGAAATGCGGCGATTTGCGCAGACCCCTTGAATTGGGGAGAGGTTACCGTCACGCCCCTCGTCGTGTTCACGATCTCGGTCTTTCGGTTGTATTCAAAATCGGGGGCATCCAACGTTACGCCCTTGTATTGAACTAGGACATGGCCCTGAAAGAGAAAACCGGTCATCTCCTTGTCATAGGTCAAGAGGTCACCGGTTATGCGGATCTCCCGGCCGCCTTTTCTCCCCCGATCGACGAGTTCGACATTGCCTTCGAGCCGGGAGAAGTTCTCATCGACGGGATAATTTCGGGCGCCCTGGGCCTCGATCAATCCTTTTTCCTTATGGTACTGGAAGACCCGGACTTGTTCCTTTAGGCCGACTTTTTTTGGAACGATATCCTTTTTATCGGGCTTGACGCGGGGCGCCTTATTGATCTGCAGAATGAGATAGCTCGCGATGACGAGGACAACTCCCGCCAGGAGGACAACGAGAGTGGACCGTATGATGCGGGCCGCGCGCAGCTTGAAATTGCCAGGCCGTCTGTTCGGGCTCATTTCCTCAACCCTGCCAAGGAAAGATAGAGCTTTTCTTCGCCGCGGTAGGAGGAGAATTGAAAGCCGTACGCCACGTCGATGCGGTCACCCTTCCGAACCCTGCTCGCCCATTCTCCTTTGCCCCATCCGATCGCCTCGAGAATCCGGCCGCTCTGGCGGAGAAGAAATTTCGCGTGTTTGCCTTCTTTCAAGCTTTGAGGAGGGCTGAGGACTTCCGCGCCTTCTGTTAGAAAAACCGGATGAGGATTCCCCACGCCGAACGGCGAGAGGAGCGAAAGATATTCCAGAAAGGAACCCGAGATGTCCTTAAAGCCGAGCCTGGCATCAATAGGAATTTTTCTTCTGATGTCCTCGTCCGTGATCCGGGACTCGGCCACAGCGTTAGCCGCCTGCTTGAAGGCCGGAAGGCGTTCGCGCTCGAGCGTACAGCCGACGGCTAATTCGTGCCCGCCGTAGGTCAGAAAATAATTCTGGCATTCCTTAAGGCAGTCGATCAAGGAAAATTCAGAAATGCTCCGCCCCGATCCGCGGGCTTTGCCGTCGCCATAGGAAAAGAGGATAACCGGGCGGTAAAAAGTGTCTTTGAGCTTCGAGGCGACGATCCCGATGACCCCCGGGTGCCATTCCTCATTCCCCATGATCAGGATCTTGTATCGCTTGTCGAAGTCCTTCATCTTGACCCGCTCATAGGCTTCGGTGTAAATCTTGTCTTCGGTCGTCTGCCGCTCCGAGTTCAGTTTGTCCAGGATGCGGGCGAGGGGGAGCGCATCTTTCATAGATTCCGAAAAGAACAATTTGACCGCCAGGTCGGCATTCTTCATCCGGCCGGCGGCGTTGAGGCGCGGCCCGATGCGGAATCCGACGTCACCCTCCGATATCTTCTTGCCCTTGAGCCCGCAGATCTCGATCAGGCTCTTGAGGCCGATATTCGAGACATCGTCGAGCTCCTTGAGGCCCTGCTTCACGAAGATCCTGTTCTCACCTTTGAGCTTGGCGACGTCGGAGATCGTCCCGATGGAGACGAGCTTCAAGTAATGGCGGAGTTGGGCTGTCTTCCCCTTGCGCTCGAGCAGGGCCTGGATCAATTTGAACGCGACGCCCACGCCGGCCAGGTTCTTGTCGGGATAGTTCGAGCTCGGGACGAGGGGGTTGAGGATGGCCAAAGCGTCGGGAAGCTCGGGGCCGGGAAGATGGTGATCAGTGATGATCACATCGATGCCTTTCTCTTTGGCTTTCCGGACGAACCCGTTGGCCTTGATGCCGCAGTCCACGCTGATGACAAGATGCGCGCCCCGCCCGGCCGCGACTTCTATATGCTCGTCCTTGATGCCGTATCCTTCTTTGAGCCTCTCCGGGATGAAATAATCGACATCCCCTCCCAGCGATTCGAGGGCCTTGTGGAGCATCACTACGGAGAGCACGCCGTCCACGTCGTAATCTCCAAAAATGAGGATTTTTTCGCCCCGTTCGATCGCCCCTAACACCCTCTCGACGGCCTCTTTCATCCCGGCCATGAGATGGGGATCGTAAAGGTCATCGATCGAGCCGTAAAGAAATCTCCGGACGCTCTCCGGTTCCGTGATCCTCCGGTTGAAAAGGATCTGGGCGATGGGGAGAGGAATGCCGAGTTCGGCGGCCAGCTGCCCGGCTTCTTCTCTGGGTTCTGATAATTTCCAGATCGACTCATCCATCGCGCTTAAAATTTAGCATAATTCGCCAGCCCTGTCACGAAAGGACTCGGAGAGCGCGCCTCTTCCCCGAGCCCTATTCGTTGACACGGGGGACATGGGAAACTATAATCTTTTCATTGTGATAGGAAGTTTACGCGAGAAACTGGCAAAAACAAGGCAGGCCTTCAGGCAAAAATTCGACGCGCTTCTGAAAAGCGGCCGGATGGGCGAAGACACCCTCGATGAATTGGCCGAGACCCTGATCCTGGCCGATGTCGGCGTTGCCACCACGGAAAAGATCATCAAGGCCATCGGGCAAAAAACGAAAAAGACGGATCCGTTCTCGGCCGTTGAAGAAGCCCTTAAAGAAGAACTCGTCGGGATCCTGTCGAAATATCCCGCCCGGCTTTCCCTTAACTCACCGCCCGGCGTGCTGATGATGGTCGGCGTCAACGGCGGGGGGAAGACGACCTCCCTGGCCAAGCTCGCCCGACGCTTCGAGAATGAAGGAAAGAAGTGCCTCCTCGTCGCAGCCGACACGTTCCGCGCCGCCGCCCAGGAGCAATTGGCCGTATGGGGAAGGCGGCTGAACGTCCCCGTGATCAAGGGCTCCTACGGGGCCGACCCGGCGTCCGTTGTGTTCGACGCTCTGCGGCATTTCAAGTCCCACGGCTTCGATTATTTGCTTGTCGACACGGCGGGCCGGATCCACACGAACACAAATCTCATGAACGAGCTCGAAAAGGTGAAACGCGTCATCGCCCGGGAGATCCCCGGCGCCCCCCAGGAGATCCTCCTCGTCCTCGACGCGAGCACCGGGCAGAATGCCCTCTACCAGGCGAGGGAATTCTTGAAGTTCTCGGGCCTCACCGGCATCTTCCTGACCAAGCTCGACGGAACGGCCAAAGGCGGCTCCGCCATCAGCATCACCGACGAACTCGGCCTTCCGATCAAGTTCATCGGGACCGGCGAAAGCGAGGACGACATCCTCGAATTTTCCGCCGGGCAATTCACGGACGCGCTCTTCTCATGAACAGCCTCAAAGACGCTGCCTATATGCACCTGGCCTACAGCCTGGCGGAAAAGGCCCTCGGCCGGGCCAGCCCCAATCCCTATGTCGGCGCCCTTGTCGTCAAGAACGACGTCATCGTCGGCCATGGATATCACGAGGGCGCGGGAAGTCCCCATGCCGAGATCGCGGCCTTAGAACGCGCCGGCCGGCGGGCCAAGGGGGGCACGCTTTATGTGACACTCGAACCGTGCGTCCACTGGGGACGGACCCCGCCCTGCGTCGATGCCGTTCTTTCCGCCGGCGTGAAAAGGGTCGTGATCTCATCACTCGACCCCAACCCGCTCGTTTTTCAAAAAGGCGTTCGCAAGATCCGCCGGGCGGGCATCGACGTCACGGTCGGCGTCCTGGAAGAACGGAACCGGCGTCTGAACGAATTCTATGCAAAGTACATTACCCGGAGCATTCCTTTCGTCACTCTGAAAGCCGCCCTCAGCCTCGATGGCAAAATGGCCACGAAAAAATTCGATTCGCGATGGATCTCCTCGCCGCCGACGCGTGAATACATCCATCTCCTCCGCGCCGAATACGACGCCCTCATGGTCGGCGTCAACACCATCATTCAAGACGATCCGCGTCTCACCGTCCGTCATTCGAACTGGCGAGACAAAAAACTCACCCGGATCATTTTGGATAGCACCCTGCGCCTCCCGCGGCAGGCCCGCATTCTCTCCACTCTGGCGCAGGGAAGGATCCTCGTTTTCACGAACATGAACGCGCCGCGCCCGAAGAAAGAGGCGTTGGCAAAGCTTGGCGTCGAGGTCATTTCGCTTCCCGGCGCCGCGGCGATAGTCGATCTCCACCGGGTCCTCGCGGCATTGGGAAAGCGGGAGATCGCCAGCGTCCTGGTCGAGGGAGGAGGACGGCTGGCCACATCCCTCCTCGAAAAGAAGCTTGCCGACAAGGTCGTGCTGACCATTTCCCCGCGCTTCATCGGCGGTAAGGACGCCGTTTCTGTATTCGGCGGAGAAGGGCCGAAGTCTCTCAAGGATGCGCTGTCTTTGAATGCAGTATCTTCATTCCAGATCGGAGAGGACACGCTCCTGGAAGGATATTTCTGATGTTCACAGGAATCATCACCCACGCCGGTCTATTCAAGGGCTATCGCCGGGGCAAGACGGAGTTGTCGATCGAAGCACCGGACCTGGCGCCGCGCCTCGCCATCGGGGACAGCGTCGCCGTCAACGGCGTCTGCCTGAGCCTCATCGGCAAAGACGGCCGTCTTCTTTTTTTCAACCTCTCCCGGGAGACGCTCGAACGGACGAACCTCGGCTCGCTCCGGCCCGGCGATGAGCTGAACCTGGAGCTTCCGCTGACCCTTTCGTCCCCGCTCAGCGGACATCTCGTGACGGGACACGTGGATTTCAAGGCCAGGCTCCTCCGCGCAACCTTGCGAAAACCGGGAAAAAGGCTGGCCTTTTCCCTGCCTCGGGAATTCAGGCCGTATTTTGTGACGAAAGGCTCGGCCGCCGTGAACGGCGTCAGCCTGACCGTGGCCGCGCTCGGGCCGGCCGCCTTCGAGGTCGAGATTATCCCCATCACCCTGGAAAAGACCAACCTCCGCAGCCTGAAGACGGGCGAGGAGGTCAACGTCGAGTGTGACATAATCGGAAAATACGTGTATAATTGGATAACTCAAACAAAACGTAGGGATTAGAGGATTGACCGCAATGGAAAAAACGCGCCTGACCGCCCCCGTCGAAGAAGCGATCCAGGCCGTCCGGACGGGAAAGCTCGTCATCATCATCGATGACGAAGACCGGGAAAACGAAGGCGACTTTATGGTCGCAGCCGAAAAGGCCACGCCCGCCATCATCAATTTCATGTCCAAGCATGGCCGCGGGCTTATCTGTCTGCCCTTGACCAGAAAAAGGCTTGAAGAGCTCCAGTTGCCGCTCATGGTCCAGGACAACACCGCCCGGTTCCAGACCGCTTTTACTGTCTCCATCGACGCCAAAGACGGCATCGCGACGGGCATTTCCGCGTATGACAGGGCGAGGACAGTCCAGGCGGCCGTGGACCCGAAGACGAAACCGCCCGACCTTTCCAGGCCGGGCCATATCTTCCCCCTCCAGGCCAAGGAGGGCGGAGTGCTGGCCCGGGCCGGACAGACTGAAGCCGCTGTGGACCTGGCCCGTCTTGCCGGCCTGACTCCCGCGGGCGTGATCTGCGAGATCATGAACGAGGACGGGACCATGGCCCGGATGCCCCAGCTCGAAGAGATTAGCCGGGAACACGACATCCCGATCCTGACCATCGCCGACCTGATCAATTTCCGGATGAAGACCGAATGCCTCGTCATGAAGATCGAAGAAGCGGAGCTGCCGACGCAATACGGAACTTTCAGGATCGCGGTCTTCGAAGACATCATCCATCATGATAACCATGTGGCCCTGGTCAAAGGCGAGATCCGGGAAGACGAGCCCGTCCTCGTCCGCGCTCACTCCCAGTGTCTGACCGGCGACACGTTCGCCTCCAGCCGCTGCGACTGCGGCGAGCAGCTCCGCACCGCGATGGAGATGATCGAGAAGGAGGGGAAGGGCGTCATCCTCTACATCCTAAACCACGAGGGCCGCGGCATCGGCCTGACCAACAAGATCAAGGCCTACGCCATCCAGGACCAGGGCGTGGATACGGTCGAGGCCAACAAACGCCTTGGATTCAAGCCCGACCAGAGGGACTACGGCATCGGCGCCCAAATCCTCGTCTCGCTGGGCGTCAAAAAGCTCCGGCTGCTGACCAACAACCCGCGGAAATTCATCGGCCTCACCGGCTATGGCCTCGAGATCATCGAGCGGGTCCCGATCGAGATCCCGCCGAACACGGTCAACCGTGAGTATTTAAAAGCGAAAAAAGAGAAGATGGGCCATATCCTCGAAATGGTTTGACTATAAACGAATTTCTTCCTCCCCTTTCTTTTGGGAATTAAGTGACGTGTCCCCGGATCTTCCGGATCAGGATTTAGAGTCCAGGACGAACGTCACCGGGCCGTCGTTCAGGATATGGACATCCATCATGGCCTGGAAAACACCGGTCGCAACTCTGAGGCCCGTTTTGCGGATGAGATCGACGAATTGATTGAATAGGTCCGCGGCCCGCTCAGGCCCTTCGGCGTTGTCAAAACTTGGGCGTCGGCCCTTTTTCACCGAACCCGCCAGGGTGAATTGGGAGACGGCCAGGACCTCGCCGCCGACGTCGGCCAGCGACAAGTTCATCTTCCCTTCCGCATCGGGAAAGATACGCAGCTCCACGGCCTTTCGCGCCAGGGATTCCGCGTCTTGAAGCGTGTCGCCTTTCTCGATGCCGACGAGAAGGCAGATCCCCGGGCCTATTTCGCCGGCGATCCGGCCGTCCGCCTCGACCCGCGCTTTTTTGACCCGCTGTAAAACGACCTTCATGCTCGCCACCTCGCTCTGGTTGACTTTAAACCTCGGATATTCTATTATATCCCGGCGTTAGAGGAGATTTGAATATGGCTCATCATCATTCTGCGATCCGCCAGCAGCGCCGGAGCGTCCGGAGACAGGCGATCAACAAAAAGAACAAGTCCGCCCTCCGGTCTCAAGTGAAAAAGACCAGGGAGCTCATCGAGAACAAAGACAAGGAAAGCGCCAAAAAGCTTCTTCCCGAACTCTTCTCGGGCATAGACAAGACCGTCAAAAAAGGGACGATCCACAAAAACAAGGGGGCGCGGATTAAATCGCGGCTCAGCCGCCAGATCCAATCGCTCAACTCCGTCCCGTCCGAGTGACGCCGCCTATTTCCGAAGGCGGAAATACTCGTAGATAAACGACTCAAAAAGCGCCTGCGGCGAAGTGTCCGTCGTCTTGATCTTGAGGTCCACCTGCCCGAGCCGGCCGATGAGATGGCTGAGGTCCTTCTGGGTAAGACCCTCGACCAGGCTGAAGAATTCCTCGAGCTTGGACCGGTAAAAATACCCCATTTTCTCTGTGATCCGCGGGTTGAACTCCCGGAAGATGTCTTTCCGGTCCCTCTTCTCCCGCAACCAGGACTTGGCGGCCAAAAGGTTCCGGAAAAAATTGGTGAGGTTGTTGAGGACATACTCGGGCCGGTCGCCTTCCTGGAACCGCTTGTTCAGGATCATGAGGCCCTGCTCGAGATCGCCCTTTGCCAGGCTCGCCGTGAGCTCCCAATCCAGATAATTCTTGACCCAGTCTGAGAGCTGGTTGACGTCGGCGACTTCAATGAGCCGCTTGTCGCCGGTGTACGTCGCGAGCTTCTCCAGCTCGTTCGCCAGCCGTTGGGGGTCGTTCCCCGTCATTTCGATCAGCAGCTTGATCGCTTCCGGGCTCGCGCGCTTGCCGAGGGAGGCCAATTTCCCGTTCACCCATGAGGACAGATCTTTGTCTTTAAGGGCCTTGGGCTCATTCACCAGGACGGCCGAGCCGGGCAGCGACGAAAAGAGCTTAAAGAGGGGTTTCGTTTTGCGGATCTTTCCAGCGAAAAGGACGACGATAATTGTCTTGGGCGTGGGAGAGGCAAAATACTCTTTGATGATCTTCTGCTCGGCCGGGGTCAATTCTTCTCTGTCGGCATCCTCGATCTCCACGACAAGGAGGCGCCAGGGCGAAAAGAAGAACGGCATCGTCCGGGCCACGTCTATGATGTCGCGCCACGGGGTCTCCTCAAGGTCAAACCGCTCCAGGCCGATGCCCTGGACATCGGGCGAGACAAGCGCGGCCTTCAAATTTCGGATGAACTGGTGGGCCTGGAAGAGCTCTTCGCCGTGGAAAAAGTAGCCGGGAAGGAGGTCCTCCTCCCGGATCTCTCGGTCAAGGAGAGAGATCCCCATCCTCAGAATCCTTCGAGAATGGCGATGACCAGGTTCCGGGCGAACTTTTCGGCGATCTTTTTGAGCGCCTCGGTCTCGACGGACTCGAAGTCCTTTCCCTGCGGGACCTCGTAGTCCTCGTTGAACACGTACGACGGATTGGAATAGATGACCTTCTGGTTCTTTGAATCGGTCAGGACGACGCTGGCGACGACATAGACGGCGTAATGGTCGGCCGAACCCTGCTTCGAGAACCCAACCGGGCTGACGCTGAACGTCAGGATCTCGCCAGACAAAATGGCATCCGCCGTTTTGGCATCCGAGGTGACCTCGACCTTTCCTCTGGCTACGAACTCATCGATGACGCCCCGGGTGAACTTCTTGTCGAGCTCGAACCGGGTCGTTTTGTTCTTGAAAAGAGGAACGTTTATCTTCTTGACATGAGGGGGAAGGACATCCCTGAGGTTTCCCGTTCCGCGAAACCTATAACCGCACGCCGCGAAGGAGATACAGACAAGCGCTAAGGCCCAATATTTCTTCATGTGTGAGATGGCCACGTCGCTCAGCTCCTCAGACAGACTTTTTATTCCCCTTTAATTGTCGAAGGGGAGCTAGGGTTTAATATCGCCAGGATGAAGCTTTTCACCTGCCTCCCTACTTAACACTCGATGACATTCAAGATAACTACGCCCTTCTAAATCACGATATTGACGATCTTGTTCTTAATGCAGACGACTTTTTTGACTGGCTGGCTGCCGATGAAAGCCTGGATGCGGGGAAGCCCCAAAGCAACAGCCTTCATCTCGTCTTCCGAAAGGCCGAGGTCCGCCTCAAACCTGTCCCGGATCTTGCCGTTGATCTCGACAACGATGGTCGCCCTCTCCTCCTCGGCCAGCGCCGGATCGAAGGACGGCCACGGCGCGCTGTAGACGAGATCGTGATGTCCCGTTCTCGCCCACATCTCTTCGCAGACATGGGGCGTGAACGGCGCAAGCAGGAGGACGAGATTTTCCAAAGCCTGCCTAATGAGCGTCCTTCCGGCTGCCGAATTCTTCAGATGGTCCTTTTCTTTCCGCAGCGTGTTCGTGAATTCCATGATCGAGCTGATGGCCGTGTTCAGATGGAACCGTTTTTCGATATCCTCGCTGACTTTTTTGATCGTCTGGTGCATTTTCTTCTGGAGTCTGGTGTAGCCCGCCCGGTCCGGGCCCGCTTCCGAAGCATCGCTTTTGTCGAATACGTCCCGGCTTTCACCAAATGTCTGCCAGACTCGGCAGATGAATCGGTAGCTGCCTTCGATGCCGTCTTCACTCCAGGCAAATTCCTTCTCCGGCGGAGCGGCGAACAGGATAAAGAGCCGCAGGGCGTCCGCGCCGTAATTTTTTATCATTTCGTCGGGATCGACGACGTTGCCCCTGGACTTGGACATGGCCGCGCCGTCCTTGATGACCATGCCCTGGGCGAGATAATAGGGGAAGGGCTCATCGAGCGCGGTCAGCCCCAGATCCCGCAATATTTTGGTAAAGAAGCGGGCGTAAATAAGATGGAGGATGGCGTGTTCAACTCCGCCGATATAGAGATCGACCGGCATCCAGTAGCGCGCCGCTTCGCGGCCGAACGGCAGCTTTTCTTCGTTGGGCGATGTGTAGCGGAAGAAATACCAGGACGAGTCGACGAACGTGTCCATCGTGTCCGTTTCGCGCCGGGCTTTTCCGCCGCACTTCGGGCAGGTTGCGGTGACGAACTCGGGGATCTTTTCGAGCGGCGAGCCAGCTTCGCCGGTAATCTCCACATTATAGGGAATCCGGACCGGCAGATCTTCATAGGGAACGCCCTGGGTTCCGCATTTGTCGCAATAGACGACCGGGATGGGCGTACCCCAATAGCGCTGCCGGGAGATGCCCCAATCGCGGAGGCGGTATGTCACGGCCTTCGCGCCGAAGCGTTTCTCTTTTGCAAAATCGGCCATCCGTTCCATGGCCTCTTCAGATTTCGTCCCGGAGAAGGGCCCCGAATTCACAAGAGCGCCGTAGTCTTCGAAGAGTTCGACATCTCCAGCCGCAACCGAAATTCTTTCTTCGGGCTTTTCGTCCGGCTTTATGACTTCGCGGATGACAAGCCCGTATTTTTTGGCGAATTCGAAGTCTCGGGCATCATGAGCCGGAACGGCCATGATCGCGCCCGTTCCGTACTCCATCAAGACATAATTGGCGATCCAAATCGGGATCGTCTCGCCCGTGAACGGATTGACCGCGGTCTTTCCCGTATCGATGCCTTCCTTCTCCACTTCGCCCATGTCCCGGCGCACTCGCAATTCGGCGCTGGTCTTTGTCACCCACCCACGAAGTTCTTCTTCTCGGTCGCCGGCGATGAGGTCGTGGCTCAAAGGATGCTCGGGCGAGAGCACCAGGAACGTCGCGCCGTAGATCGTGTCGATTCGGGTCGTGAAGACCTTGATCGATTTACCGAGGTCGGGCACAATAAAATCCACGTAAGCGCCTGTGCTCTTGCCGATCCAGTTCTTCTGCATCAGGAGGACATGTTCCGGCCATTTCTGAAGCTGACTGTGTCCGGAGAGCAATTCCTCGGCATAGTTCGTAATCTTCAGAAACCAATGGTCCATTTTTTTCTGCTCGACCTCGGCCGAGCAGCGCCAGCATTCGCCGCCGGCCGCCTGCTCGTTGGCCAGGACCGTCCGGCACTGCGGGCACCAGTTGACCCAGCTTTTTTTGCGGTATGCCAGCCCGCGCTCGAACATTTTCAGAAAAATCCACTGGTTCCACTTGTAATACTCGGGAAGGCAGGTGTTGACCTCACGCGACCAGTCGTAGGCGATCCCCATCCGTTGGAGCTGTGTTTTCATGTGAGAGATGTTGTCGAGCGTCCATGTCTGGGGATGGATGCCGTGCTTGATGGCGGCGTTCTCCGCGGGCATGCCCAGCGCGTCCCAGCCGATGGGATGAAGGACGTTGAAGCCCTTCATCGTCTTGAAGCGGCTGATGACGTCGCCGATGGAGTAGTTGCGGACATGGCCCATGTGAATGCGGCCCGAGGGATACGGATACATCTCGAGGAGGTAGAACTTTTGCTTGGCCGGGTCCTCGCGGACCTCAAACGTCTTCCGCTCGGCCCAGATCTTCTGCCACTTTTCCTCAATCTCGAGGAAGTTGTATTCGCTGCGCTCCCTGCTCATGGCTTGCTCGATCCTTGTGTTCCGTGACCTTTTGGAGAGGCGGACGGACAGGCTTAAATCAGGCTAAAGTTTAGAGGGAAGTCGCTGAAAAGTCAACTTTTTGAACTCGTTACCTTAAATCCCAGTTCGGACGGATCTGCCGAATTCGGAATTGAGCGACTATCGAAGGGAGTCAAACCTGCTCCTTTGTAAAAAAGCGAGGGCAGGTATCACAAAAAAATGGACTTTCTCCGGAGAAAAACCGTCCTTGAAATGCGTCCTCTTATAAAGAACCAATCAATAAACCATGAATCTTTGAGGAACAGATTATTCACCCCTGGGGTGAAGATTATGCTTGACAATGGGATCATGGTGAGATATATTATTAGCGTTCACCCAAAGGATGAAGGCAAGTTTGTTCGGATCGGAAGACCTTCGTGCAGGTAACTTTTCGAAATAAAAAGCTCGAGAAATGCTATGGAGACTATACAAGCGCTTGTCGAGAATGGGGAAATGATGTCGCTCGCAAATATATTCAACGGATCGACATCATCCAAGAAACTGCTAACATGAAAGACTTATGCACACTTCCTGGGTTGAATTGTCATGAACTGAAAGGCAATCGAGCAGGACAATATGCGATTAGGCTATTAGGATTTTGGAGACTCATATTCACCCTGCGCGACAAGCAAATGGAAATCGTGCGGGTGGAGGAAGTGAGTAAGCACTATGGCGACTGAAAAACAAATATTTTCGAATCTGCCTATCCCGCCGGGCGAGTACCTCGCCGAGGTTTTGGCCGTTAAGGGCATCAGCCAGGCGGAGCTAGGCCGCAGAATGGGCCGGCCGGCTCAGGCTATCAATGAAATTATCGCAGGCAAAAAGGCGATTACTCCCGATACGGCGCTTCAGCTCGAGCGAGCCCTGCGTGTCTCAGCTTCAATTTGGACCGCGCTGGAATCGAGATTTCAACTAATCAAAGCGCGTCGATTGGAAACAAAACAATTGGAAAACGATCTGCCATATCTCGAGCAAATACCATATGTCGAATTAACGAAAATGGGTTTCGTCAAAAAATCGCGGAATAGAATCGATAGAATTCGCGAACTCCATTCTTTTTATGGCGTCTCTGCCTTTTCTAATATGATGAACGTCGAAGCTTATGAACCGGCTTTCCGCTGTTCACAAAAAAAAGACGCTTCTCCCTATGCCCTCGCCGCCTGGCTTAAAGGCACCGAAATACAGGCAAAAAAAATCATGACCAAGCCTTTCATAGAAAAAAATTTGCAGGCCTGTCTTCCGAAAATACGAGGATTCATCCTAGAACCGGCTGAAGAAATTGAGCAAAAATTACGAAACGCTCTGGCCGATTGCGGTATCGCATTTGTTCTGATGCCCCACTGGTCCAAGACGTACGCTCACGGCGCGACGTTTTGGCTTAACCCGGAAAAGGCCGTCCTCGTGATGACCATTCGCGGAAGTTGGGCGGACATCTTTTGGTTCAGCCTCTTTCACGAAGCAGCTCACATTTTTCTGCATAATAAGCGAGCGATATTCATCGATAACGACGATAAAGCCCCTGCTTTGATAAAAGAAGAGAAAGAAGCCGATGAATTTGCCGCCCGGCTGCTGATCCCTGAGACCGAGTATCAAGCTTTTTTAAAGACAACACAAACGAACGAATATGCCATCCGAGAATTTTCACAACACATCGGTGTAACTCCCGGCATAGTCATCGGAAGACTTCAACATGATGGATATTTAAGGCAAGATACTCGCCTCAACAAGCTACGCTTTCGCCTTGCGTGGAACACTCAGGCTAATCAAATATAAGGTCAGACATTCCAGAGATCCATTTATTGATAAATAGCGAATTTAAAGGCAGTTAGCCCTTCTTGGAATTCGCCAACGTGTTGACAGGGATTCTCCCTTGAGATACATTAAATTGGGATGTCGGCAGATGCCTACTAAGTTAAATGGGAGAAGATTCTATTCGGATGACGAAAAGAAATTTCCTCACATGGCTTTCGCCCGGCTGATGATGTCTATTATACTACGCGATTCTTAGCACTCGGGGTGGTTCGAATTTTGGGGGTCACCCCGCCGCGCACGTTGGCATAAAGGCGAAGACATCGAGATTTTTCTTCAGAACCATCGGAGGCTGTCGATCGAGTATTTGCCTAGTTATCAGCCGGGGTTGAATATCCAAGAGCGGATATGGCATCGGGTTCGTTATGAATCGACGACGAAGAAGAAGAGGAATCATTCAAGGGAAAAACCATTTCGATCAAGCCGATTTGGAAATGGCTGTTGGAGTTCTAGCGTCGATAGGCTTTTAAAATGGGATTCATGATAGGGGTAGAAAAAAGGAACAGATAGCTCTTAGATCGTGAACAAGAGTTGACTTCGCCTTATTCCCAGACGATCTTATAGCACTTCACCCGGAAATTTTCCTCATCGGCATCGGCCTCGATCGTATAGAAATAATCGCCTCTGACAAGCGCCCGGCTTTTCATGGGTGCTTGGAGGAAATCCCAATTGCAGTATTTAGGAACGGGAACTGTCGCGACGAGGCGCCCGTGGCCGTCGAAAAGATCCCCGGCCAGAGCCATGTCCTGGCCGGCCTTTTCAAAAGTAACGACAAGAAGATAGTTATTCTTCAGAGGAAATATGCCCGCGATCGAGGGGACATGTTCGGGAATGATGTATTTATAAAGCCTTACTAACTGACCTTTTCGCTCGAGTTGTCTTCTTAGCCGTGCTCTTCTTTATCGCCTTCAGTCTTTGATCAAGGTCTTTTATTAACGCGACGTGCTCTTTCTTTATTTAATTTCATGCTTTGCACGATCTTGAGCTTGAAGTGGTGTGTACAGCGAGTAACGGAGACAGAGCTATCACCATCATCGAGCCGGGTGGCGACCGTCTCAAAATTCCCGCTTGGATGGTCTCTCCCCACGCCGGCCAATATGAATTATCAGACGATGGACTATCTGGAGTTCATCGCCAGAGTCACCTCTCACATCCCCGACAAGGGACAGGTCATGATTCGCTACTTTGGCCTGTACGCCAATGCTCACCGGGGGAAAGTCCGCAAGTCAGAGCAGGCGGCCGGCAACCTCATCATCATCGAGGAGGAGTGCACGGAGATCCCCCGGCGGGGCTGGGCCGCGATGATCCGCAAGGTCTATGAAGTCGACCCGCTCGTCTGCTCCAAATGCGGCGGGACGATGAAGGTCATCGCCTTCATTACGGACCATCCTGTGGTGGACAGAATTATCAACCACCTTAGGCTGAGTTTCGTCGCGGACAAGCCTCCCCCTCCTCGCATCGCTTATCAGGAACTCTTGATGGCCGATTATTTTTCATGATCTTCTCCTTGCCACGAAGAAGAAGTCTGGGTGATTTGCGGCTCTTGTGGCGCCATGAGCGGGTTTGCGGACATATCCCAGCGCCCTCAAGCCCTCCTTGACATTTTTTTGAGTCGTGATTTACCATTCCTCTCGATGATTGAGGGGAAAGTTGAGTCAAAGATGCCCACTCGGCCAGCGCAACCAAAAACCAAATTCTTATTATCAAATAAAGGAATTGCCGGCCTCGGCTTGAATCTTAGCCCGAATTTTCGTATAATGGTAACTTCATTGTTGGATATTTCTTAGCTTAGAGTTCACCGCCCTCATTACCCCATCTCAGATTCTAAGCAACGATTTCCCAAGTGAAAAGGTACGAGCTTTGATGAGCACAGATATTGCCAGAATGCGGAACATCGGCATCAGCGCCCACATCGATTCCGGAAAGACGACGCTGACCGAGCGGATCCTCTTTTACTGCAAAAAAATCCATAAGATCCACGAAGTCAAAGGCAAGGACGGCATCGGCGCGACCATGGACCACATGGAGCTCGAGCGCGAGCGGGGAATCACGATCACCTCGGCCGCGACCAACGTCGAGTGGGCGGACCACTCGATCAACATCATCGACACGCCCGGCCACGTGGACTTCACGATCGAGGTCGAGCGGTCGCTCCGGGTGCTCGACGGCGCTGTGCTCGTTCTCTGCTCGGTCGGCGGCGTCCAGTCCCAGACGATCACCGTGGACCGCCAGCTCCGCCGCTACAATGTCCCGCGGATCGCCTTCGTCAACAAATGCGACCGCATCGGAGCCAATCCTTATAAAGTCCGAGACCAGCTCGAGGAAAAGCTCCACCATAATGCCGTCCTGATGCAGCTTCCGATCGGCCTCGAGGACAAGCACCGGGGTGTTGTGGACCTCGTGACGATGAAAGCCCTTTACTTCGACGGAAACGACGGAGAAGTCGTGCGCGCCGCAGAGATCCCCGCCGATCTCACAGACGAGGCCAAAGCCAAGCGCGAAGAGATGCTCGACGCGGTCTCGATATTTTCCGACGAGCTGACTGAAGCCATCCTCGAAGACAAGGTTACAGAAGAGTTGATCTACGAAGCTGTCCGCAAAGGGACGATCAGCCGCAAACTCACGCCTGTCTTCATGGGCTCGGCCTATAAAAACGAGGGCGTGCAGCCGCTTCTCGACGGCATCGTCCGCTATTTGCCCAACCCGGCCGATGTTGAGAACGTCGCCATGGACTTAGAGAATAATGGCCAAGAGTTCAAACTCAAGACCGACTCCAGCGCTCCCGCCGTCCTCCTCGCCTTCAAGCTCGAAGACGGCCCTTACGGCCAGCTGACCTACATCCGGATCTATCAGGGCAGCCTCAAGAAAGGCGACGAAATCGCGAACTCCCGCTCCCGGCAGAAGGTCAAGGTCGGCCGCCTGGTCCGAATGCATGCCGACAGTATGGTGGACATCACCTTCGCCGGCGCCGGCGACATCGTCGCCCTTTTCGGCATCGACTGCGCCTCGGGCGATACCTTCGCCTCCCCCGGCCTCAACCTGGCTATGACCTCGATCTACGTCCCCGAGCCGGTCATCTCGCTTGCCATCAAGCCTATCGATAATAAGGCGCTCGACAAAATGGCCAAAGCCCTCAACCGTTTCACCAAGGAAGACCCGACGTTCCGGACCCATGTTGACCCGGAATCGCACGAAACCATCATCCAGGGCATGGGCGAATTACACCTCGACGTCTATGTCGAGCGGATGAAGCGCGAATACAACGCCGAGGTCGAGACCGGAAAGCCCCAGGTCGCCTATCGCGAGGCCATCTCGACCCGCGTCGAGTTCGACTACACGCATAAGAAACAAACCGGCGGCGCTGGACAGTTCGGACGCATCATCGGCACGATCGAGCCTATGGCCGAAGGGAACTACGAGTTTGTGAACAAGATCAAGGGCGGCCGAATCCCAAGAGAATTCATCCCTTCCTGCGATAAGGGATTCCAAGCGGCCATGAAAAAAGGGGATCTGATCGGATTCCCGATCACCGGCGTCCGGGTCACGCTGACGGACGGCGCGTACCACGAGGTCGATTCCTCGGACCATGCCTTCCAGGCGGCGGCCAGTGGGGCGTTCCGCCAGATCTATCGCAAGGCCAGGCCGCAGATTCTTGAGCCGATCATGAAAGTCTCAGTCGAGGGGCCGTCTGAGTTCGCCGGCAATATTTTCGCCAGCATCAACCAGCGCCGGGGCATCATCGTCAGTTCAGTCGAGGACGGGAGCTTCTCGCGCGTGGACGCCGAGGTGCCGCTCGGCGAGATGTTCGGGTATTCGACGGTCCTCCGGTCGCTCACCCAGGGCAAGGCCGAGTTCACCATGGAATTCTTGAAATACGGCCGCGTGCCGGCGAACGTCGCCGAAGAGCTCGTCGCTCGGCACCAGGAAAATAAACAGAAAGAACGCGCAAAATAAAACAAGGAGAGTCGTCCGATGGTTAAAGCCGAACTCATCAAACGGAGCCCGCTCCGGGTTCTCGAAAAATCCATCCACGGGGGGCTTGGGAACGGGAATATCGGCGTGCTCGCCTCGCCGAAGGGCGTGGGCAAGACGGCCTGTCTCGTCCACATCGCCACAGACAAGCTGTTCCAGGGCAAGCACGTCATCCACGTCTCCTATACGAGCCGGGTGGACTACATCATCACCTGGTACGAGGACATCTTCAAGGAAATCTCTAAGAACCGGAAGTTAATGGACGCCGTGGACGTCCACGACGAGATCATCAAGAACCGGGTCATCATGAACTTCAAGCAGGACGGCTCGCGCACGGAGCAGGTCCTTAAAAGCGTTGAGGCGATGATCACGTTCGGCAAGTTCGC
>Ga0315281_10001019_pt1 | contig 40726 bp, 34 predicted proteins | sample YL17G07_0_MG_FD_204540 | JGI IMG/M metagenome (GOLD analysis project Ga0315281, IMG submission 204540) | Sediment microbial communities from Yellowstone Lake, YNP, Wyoming, USA - YL17G07_0 | ecosystem: Environmental > Aquatic > Freshwater > Lake > Sediment | place: USA: Wyoming | collected...
ATGCAATTATGAAATCGGGTAAACCCTGGGATGAAAATTATGTTTCACCAAAAACCGCTGCCAAAACCGCTTGACTCGGAACACAGTTGCTCTCCCGCTCGCGGGAGAGGAGCTGGGGGAGAGGGCGTGCCGCCAACTGGCAGAATTGTCACCAGTTAGGTAATTCTCATAGAGTCAGGGTGTGGCGAATTTCACCAATCATTCGACAGTGACCGACTTCGCCAGGTTTCTCGGCTTGTCCACATCCGTGCCGCGTGCCAGCGCGGTGTGATAGGCCAGCAACTGCACCGGCACGGCATGCACTACGGGCGACAGCAGTCCGGCGTGGCGCGGCGCGCGGATCACGTGCACGCCCTCCGACTCGCTGAAATGGCTGTCGCTGTCGGCGAACACATACAGCTCGCCGCCGCGCGCGCGGACTTCCTGCATGTTCGATTTCACTTTTTCAAGCAGCGCGTCATTGGGGGCGATCACCACCACCGGCATGTTGGAATCGACCAGCGCGAGCGGGCCGTGCTTGAGTTCGCCCGCGGGATAGGCTTCGGCGTGGATGTAGGAAATTTCCTTGAGCTTGAGCGCGCCTTCGAGCGCGATGGGATAGTGCAGACCGCGGCCGAGAAACAGCGCATGTTCCTTTTTGGCGAAGCGCGCGGCCCACACCTTGATTTGCGGTTCGAGGTTGAGCGCGTGCTGCAGGCTGCCCGGTACATGGCGCAATTGCTCGATATGCGCAGGTTCGTCATGCAGGCGCCCTTTTTCCTTGGCGATGGTCAGCGCGAGGGTGTACAGCGACACCAGTTGCGTGGTGAAGGCTTTGGTCGAGGCGACGCCGATTTCCGCGCCCGCGCGCGTGTAGAACACCAGCTTCGACGCGCGCGGAATGGCGCTTTCGCGCACATTGCAGATGGAAAGAGTCGCTTCGTGCCCCAGCTCTTTGGCGCGCTTCAGGGCTTCCATGGTGTCGAGCGTTTCGCCTGACTGCGAAATGGTGACGACAAGCTGGCGCGGATTGGGGATGGAATCGCGGTAGCGGTATTCGTGCCCCAGCTCGATCTGACACGGCACGCGCGCCAGCGTCTCGATCCACTGGCGCGCGATCATCGCCGCGTAGTAACTGGTTCCCGATGCCAGAATCAGTACGCCATCGAGGTCGCGGAATATCTGCGATGCCGATGCGCCGAATAGCGCGCTGGAAATGCCGCCATCGATGACACCTTCAAGCGTATCGGCCACTGCGCGCGGCTGCTCGTGGATTTCCTTCTGCATGTAGTGCGAGTAGGTGCCGAGATCGACCGCATCGGGTGAAAGGTCGGAGACATGCACGGCGCGTTCGACCGTTTTCCCCGTTCGGTCGACAATAACCACGCCACCGCGTCGCACCGCCGCGACATCGCCATCGTCCAGATAGATCACGCGTCGCGTTGAGGTAATGATGGCCGAGGCATCGGAGGCGACGTAGTTCTCGCCTTCCCCCAGCCCGATCAGCAGCGGGCATCCCATGCGCGCGCAGGTCATGGTTTCGCGATCGGCAAGCGCGACCACGGCGATGGCGTAGGCGCCGCGCAGGTCGGAAGCCGCCTTTTGCGTGGCGGCGAACAAGTCATGGTGTTCGCGAAAGTAGTAGTGGATAAGATGCGCGATGACTTCGGTATCGGTCTGCGACTCGAAAACATAACCATGCTTTTTGAGACGCTCGCGCTGCGCTTCGTGGTTCTCGATGATGCCGTTGTGCACGACGGCGATTTCATCCATCGAGACATGCGGATGCGCATTGGGTTCGGTGACGCCGCCATGCGTCGCCCAGCGGGTGTGCCCGATGCCGATGTTGCCCGCGAGTTTCTCGGCCGTTGCCGCCGCCTCCATTTCGGCCACGCGCCCGATACGGCGCACGCGCTTTATGACACCGTTCAGCACCGCGAGGCCGGCGGAATCGTAGCCGCGGTATTCGAGGCGCTTCAGACCTTCGGTCAGGATGGGGACGATGTTGCGCTGCGCGATGGCGCCGACGATGCCGCACATGTTTCAATTGCTCCTATCATGGATTCGATCCACTGCACAGGAAAGTATAGCCTTGCAGTCAGTTGCGCGTGAGGGCGCAGGATGCGGGGGGATGAGAAATACGATACGCGATGAAGCTGGCAAAATCATGGCGATGCACTGTCACTTAGCGCGATGTTGCACCATAGAGCACGAAAGGCGCCCAATACCGCGGATGCTGGTAGCGTGAGCCTAGGTTCAGAAATTCGCGCTTCGTCTCCGCCAGGGCAGTATCGAAGCGCTTGCCTTTGCGAACCCTGGCCATCAATGAGTAGATGAATTGCGCGGTGCTGCGATCCGCCACCGGCCACAGTGTGAGCACCGTGGCCCTGCTGCCCGCCGCGGAAAAGGCGTACGGCAGGCCCACCACGCCTTCACCGGGTTGAATGCGTCCCGCGCCGGTTTCGCAGGCCGAGAGCACGACCAGGTCGGCATTGAGATCGAGCATCGCCACCTCTGCCGCAGTCAGAATCCCCGGCTCGGCGGGCTTGTCGATATCCGGCGCAAGCACTATCGCGCCGCGCATGGGGTCCGCTGGTTTGGCATAGGCATGGGCAGAAAACAACACATAGCGGCTGCGCTTCAACCTGCCATCGCGCTGTAGCTCAAGCAGTGAATCGCGCCGCGCTTGGGCGCCGGAGAGCAGAGTGCGTTGCGATTGCGGAAAGAGGGTGGAAACGCGATCGACTTCTTCTGTCGACCAGGCAAGACGCGGCCAACCGCTGCCGCGCGGATATGCCGGATCGCCAAGCGCGAGCAATCCACTTGCTCGATGCACATCCGTTTTATGGCGCTTTTCCTGCAACGCGCGCAGGGTCAGCGACTGGCTATATGCCAGGGTTTGCGTGGTGACAGCCGGCTTGCCCTTCCAGGTCAACACTTCGTACGGAAGCGTATTCAAAAAACCATCCGGGGAAATCGTCCAGCGTTGCTTTGCGGACAATATTATTGCGAAGGGTTGCAGCAGCTTAGCGGATAGTTGCGCGGCGACCTCCTCCCAGTTCGTGATGCGGCGTGCGTCGATAGTGGGACGGGTGACTGACTGGACCATCGAAGTGTCGCTCAGTTCCCAGATGGGCGGTGCCTCTTCTGCACCTGCACCTATCAGCACATTCAATGCGTTCACCCACGTGGCGAGAATGCGCGCATCCCCGAGGTCGTGCGCTTCCGCTTTGCCTGTGCGGGTCAGCACTACGCCAATCACACGCTGGCGGCCGGCCAGATAATGCACGTAAGCTGTGTCTTTGGGAATGCTGGCGCGCGCGCGCCGGTAGTCGTACACAGGAGTGCGCGCAATTTCGGCAAACCTGGGGAAGCGTCTTGCCAGGGCGTCACGTAACCCGGCAATTTCCTTTGCCGCCCCCACCACATCCGCCACTGCGGCAATCTCCTCGCTGGTAACACCTCTTCCCGCCGCCGCCTGCGATTTGCGCAAGCGCGCCTGAAGGGCAACCCACTGCTCGCGGCTTGCACCATCCAGCGCGTGCAGGGCGTCGTCCTGCCGGCCCTCGAGCAGCTCGTAGAGAGTGCGCGCCTTGGTGCGCTCGACAAGCTCGACAAGTCTTTCCGGCTTGCGCTGTTTGAGATAGATACGGGCAAGGTCGTGAAAACCGGAGGCGTACTCGTCTCCTGTCACCCAACTGGAGAATTCGCTCATGCGTGTTTCGTTTTCCTGGATCACAGCGGTACGCCGCTTTTCCAGTCGCAGCACGATGTGTTCGAGCTCGCGCAGCGCCGCCTGTTCTTCACCCTGCATGATCAAGACATGGGCATATTCACTGCGCCACGCCAATGACTGGGCACCTTCGAATGAAAGGTGGGCGCGTGAACCAAGCAGCGCTTCATAAAGCTTGCGCGCAGCCTGATAGTTTCCTTGATCCTGCCGGCAGCGCGCAGTGGCGTGCTCCAGCTCTATCAGAAACCGTTGCAACGCTCCCTGCATCTCTTTTGACTGTTCGGCTATGGCCTCGAAAGTACTGCACGCCGAGCCGGCGTCACCTGCTGCAAGCTGTGCCTTGCCAAGCTGCAGCTGCGCATACAACGTTGACCGATTGCCAGCACCAGACTTGCCGAGCTGGCCCAGATAGGCCTCGTGTATCAGGGGCAGCGCGCGCTGCGGCTTGTGCACATTCAGGTAGTACTCGCCAAGATTACTGGCGATACGCAATCTTTGACGATCATCGGGAGCCGACAGCTTTACGATGCCTGCGTAGGCCTTTTCCTCTAGGGTTACCGCATCCTCATAGCGCCTTACCGCCCAATACATCGAGGCGAGCAGGTCACGGCTGACCTGTGCCGTGAAACTCTCTTCACCATACGCCTGGACATCCACAAGATATGCCGATTCCGCCATTTGCAGGGCTGCGTCCCATTGGCCGATGCCATAAGACAGCCAGGCAAGCGAGCGCCGTATATGAAGCGATGTGCGATGAGATTTTCCCCTGGCTGCCTCCATCTCCTTGAGGGCCTGCAAGAGCAGATCGCGCGCCGCAAGAGTGTTATTGGCGATGCTCTCCAATGATGCAAGTTGGCGCAAAGCGTAGATGGTCACCTCGTGATTTTCGCCAAGTTCGTCACGAGCCAGCGGCAGCGCCAAACTGAGAATTTCCCTGGCCGCGTCCAGGCGACCAAGATCGATCAGCGTGCCACTCAAAGCAACGTGGTTTTTCAGCGCACCTGCATGGCGGGACAGGCCGCGCTCTGCATAGAGTTGCTCGATGCGCTCGCGTGCCGCCATCGCCTCCGTAAATCGCCCCTCAAACGCCAGGACGCGCGCCAGGATATGCTCGGCTTCCAGTGTTAGGAGGTGACTGTCTCCGCCCATATGGCGTAACTGGGCAAGATAACCCTCCAGTTGTTTTTTTGCTCCCTTGATGTCTCCTGCCTCAACCTTCCAGTTAGCAAGAGAAATCGCATTTCGTGCAGCCTCAACGCTATTTGAAATCCTGGCAACCTCCCACTTCGCGACCGATGATCCCGCAATACGTATAGCTTCTTCATAGTGACTTGACGATGCCTCTTTTTCGCCTTGTTCCATGTTCCGAGAAGCTTCACTCCAGAGTAATGCCGTGCCCAGTACGTCATCCACTTCCTCCTGCTTTGCAAGGGCAGCATTCGAACTGATCGATATCTCGATAGAACAATCCGGATAAAGGGGCAGCGAGCCTGACGAGAGATTACCTACATCATCAAATAAAAGCGTCGCGCGCGCGCCGCTAGCTACATCGCGCGCCTCTACCGAGACGCCGCCAGCAGGAATGTCACTCCATTCGAACACCCTGCCAGCAGCGAGAATGGCATGTCTGGAAATGCCAGGCTCGGATTCCCCGCGCAGAATTCCGCCTACCAGGGAATCACCAACAGAGAAAGCACAGGAATCACCCGTTACGGCACTCACTGCGAGGATCAGTTTGCGGCTGTGTGTCGCACTGGCCGCGTCGGCATACGGGGCAAGCAGGAATAAATGGGCCACAAAAATAGCCATGCCTGTCCGGCATGGGTTCGCTTTCCCTGTTAATGCAGTTTTCCAAAACATGTTGTGCTATGTTATCAATACCAGCACTTAGGCTGGCTATGATTTGACTCTTTTCAACATGACAGGAGGTAAAAATGACAGTCCCCGATGACGGTGGCGGCGGTATCCATATGCTCAAGGTTCGCAAAAAGACTACTACCGCAGCCAAGGTGGTCAAGGTGACAGGGAAAAGCATGACGCTGGAAATCCCCAGCAATTTTCGTGGCACCATTTCGATCAAGGTAGTCGAAGCCCAGAAAAGCACGGTCTCCAAGGCGAAGAAAAGCAAATAGCGGCTGACCTTGGTTTGTTATATATCACCCAAGGATAGCTGGAGGAGCTGGGTGATCCCTATCAGCCGGATCACAAATCGGCCAACAGGTTGGCCGGCGAGTTTTCGCGGGTAAAGAACTTACACTGGAAGAGAGTTTCGTGCCAGAACGCCGAACAGAGGCTGCCGGCAGGTATGCGAATCAGTGTTCCGGGGCAAGTGTTACCTCAGAGCAACAGCGAGTAAAGGTGCGACGCGCCCAGTCGCTATAGCCTGACTCATCCAACCAGACCGCATAGATCAGCCAGTCGCCGCGCGGCGAGCCCCTTGCCGGTTGCACGGCTTCCAGGCGAGCCTTTTCGTCCGGCATAACGACATTGAAGCGAGCGACTCGCAGATTTGCAGCGGGTTGCCCGGTGTCCACCCTGACGCTCCAGACATAGCTGTCGCCTGCATGCAATGCGATTTCTGGAGGAAGGGTGAGTTCTTCGCCATTGGTTTTCGTACGATGGATTGTGGCTCCATCCTGATCGGCCAGGGTGAATTCGTAAACTTCCGCGCGCGAAGCGCTGTGCCACACAAAGCGGGTGTCGCGCATCTGGGTTGTCATCCCCACCGGTTCGAGTAGCTCCAATTCAGTTGCGCCACCACGCATGATCAGGCTGGTCTGGGCGAGTGCTTCACTCTTGAAGCGCAGGCCGGAAAAATTCGTGCTCAGCGCCCTGCGTTCGATTCCGGGCGCCGCCCCATTCGCGCGCACGACTTTTTCTTCTATCACATAGATTCCCGGCCCGCTCAATGTCACTGACTCGGCGACGGCAGGTAGAAATACGCTCAGTTGCGCCTGCTTCAATACAGTCACTGTGGTTCCAGCAGGAATTTGCGTCATGACATCGAGATGCACGACCCCGTTGCGCGAGCGCGCGGAAACCGATCCGGATAGTTCAACGACATAGCCTGCGACCGGTATTACATTTTTTCCGGCGGCCGGCAGGTCGAGACTCGATGCAAGCAGAATCAGGGTAACGAAGAGGCGATGGAGGTGGAAGTCAAGTTTCATTCTTTCCCTCGATGCGACAAGCCCCTATTCAGGGGGCTCCCCTAAAAAATCCCCCCGGAGGTGTCTCCGGGGGGCCACAAGCCGCGCAGTGGGAGGAGCCACACCACGCCAAGCCAGAATAGTCATTTTGCAGTATTGCCGCGCCGCAAAAGTCGGCAAAATAAAACCGGAATATTCACAGTGTACGGGTAGCGCCGCGCCACCCCCAGGCACGTACCGGTGCATGACCGGGGATCGTCACCATTCCCGCGTCGATCAAATCGTCGCACCCGGATGACAGGGCGACATTTTCGCCCAAAAGGACGCTATAACCAAGCCCCCGGCTGACGTCGCGAAGGTGTGAGGCGACATTGGCGGCATCGCCAATCGCGGTGAAATCAAACCGCTCAGCGCTGCCGATATTGCCGACAACCGCGCTACCCGAAGCGATGCCGATACCCAGCTCGATCGCTGCTACACCCTCATTTTTGAGTTTGACATTCAATTCCCGTACCGCCTCGAGAATTCCCTGCGCCGACAGCCAGGCGCTGCGCTGCGGCTGGCTGAGTGCCTGCGGGGCGCCGAATATGGCCATCAGGCCATCTCCGCGGAAGTTGTCTATGGTGCCACCATGCCGGTGGAGCACATTTATCATCGCTTCATAGTAGCGGTTGAGCAGCGCAAAGGTGAGCTCCGGATCCTCGGTTTCGCTGCGTGCCGTAAAGCCGCGAATATCGGCAAACAGAAAACATAGCATTGCATGGCGGGTGGCGTGTTGCGCATCCAGCTCGCCGGAAAGTATCGCATGCAACACTCCCGGGCTGACGTATCCAGCAAAAGTACGTTGTAGCCGTTCACGCTCGCGGGCCTGATGCCAGGCCTCGTAAGCCGTTCGTGCAGCCCAGCCAGCGAGAAGCGTCGCCAGCAACGCGACAACCGGGAAAAACCAGTGCTCCCGCAGCGCCATGAGCGAGAGTGCATAAAGCGCCACTGCGCCAGCTGCGGCGATGGCAAGTGCAGCACCACGCCCCCGCACCCACCATACCGCCGAGGCAAATGGTGCGCACATGAACAGCCAGAAGAAGTGCAACCGTCTTACCGGTCCTCCCGATAGCTCTGCTCTCAGCGCCTGTGCCTGAATCAGCACGGCTGGCGGTTCCGGGTTTTCGGCTTCCCACTCGGCCAGGTTGAGAGGCTGTGCGGCGCGATCGATAAAGGGCAGGACGCTCCCGATCAGTACCACTTTGCCTGTTAAAGCATCCAGCGTTGCGCGATCAGCCTCCAACACTTTCAGTATGGGCAAGTAGTGAAACGGGTTCCCCCGCGAGAAATCGATATAGGCATTATCTGTCGCCTCAACGCCAAGGCCGGCAGCCAATCTCCCAAAAAATGTCGGGGCAACGATCTGACCGTCGGCCAGTGCAATTTTCTGCCGCCGAACCTTGCCATCCAGATCACGGGGCATATAGGCCAGTCCAGGCGCATCCGCACCCGCCGCAACAATATACGCTTCAAAAATGGGGCGCACCCTCCCTGTTGCCTCTATTCCAGTCGATATCGCCAGCGGGGCGGATTTTCTCGCCCGCACCAATCCGCGCATGAGGGCTGCATCCATTCCTGGACGCAGTGACTCGGCGGATCGCTCCGGGAGTACAATATCCAGACCGATGGCTCTCGGTCGTGCCAGGGCAATATTTGTCAGGACCTGTCCTATTGCCTCATGCCAAAGACCTAGAGGTTGAGCAATGGCTTTTTCGCTTGCTTCATCGATACCAACTAAAACGATGTCATCCGGCGTCACGCCGGGACCCAGCTTGCGCAGCACATGGAAATTTACGTCTAATAGCCAAAGCTCTGCGCGCTCCAGCACTTGTGTTGCCGGCAATAGCATTGCCAGAACAAGCAATGGCACATACCAGACCCATAGCGCCCGCTGCGCCCGTCTGCTTGCGCCGTTCTTGATTTGCCCTTCCGGCAGTACCATGGGCACTATCTTAGCGTGTCCATAGCCGATTTCCAGACCCGAATAGCGACGATACCTTTTCAAAACATGCTGACACGATCGCCGAGCGCCATACAGTTAGCCCACCTCTCCGACCCGATAGTGAAGGAGCTTGCTGCCCTGGGCCAGGTTCGCAACTTTCCGCGCAATACGATCATTATTACCGAGGGCGACGTATCGGACTCGGTCTATGTCATTCTTTCGGGACGCGTGCGCGTATACGTTTCCAATGCGGAAGGCACGGAAATGATTCTCGACTCCCATGGCCCCGGTGAATACATCGGTGAAATCGCCTTCGACAGCCAGCCACGCTCTGCATCGGTCATTACCATAGAGCCGACCGTGTGCTCCATAATTTCGCGAGCGGATTTTCGTCAGGCGATTGTGCGCAACCCCGATATTGCGCTGCAGCTTATCGCCACTCTCATTTCCCGTACGCGCAGCGCCACCGACAATGTCAAACGCCTTGCGCTTCTCGATGTTTATGGCCGCGTTGTACAGTTGCTCATCAAGCAGGCAGTAGAGCACGAAGGGCAACTGGTAGTACGGGAAAAGCTGACCCAGCAGGATATCGCAAGCCGCGTCGGCGCTTCGCGCGACATGGTAAGCCGTGTTCTAAAGGATCTGGTTTCCGGCGGCTACATTTCCATCGCGCAGAAAATCATCACCATACATAGGACGCCACCGACACGCTGGTAAAGGTTTTGCCGGAATACTTTGTAACCGGGCAACAAGCTGCCTCGACCAGGGATTGTGTCGAATATTCCAGATTTTTGTTGCGGGATATTCGATAACGGCAATACGGCCCGAGCCAGCAGAATTCAGGTCACTGGGTAAACCATTACCCCTCGCAAGAAAGAGGCCGTAATGATCCCGGAAAATCATCGTGAGCAAGCCGCTTCGAAACCTCAACAAGAGAAACAATCGCGGCACATCCCCTCGTTGATGCTCTACAGCATCTCGATTGCGGCATCGATTCTCGCCTTGTGGATTCTCGTTACAACCTTGCATATAACCTAGCAGTTGCCGCACTGCGAAATTTCTCAGCGCTGCTTATCCGGCGCTTTCGCGGGACGGCGCCAACCTGTTCGGGTAATCTGCTTTTTCTCGGTGTAAGTAAGTTCGCCTGCCGGCGCATCTTTGGTCAGTGTCGCTCCGGCACCTATAGTGGCGCCACGGCCAACCGTTACCGGCGCGACCAGTTGTACATCGGAACCGATGTGGACATTGTCCTCGATTATTGTGCGATGTTTGTGCGCGCCATCGTAATTGCAGGTGATGGTTCCAGCGCCGATATTGACGTCCTTACCCACACTTGCGTCCCCGATGTAGGACAGATGATTGGCCTTGGATCGTTCGCCGATTTGGCTGGCCTTTATTTCTACAAAATTTCCGATATGCACGTCGTCAGCCAGTTCGGTTCCGGGACGAATGCGCGCGTACGGACCGATGCGCGCGTTGCGTCCCACCTGGGCGCCTTCCAGGAGCGAAAAGGGTTCGATGTGCGTCATGGCGCCGATAATGACATTGCGCAGAATGCAGTTGGCGCCGACTTTGACGCCGTCGCCCAATTCGACTTTGCCCTCGAAAATACAATTCACGTCGATGCTCACATCGCGTCCGCAGAGCAGTTCTCCGCGCACATCGATGCGCGCCGGATCGGTCAGTGTGACGCCGCGCTCGAGCAATTCCTGTGCGGCGTGATGTTGATATTCGCGTTCCAATGCAGATAGTTCCTCTTTGCTGTTGATCCCCTGGGCTTCCCAAGCATACGGAGCCGGTAGTGCGCGTACGTCAACCCCGTCCCGATGCGCCAGCGCGACAAGATCGGTCAAATAATACTCGCCTTGCGCGTTGTTGTTCGAGAGCTTCTCCAGCCAACCTGCAAGACGCGCAGCCGGAATCGCCATGGTGCCGGTATACCATTCCTTGAGCAATCGTTGGTCTGGCGTGGCATCCTTGAATTCGACAATTGCACTGATGTTTCCGGAAGCATTGCGCACAATGCGGCCGTAGTTTTTTGCGTCTTGCGCCTTTTGTGTGAGCAGGCAGAGTGAACCATCCGACGCGCTTCGCAACAGTAATTTAAGGGTTGCTTCCCGTATCAGCGGGACATCGCCATTCAACACCAGTACGACACCGTCGGACAGAACATGTGCCAGCGCCTGCAGCAGGGCGTGACCCGTACCCAGTTGCGGCTCCTGTCTTGCCCAAACGACCCTGGCAGCGGAGAAACGCTCGCGTACGGCGTCAGCACCGTGGCCGTACACCACACAGACACGTTGCGGGTGCAAGTGCTGCAGGGTGTCGAGCACATGCTGCAAAATGGGTTTGCCGGCCAGGGTATGCAAGACCTTGGGGAAGGCGGACTGCATGCGCTTACCCTGCCCGGCGGCGAGAACGACAATGGAAAGTGGGACAGTCACGACACTATTCTATAGGGCCGGGAAGAGGGGAAAAATGAGGGGAAAAAAAGGGCAGCGGGTATGCACCTGCTGCCCTAATAGTGTTGCGCCTCTAAATCTGTTTGCCAGGAGTTATTGCCTCGATTTACGCAATTTCTGTATCGCCGCAAGCTGTGCTGTGTACTCGGCAAGCTGTGAAATCAATATCGCGCGCTCTTGCTCCGAAACACTCATCGTAAGCTTTTCCTCTGCTTCGCGCTTGGCTTCGAGGGCCTTCGCTTCATCCAAATCACGCGCCCTGATTGAAGTATCGGCGAGAATCGTTACTCCTTTTGGCTGCACTTCCATCATACCACCGGAAACGTAAATTAGCTCATCTACCGCCTGACCAGGAATCTTGATCTTGACGGTGCCGGGCCTGATGCGGGTAAGAAGCGGCGCATGGTTGGGAAGAATGCCCAATTCTCCTGCTTCACCTGGGGCCACCAGGAGTTCGGCCTGGCCGGAGTAAATGGCTTCCTCGGCTGAAACGATACTGACGGAAATAGTGTTTGGCATGGAATGGAACCTATGTTAGCCAGTGCTCACTGAAGCGATTTAGCACGCTCAATGGCCTCTTCAATGGCGCCGACCATATAGAAGGCCTGTTCCGGCAGGTTATCGCACTCACCTTCGACAATCATCTTGAAACCCTTGATGGTGTCCTTGAGAGATACATATTTGCCTGGGGAACCGGTAAATACTTCGGCCACGGTAAACGGCTGGGAGAGAAATCTCTGAATCTTGCGCGCACGCGACACGGCGAGCTTGTCTTCAGGCGACAGCTCGTCCATGCCCAGAATCGCGATAATGTCGCGAAGTTCCTTGTAACGCTGCAGCGTCGCCTGAACCCGGCGTGTCGTGTTGTAATGCTCTTCGCCAATGACGTTGGGATCGACCTGACGCGACGTTGAATCGAGTGGATCGACTGCCGGGTAGATGCCAAGCGACGCGATATCTCGCGACAGTACCACTGTGGCGTCAAGGTGTCCGAAGGTCGTCGCAGGGCTGGGGTCGGTCAGGTCGTCAGCGGGCACATACACCGCCTGGATCGAAGTGATAGAGCCGACCTTGGTCGAAGTAATGCGCTCTTGCAGTCGCCCCATTTCCTCGGCGAGCGTCGGCTGATAGCCTACAGCGGACGGCATGCGCCCCAGCAGCGCCGACACTTCGGTGCCGGCCAGCGTGAAGCGATAGATGTTATCAATGAATAACAGTACGTCACGACCTTCGTCGCGGAAATGCTCTGCCATGGTGAGACCGGTCAGCGCCACGCGCAAGCGGTTACCAGGGGGTTCGTTCATCTGACCATACACCAGCGCCACTTTGTCGAGAACGTTGGAGTCCTTCATTTCGTGATAAAAGTCGTTGCCCTCACGTGTGCGCTCGCCCACGCCGGCGAAAACCGAGTAGCCGCCGTGCTGCTTGGCGATGTTGTTGATGAGCTCCATCATGTTTACCGTCTTGCCGACGCCTGCGCCTCCGAACAGGCCAACCTTGCCGCCTTTGGCAAACGGGCAGATCAGGTCGATCACCTTGATACCGGTTTCGAGCAAGTCCTGCGAAGGTGAAAGCTCGTCGTAAGTGGGCGCCTTTTGGTGAATGGCGCGCACCGTTTCGGCGCCGATAGGACCGGCTTCGTCGATCGGCCGGCCCAGTACGTCCATGATGCGTCCCAGACATTTCTGCCCGACAGGAACAGTAATCGGCGCACCGGTGTTCTCGACCCTCATGCCGCGCTTCATGCCATCAGTGGAGCCAAGCGCGATAGTGCGCACTACACCATCACCGAGCAGTTGCTGCACTTCGAGCGTCAGACCAATCTGATCCTGCTTCAGAGCATGATAAACCTTGGGCATATGCTCGCGAGCAAATTCGACGTCCACCACCGCTCCGATGATTTGCACGATTTCGCCTTGGGTCATTGCGTTCATCGCTGTTGCCTTTCGTAGAATTTCCTTAAAACCTAAGTTAACCAGAGTGTCACAAGCCGTACTGTCTAGGTAGCCCGGTGACACTTATACCGCCGCGGCACCGCCAACTATCTCGGAAATTTCCTTGGTAATAGCCGCCTGGCGCGTCTTGTTGTAAATCAGCTTGAGTTCTTCGATCACCGTCTTGGCGTTATCGGAAGCCGCCTTCATGGCCACCATGCGCGCCGATTGTTCCGATGCCATGTTTTCCGCCACCGCCTGATAGATCAGCGCCTCGATATAACGTACCAGCAACTCGTCAAGTACCGCCTTGGCATCGGGTTCATAAATGTAGTCCCACTGGGTGGATGGAGTGCCAAACCGCTCTCCGGAAAGCGGTAATAACTGTTCGCACACCGGCTCCTGTTTCATGGTATTGACGAAACGCGTATAGCAGATATAGAGGGCGTCCGTCTTGCCTTCGGTATAGGCGTCGAGCTGCACCTTGACAGGACCGATCAGCTTTTCCAGGTGCGGCTTGTCACCCAACCCGATAACCTGGGATATCACTTCGGTACCGTAACGCTGCAGAAAGTTCTGTCCTTTGCCGCCTATGGCGCACGCCTTGATTTTCCGGCCGGCAGCTTCCCACTCGCGCATACGGTTGACTGCAAGCCGCAACACATTGGTATTCAAGCCGCCGCACAGCCCCTTGTCGGAGGTCACGACAATGACACCGATACTGCCGGCATTCTGCGCCTCTCCCCGCTTTATCAGAAACGGATGGCGATAGTCCGGGTTGGCGTACGATAGATTTGCCGCGACGGCGCGGATTTTCTCTCCATATGGGCGCGCTGCGCGCATGCGATCCTGCGCCTTGCGCATTTTCGAAGCGGCAACCATTTCCATGGCTTTGGTGATCTTGCGCGTATTTTCGACGCTCTTGATCTTGGTGCGGATTTCTTTCGAGCCCGGCATTATTTTCCTGTCGTCCCAATCGTTCCTATCGTCTCAAAGTCAGCGAGAATGACCCGTATCAATACGTGCCATTCTTTTTGAAATCCTTGATCGCATCATGCAGCCTGGCCTCATCATCCTTGGTGAGGTCCTTGCTGCTCTCGATGCGGGCGACCAGGTCGGCGTATTTCATCTTCGCAAAGTCGCGTAAGCCCTTTTCAAACGAGAGCGCCCTCTTCACATCGACATCGTCGAGAAAATTGTTGTTGACCGCGAACAGGGTAAGCGCCATTTCCCAGACCTGCAGGGGCTGATATTGCGGCTGCTTCATCAACTCCGTCACCATGCGCCCGCGCTCAAGCTGCTTGCGCGTCGCCTCGTCGAGGTCCGATGCAAATTGCGCAAAGGCCGCAAGCTCGCGGAATTGCGCCAGCGACAGGCGCACGCCGCCGCCAAGCTTCTTGATGATCTTGGTCTGGGCCGCGCCGCCGACGCGCGACACCGATATGCCCGCGTTAATCGCAGGGCGGACGCCGGCGTTGAATAAATCGGTCTCGAGGAAAATCTGGCCGTCGGTAATCGAAATCACGTTGGTTGGCACGAAGGCCGTCACGTCCCCCGCCTGGGTTTCAATGACAGGCAGGGCAGTGAGAGAACCGGTTTTGCCTTTGACTGCGCCCTTGGTGAACTGCTCCACGTACTGTTCGCTGACGCGCGCCGCGCGTTCGAGCAGACGCGAATGCAGATAAAACACGTCTCCCGGATAGGCTTCGCGTCCCGGCGGGCGGCGCAGCAAAAGTGAAATCTGCCGATACGCCCATGCCTGCTTGGTAAGGTCATCGTAAATAATCAGCGCATCCTGACCGCGGTCGCGGAAATACTCGCCCATGGTGCATCCGGAATAGGGCGCGATGTATTGCATCGCCGCCGATTCGGATGCCGAAGCCGCAACGACGATGGTGTACTCCATCGCACCATGTTCCTCGAGCTTGCGCACGACGTTCTTGATCGACGCCGCTTTCTGACCGATTGCGACATAGATACAAATCAGGTCCTTGCCCTTCTGATTGATGATGGTATCGACAGCCACAGCGGTTTTGCCGGTCTGGCGATCGCCAATGATGAGCTCGCGCTGTCCGCGGCCGATCGGCACCATGGCATCGATCGCCTTAAGACCCGTCTGTACAGGTTGCGAAACCGACTTGCGCCAGATCACGCCGGGCGCAACCTTTTCGATCACATCGTGCTCCTTGGCATTGATGGGCCCTTTGCCGTCGATGGGCTCGCCCAGGGAGTTCACTACGCGCCCGATAAGCTCGCGGCCAATCGGCACATCCAGCACACGCCCGGTGCACTTGACCGTATCGCCTTCGGATATGTGCTCATACTCACCGAGTACCACCGCGCCAACCGAATCGCGCTCGAGATTCAGCGCCAGCCCGAATGTGTTGGCGGGGAATTCAAGCATCTCTCCCTGCATCACATCGGATAAGCCGTGAATCCGGCAAATACCATCTGTCACGGATATCACAGTGCCTTCGTTGCGCTTTTCCGCCGCAACCTGAAGGTTTTGAATCTTGTTTTTGATCAGTTCACTGATTTCGGAGGGATTGATCTGCATTGCCTGGCTCCGGTTAGGATTTAATTTTCAAATTGTTCATTGCACGATGGACACGGCCATCTTGTCCAGCGTATCGCGAACCGATGCATGAATGACTTCATCGCCGATTTCGATACGCACACCGCCGATCAGGCTCGTATCGACGACCACTTCCGCCTCAACCGATTTGCCATACTTTTTCGTCAAGCTACGAATCAGGTCTTGCCTGGTGGCTTCATCCATGGCAAATGCACTCACAATATTTGCCTTGAGAACGTTTTCGTGGGCATGTTTCATTGTTTCGAACTGTTTGCTGATTGAACCAAGAAGGATTGCGCGATGGCATTCGATCAGCATGTCCACTAGCTTGCCGGCCGTTTGATTCAGATTGCCAGCGGCGACAGCATGAAAACAGTCACGCTTGCGGGCGAGGTCAACCTTGGGGTTGGCAAGCAGAGCAGACATGTTTACGTCGCGCGCGATAGTCGCGGCAAGCTGGAGCATGGCAGACCAGCCAGCCAGGTCCTTGTCGTCAAGGGCGGCGCGAAACGCCGCTTCGGCGTAGGGTCGCGCGACGGTTACCAGTTCAGCCATGGTTACAGTTGCGCCTTGAGCCGGTTCAGCATATCGGCGTGCGCGCTGGCATTCACTTCGCGCTGAAGTATCTTTTCGGCACCCGATACGGCCAAACTTGCAACCTGTTCGCGCAGCTGACCCTTGGCCTTGGCGATCTCCTGGTGGATTTGCTCCTGAGCGGATGCGAGAATGCGCTCGGCTTCGCCCTTTGCGTTAGCCTTGGCTGCTTCGAGTATCTGCCCGGCGCGGCGTTCGCTGTCGAGAACCACTGCCTGGGCGCGATCGCGCGCTTCGCCAAGCAGGGCTGAGCTGCGGCGTTCCGCTTCCACCAGAACATGCTTTCCCTCATCGGCGGCGGCAAGTCCATCGGCGATTCGCTTCTGTCGTTCTTCGATCTTGTTCATGAGCAGCGGCCAGATGAAATGCGCCGTGAACCAGATGAATACCGCGAACGCGGCAGCAACCGCGAATAGCGTGATGTTGATGTTCATTGCAACTCTCGGGCTAGGGTATGAGACGCGCTTACTTGAGTTCGGCAGGGATCAGCGGATTGCCAAAAGCGAACAACATCGCCAAGCCAACACCAATTATGAAGGATGCGTCGATCAGGCCAAGCAACAGGAAAACCTTAGCCTGCAGTTGCGGCATGAGTTCCGGCTGCCGTGCTGCGCCCTCCAGAAAGCGGCTGCACATGATGCCCACGCCGATGCATGCCCCCATGGCGCCGAGCCCGATTATGAGTCCGATCCCAATTGCGGTGTATCCCTGGATACTTGCCAATATCGCCAATTTTTCCATTTGGTTCCCTTTCTAAGTACTCATTTAAAGTGAATCGAAATTGCCGAGAAGCGACTAATGATGCTCGTGTGCCATCGACATATAAACGATGGTAAGCATCATGAAAATGTAAGCTTGCAGCGCGACAATCAAAATATGAAAAATCGCCCAGCCTACTGTCAGAACACCACCCAGCACAGCGCCTACCACACCGGTGGAAGCCCACATAGCCAACAACAGGAAAATAATTTCGCCTGCGTACATGTTGCCGTACAAGCGCAGGCTGTGCGAGAGGGGTTTGGACAGATACTCGACCAGGTTGAACAGAAAATTGAACGGCCAGAGCAGTGGGTTGGCGCCAAAGGGTGAGCAAAAAAGTTCGTGCAGCCAGCCGGCCAAACCCTTGACCTTGACGCTATAAAAAATCATGAGTGTCCAGACGGAAAGCGCCAGGGCAAAAGTGGTGTTGACATCTGCGGTAGGTACCGCGCGCCACTCATGGCCGTGCAGCGGACGCACAACCAGACGATCGATAAGGTCGGCCGGGATGAAGTCCATGGCGTTCATCAGCAGAACCCAGACGAACACCGTCAACGCCAAGGGCGCAATGAACTTGCGGTCGCCGTGAAAAATTCCCTTGACCTGGTCGTCGACGAATTCAACGCACAGCTCGACGAATGCCTGGCGTCTTCCTGGCACGCCCGCCGTTGCACCGCGTACTACCCACCACAGGAAACCGAAACCCACCACCCCGAGCGCGACCGCCATGACTACCGTATCGACATGCAGCGTCCAAAATGAGCCTTCGCCCACCGAGCGGGTCAGGTTGCCAAGATGGTGGCCAATATATTTGGTCGGGGTTAGTTCTTCGGACATACTGGCTTGCTATCCCGTTACTCAGCCTGCACATGAAACGCCATACGAGTCGCAAGCGCCGTAATGACGAAAGTTGAAATAAATATCAGCGGCACTAGACCGCGGAAAGCAGTAATCACCCACCAAAGCTGAAGCAGAATAAGAGTGACCTTAACCGCTTCCGCTCGAATAAGAACACGGATCGTTCCGCTTGATGAATTCGCTGCACTGAACGAAGCCACCAAGGCAAACGCTATAAAAGCGGACATATTTACCCATCCGCCCAGGAGCGCCGAGGCCGCGCCATTTAACCCAGTCCAAATCCACGCCAGAAACGCCGCAGCCAGGGATATCACCGCCTGCCACAGGATGACTAGGCGAACCGGTTTGCTCGCCACAAAGTCCCAACTCTTTACGCCTTGCCTCATGGCAAGCAAACTCGTTGATTATAAGAATAATCACCCCGGCCAGTCAAATATTTATTGCAATGCAACATACTTGTTTTGCCCGAAATTTATAGCTTGCGCTTCAGCGCAAACGAACCAGGATATCTTCAAGTTGATCGAGGCTTGCAAAGTGCAGCGTCAATGTCCCTTTACCCCCTTTGCGCGAATTGATCGCGACCGCTGTTCCGAGACGCTCGGATAGTTCTTCCTGCAGCCTGCGTACGTCAGGGTCGATACGGCGTTTTGCTGCACTGCCGCGAGGCGCTTCGGACAACTTTCGCACCAACGCCTCAGCCTCCCTTACAGATAAACCGTTATCTGCAATTTTCCCGGCTAATTCCAGTTGCCTGCCCTGCGGGGCGCCCAGGAGGGCACGCGCATGCCCCATGTCGATTCGGCCATCCATGACCATATCCTGCACAGGCTGAGCCAGATCAAGGAGCCTCAACAAGTTGCTTACCGCGCTGCGCGAACGGCTCACTGCCTTTGCAGCCTCTTCATGCGTTAACTTGAATTCTCCAATAAGTCGCGCAATTCCTGCTGCCTCTTCGAGCGGATTGAGGTTTTCCCGTTGAATGTTCTCGATCAATCCGATACCGAGCGCAGCATCATCGGCGACCTCGCGAATGATTGCGGGTATTTCACTCAAGCCCGCCATCCGCGCTGCGCGCCAACGCCGCTCACCCGCGAGGATTTCATATTTATCCCGATCAAGCGGCCGCACCAGTATCGGTTGGATCACGCCACTCAGCTTGATCGACTCAGCCAGCTCGGAAAGCGCCGCTCCATCCATTCGGGTGCGTGGCTGGTATTTACCAGGCCTTATCGCCTCCAGGGGAAGTTTGCCGAGCGTTTCGTTCTGTCTTGCCTGTTCGGTGTTGCCGCCGAGCAGCGCATCGAGCCCGCGCCCCAGTCCTTTGTGTTTACTCAAGCCATCACCCCTTCTTTCACTGGCATCCCCTGTCTGAAAAGGAGTTCTCTTGCAAACGCAAGGTGTGAGAGCGCGCCCCTCGAATCGGGATCGTGCAGTAGTACCGGTTTGCCGAAGCTGGGGGCCTCCGCTATGCGCACATTGCGCGGGATAACGGTATCAAACACCTTGTCGCCGTAATGCCGTTTGATTTCATCGGAAACCTGCTGGGTCAACATTGAACGCGGATCGAACATGGTGCGTACCAGCGCCTCCACTTCGATTTTCGCATTCAGGTTGCTTTTGACTTTGCGCAGCGTACTGATCAGGTCGCTCAATCCCTCGAGCGCGTAATACTCACACTGCATAGGAATGATCACCGAATCGGCAGCCGTGAATCCGTTCACGGTAAGCATATTGAGCGCCGGCGGAGAGTCGAGGATCACAAAGTCGTAGCGGCTCTTGTGCTCATCCAAGGCATCCTTGAGACGAAATTCGCGTCTTTCCATTTGAATGAGTTCGATTTCAGCCCCTGCGAGCTCGCGGTTGGCGGGAATGACGTCATACTGGGCTTCGACGCTCACGCAAGCCTCTGCCGCCCCATACACCCCCAGCAGTACGCCATAAATGGTCTTATCGACTGCGTTTTTGTCCACACCGCTGCCCGTAGTGGCATTCCCCTGGGGGTCAAGGTCGATCATCAGTACGCGTTTTCCGTAGTGCGCCAGGCTCGCTGCAAGGTTTACGGCAATAGAGGTTTTACCCACCCCGCCCTTTTGATTCGCCACAGCAAAAACCTTGGTCATCATGCTGCCCTGAGCAAAACGAGATGACGCTTGGCAGACAGGGATGGAACCTTGAGAGAAACAACATTTTCCACGCGATACGTCAATGGGAGCCTTGCGATTTCCTCATACGGATGCACCCCCTTCATGGCAAGCATGACGCCATGGGGCGCAAGGAGGTACCCCGCCTGCGCGACGAAATCGCCCAGCTCAGAAAAAGCGCGCGATATGACAGCATCATATTGCTTACCGGGCTTCCAGACCTCGACGCGCTGGCACACCACTTCACAATTGGTGAGTTCGAGCTCGGCCTTGGCTTGCTTGAGAAATGTCGTTTTTTTATGGCTACTGTCGAGCAGAGTCACTTGTAGTTCGGGCCGGACGATAGCCAGCGGAATGCCTGGAAATCCCCCCCCGGTACCCACATCGAGCAGCGTTGATGCCGACTCAATATGCGGGAGCACACTCAGGCTGTCCAGCAAATGAAGCGCAACCATCTGCTCTGGCTCACGGATGGCCGTCAGGTTATATACATGGTTCCACTTTTCGAGCAGATGCAGATAGGCAACCAAACGTGACATATCCTTCTCGGATACGGAAATGCCCATTGCATGGATGCCCGCTGCAAGTTGTTGCTCTATAGTCATGCAATTTTCTTTTCGCTATTTTGCACAAGCGAGCGACGCTTCAGGTGAACGAGCAGCAATGAAATCGCGGCCGGTGTAATCCCTTGAATTCTTGTAGCCTGCCCGATGGTTTCCGGCTGGTGGCCGTTAAGTTTCTGCTGAACTTCAAACGAGAGGCCGTGCACTTTGGAGTAGTCGATATCAATGGGAAGACGTAGGGTTTGCTGGGCAAGCTGGCGCTCTACTTCACCTTTTTGTCGCTCGATATAGCCACAATATTTTGCTGCGATCTCAACCTGTTCGGTAACGATAGGATCGACAGGCTCCTTATCTGATGTTGTTAACTCAGATAGTGTGCGATAACTTACGTCAGGTCGGCGTAATAGATCGAAGTAAGAGTATTCCCGCTCCATAGGCTTGCCTAACACACGAATCTGCGCATCGACTGGTATCCTGGTCGGATGCGCCCAAGTTGCTTTGAGACGAGCAGTCTCGACTTCTACAGCATCACGCTTTCTGCAATAGGTGTTCCAGCGCAAATCATCCACCAAGCCCATCTTGCGACCTATTTCAGTCAGGCGGGCGTCCGCATTGTCTTCGCGAAGTTGTAGCCGGTATTCTGCACGGCTGGTAAACATGCGGTATGGCTCGGAGACACCACGTGTAATCAGGTCATCCACCAGAACGCCCAGGTAGGCTTCATCTCGTCTCGGACACCAACCCGCCTCTTCCCTTGCGTACCGGGCCGCATTGAAGCCTGCAAGCAAACCCTGCGCAGCCGCCTCCTCATACCCTGTCGTACCATTGATCTGGCCTGCAAAAAACAATCCGGAGATTAATTTGCTTTCCAATGTCTGCTTTAGGCCGCGTGGGTCGTAATAATCGTACTCAATCGCATAGCCTGGGCGAATGATGTGTGCATTCTCCAGGCCTCTGATAGAGCGCACGAGTTTCAATTGAACATCGAAAGGCAGGCTTGTCGAAATCCCATTGGGATAATATTCGTTCGTTGTTAGCCCCTCTGGCTCAAGAAAAATCTGGTGGCTCGTCTTGTTGGCAAAACGGTGAATTTTGTCTTCTATCGATGGGCAGTACCGCGGCCCGACACCCTCGATAACACCCGTGAACATCGGTGAACGGTTCAGCCCAGCACGAATAATCTCGTGCGTCTCCGTATTGGTATGTGTTATCCAGCACGACATTTGCCGGGGATGCATTTCACGCGACCCGAGAAACGAGAACACCGGCGCAGGAAGGTCTCCAGGTTGTTCGGACAATTTTGCAAAATCTATGCTACGACCATCGATACGCGGAGGCGTGCCCGTTTTAAGCCGCCCCACCGGGAGATTCAGTTGGCGCAATGTGTGTGCAAGTGAAATTGATGAGGGATCCCCCGCACGGCCAGCCGAGTAATGATTCATGCCAACATGAATCTTTCCCCCCAGAAAAGTGCCGGTCGTAAGTACAATTGCTCTTGCCTCGAACCGCAAACCGATAGTCGTGATTACTCCGGTTATTTGCGTGCCTTGGAGCATTAGGTTTTCCACTGCCTGCTGAAACAGCCATAAATTCGGTTGTGACTCCAATGCCTTACGAATTGAGGCGCGATAAAGGACACGATCCGCCTGGGCGCGTGTTGCACGAACAGCCGCCCCCTTGCTGGCATTGAGTGTTCGAAACTGGATGCCCGCTTGATCTGCAGCAAGCGCCATCATGCCACCCAGCGCATCAATTTCCCGAACCAGATGCCCCTTTCCAATACCGCCAATAGAAGGGTTACATGACATTTGTCCCAAGGATTCAATGGAATGTGTAAGCAATAAGGTGCGCGCTCCCGTGCGCGCGGAGGCAAGCGCAGCCTCTGTACCGGCATGACCACCGCCAACAACAATCACATCGAAATGACTTGGGAAATTCATGCTAAGGAAATATCTAACGCCCCTCGGGCCGGGAGGCGAATTTTACGGGATTTTCTTGCAGCCGCCTATAAAAAACTGATTTTGTTTCACGTGAAACATTAATGGCGAGGCGCTCGCAAAATTGCTGATTCACGTGAAACATTTAATATTTATAACTTATTTACCAATACAAAAACGACTGAATATCTCTCCGAGCAAATCATCTGGGCTGAATTCCCCAGTGATCGAGGCAAGCCAATTTTGCGCCTGGCGCAATTCCTCAGCAAAAAGCTCATTTTGCTGCAATAGGTTGCTCGCTGTGAACAGGTGTATTTGCGCTTCCCGCAAAGCATGCAGATGCCTATCGCGCGCAATGAAACCATTCTCTACTTGCGGGAGCCAACCGGCCGCCTCCAATAACCAGTCACGAAGCAGGCCCACCCCCTCGCCGCTTAATGCGGATAGCCTGATACTGACTTGTTTATCATCCCTGACAAGAGACGGCTTGGCGTTATAAAGGTCGATTTTGTTATACACCCAAGCAAAGGGTATGTGGTCTGGCAAGCGTCTGATTATTTCTGCTTCATGTGCCCCAAGAGATTCCCCCTCCTCCGTAATAAGCAACGCTGCTCCCGCCGTTCCGAGCGCTTGCCAAGTACGTTCAATTCCTAGTTGTTCTATCTGGTCTTTTGCATCTCTCAAGCCAGCCGTATCGATTAAATGAATTGGCACTCCGGCAAGTGTGATAGTCGTGTGAACCAAATCCCGCGTGGTTCCGGGAATCGGTGTGACAATAGCAATATCCTCTTGAGCCAAAATGTTGAGCAAACTGGATTTGCCCACATTTGGCCGCCCAATCAAAACTACCGAAAGCCCTTCTCGAAGCGCTGCCCCCTGCTTGGCCAGGCGCAATAATTCGCTCAAGTTTAAGAGAATACTTTCCAAACTAACCCGTTGGGCCTGATATTCCAAAGCATCAATTTCTTCTTCGGGAAAGTCGAGCCACGTTTCAACTTGGACACGCAAGTCGATGAGCGCCTTAACAAGGACATGAATATGGTTCGAGAATTCTCCTGTCAAGGAGCGTGCCGCGCTTCTCGCGGCTTCATGGCTTGCTGCATCGATAAGATCAGCTACGCTTTCGGCTTGAGCAAGATCCAGTTTGTCGTTTAGAAAAGCGCGCTGGGTAAACTCACCTGGCCGCGCATGGCGCGCGCCCATCTCCATACAGCGTTGCAACAACAATTGCAGGACTACCGAGCCGCCATGGCCTTGCAGTTCGATCACATCTTCACCTGTGTAAGAATGTGGAGCGGCAAAATAAATCGCGATGCCCCGATCAATAGGGGCGCCCCCCCGATCAAGGAACGTGCAGAGCGTGGCAAACCTATCTACCAGTTGCCTGCCTGTTAGCTTGATAGCAAGCGGAGCAAGCTGCATACCGGATATCCGCACCACCCCAATGCCTGCGCGTCCTGCCGATGTTGCAATTGCCGCAATGGTGTCTGAAAATCCGGCCATACACAAAACCGCCCGATGTGTCGTGCCTGGAATTGGTTAGTGCTTGCTTGTGGCGTGAATCTTGGTGCTTTGATTCACTGTTTTGTTAATCCACCATTGCTGGAGAATGCCGAGAATGTTTTGCACTGTGTAGTAAAGAACCAACCCAGAAGGAAAGAAGAAAAACATAATACTGAACAGCATTGGCATGAACAACATCATCTTGGCCTGCATAGGGTCTGCGGGCGGCGGATTGAGTTTGGATTGAATAAACATTGAAATCGCCATGATCAGCGGCAGGATGTAGTAGGGATCCGGCGCCGAAAGGTCCTGTATCCACCCCATCCAGGGTGTATGCCGTAGCTCGATGGCCGCGATTAAAACGTAGTAAAGGGCAATAAATACAGGTATTTGCACAACCATTGGCAAACATCCGCCGAGCGGGTTGATTTTCTCGGTGCGGTATAACTCCATCATGGCCTGATTCTGTTTGGCCTTGTCGTCCGCATAGCGCTCCTGGATCTGCTTCATACGCGGCGCGACTGCCTTCATGTGCGCCATCGACTTCCCGGCTTTTTGATTGAGCGGGAAAAATACCAGCCGGATCAGGACGGTCATGATGACGATGGCCCAACCCCAGTTGTCTACAATGCTATCGATAAATTTAAGCAGCAAGAATAATGGCACGGCAAGTACCGTAGCCCAGCCATAATCGACAACCAGGTCAAAACCTGGCGCCAGATCTTTGAGCTTGCTCTGTTCCTGGGGGCCAATATAGAGCGGGACCTTCAGTCCGCCCGACTTGTTCGTGTCGATTTGATCGGAGGCAACGATGATGCCGGCCGCGTAATACTTCTCGCTCACCTTGCGCGTGAAATACTCGCGAGACACCCCCTGCTTGGGCAACCAGGCCGAGACAAAGTAATGTTGAACCATTGCCAGCCAGCCATCAGTGGATTTTCTGGGGTAGTCTTGTTTACCCTTATCAATATCCGAGAAAGCGATTTTATTGAATTTCTTTTCTTCGGTATAAACTGCCGGTCCAGTAAAAGTGGCAACACCGGTGAACATCGAGTTTTGCAATGCCTCGCCCTCTGGCGGGTTCGAGTCGTGGATAAACTGGAAATAAGCCACCGGCGTAATGGGTTTTCCCGTCTCATTGGAGATCTGGAACTCGACATCGATTACATATGAGCCAGGCCGGAAAGTGTAGAGTTTTGCAACCTTGATTCCCGGGGTGTCCTGGTTCGTAAATCTCACCTCTAACTTGTCCATGCCGGGCGTCAATTCATAGTTCGCCCTATCCGAGTGAAAAGTTGAATTGTGATTCGGAAGCCCTTCAAGCAGCCCACTTTGTGTCACAAAGTAATGTTTGCCCTTTGACTGAAGCAAAATTAATGGCTGGGTTTTATCTGCGGAAGACATATGTTCGCGTAACGTGACGCTGTGAATATCGCCACCAAGGGTATTCAGCTCCACGTCGAATTTGTCGGTACGAACGCTAACTCCGCTTCCCTCTTGATCCGGGCTGGCGCCTACTTTTCCTTCCACCACCCTCGAAGCGTCCCCATGTGACGACGGTACGTTTGCGGTCGCAGAAGTTTGTGGCGTTGTGGCTAGATGGGTCGCCGCAGCCGGATTAACTGCCTGGACAGGGTTAATATGCTTCTGCCAGGCATCCCAAAGCAGGAATGCCGAGAACGAAAAAACAATAAACGCAATAAGTCGCTGGGTATCCATATACTCATCTATTAGCGGGTTCTGCTGGAAGCATATTTCATATTGACATCAGGGAACCGGATCGAACCCACCTTCGCACCAAGGGTGGCAACGCAAAATACGCCGAATACCGAGCAAGGATCCCCTGAAAGAACCATGGCGTCGAATTGCTTCCATAGCATAGGTAGAACACGTAGGTGTGAAGCGGCACTGCCCTCCGAAATACGGACTAAATGCAATTTTGTATAAACGAATCAGCCCTAGAAGAAAGCGCGACATATAGTACAAATTATTTCGCTATCCTGTGGGTCGCCATGCTGAGCAGCTTAAGCAGCTCTTCGCGAAGCGCTTTGTTCCATTGTTTATCCATAGGGCAAACTATTGCTGAGCGCAGACTGATGAAAATATCCACTGGCAGCAAGGTGATGGAGTGCTGCCTAAATACCTCACGCGTGATTCGTTTGAAGCGATTTCTATCAACTGAGTGTTTGATATAGCGCTTGGCTGCATTGATTCCCAGCCTAGCCCTTCCTGTAACATTTGGGATCATCTGAAGCAGGATATGTCCGGATTGTATTTTTTCTCTTGAACGCAGGCCTCTGAGAAAAATTCCGCTGCTAAGAATGCGTTGTTCCCTGCAAAAACGTTTGTTGCTTGACTGCCAGGAATTCAATGTTATTCCAAGAGTGCGCGCCAACCTGCTACCTAATGGAAAATTAAACCGCTATACGAGCGCGCCCTTTGGCGCGGCGCGCATTGATAACCGCCCTTCCCCCTACTGTTTTCATACGAACGAGAAATCCATGTGTTTTCTTGCGGCGTGCTACAGAAGGTTGATAAGTGCGTTTCATAGTCAAATCCTATTTGGCATTAATTGAGTAAAGCCGAACATTATCCCAAATTTTCAATATTTTAGTCAAGATTTCATTCATGATAATAATTGCATGGGGGAAAACTAATTTTTATTAAAAAGTGCTGTGGATAACTTCCTTGAATGTGGCTAGAATACTTCTTCTGGAATTTTCCCTGTTGTTCTCCCCTCCTGGATTTTTGCATGCAGGCTTCTCAGCATCCTTTTTGGCTAGTCTGTATCAAAGACATACAGCAGGAACTGTCTCAGCACCAGTTCAATACATGGATAAAGCCACTACGCTTTGAACAGGATGGCGATGCATTTACTTTGATTGCACCGAATCGCTTCGTGTTACAGTGGGTCAAGGACCGCCTGCTGGGTCAAATTGAACAATCCGGCGAAAGATTCTTTGCTCGCCCCATACAAGTTGCACTTGCCCTCGAGGGCGGGATTCAGGACGCTGCGGTTTATCCGCCGAATCCCGAAAACCCGGCACCGGGCAAGGACATCTCTTCCAATGAGCTGCAACGCCCAAATTCTCTAACAGGACACCGGCTCAACCCGTCTTTTATTTTCACAAATTTTATCAGCGGTAAAGCAAACCAACTTGCGCGCGCCGCGGCTTTGCAGGTGGCACAAAATCCAGGCTCGGCTTATAACCCATTATTTATTTATGGGGCTACCGGTCTGGGCAAGACACACCTGGTTCAAGCCATTGGAAATACAGTTCTCGAAAATAGCAGCCACTCCAAAGTGCGCTATATACATGCTGAACAATTTGTTACCGCTGTAGTGCATGCATACCAGCATAAATCGTTTGATAGCTTCAAACGCGCCTATCATTCATTGGATTTGCTTCTAATCGACGATATCCAGTTTTTCGGTGGCAAATCTCGTACTCAAGAAGAGTTTTTTTATGCCTTCAATGCGCTTATTGAAGCCGGTAAACAAGTCGTCATCACCAGTGATCGATATCCAAAGGAAATTTCTGGGATAGAAGATCGACTTATTTCCCGTTTCGGCTGGGGTCTTACCGTTTCTGTTGAGCCCCCGGAATTGGAAATGCGTGTCGCTATTCTGATAAAAAAAGCCGAGTCGGAATCGGTTGTGCTTAGTGAAGAAGTAGCATTTTTTATAGCTAAACATATTCGCTCGAATGTGCGTGAGCTTGAAGGCGCCCTGAAACGTGTCTTGGCGTATTCGCGTTTTAATAATACCCCCATCTCTGTAGTTACCGCCAAAGAAGCATTAAGGGATTTGCTGGCAGTGCTAAATCGGCAGATATCAATTGAAAATATCCAGAAGACGGTTGCCGACTATTACAAAATCAAGGTCTCGGAAATGTATTCCAAAAAAAGAGTTCGTTCCCTGGCAAGGCCGCGCCAAATAGCAATGGCCCTTGCGAAGGATCTGACACCCATGTCTCTACCCGAAATTGGTGAGGCCTTCGGTGGAAGGGACCACACGACCGTCTTGCACGCCTGCCGTAAAGTCCACGAATTAGTGGAAAATGATCAGGTAATCTCTCGTGATCATGCATTACTAATGCAAATATTGAGAGGTTAAGAATAAACAAAAATATGATGGGGATAAACTGTGGAATGTATTTGCAATGTTGGAGAAATCAATTTATATCCACATTCACTCACAGTTCTTACATAAAGTATCCTTTCATCTATTTTTGATGCAAGTAATTGATAGAAAAAATCTTTAAAAGTTATACAAATTAAAGAACATCCTTATTACCTACTATTATTTATAAGGTTAAAGTATGTTATTGATAAAAGTGAAAAACAGTATTCTGCTCGGCCCATTGCAACAGGTAACCGGTATTGTGGAGAAGCGGCATACATTACCGATATTATCGAACGTCTTGATTGAAGTAGCGGATTCAACAATCCATTTCCTCACTACGGACCTGGAAGTTCAGATTAGTGCGTCTGCCAAGCTGGAAATGCCGCAGAAAGCTGCCAGTCTTACAGTTGCAGCAAAAAAACTTCAGGATATTCTGCGCGCCCTGCCTCCAGACGCAGAAACTACCCTCGAGACCAAGGATAACCGCATCACGGTTAAGGCAGGAAAAAGTCGCTTTGCTCTGCAGACGCTCGCCGCAGGCGATTTTCCTAGAATCAGCGATTCCAAGGAAACCGCCACTGTCATAACACTTCCTCAAAATGAATTAAAACGAGTATTGGGACTAGTGCAATTTGCAATGGCAGTTCAAGACATACGTTATTACCTGAATGGCGTCTTGTTTTCCATAGAAGAGAATACCTTGCGAGTGGTTGCGACCGATGGCCATAGGCTGAGTATGGCTTCTCATAATTTGCCTGAAAGCATCCCAAAAATAGAAGCAATATTACCGCGCAAAACGGTAATAGAATTGATAAAGCTCCTTAACGAAAGTGATGATCCGGTGGTTCTTACCATGCACGGAAATCAGGTTAAGTTTATTTTTGAGGGTATCGAAATTATAAGTAAAATTGTCGAGGGAAAATTCCCCGATTACCAAAAAGTAATCCCGTCAAGCTACAACAACCATATCACGCTAAACCGGACGCTCTTACAACAGGCACTACAGCGCGCGGCTATACTATCAAACGATAAAATACGTGGTGTGCGTTTGGTATTCACTAAGGATGCACTCTCCATTATCTGTACCAATAATGAGCAAGAAGAGGCCGAAGAAGGTATCGCAATTGAATATAACTCTGAGCCGCTTGATGTAGGATTCAACATCTCCTATCTCTTGGACGTACTCAATCACCTGCAATGCGAAACTGTTCAAATTTCTCTGGGTGACGTGCACACAAGTGCGCTATTTCGTGTTCCCGGCGTAGAGGACTTCAAGTATGTCGTAATGCCTATGCGCATCTGACACCAGGTATTAAATGCTGTAAATAAGCAACCAAGATATCGAAAACGGAAAGCAGAGTAATGGAAAATAATCAGCATAACTCCCCTTCAAACGGTGGCACAAACGGCGGAGTTTACGATTCGGATAGCATCAAAATTCTGAAGGGTCTGGAGGCAGTTCGCAAGCGTCCGGGGATGTATATCGGCGATACCTCTGATGGTACCGGGTTGCACCATATGGTATTTGAAGTAGTCGATAATGCAATAGACGAGACGCTGGCCGGACACTGCAACGAAATCAAAGTCACTATACATACAGATAATTCGATATCTGTTATCGACAATGGTCGCGGTATCCCTACTGGAATCAAGGAGGATGATGATTTAAAACGTTCAGCAGCAGAAATTGTCATGACCGAGCTGCATGCCGGGGGCAAGTTCGACGCAAATTCCTACAAAGTATCCGGAGGCCTGCATGGCGTCGGGGTATCGGTAGTCAATGCCCTATCGGAATGGCTCAAGCTTCGCATCTGGCGCGATGGGAAGGCTTACCAGATGGAATTTCGCATGGGTGTGCCAGTTGCGCCACTGATGGTCGTAGGGGCGTCAGAAAAACGAGGTACGGAGGTTCATTTCCTTGCCTCCAGGGAAACGTTCACCCATATTGAATTTCATTACGAAATTCTAGCCAAAAGGCTGCGTGAGCTTTCGTTTCTTAATAATGGCGTCAAGATTGAGCTCATCGATCAGCGTAGCGGAAAGAGCGAGAACTTTGCCTATGCTGGAGGCGTCAAGGGCTTTGTTGAATATATGAATCGTTCCAAAACGGTACTGCACCCGCGTGCGTTTCATGCCATAGGTGAGAAGGAAGGCATAACCGTGGAAGTGGCTATGCAGTGGAACGACAGTTACGGAGAAACGGTTCAGTGCTTTACAAATAATATTCCTCAGCGCGATGGAGGCACCCATCTCACCGGCTTGCGTCAGGCCATGACGCGCGTCCTCAACAAATACATAGAAGAAATCGAACTGGCCAAGAAGGCAAAAGTCGATACCTCGGGCGACGATATGCGAGAGGGGTTAACTTGCGTTCTCTCTGTAAAGGTGCCAGAGCCAAAATTTTCCTCTCAAACCAAGGATAAACTGGTTTCGTCGGAGGTAATGCCGGTGGTGCAGGAAGTGGTGGCCGCCAAACTCGCGGACTATCTGCTTGAAAACCCTAGCGACGCCAAGACTATTTGCAGCAAAATTGTCGATGCCGCACGCGCACGCGAAGCGGCGCGCAAAGCACGTGAATTAACGCGACGCAAGGGCGTCATGGATGGTGTAGGACTGCCGGGGAAGCTTGCTGATTGCCAGGAGCGCGATCCGGCGCTGTGCGAGTTGTATATTGTCGAAGGTGATTCCGCGGGGGGCTCGGCAAAGCAGGGCCGCGACCGTAAATTCCAGGCTATTCTGCCATTACGAGGCAAGGTGCTCAACGTAGAAAGGGCGCGTATCGACAAGGTGATATCAAGTGAGCAGATTGCAACACTCATTACGGCGCTGGGTGCGGGAATCGGCAAGGACGACTTCAATCATGACAAGCTGCGTTATCACCGCATTATTATCATGACTGACGCAGATGTCGATGGTGCGCATATCCGCACGTTATTGCTTACTTTTTTCTACCGGCAAATGCCGCAACTGGTGGAAAACGGATATATCTACATTGCGCAACCGCCACTCTACAAAATCAAAATGGGCAAGGAGGAGCGCTATGTCAAAGACGAACATGAGCTCAAACAAGCGCAGCTTGGGAAAGCGATGTCCGATGCCCAGTTGACGCCGGGCGATGGTATCGCACCGCTTTTCGGGGAAGCGCTAAACAAAATTGCTAATGAATACCTATTGACCGACGCGGTTATCGAGCGGCTCACGCGCGTTATGGATAGCGATGTGCTGAAAGGGCTGTTACATACACCCCCAATTGAGCTCTCTACTGCAGAAAAGGCATCCAAGGCTGCAGTCTGGCTTACCGACGCCATCACCCAGCGGTCTTCGGGGTTAAAGGTACAGGTGAGCGTCGAGCAGGACGAAACCCATGACGCTTACCGCTTGTGCGCCGTCAAGACTCAACACGGCAACTCACGGGAAACCATGATCGATTCCACATTCATCGAGACGGGGGACTATGAACAGATTGTCAGGACTGCGCAAATGCTGAATGGTCTGGTGCGCGAGGGCGCGGTAATCAGGCGTGGGGAAAAAAGTGCTGCAGTAAAGTCATTTGGAGAGGCGCTTGCCTGGCTGCTCGAACAGGCTAAAGATGGCATGCACATCCAGCGATATAAAGGGCTGGGCGAAATGAATCCCGATCAGCTCTGGGAAACCACCATGGACCCGAAGGTCAGAATCCTTAATAAAGTTCAAATCGAGGATGTGCTGGCGGCCGATGAAATATTTCAGACGCTGATGGGAGATGATGTCGAACCGCGCAGAAATTTTATTGAAAGTAATGCGCTGGTCGTCAGGAATCTAGACGTCTGATTGTTTTACTTGAAGCTGTAATGCACAGTGATTTTATCGCGATGTATGGTAATGTCTTCGCGCTGCAAGCCACCGATCCTGGGCAGCATTTCTCGCATAGGCTTGAATACGGTGCGACCGGATTTATAGTCATAGCAAAGTGTCTGGCTGGCAGATGAGCAGGAGCCCGGAATGGGTTCGAGATCGAGGGGTCTGGCAGAACCCGTCTGATCAAATGGGGAGGAAAAATCAGGTGCTCCACCAATCAAACTGGAACCCGTCGAGGCTAGCGACGCAATTCTTGAGGCGGAGTTAGAGACAGCAGAGGGTTGGGAGATCTTGGCTTGGAACTTGTAAGAAATGGGTTCCTGTGCCCCACTGGTTAGGGTGTAGACCGCAAGCAACAGCAACAAGATACCTCGAGCCTTCACACTACCTCCTTGCGCGTTTCGAACAGCCTGAGTCCGGCCACATAAAATTGCAAGAGCATGTTTATGGACCCAATTATCTTCTGCAAATAGTGCGCCAACTAATTGGGGGTATCTTTGATCCCGGCCCCACCATCCCTAGTAGACAAAGCTTCCCCTGCAGGTTTCGCTGATGTCGATTTATGGCACTTCCGGTGCTTTCGCGGCAAGGCAAGCTTGCAGCGATTTTTTTTGGGGTTCCCGCTATTAGGTATTTCTTTGAGCCGGATCAGTCCAAAATATACGGGAATACTCCCGGCTCGCTAAATTATGGCGCGTTGCTACCGGAGTGAAACCTGACAAGCCCTTCCTATAAATTAAGCAGTCTTGCGTTTCCTACCCCCCGCTTTCGCGGTGCGCGTTTTAGTAACAGTTTTTTTTGCTCCCAACAGCTCCAACGCTTCATCCAAAGTCAGCTTATCTACCCCATCCTTGTCCGGGAGGGTGGCGTTGACTTTGCCGTGCTTCACATAGGGGCCATAGCGGCCGTTGTGTACGGAAACTGGTTGCTGGTCATCAGGATGCTTGCCAAGGATACGCAGCGCACCTGCGCCCGGGGTGCGCCCTCCGGCCCTTGCGTTTGCCGCACCCTTCCTGGGTTCGAACTCAAAACCAATTTTGCCATCGCTCTGGCGCACGAGATAGGCGGAAAACGGGCGCCCCTTTTTCGAAATGAATTTATCAAGCAGATCTGTTTTGCCTGAAGTAAGCAATTTTTGCATTTGCTCACGCTCGATTGGGCGCTTGAGTATGATCCGTCCGGAACGAAAGTCGCAGCTGCGGTTGCTTCCAGCAGCCTTTTCGCAAAGATAGGCATTTGGTGTCTCATAGACGCTTGCGCCGCACTTGGGGCATACGCCAAGCGTTTCCTGTGCAGAAAAATCAGGCTGCTCCTCACCCTCACCTTCCTTGTCCCCCCAGGAAAATTCGATTGCCTGTTGATCATTTAGCACCAGATTAGCGCTAAAAAGCCGACCCAATTTACTGCGAAATCCATCCAACGGGCCGATTTGTCGTTTGGCAATCAGCCCATCCGCCTCCGTCGGCTCCAGCTGACGACCGGCAAGAATCTTCCAGAAGCCGAAATCGCAGGCCTGGCATTGGAATTTTTTATAATTTTCATGAATCTCGCCGCCGCATTTCGGGCAGGGCGATTGAAGCTTCCCAAAATCGCCGGCGATGGTGTCCAGCTCGTAATTTTTAGCTTGGCCAACGATATGGCGGGTCATTTTGACGATCTCGGCCATGAATTTCTCACGCTTGAGCTTGCCATGCTCCATCAGTGCGAGCTGATGTTCCCAATTTGCAGTAAGCTCAGGGGAGAACAGTTCTGGTACGCCAAGCCCATGCAACAAAGTCATCAGGGAGAACGCCTTGGCTGTTGGTATTAGTTCGCGGCCTTCTCGATGCACATATTTCTCATATAGCAATCCCTCGATGATCGCTGCGCGAGTGGCGGGAGTGCCAAGCCCCTTTTCCTTCATCGCGGCGCGCAATTCTTCATCGTCAATCAGTTTTCCCGCGCCCTCCATGGCGGAGAGCAGTGTTGCTTCAGAGAAACGCGCTGGCGGTTTGGTCTGATTGGCAATAACCTTGATCTCTTCTGTCATGACCGTGTCTTTGGATTTGAGCGGCAGAAGTGTAGGTGTTTCATCTTTTTCGGCATCGCGTCCGTAGACGGCGAGCCAGCCCGCATTCACCAATACCTTGCCCTCGGATTTGAAGGGTTCACCGGCGACGCGGGTAATGCGTATTGTCTGGGTAAATTCGGACGAAGGATAAAACACGGCAAGGAAACGTTTTACTACAAAGTCATAAAGCTTGGACTCTATTTCATTGAGGTTTTTGGGCGGCTGCAGTGTGGGTATGATTGCAAAATGATCGGAGATTTTTGAGTTGTCAAATATTCTCTTGTTGGGAACGACCCACTTTTCATCAAGAATTTTCTTGGCAAATACGCTGTAGTCTGAGTCCTTCAGCATCACCAGCGTATCGCGCACGGTAGCGAGGTAATCTTCGGGAAGTGCGCGTGCGTCGGTACGCGGGTAAGTCAGAACTTTGTGTTTTTCATAGAGTGCCTGCGCCAACGAAAGCGTCGTCTTCGCTGAAAATCCAAAGCGGCTGTTGGCCTCGCGCTGTAAAGAAGTGAGATCAAAAAGCAATGGGGACGCCTGGGTCACCGGCTTGGATTCTTCCGTGACCACGCCAAGTTTACCCTGACATATATTCAGAAGTGATTTGGCCTTTTCTTCATTCCAGAGGCGCTCGGCTTTTAGTGCGTCGTCCTCGCCTTTTTTAAATGTTTCGTCAAACCAGCGTCCGGGATATTCGCCTCGTGGTGTGGTAAAGCGCGCATGCACTTCCCAATAATCGCGCGATACAAAGGCTTTGATCTTTGCCTCGCGCTCAACCATGACCGCCAGCGTGGGTGTTTGTACTCGACCCACGGTGGTAAGTTGAAAGCCGCCGCTTTTGGAATTGAATGCAGTCATGGCGCGCGTGCCATTGATTCCAACCAGCCAATCCGATTCCGAGCGGCAAGTCGCTGCGTCTGCCAATGGCCGCATGGATTCATCGCTGCGTAGTGCGTCGAATCCATCTCGTATAGCCTTTGGCGTCATGGACTGCAGCCAAAGACGCTTGATAGGCTTCTTGGCGCCAGTATATTGCGCGATATAACGGAAAATCAGTTCACCTTCGCGCCCAGCGTCGCAGGCATTGATCAGATCAGCGACGTCTTTGCGCTTGATGAGCTTGGCCAGCAATTTGAGTCTTGTCTCGGTTTTCTCGATGGGTTTTAGTTCGAAATGCGAAGGGATGGCGGGGAGATTTGCAAACGACCACTTGCCACGCTTGACCTCCTCCTCTACTGGCATGCCGATTTCAACCAGGTGGCCGATCGCTGACGACAATACAAAATTATCGCTTTCAAAATATTCGTCTTTTTTGACAAAGCCTCCCAGCGCCTTCGCAATATCATTCGCGACGGAGGGCTTTTCGGCAATGATCAGGCTCTTTGACATGCTATATGGCGTGCGTGCTATGCGCTCGAATGGATCAGGAGGCCATGAGGATAGGGGATTTTAGCTGCGACTGGCAAGCGCAAAATGGTATGGCAAGCAAAATAGAACGGAAGAAAAGCGCCGTATTTCATCCTGTATTGAGCGCGTCGGCTAAATCAAACGCTGGTACTTGCCACCGGGTAGGCTGGCGAGGTCTCCCGCGATTTCGTATTCCATCAGCGTTGCCGATAATATTTCCGGAGCGAGTCCGGTACGTGCTGCCAGAGTATCGAAATCGACTGGATCATAACCGAGCACTTCGAGAAAGCCATCGACGGGAAGCCCGGACGTTATCTGCTCTGGAGTAGCCCCCTGGTTGACAGCTGCAAATCGTGATGTACCCAGTTCCTCCAGGATGTCCTGTGCACTTTCGACCAGCTTTGCTCCCTGTTTGATGAGTGCGTGGCATCCTTTGGAAAAGGGGGAATGTATCGACCCGGGTATGGCAAAAACTTCCCTGCCCTGTTCGGCGGCAAGGCGCGCAGTGATGAGCGAGCCGCTCGCCACGGCGGCTTCAACAACCAATGTGCCTAGGCACATGCCGCTGATGATGCGATTTCGCCGTGGGAAGTTTGCCGCAAGTGCAGGTGTACCCAGTGAAAACTCCGAAATAATGGCGCCCTTCTCTACTAACTCGTGAGCCAGTGATTTGTTCTTCGCTGGATAGATAAGGTCCAGCCCTGTGCCTACAACCGCGATACTGCTTGACGCGCCTGCGAGGCCCCCGCGATGCGCGGCGGTATCTATACCCAGCGCCATACCACTTACAATAGTGAAGCCGGCATGCGAAAGTGCGGCAGAAAAAGCCTGTGCATTATCTATTCCCTGGGGTGTAGCATTGCGGCTCCCGACTACGGCGAGCGCACGCTTTGCCAGCAACTCACGTCTGCCTTTCAGAAAGAAGAGGGGCGGAGGATCAGCGGTCTGCAGCAAAGGTTGCGGGTAGTCCGTATCCGCGAGTGTTACCAGATGATTGTTTGCGCTGGCAAGCCATTTGAGCGACTCATCGAGGCGCGCGGAATCCGGACCTTTTGCAATGGCACGAACCTGTTTCGCAGACACAACACCGGCCAGATGTGCCTGGCTTTGCTCAAGCACCAGTCGCGGTGAACCAAACGCCTTGAGTAAGGCGCGCATACCTTCGCCGCCCAAGCCCGGAATGAGGTTTAGCGTCAGCCAGGCTTCCGGTTCGCTATCAGACTCAGGCAGGGGCACGAAGCGACACTTTAGCCGGAGTGGCGGCGCAAAATCCCGACTTTACCTGGATGGCGACAACTCTGACTACGGTGTTTTTACGATATCGTACAGCCGGACAGGCTTGCGCGACTGCATGATCAGCGCGTAAGAAACCCTGTCGAAGACCCTAAACACAAACACCAGCCCATTGCGCTCGTCGGGTAGCTTCACGGAGCTGGCGTGTTTGGCGCCGGCCACCCCTGTCAGTATTGCATCGGGTACCACCGGGTTGGGCTTCACATCCGCATCGTGCAAATCCAGGCCGCCATCCACAGTGCTTACTCGCTCGCCTGCCCGATACGTCGCCAGTACATGACCGACTTCCATGCCGTCTTTTTTCCCGAGGTTCAAGGCCACAATGGCATATTGCGCCGTTTCAGCCACGCCTTTACTCAATGAAATGATTTTGCCCTGAATTTTTTGTTCAGGAGCATGTGGCGAGTAAGACGGGATGGCGGTTTCCCGGTTAGGAGTAAGCCGGTCACCCCGGTTGATTTCCTGTTCGGAACGGATGATTTCAATGGTCGTTGGCTGACCGAAGCGGGTAACGCGCGCGTCGCCGATGTAAATGGCCTCCTGTCCGAGTATTTCCTGGGTGTCGGGGTTCAGGAGTGCCTTACCCGGTCGATACACCTGCCACTTGACACCAAGAGTCTCGTCAACATGGTCTACATAGGCGATATTGCCAGCCCCGATGACAACGCGGCTCTCGTCATTGGCGACAATCTTGGGGGCGTTCTCCATACCGCCGGCATCTATGACAAGAGGCAATGAGAGGAACGGACCGATCGCAGTTCCCGGGATAGATGGAATGGCCTGCGATAGCTTTTCCGTACGTATCGAGGGGGAAAGTTTTACCGTTCCGCCGACGCTAGCCGACGCATCGATGGAAAGGCGCGGCTTGCCATCCGCCGAGATATCAAGCCTGATCACATCCCCTGGATAGATCCAGTGGGGATTTTTGATTTCCTCGCGGTTCATGTTCCAGATTTCTGGCCAGCGCCAGGGATCCTTCAGGAATCTACCGGCAATTCCCCAGAGAGTATCGCCGCGCACCACGGTATAAGTAGAGGGCGCGTTGTCGGCGAGCTCTTGAGCCCGGCCCAACAGGGGAACAATGCCTACTACGGAGAGAACTAACGATATAATGAGTTTTCTCATGGCCTGTCTCGCTATTACGGTATTGGGTTGGGGTATCGTAAGCAAAAAAGGGCATGAAAGTCCGATGTTTGCGACGATACTTCAAGTATCGTAATAGATTCTGCACCTAATTTATTCAATTCGCAAGAAATATGGCTATTTTAGATATATTGGCGTACCCCGATCCCCGGCTGTACCAAGTGGCTCAACCGGTCAAAATTGTTGATGCAAGGGTCACAAAGCTAATTGTTGACATGGCGGATACCATGTATGCCGCGCCCGGTATCGGGCTTGCGGCAATCCAGATCAATGAGCCTCTGCAAATCATTACCATTGACATTTCCGAGGACAAAAGCCAGTTGCTCACCTTCATCAACCCTGAAATCGTACGCAAAGAGGGGCAGGCGACGAATGAAGAGGGTTGTTTATCGGTGCCTGGCATCTACGACAAAGTTGAGCGTGCAGAGAGTGTCACGGTGACCGCCCTGGACCATGCGGGAATCCATTTCACCATCAATGCTTCCGGCCTGCTTGCGGTATGCATACAGCATGAGATGGATCATTTACTGGGCAGGGTATTTGTCGACTATCTCTCGCCCCTCAAGCGGCAACGCATCAAGTCGAAGATGAAAAAGCGTGAACGCCTGAGGGCGTAAGCGCATTGCAGCCACGCTCTCGAATTCCATTGAAACTGGTTTTTGCCGGTACTCCTCCATTTGCCGCCACCGCGCTGCGCGCCCTGCATAGCGACGGGCATGAAATTGCGCTGGTATTGACACAGCCCGACCGTCCAGCGGGGCGCGGCATGAAAGTCACGCCCAGCGCTGTCTCGCTTGCCGCTATGGAACTCAATCTGCCAGTGGAAAAATTCGCCAGCCTCAAAGATGCATCTGCTCAATCAAGAATTAAAAATGTACGAGCCGACCTCATGGTGGTGGCAGCCTATGGTTTGTTATTGCCGCAAGCGGTGCTCGAAATCCCCAGTCTCGGCTGCGTCAATATCCATGCGTCTCTGCTGCCGCGCTGGCGCGGTGCAGCGCCAATCCAGCGAGCCATTCAGGCCGGGGACGAGACAACAGGCATCTGCATCATGCAGATGGAGGCCGGGCTCGATACCGGACCAATACTGCTGAGGCGCGAAATTCCCATCGCTCCGGATGACACCAGTGCTACGCTCCTGGATAAATTAACCTCTCTGGGGGCTGAAACCATCGCGCAAGCGCTTGCTGAGTGGGGAAGATTGTCTCCCCAGGCACAGCCGACGGAAGGTGTTACATATGCAAAAAAGCTGCATAAGACCGAGGCGCACATTGACTGGAGTAAGCCGGTCCGTGAAATCGAATGTCAGATTCGAGCATTTGATCCCTACCCAGGCTCGGATACTACCCTTAAAGGCGAATCCATCAAAATCTGGAAGGCGCGTGCAGAGTGTTTATATGAAGCCTCTAGCGAACCAGGCGTTATTCTGCGCGCTGAACAGGGAGGCATCGGTGTCGCCTGCGGTACGGGCAGGCTTGTCATCACCGTATTGCAAAAACCCGGGGGAACACGGCTTAGCGCGGGTGATTTCCTGCTCAAGAATCGCCTGAACGTAGGGGAGCGGCTGGGGAATTGAATTCCGGTAAGCAGGTAGCATCTAATGCAATGCTCGTTTGGGCGTTATGCATAAGGACTAGAACATATGTTTGGTAACTGGCTCAAGACCGCCATCCTGATGGCGGGAATCATGGCGATATTCGTGGTCGCCGGCGGTATGATTGCCGGAGCGCAGGGTATGGCGATCGCCCTAATTTTAGGCGTGGGCATGAATTTTTTCGCCTACTGGTTTTCCGACAAAATGGTGCTGCGCATGTACAACGCGCAGGAGGTCGATGAAACTACAGCTCCGCAACTGTACAACCTGATCAAGGAGCTATCGCAGCGTGCCAAATTACCCATGCCGCGCGTTTATCTAATCGATGAGGAACAGCCCAATGCTTTCGCAACCGGGCGCGATCCGGAGCATGCCGCTGTTGCTGCCACCACCGGCATCATGCGCGTCCTTACTGAACGCGAGTTGCGAGGAGTGATGGCGCATGAGCTGGCCCATGTGCAGCACCGTGACATCCTAATTTCCACCATCTCGGCCACCATGGCGGGTGCAATTTCAGCGCTTGCCAATTTCGCCGTGTTTTTCGGTGGCCGCGGCGAAAACGGGCGGCCTGCAAATCCCGTTGCCTCAATACTAATTATGCTGCTTGCGCCGCTAGCCGCTTCGCTCATCCAGATGGCAATTTCGCGCGCGCGCGAATTCGAGGCCGATCGCGGAGGAGCTGAAATTTCGGGGGATCCGCAGGCACTGGCTGCCGCACTCGACAAGATCCACAAATACGCGCAAGGCATAACTTTGGCGCCCGCCGAGGCCCACCCTGAAACCGCGCAGATGATGATCATGAATCCGCTTTCCGGAGGGGGGCTTGCCGTGCTGTTCAGCACTCACCCCGCGACGGAAGAACGCATCGCGCGGCTTATGGAAATGGCGCGTGGAATGGGAAAGGCGTTATAGCTGAGGAAGTACCAGGCCGCGAAGTCAGCGGTTTCACCCAAGGGCTATGAACTGTTGTTACCAGACCAAAATGCCGGCGCTCGGCGCAAGCGGGAAGAAGTGGCTCCGTTAGTTTGGCTTCGTCGGCGGAATCAGTGGGCAATTCTAGCCGGTTTTCAACTTAGATTTCGGTCATTGTCTGGCGCAGCCG